>Ga0181532_10004962_pt1 | contig 11445 bp, 6 predicted proteins | sample PEATcosm2014_Bin_33_FD_119768 | JGI IMG/M metagenome (GOLD analysis project Ga0181532, IMG submission 119768) | Peatland microbial communities from MTU Mesocosm Facility, Houghton, MI, USA - PEATcosm2014_Bin11_30_metaG | ecosystem: Environmental > Terrestrial > Soil > Wetlands > Peat | place...
CCAATCGAAATTGCGATAGACCGCCGCGAGGTGCGCAAACGGCGGCGACTGCGCGAACAGCTGAAACGTCAGGCGGTGACCGGCATAGTCGGAGTTGAGCAGATCGCGCGCGAACGCGAGCAGCTTGCGGCGATCATCCGCAACCCAGTGCTCGTTGACCGAATAGAATTTCTCGAGCCAGGGTCGGGTCTCCGGCGCGTCGAAGGCCGCCTTGTCGGGCGTGACGCAGATCTGGCCGCCGCACAGCTCGCGCGCCACGTGCATCATCTCGTGCAGCTGCGAGCAGGCCATGACCCGTCCGGCATACAGCAGCGACTGATTCGGCATCAGCAGTCCGGACGGGCTCTTCTGCGCGAGCGCAATCGATGCGGTCAGATGCGCATTGATGCCCTCGCGGTAGACCGCGAGCTGCGCGAGCTTCTCCTGCACGGCCTGCTGCTTGTCGAGCCCGGTCTGGCGCGCATTGAACAGTGCCGCCCCGATCAGCATGTCCGCGAGCTTCAGGTTCCGCTGCACGAAGGCGAAGGCCGAGTAACGGTGCAGCGTGGCGCGGATGAACATCGCCGCCCGCGTATGGCGGTAGAACAGCACGTTTTCCCATGGAATGAGCACATCGTCGAAGATCACCAGCGCATCGACCTCATCGAAGCGATTCGCGAGCGGATAGTCGGCCGCGGGCGCGCGGCCCGCGAAGCCCGTGCGGCAGATGAATTTCAGGTTCGGCGAGCTCAAGTCGCAGATGAATCCGACCGCGTAGTCAGAAAGTGCCGCACTGCCCCAGTTGGCGTTGGTGGGCTTGGTGAAGGCCTGGTTCGCGTAGGGCGCCGCGGTCTCGTATTTCGCGCCGCGCACCACAATGCCGGCATCGGTCTCGCGCACCACGTGCAGCAGCATGTCGGGGTCCTGCTCCTGCGGCGCCTTGGAGCGGTCGCCCTTCGGGTCGGTGTTGGCCGAGACGTGGAATGGATCGGCCTTGATGACCGCATCGATATGGCGGCGGATGTTAGCCGAGAACTGCGGGTCGACCTCGTTGAGCACCTCCTGACCGTCGAACAAGGACCACATCTCCCCGACGGTCTCATCGCCCACGCGCGTGACGATGCCGCCGATATCCTCCAGCACCGTGTCGGTCGCACGCCGCTTATCCCACCAGTCCTCCTGCGTGCGCGGCAGCTTGTTGGCGAGCGCGTGCCATTCGCCGTCCTCGCGGTAGGCGAGCCGGTCGCGCGTGGCCGCCTCGTGCTGCATGTCATAGATGCGCGCGCGGATGTCGATCAGCGGCTTGAACATCGGATGCGACGCCAGATCGCGAACGCGCTCACCGTTGATGTAGACCTCGCGCGAATCGCGAATCGAGGCCAGGTACTGCTTGCCGGTTCGAATCATGGACGCTGCTCCGCGGAGGGTGGATTTTCCCGGATATGATGGCGCATTCGCTGGTTCGGACAAACTAATGAATTGCTGCGTTCTGCTTCTGAAATTATGAAGCAGAGGCGGCCTCGCCGTCGATGTCCGGGCGTCAGAGCAACCGCTCGAGCAGCGCGTCCATCATGGCATCGCAGGCCTGGAGCTGATCGACGGCAATGAATTCATCGGGTTTGTGCGCCTGATCGATCGACCCGGGGCCGCAGACCACCGTCGGTATGCCGAGGCGGGCGCTGAACAGCCCCGCCTCGCTGCCGTAGCCGACCTTGATCCGCTGCCGATGACCGGTGAGCGCGGCCGCCAGCTCGACCACATCGGCATCGGCTGGCGTGTCGAGGGCCGGATAGTCGTGCTCGATCTGAAGATCGATGCCGGTGCCCGCCGCGGCGGGCCCGGTGCTGTCCGCGCTCGAGCGGGCGACCGTGGCGACGTCGCCGCGCAGCTCGCCCACCAGCACCGCCGGATCGTCGCCCGGAATGTTGCGAAACTCGAATTCGAGCTCGCAGCGGCTCGGCACGATGTTGAGCACCGTCCCGCCATGGATCACCCCGACGTGCAGCGTCGTATAGGGCACCTCGTAGGCGCCGTCACGCGCACCGCTCTGCGCGATGCGCTCCTGGCGCGCGCGGATGCGCTCGATGAGATCGGCCGCCATGTGGATGGCGTTGACACCGCGCTCGGGGTTGGCCGAATGCGCCGCGCGTCCGCGACACACGGCCCTGAAGGCGGTCTTGCCCTTGTGGCCCACCGCCGGGCGCAACAGGGTCGGCTCGCCGACGATGCAGAATCGGGGGCGCTGGCTCCAGCGCGCCATGTCGTCGATGAGCGAGCGCACGCCCAGGCAGCCCACCTCCTCATCGTAGGAGAATGCCAGCTGCAGCGGCATGCGCAGCGTCATGCCGGCGGCGCGGCGTGCGGCGCGCAGCGCGCAGGCCAGGAAGCCCTTCATGTCGGCGGCACCGCGCGCATAGAGTTGCGCGTTGCGTTGCCGCAGCTCGAACGGCGCGCTCGACCATGCCTGGCCGTCGACGGGCACCACATCGGTGTGTCCGGACAGCAGGATGCCGGGCTGCTCGGCAGGGCCGATGCTGGCGTAGAGATTCGCCTTGCGCCCGTCGACGTCCAGGTAGAGGCGCGAGTCGGTGCCGCAGGCCGCCAGGAATTCCCGCACGTACTCGATCAGCGGCAGGTTGGAATCGCGGCTGACCGTCGGGAAGCCCACCAGCCGTTCGAGAATCTGCGCGCTGTTCATGGCCCCTCGGGCGCGCGCGCCCGGGCGGCGCGCGTGTCACTTTTCCTTGAACGAGTAGGCAACGGTAACGCCAAACGTGCGCGGCGTCGACACGATGGCCTGCGCACGGTTGCCGTAGATGGCCGGATCCGAATACGAGCTGATGCCGAGGACGTTGCCGAGATTGTTGACATAGGCACTCGCGACCCAGTGGGCGCGCGCATAGCTCAAGCGCGTGTCGAGCATGGTGTAGCCGGCCACGATCGGCACCGTGGCCGAGAGTGCCGGCAGCACCGGACTCTGATAGCGGCCGTTGATGGAATAGCGCCATTCGCCGTCGGCGAATTGCACGTGCCCGTACTCCAGGCCCACGGCCAGGCTGTTCTTGGGCGTGCCGGGCAGCGGGGAGCCGATCGCCGGCGGCGGCACCGAGACATTGGGCGAGACGAACAGCGGATTGAGCGAGGTCAGCCGGGTCAGATCGTAGGTGTAGTCCACCTGCGCGGCGATGTGCTGCGTGAGATTCACATACGTCTCGAGCTCTACGCCGCGGCTGTAGGCCTCGCCGATGTTGAGCGCCGCGGGCAGCACCAGCGGCGTGAGCTGCACGCCCTCCTGGATGTTGTGCCATTGGATATCGTAGATCGCGGCCGAGTAGCGCACCCGGTTGGAGATTTCGCCCTTGATACCGATCTCATAGTTGTCGGCGGTGTCGGGCTGCAATCGGGTCAGGGCCGGTGGGGTCGTGTAGCTGCCGCCGAGCTCACTGGGCGGCAGTGCGTTGACGCCGCCGCGCCGGAAGCCCTGGGAGTAGGTGGCATACACGAGGTTGGTCTTGTTGAGCTGATACGAGGTATTGACCTTCCACAGTGCGCGGCGCCATCGATCGCTGAGCGACTCGTTGGCGGCAAAACCCGGTCCGTCGAACAGCAGGCCGGTCTGTTGCGCCTGCGACAGCTCCTGCAGGAATACGCGGGTGCCGCCCGTGATACTCCAGGCCTGCGTGATGTGGCCGGTGAGCTCGCCGAAGGCGGCCAGGTCTTTGAAGTGTGTTTCGAAGTCGCCGATGTAGGCCTGGTCCAACACCAGAGGAATGCCGACGATGGACTTGGCGCCGCTTTCCGGCCCGTACTCGCCGAAGCCGCAGGTCGAGCCGTCGATGCCGGTGCTGTCCGGCTGCACGATGTTCGGCAGCGCCGAGCAGGCGTTGTAGAAATCGTTGTAACCGGGATAGAACTCGTGCTCCTGGATGTAGGTCTTCTCGTCCTTGAAGAAGATGCCGCCGACCCAATCGAAGAATCCGCCGTTGGTCGAGGCCAGGCGGAATTCCTGCGATACCACGCGATCGTCGAGCTGATCGCGGCCCTGCACGAAGGTGCGCGGATTCTGGCCATAGAAGTTCTGGTAGAAAAAGAAATTGCTGTAAAGCGCGGTCAGGTCGGAGTGACTGGTGTTGTTGTGGTGGGCCCAGGAGGTATCCGAGGTGAGCGTCGCGAATCCGAAGTCGTAATCCATGGCGAGTGCGCCCAGGTCCACCTTGTCGTTGGTGCCCTCGAGGCTGTTGGTGGCTGCTGACAGCTGATCGACGCCGGGCGGAACCGGCGCGGTGTAGAGTTGCGGCAACAGGTTCGTGCCGGGCAGCTGGGTGGCCGGGCTGATCGGCATGTTGTAGGCGGCGGGCGAAGTCGCGATCGATGGGAAACCGCCGGCGGTCGCGAGCTGGTAGTAGTAGGTCAGCTGGGCATGGAATGCTTCGTTCGGCTTCCACAGTGCGGCCACGCGCGCATCGCGATATTCGTAGTGATTGACGCCGTCCTGCGAATACTTCACCGGCGGGCTGAAGACGTTGGCCGGATCGGCCGATATCGGGGCGCCTGCCGAGTTCAGTACGTAGAGATTGGGCTGATTGATGTATCCCGCGTCGTAGCTCCAGCCCGCGTTCACGCGCACCGCCAACGTATCGTTGAGCGGCAGGTTCAGCATGCCGTTGATGTCCTCATTTGGCGCATGCGTGTGTTGCGTATCGCTGATTCCCGCTTCGGCGCGGGCATCGAAGCCGCTCGGGTCGGGCGCGTTCTGCACGAAGCGGATCGTGCCGCCCAGCGAGCCCGAGCCATAGAGCGTGCCCTGCGGACCACGCAGGATCTCGACGTGATCGAGATCCTGAAGCCGCAGGTTCACGAACAGCGGCGTGTCGTCCACGTAGGTGGCGACCGGCGGCACTACCGGCGAGGCGAGTGCCTCCTGTCCGGCCGTGCCCTCGCTGTTGAGGCCGCGGATGATCAGTGTCGAGCCGTTGACGCCGCCGAAGGGGCCCTTGTCGGTGTAGTTGACGCCCGCCATCGAGTGGGCGAGCGCGGAGATATCCTCGATGCCCGACTGCTCGAGCTCGCTGCCCGTGACGGCGGTGATGCTCAGCGGAATGTCCTGCGCCGAGGCGGCGCGCCGCGTGGCGGTGACCACCACTTCCTGCAGCGACATGCCGCTCTCTTCGCTATCAGCATTGGCGTCGGCGCGGGCATGCGTGCCGTAAATCGCTGCCAGCACTGCTGCCGTCAGCGACGTGGCGCTCTGGAGCGGACCGGGCCGTCGTCGCGATGCGCCTGCCGTCGTTGTCCGCGCGCGATGCCTGTTCGCCATTGCTGCTACCTCTGCTGCCGTTGACCGATACTCGAAAACGTTGTGAACCTCGGACACGGTCGCGAGTTGTTATTCACCCGATTTGTTGTTCGCCGATGCCATCACGCCGGTTTGAGTCGGTAAATTGATCTTTTAATATTCACTGCTTCCGAAAAACGGAAGCAAAAGCCAAATTTTAAATTTTTTGCACGTTGTTTGTGCAGCGACGGACGAATTGCGCCATAACGGTGCCACGGCAGGGAGAGAGTCGATGAACGATATCGGGACCGAGGTTGATCGAGCGACCGAGCGGGCGCTGCGCATCGAGCTGGCGGCGCTGCTGCGCATTGCCGCGCGGCTTGGCTGGTCCGAGGCAGTCGCCAATCACGCCAGCGTGGCGCTCGACGCCGCCGGCCGATACTTTCTGATGAACCCCCGCTGGCGGCATTTCGGTCTCGTGCGCGCCTCGGATCTGCAGCGGCTGGACGCCGAGACAGCGCCGCAGGCGCTGCCGGCGGATCTCGACCCCACGGCCTGGGCCATCCACGGCACCATGCACGCGCAGTTGCCGCAGGCGCGCTGCATTCTGCACGTGCATGCACCTTACGCGACCGCGCTGTCCTGTCTCGCCGATCCGCAGATCAAGCCGCTCGATCAGACCTGCGCCCGCTTTTATGGGCGCGTCGCCGTGGACCTGTGCTACGGCGGCATGGCGGACAACGCTGCGGAGGGCCTGCGACTCGTGCGCGCGCTCGGCGACAAGCGCGTGCTCATCATGGGCAATCACGGCGTGCTGGTCGTCGGCGACGCCGTCGCCGAGGCCTTCGATGCGCTCTACCATCTGGAGCGGGCCAGCCGCACCACGCTGCTCGCGTACGCTAGCGGGCGACCGCTATCGATCCTGTCGGCGGAGATTGCCGAGAAGACCGCCCGCGCCTGGGAGGACGGCGGTGCGTTCGCACGCGCGCACTTCGCGGAAATGCAACGGCTGATCGAGCTGGAGAGCCCGGGTTACGCCGAGTAGTCCGGCCCGGCGCCCTCCCCGCAATGCGCTAGCCGGGCGCGCTCGCGGGCATGGATGAGTACAGCTCGGGCCGCCGGTCGCACAGGTACGGATAGACCTTCGCCGCCTCGCGCTGCACATCCCGGCTGATGTCACCGACAATCAGCGCCTCGCCGGCGCCGGCTGCCACGACCGGCTGGCCATCGGGCGCCACGAGGCACGAGCGTCCCAGGAAGCGCATGCCGTTCTCGGTGCCGGCGTGGTTGCAGTAGGCGACGTAGACCTGATTCTCGACCGCACGCGCCGGCACCAGCAGCGAGGGTACGGTGCCGTACTCATCGGTCAGCGCCGTCGGCACCAGAACGAGGTCCGCGCCCGAAAGTGCCAGACTTCGCACGGACTCGGGGAATTCGACGTCGTAGCAGATCAGCAGTCCGATCCTGAACCCCTTGAGGACGAACGGGTCGGCGAAGCAGGGACCGGGCTCATAGGCAGCGCGCTCGGCCGGACCGAACAGATGCGTCTTGCGATAGTGCGCAAGCGCGGTGCCCTCGGCGCCGAACACCTGCACCGAGTTGAAGATGCGCGCGCGGCCGCCCTCGCGTTCGGCATAGCCGTAGACGATGCCGATCCGCTGCTCGCGCGCGATGGCGGCGACGCGCCGCGCCGACGGTCCATCCGCCGGCTCGGCCAGCGCGGCAACCGCCTCACCGATGTTGTAGCCGCACAGCCAGCACTCCGGGCAGAGCAGCAACGCCGCCCCCGCGGCCGATGCCGCGCGCGCGGCGTCTTCGAGCGCCGCAAGATTGGCCGGGACGTCGCCCGGGTATCCCGCGGTCTGCCACAGAGCCAGCCTCATCGCTTATCTTGAGGCAAGCTCGCGCGTGATCAGCCTCAGCCGGCGCTCTTGGCCTTGTAGGCCTTGAGCTCGGCGTTGAACTTGTCGGCGAGCTGCTGCACCTTCTCGACCTGAGAGTTGTTGAGCTCGGCATAGTGCTTCTGCAGCTTGACCTTGTCGCCGCCGGCGTCGAGCTTTTCCTGTTGTTCCTGCTGCAGGCAGTCGGTGTAGCTCTTGACGGCCGCATCGAAGGCCACGACCGCCTTCTGCGCGGCAATCATCTCCTCGCGCGTCGCGGTGGTGCCGTCCGGGATCTGGACGGTGCCGTCCGGAGCGGTGCAGTCGGCGAATGCAGGACCGGCGGCCAGTGTGGCGATCACGGCGAGCGGCAGAAGGATTCTCATATTGTTAATTCCCAGCGGTGAGAACTCTTATCATCGCCTGTCGCCGCCTAAAACTCAAAATCCACCTGTCATGCCGGTCAGGATTGGCTCGCCAGATACTCACGCCAGCCGCCGAGGTGGGTGATGTCGAGCGCGCCGTGTACGGCGAGCGATTCGCACAGGAAGCCGCTCACCAGCCGCTGGTCGCACAACCGGACCTTGCCGATGCCCAGCGGCGCGGGAATCTGCGCGACGAAAGCGCCGAAGGCCGCCGCCGACAGCGACCAGAGCTCCACTTCGATGGCCGCCCCATCGCGTTCGACGCGAACCAGTCCCGGTCGCCGGGGTGGACCGCCCGGCAGCGCGTAGAGGCGATAGTGCGGCGCGGTGCGCGTGCGCTCGAGCAGGCTCGCGCCGATCCTGCGCAGCTCCGGGTTGAGCGCGAGCCCTTCCATGTGGGCGCCGCAGACTGCAAGCGCAATCGGTGCCGCAGGCGCTGCGACATCGAGGGGCCAATCGAACGCGGGCTCGATCGGCAGCGCCAATCCAAGCGCGCCTCCGCGCGTGGGCTCGCCTTGGCGCATCGGCTCGGCCTGCTGGATGCGCGCCGCCAGGGCGAGCAGCGCGTAGTCGCTCCAGGCCGGCGCCGCGAGCATGACGCCGAAGGGCAGCCCGCGCGCATCGATGCCGGCCGGCACCGAGACGGCCGCGAGGTCGAGCAGGTTCGCGCAGTTCGTGTAGTAGCCAAGCCGTGAATTGAGCGCCAGCGGTTCGGCCTCGACTTCGGCGATGCGGTAGATGGTTGGTGCGGTCGGTGTCACCAGCACATCGATTTCCTGCCAGGTACGCTCCGCAGCACGCCGCAATGCCTGCAGGCGGTACTGGGCGCGAAATGCATCGGCTGCGGACAAGGCGGCACTGTCGGCGATGATGCGGCGCGTAACCGGATGAATGGCCTCGGGATTGGCGTGCAGCAGCGCCTCGACGACCAGGTAGCGCTCGGCCACCCAAGGGCCTTCGTAGAGCAGACGCGCTGCCTCGATGAAGGGGGCCAGATCGATGGACACCGGCCGCCCCCCGGCCGCCTCCAGCCGCGCGCGGGCGGCCTCGAACAGGCGCGCGTAATCCTCGTCGCCAAAGAACTCGAGCTGTCCCGGCGCGGGGAGGCCGAAACGGAAGGCGTCGCCTGTCGCGGCGCTGCGCACTGGCGGCGGTTTGGTAGGCGGCTGCGCAGTCCACGCCGTGGGTGCGCGACGCGAGTAGGGGTCAGCCTCGTCGAAGCCCTCGGCGATGCGACACACGCGCGCGGCATCCTGCGCGCTGCGAGCGAAGATCGAGACCACATCGAGCGTGCGGCACGCAGGCACGACGCCGCGCGTGCTCAGGCGACCGCAGCTCGGCTTGAGTCCGATGAGATTGTTGAACGCGGCCGGAATGCGCCCGGAGCCCGCCGTGTCCGTGCCGAGCGAGAAACTCGCCAGGCCGAGGGCGACCGCCACCGCGGAGCCCGAGCTCGACCCACCGCTGATGTATTGCGGATCGAAGCTGTTGCGGCACACGCCGTAGGGCGATCGCGTCCCGACCAGACCGGTGGCGAACTGATCGAGATTGGTCTTGCCGACCGGAATGGCGCCGGCCTCGATCAGGCGGCTCACGACGACGGCAGACTCGGCTGGGGTGTAGGCGTAGGCCGGGCAGGCCGCGGTGGTCGGCACTCCCGCAAGGTCGATGTTGTCCTTGATGGCGAACGGCACACCGTAGAGCGGCAGGGAGGCCGGATCGAGCGCTTCCAGCGCGCGTGCCAGCCCGAGCAGCCGCTCGCGCGGCAGCACCGAAATCCAGATGCCGCGCTCAGCACAGGCATCGATGCGCGCCAGCAGCGTCTCGATCGTCTGCAGCGGTGTCGTACGCCGCTCGCGGTACGCCGCGGCGAGGTCGGCCAGCGCGAGACTGGTCATGGCCGCAGCACGATCAGTGTCTCACCGGCGGCCACGGCCTGGCCGCGACGACAGCGCAATTCAACGATCGTCCCGGACTGATCGGTCTGGACTGCGATCTCCATTTTCATCGCCTCGATCAGCAGCAGCGCCTCGCCCGCGCTGGCGCGATCGCCGACCGCCGCCTTCAGTTGCCAGACGCTGCCCGTGACGGGCGAACTGATGGCAATGCAGCCGTCCGGCAACGCGCCTGCGCCGCCGGAATCGAGGCTCTGAGCGGCCTCGCCGTCGCGCGGCTGCTCCGCGCCCTGGCTGCGCCAGCGCTCGCGCTCGGCCTCGAATGCGGCCTGCTGGCGCGACTTGAAGCGTGCGATCGAGGCGGCGTTCTGCTGCAGGAAGCCGCGATAGGCGCGCAGCCGCAGCGTTGCAGGCTCGATGCGCAGCCCGGCCTTGCCGTAGGGGAAGTCCGCGCGCAGCTGCAGCAGCTCCTCGGCCGATACGGGATAGAAGCGCAGCTGATCGAAGAATCGCAGCAGCCAGCGCTTGCCTTGCGTGAATTCCGCCGTCTGCCGGAATCGATTCCACATCTGCACCGTGCGTCCGACGAACTGATAGCCGCCGGGGCCTTCCATGCCATACACGCACAGGTAGGCGCCACCGATGCCGACCGCGTTCTCCGGTGTCCAGGTGCGCGCCGGGTTGTACTTGGTGGTGACCAGACGATGGCGCGGATCCAGCGGCGTCGCCACGGGTGCCCCGAGGTAGACGTCGCCGAGTCCCATGACCAGATAGCTGGCCTCGAAAACGATGCGACGCACCTCCTCGATCGAATCGAGGCCATTGATGCGGCGGATGAATTCGATGTTGCTCGGGCACCAGGGCGCGTCCGCGCGCACCGACTGCATGTACCGCTCGATGGCCAGCCGTGTCGCCGGATCGTCCCAGGACAACGGCAGGTGCACGATGCGGCTCGCAACCTCGATGTCGTCCACGGCCGGCAGTGCCCGCTCGACGCGCAGCAGCGCATCGAGCATCTGCGAGCGCGCTACACGGCGCGAATCGAAATGCACCTGCAGCGAGCGCACGCCGGGCGTGAGGTCGATGATGGCCGCTGGGCGCTCGGCCTCGAGCGCGTCCAGCAGCGCCTGCACGCGGAAGCGCAGCGCCAGATCGAGCGTGGCCTCGCCGTATTCGATGAGGATGCAGTCATCGCCGGACTGCCGGTAGCAGACGGCGGGGCTCGCCTCCGTGGCTTCGATCTGTTGCAGGATGGCCTCGAGCGGCCGCGCGCGCTGCGCGCTCGTTTCCAGGGCTCGCACGACCGACGCATCGCTCAGTGTCCGCACGGCTGCGTCCTGCGCACGCAGCAGCGCCTGCGCCTCGGAGGCCTCGATGGCATGGAAGCGCACGCGATCGCCGGATTTAAGCTGGCCGATCTTCCACTGATCCGCCAGCGCGATGGTGGCCGGGCAGACGAAGCCGCCGAGACTCGGTCCGTCGGGACCGAGGATCACGGGCATGTCACCGGTGAAATCGATGGCGCCGATGGCGTAGGCGCTGTCGTGGATGTTCGAGGGATGAAGGCCGGCTTCGCCGCCATCGCGGCGCGCCCAGACGGGCTTGGGGCCGATGAGTCGCACACCCGTGCGGCTCGAGTTGTAATGCACCTGCCACGCCGTGGAGAAGAACGTCTCGATGTCCGCGTCCGTGAAGAAGTCCGGCGCGCCATGCGGACCGTAGAGCACGGCGATGTCCCACAGATCGCCGTAGCCCGGGCGCAGTGCGGCCGGGAACGAGGCGGCCGACGGAGCTGGCCCAGGTGCCGCGGTGGCGCCGATGCGCAGCACGTCGCCGGTGCGCAGTGCGCGCCCGGCATGGCCGCCGAACTGGCCGAGTGTGAAGGTCGAGCGGCTGCCCATGTACTCGGGCACATCGAAGCCGCCGCTCACTGCAAGATAGGCGCGCTGACCCGCGCCGTCGATGGCGCCGAGCTTCAGCACGCTGCCCGC
>Ga0181532_10004966_pt1 | contig 11440 bp, 7 predicted proteins | sample PEATcosm2014_Bin_33_FD_119768 | JGI IMG/M metagenome (GOLD analysis project Ga0181532, IMG submission 119768) | Peatland microbial communities from MTU Mesocosm Facility, Houghton, MI, USA - PEATcosm2014_Bin11_30_metaG | ecosystem: Environmental > Terrestrial > Soil > Wetlands > Peat | place...
GAAGGAGATCCTCTCCATGAACCGCGACCAGCACTGGAAGCACCCACCGACCCAGGCTGGATACACATCCCAGGAATTGGCAGACATCATAGGCTTTCTCCGGTGGGCCGCCAACGGCTCACAGAAAGAGATTAAAGCGGCGGACATTGAGTGACAATGAGTCTCTGCCCGGGCGGCGCGGTCCGTTGTGCACGCTGAGGCAAAGGGTTGGGGCCCTTATAGGTATACTTCGCAAAATTCGCGGAGACCGCTTGCTTGCGCGCGCGGCTCATTACTCCCGTGTTGAAACCCGAGCTCTTACTGAGCCGCGACCGCGAGGGAGCGGTGCTTTTCGCCGATTCAGCAGAATTTTGCAAGTACCTCTTTAGCGTCGCTCCGCGATGCGTTGACCCAGCTCCGGGCTAGCGCTAGCCCTGATCTAGGAGCTTGTTGAATAACTCCATTTCCGGCCGATTTCGACGCCGCAGGTCGTTGATCCCACGCGGCGCATGTAAGTCAAAATTAGGTGTTTCAACAAGCTCCTAGCCAGACCTGGCCCCGGCCTAGCCCCCTTTCTCACGCCCTTTTCTGCTGCGGCCCGCGATAAGACCCTGTCAACTTTCTTGCGCTCGCTCACCACCCTCAACCTAGTGTCCAAATACGCTTCCGCGGCACCCAAAGGGTACCGCCTGGCCCAGAGGGCGCCCTCAACGGCCTTCTCGTGGGCCTCGCGACGAACGGTGTGAGAAATGCGCGCCAGCGGTCTCCACTCACCGGAGAACCTGGCAGTGAGTATCGGCACGGGTCCGGCAACCGCCGGCACTTACAAAGAAACGATCGGTCACGATTACTTCGTCCTGTCCAACGCCCAGCCCGGCGCCTTTTTCATCATTGCACCGTGATCAGATCGCCGGCAGGGGTCGAGAAACCATTGTAGGCACACGTGACCAGATTATCGCCGGCGGCAGCCGACGCAGGCACGGTGAGGTTCAACTGGTAAAGCCCCGGGCTGATCAAACCCGCAAAGCCTAGGGCGGCGGGATTTCCTCCCACCGTACACACCGGCAGAACCGGTAGCGATCCGGTCTGAGTGGACGAGCCGTTGACCAATGTCGTCGATGGCAGTCCGAACCCGACCGCATACAGAACCACTATCTCCCCTGGGCTTGCGGGCGTCGAATATCCGGGATAGAGACTGGTTGGACCAACGAGACTGTAATCCAGGTGCGTCGCCGTCACGTACGCGGTCGCGCCGTCTAACAGAAACGACGGCGCGACCGCCTGCATGCTGGCGGTAAAAGGCGGAGCTGACACGGTTCCGTTGGTCACTACGACGGACACGTCACCGGCCGTGTCGTCGAGCGGTGTAAGAACATTCAGCTGGTCTGCGGCACAGCTTGGGTCGGTTTGGGCGCTGCAATAGAAGTACACAAAAGCAGGCTTGTTATTGACCTTGACACTTACGCCGTTGAGTTGCGTCGGCATAAGACCGGACGCGAAGGAGGGGGCGGTGCTCCAGATCGCTCCGTTTGCCGGTGTGGCGGCGGGCACCAGGTTCGCGCCCTTGATCACGATGAATGTGCTCTGCGCAATGCCGGCGCCCCCGTACGCCGTGGTCACGGAAAAAATCGCAGGTCCCGATGTCAGGCTGCCGAACGCAATCACCAGGCCGGCCGCGTCGACGCTACCGAGTCCGGTGACCATATCGTAACCTACGGCGGCCGAGTAGCCCATCGAACCGCCCGTGCATCCGTTGGTCCCAGCGGTGCATGGGACGATGTTGTTTCCTTGCGTAATGTCGTGAAACACGCACGCCAGCGTGACGGCGGTGGTATCGCAGGTCCTCGCAGGTTCGGACGCCAGGGAGTAGAGAGCCGGATTGATATTGCCGAGGCCGTTGACCCCGAGAGCCTGTTCCATCAGCAGGACGATTCCGGCGAATACCGGCGTCGCCGCCGAAGTCCCACCGTCCAGAACCGCCTCCCCGTTCTCCACTATGAAATATCCATCATGATCCGCCGATGCGGCCATCGCCAAATCCGGTACCAGGCGGGCGTTAATCGATGAAACTCCCGGAGCGGACTGCCAGGAAGGCCGCGGGAAGTATATGCTCGCTCCGCCGCCACTCGCGGACAATTGGCCATCGATGCTGGTGTCGTTCCAGGCAACCTCCGGGATGTAGGAGAGGGCGAATGGGTTCGAAGGTCCGCCCCAGTAGTTGCCAGCGCCTTCGTTGAATTCGGTTCCACCGACAGCGGTGACCTCCGGAATGCTCGCAGGGAACTCTGCGGAGATGCCGTGTGACGCCACCGTTTGGTTGGCATCGCAGCCTGCCGCGCCGGCATCGCCCGACGCAGCAACCCAGGTGATCCCTTGCGCATTACCCTGCTGCGCAAGAGTTTGCAGCGACGCGAACACACTCGACGGTTCGATCAGTTCGCAACCGGAGTAGCTGTAGCTGATTACGGGGGCAAGCGCCTGATCGATGGCGTACGCGACCGAGTTTCCGACTCTGGTGGAATATACGAAAAGAATCTCCGCTGCCGGGGCGATCGCACCCGTCAGTTCGAGGTCGAGATCGGATTCCCCGGAATCGCCGGTGAGGATGCCTGGATCGGGGCTCCCTGGCACCAGCAACTTCACAGGAGGGTTCGCCGGAAGACCCACGTCGGTCTGGTATGAAGCTATATCGGCGAGATTGACATCAGACTGTCCTATTACGGCTAGCTGCATGCCACCTCCCATGGCGCCGAGAGCGTAGAGCGGTAAAGTATCGTAAATAGTCCAAAGATCGTCGGCGGCGAGGTCATACTGTCCACCGACTCCCCCTCCATGCGGGATGGGCTTCGCGACCTGCCGGGCGGGCTTCAGCTTGAAGTCATCGAGACCTGAAAATCCGATTGTGAAGGGTTGAATGGCGGCCGGCACCGAAGGCTCGGTGGCATTCGCAAAGTGCATTTCCCCATCGACCAAGAAATTGTGGATTTCGACATGCAAAGCGGCCTCCACTCGAGCCGCCGTGCCTTTGAACACCACGAAGTTCCGTCCCCGGGCCGTGCCGATCACGGTCAGGCCCTGGCTCTCGAGCCAGCCTGCGATCTGCGCGATGTCCGCCGGGCTCGCTCCGAATTGGTCGGCGTACTGTTCGGGCGTCAGCCAGTTGCGATACTTCCCTGACGAAGGAGTCTGCAGTTGGATCAGCAGTTCATCGAGCGCCGACTGCTGGGCGGGTGTCGGCTTGAGATGGAGCGTGATGTAATCGAGACTTAGGCCGGGAGAAACCGGGCCGCGATCGTTCTCCGGCCGCGCTTGCGGATGGGTATTGCCCTTAAGCGCGAGTAATTGGTCGGGGTTGAGCAACCCGATAATCCTGTCCGCCTGTGGCAGGGGGCTTTGCTGAGCAGGGATGCTAAATGGAAACGCCAACGTCAGCAAGAACGCAACGGCTGTTGACCGGACGCCGGCACTTCGGCGCCCGGTTCTAGCGTTTGGGATGCTTAGCCTGCGCACGCATTTCTCCTTTGAACTCCAAGTTAGTTATATGAGAATGCAGTCTTAGTAAATATAACCGGCGGCCGTACCGCCGTCAATCTGTTTCAAGATTACAATTCGTCTTCTTTCTCCGATCGGAGGGACTAATCGTAGATTCCCGATTCATTCGTCTGTCCCACCTCAGAGATTCCCCGCCATCCGAGCGCCATGCGTTGTCCGGACGCAGTTCGACGAAGCCTGTCTTTCGGCTGCTACCGAAGCATCGGAGCGCGGCGGCGTACGCGGTCCCTTTATGACAGTTTGGCCGAAGCCTGTCGATATGGCGTCGCCGCGAATAGGTAACTCGAAGCCGATTCAGCTATTGCTCAGAAAGCTGGCGGCCAAAATAGAGATCTCAGGTCAAGTAAGTCCTTCGTCGGTCGCGATCCCCAGACTGCGGACGATGCTCAAGGCGTTAGAACGCTCCACAACTCCGGGTCTGAGCCGGTAGTCGAACTGGAGCCCGGCAGGGTCACCGGTATCGGCGAAATGGAAATTTGCTCCGTCCAACCGGGGAGCATTGACGATGCCGGTCAGGGCGAGATCGTGGGTGGAGATCAAACCCACGGCCCCGCGGCCAACCAGCGCCCGGACCACCCACTCGGCGGCTACCAGCCGGTCGCCGGAGTTGGTGCCGATCAGAATCTCGTCTACCACGAACAGCAAGGGTGCGCGGCCCGCCGCATCGATCATCTTTCGAAGACTTTCCAATTCTGCCAGGAAATGGGAGCGGCCGTCGGCCAAAGAATCCTGGACCAGGATGGAGGCGCCGACTTGAAGGTCGGACAGGCGCAGGTGCTGGCAACGCACCGGGGCGCCCATCCGCGCCAATACGGCGTTGAGCGCCACGGCACGCAGGAAGGTGCTCTTGCCGGACATGTTCGAGCCGCTGATTACCAGAAACCGCGGCGAGTCCCCGACTTGGAAGTCATTTCGGACGCAGGCGGCTTCATCGAGAAGTGGGTGCCCGATCTCCCGCGCCTGGATGAGGGGTCCGTCGACGATGAACTCCGGGAAAGTATCTCGTGGGTGCTCGCTGGCATAGGTTGCGAGGGACATGAGTGCTTCGAATTCCCCCACGGCTTCGAGCCAGGGAAGAAGGTGCGTGCGGTGTTGGCGGCTCCAGCGGCTGATGCCCATGGCGAACTGAGTGCCCCAAAGCAGCAGGTAAGAAAACAAGGTGAACCACGGATTATCGCGTTGGCTAAGCAGGGTCACCAGCCGCAAGAGGCGGCGCAACTCGCGGCTGGCAGAAAAGTCGCCCAGCACGAGACATTCGGAGAGCGCGGCGAGCTTGGGCGCGGTGAATCGGCGTTCCTCTAGAATGCGGACTACCTGGCAGACAGTGGGTAACTCCGCGGACGGAGCACTCAGCCACTGCAAGACGGCCCGGACGCGATGGACGAACTGGAGCGAAAAGCCGGCTTGCAACCCGAACACCGCCGCGACATACGGGTTGGCGAGCAGGTTCAGGGACCATTGGGCCAGACACACCGCGCCGATACAAACCGCGGCGCAGGCCAAAAGAAACGCGAGCGGTGGGGCCCATGCCGGGAAGTTCGGAGGCGCGGACTGAACCCACTCGCGGAACGTTTCGATCCGGAAATCCGACGATCTCGATGGTCCGGCCGCGGCGAGCGCCTCGCGCAGATCGACGCAACTCCTCAGTTCCCGTACGGCCGCGGCGCGCGCGCAGGCCTCCTCGATGGAAGCCGGCTCTTTCATCCAGCGCGCAAGGGTGTCCTTGCCGGCGCGGGTGCGAGCGGAACAGAGGACCTGATAGAGTGAGCCGCGTCCGAACAGGTTCAAGCCGCCGGCATAGAGGTGGGTGGAATCGAGATACTCCTCGCCAGGGGGAAGGGAATCCCATTGGCGGGTGAGCCGTGCGACGCCACTCTCATAGTAGCCGCGGAGGCGAAAGAGTACCTTGGATCTGGCGCTGGCATTTCGCAAGCCGAACGCTGCCATTGAGGCAACCGGTACAAGCGCGGCGAGGGTCCACGATAGCACAGACGGGTGGCTGCCCGTCATAACCAAGCCGGCCAGCAGGGCCACCGCCAGGAGAGCGAGCATAGACTGGAACAGGCGGGTGCGGCGAACCGCGCCGTCGTAGGCAGAAACCAAGCTCGCGCTCCTCTTGTTGTATTGGGCGAGCGGGTCGTTCGACTCGGCGGGATGCAACTTTCAGTCTACTGCTCCAGCGGAGTCGCGTGCCGGGTCGCATACTCGGCTGGAAGAACTTCCATTGATCTAATCGCGGGTCGGCACCTGTATTTCGAAGCAATACCACGCGAGCTCTCCGGCATCGCGGCACGGCGCCGCGACGTACGGCCGATCGCGGGATCTTTGCCGATGAGAATGGCGAGGCTTCTCTATCCGGCATGCCGGTCCACAGCGCCCGGATCGCCGGCAAACCGGAAGTTATTCACTGCGGAAGACTGCTCGGTGGAAGAGTATCGCAGGCTGAGCTTCATCGCCTTTGGTGGCCCCGAAGGCCAGGCCGGCGTTTTGTGGGACAAGCTTCAGCTTGTCCAAGCGAGCGGAGCTCGCTCTGGCCCGCCGGGCACTCACTCGCGCTCGCGGCTCATAACGGAGCCGCGCGCGTGAGCAAGCGACCGGGCAATACGTTAGTGAACTTCTGAGGTGACCGACTTAGTCAGAGTGGGTTTCCGCAGAAACAACATCGACCCACCGATGCGACTGCGCCGCTCACGCGGACAGAGCGATAGTACTCCCGCGCCCTACCCGCCCATCCGTTTTTCGATGATCGCCCACACCGCCGGGTCGCACCCCTTCCACTCGGCGACTGCTTTGTTGCCGAGATAGGGCAAGTCGGCGATTCCCGCCTCGCTTGAAAAGAACCCGCTCACCGTGAGATCGCGAAAACGATTGAAGAACGCTACCCAGCGGTGGTCCTCCGGCGCAGCCTTTTCCGGCCACGCGATGCGATCCAGCAGCTCTTTCTGCTGGGCCGCCGCGGCCCCCGCGAAATCTTTGCCGAATTTACGATTCGATTCCTGGTCGAGCCACGAAAGCCCTCCGAGTATCTGTGAAGCCAGCATGTCATTGCCATCTTCGCGCTGGCGGAAGTCGAGCCAGTCGTCGATGAACTCCGGGACGCCGGCCTTGGTGGCGCTCACGCTGCGTTCGTCGGCCGGCAGAATCAGGTCGCACAGCACTTCCACGGTGTGCCACTGGTGAGTATCGAAGACTTTGCGGCGATAGGGCGCTTTGGCCGCAGTCTGTGCGGAAGCTTCGGTTGCCGTCGCCGCGGCCAGCACCGGGGCCGACCCGATCGCGTGAAGGATTGCCCGCCGGCTTACACCGGGCTCATTCGTCTGTGCCATCTCAGAGATTCCCCTTCTTCATCTGGTCCACGATATAGTCCGAGGTCCGCCATCCGAGCGCCGTGATGGTGAGGGTGGGGGTCTTGTCGGCATTGCTGATGAACGGCGCTGCGTCGGCCACGAACAGATTCTTGCAGTCCCAAGCCTGGCAGTAGGAATTCAATACCGACGTCTTAGCGTTGTCGCCCATGCGCGTGGCGCCCACTTCGTGGATGATTTCCCCGCCACGCGAAATGCCCCAATTGTTTTCCGCGCCGGAACTGTACAGCACCTTGCCGCCCGCGGTAGCGATGATCTCCTGAAACGTCTCCTGCATGTGCCTGGCCTGCAGAATCTCGTCCTGGCTCCATTCGAAATGGAAGCGCAGCACCGGAATGCCCCACCGATCGACCGCGTTAGGGTCGATCTCGCAATAGCTCTTCTCGTTGGGGATCATCTCCCCGCGCCCTGCGAAGTTGACGTTGGCGCCGTAGATCCGGCGCAGCCCGCGCTTCAGTTCCACCCCGTAGCCGCCGCCCAGAATCCGTTCCGACCCGCTTAAGATTCCGGCGCCCGGAAGCCCGCGTCCGCCGCCGATTTCGATGTGGTAGCCGCGCGCAAACGGCATTTTGCCGGCCTTCTGCTCCTGATATTTCCACCATGGCATGTACAGGTGCATGCCGCCCACGCCGTCTTCGTTCTGCGGCGGCAGGTCTTGCAGGATCGGCAGAAACCCGCCGACGGACGATCCCACCGTATCCATCAGGTAGCGTCCCACCAGGCCGCTCGAATTCGCCACGCCATTCGGCGCGCGGCCGCTCTTCGAATTGAGCAGAATGCGCGCCGTCTCGCAGCAACTGGCGGCCAGCACCACCACTTTGCCGTAGACGGTCTGCTCGCTGCCGTCTTTCTTATCGACGTAGGAAACGCCGCGCGCGCGCCCGTCCGCGCCCAGCACCACTTCGCGCGCCATGGCCCCCGTGCGGATCTCCAGATTGCCGGTTTTCATGGCGGGCTGCAGGTGGACGCCCGGCGAATTGAAATTGGCATTCACCGCACACGCCCGCCCGCACTCCCCACAATAGTGGCACGGGGGCCGTCCGTGAATCGATTTGGTGAGGATGGCGAGGCGCGAGGGCACGCACGGAATGTGCAGGTGCTGGCAGGCGCGCTGGATCACCCGTTCGTAACCGCGCGGCGCCGGCGGCGGCAGGAACCTGCCGTCGGGCGTGTTCTCCAGACCTTCGGCGCTGCCGAACACGCCGATCAGTTCCTCGGCCTTGTCGTAGTACGGCGCCAGGTCTTCGTACGAGATCGGCCAATCGAAACCCTTGCCGTCGCGGCTATACGGTTTGAAATCGTAGGGCCCCATGCGCAGCGAGATGCGCCCGTAGTGATTGGTGCGGCCGCCGAGCATGCGCGCGCGATACCACATAAAGTTCGTGCCGCTGGCGTTGGTATACGGCTCACCGGGGACTTCCCAGCCGCCCAACAGCGTGGCGTCGAAGTATCCGAACGGCTTCTCCCTGGTGCCCGCGGCGCGATGGGGTGCGTTGTACGGCCACTTGAACATGTCCGACTGTTTGGCCTGGTCGTACCACGCCCCCGCCTCGAGCATACAGATCTTGGCCCCGGCAAGCGCCAGAACGTGGGCCGCGACACCGCCGCCTGCCCCCGATCCAACAATCACCGCATCGTACGTTTTCGGTCTGGTATTGGCTTGCATGCGATAGTCATTCTATAGCAAAGTGGTCCCGGCGGGCCCGCGCTCCGGGCGGTCCCACCAATCTTCGGTACGGTAAACTGGGGCGGGAGACCTGCGATGTCTCGTGAACAGACAGACGAAGTCGATCTCGGCGCCCTCATCCGAACCGGTATCAACAACCCGATTGCCATCGGCTTGGCCGAAAGCCTGCTCCGTGAGGCTGGTATACCTTTCTTAGTGGTGGACCGCAACGTAGCTGCCCGCCAGGAAAGCGGCAATTTTCTCAATTGGTGGAGCGTGCGCGTGCCTGTCGAACGGGAAGCCGAAGCTCGCGAGATTCTGCAAAGCGTGGAAGAGAGCAAATAGGCGCTCTCGCGGCGCGGATTCCAATTGGAAGTTCGGCCGCATGACTGCTCGGCACGCTTTCAAGCGGTCGAAGACCTGGTACCCCACACGGCACGATAGACACCCGCGCGGAAAGGCGAGGCCGCACCCAAACACCGGCGTCCGTCACGTCGGTGATTTTGCACCGCCTGGGGTTGGAATAGCGGCGCCGACCGTGCTTATATAGACGGCCTTCGTCTATTCAATCTGGATCGCGATTCTGCGGCGGGCTGTCGCGCCGCCCTCGGAAGCCGTGACCGTGATCTCGTAGACACCGGGATCGAGCCCTCCGAACGGAATTCGACTCCATACCCGATAGGAGCCGTCGGTCTCTGCCGGCGACAGGTCCGGCCGCGCGGCACTCACCAGTTCGCCGTTGCGCGCGAGAGCGATCCGCACGTCGGGCTTCGCATCGCCGCGAGGATAGAGGACAAAATAGACGCCCTCGGCAGTTTTACCGGACTTCACGATGGTGGAACTCATCTCCGGCGTGATCTTACCGCCGGAGAACTCCAGCGGGTTCACGGCATCGCGGTCCTCCTCGGGAGGCTGCACGCTCCGCACCAGCACCAGGTCGCTCAAGGCCACGTGGGTCCCCGCCCCCGCGGAGGGCACCACGAAAACGATTCTGCCGGTACTCGCAGTTTTTCCGTCCACGTCGTTCACCGCCGCCTCCACGTGGTACCGGCCCGGCGCCAGCCGCAACGGTAGCATGACGGTCACCTCGCCCCGCTCGAACTCCGGCCGGCGGTCCGCGGGCGCCTGAAACGCCAGGTCGCGGGAAATCTTGCGCACCACCTGATCCTGCTCGTCCTTCACCAGCGCCAGAAATGTTGCATGGAGACGAAAGAGGCGAGGGTGCGAATCCTCGGTGAAATGCAGCGCCTGGCCGGGGACCGAGAAGACCGCCCGGCACTCGGTCTCGCCGCCCTCCGCGCGGAAGGCCAGCACTCCGCTGTGGAAGCCGAAGGCGTGCGGCAGAGGCTTAGCGTCCAGCGCCGCCAACCCGGCCAGTTCGAAAGGCTCGACGGCCTCCCCGCCGAGAAACGGCAGCGCGAAGTATCCCTTGCGGCTTTGCAGTCGCAGGCCGGGCCTGCGCGCGCGCACCTCGATGATGCGGAAATGGCCGTCGTAGTTGGTGGATGAGGGAGCGTAAGCGGCCTCATAGTGCGCCCGCACCTCTTCCATCACGCGGCGCATGGGCACTCTCACGTCGTTGGTATCGGCGACGGCGAACCCTCCGGTATCCTCCGCCAGATAGCGCAGGTTGTCCTGGGGGCCGGCACGGGAGCCCCCCATTCCCATCGGGAACGGCAGCGCCGTGCTGAGCCCGCTGGGTTCCACGGTATAAAAAGCGACGTTGGCCCGATTGGCGGCGCTTACCAGGGCGCGAAAACGTTCCGGAAAGCTGGGGGGCACAATCAATCCCTCGCTGAAATAGATCACGGTCTTGCGCCCGGGCAGTTGCGCCTGCGCGCGAATCAACTGCTGCAAGGCGTCGATCGAAAGGTGGCCCTCATAGTCGAGGATGAAGTTTGTAAGTTCCCGCATTTCCCCATTGAACTGGCTGCTTTGCGAGGGGGCCCGCTCCTCGGCGGATCCGGGCTCTCGTGGCGTGAATGTGCCGGGTGAGGTGGACGGCGAACTGCCGGAATGCGGGCTACCGAATGCCCCTACCGTATCCTTCGCGGAATTCAAATATGTTCCGGCCGCTGCCTGGTCAATCGCCCGATTCAGCAGGCCAACGTCGTTGGTGTACTGCTGCAGCATCTTCAAGTGTTGGCTGAGAAGAAATACCCCGATATATGTATCCGGGCCGCCCTCACTCGTCAGGAAGTCCCTGGCGGCTTGGATCGCCTGGGGCCGGCTCCCGATTCCCAATCCCTCGAAAAGCAGAGAGACCACGTTGATCTGGCCCAACGCCCCATAACGCCGACTGCGGGCTGCACCAGCCTGCGCCGTTCGATCCTGGCCGGCGGGTTCCTCATGGCCGCTGCGGTATTGGAAGCTCCGCAGCGTCTGCGGCACTCCATCCTCCAGGATTTCGATGTCTTCGGCGCGAAGATTGGTGACGAGCTTCTGGTGTTTGTCCCGCGCGACGATGTCGAGCAGAACCTCCTGGACGGTGGAATGTAAGACCAGCTGCGAATCGGCTGGGGTCTGACTCCGCAGGGCGGCGCCTGAGGCGACGGTCAGCGCTGTAACAATGGCAGCAGTACGGTGAGACACATTAGGGCATCCTGTTCTGGGATAGCGCAAATCGCCGGACTCTGCCATGCCTAACTATGGCTAGACCTACTGAATCAGGGATGCATAAATAAGGTTGGGCCTGAAAAAACACGGGAGAGGGCGAACATAATATAATACCTTCGCGGTCCACTATGCCCAGATTCCCCACCCTGCTGCCCGTACTCGCCCTAAGTCTCGCCGTGGGGCAGGCACAGACTCCCGCGCAGATCGAGCTCTTCGAGAAGAACGCCCGGCCGCTGTTCGCCGAAAAGTGCCAGGGCTGTCA
>Ga0181532_10004969_pt1 | contig 11435 bp, 10 predicted proteins | sample PEATcosm2014_Bin_33_FD_119768 | JGI IMG/M metagenome (GOLD analysis project Ga0181532, IMG submission 119768) | Peatland microbial communities from MTU Mesocosm Facility, Houghton, MI, USA - PEATcosm2014_Bin11_30_metaG | ecosystem: Environmental > Terrestrial > Soil > Wetlands > Peat | place...
GACAGTATCGTAGGCCGAATAAACCACACCCATCCCGCCTGCACCTAATTGCCCTTGGATGCGATAGTGGCCGAGGACCTTGCCTTCGAGTGGAGAGCGGTCCGCCATTGCGGGGCATGTTAGTAGCAATCCCCAGCCTATTCAATGCCAAAGTTCTTTCCTAGCTGCGCAAGCCTCCAAGGCTTCCCCAGGCGGGAAGTGCTCCGCGACACGGTAGATGAGGAGGCTTTTTTTGCAGCGGCAATCTGGCCTCGATGGACTGGTCGGGCTCGTGACTTTGGCCAGAATAGATGGCATTCGAGCTGCACAATCTCTGGAAGGACGTGGTGGCGATTGATTCTGTGGGAGGGAAACACAATGAAAAGTAAGGCACTCGCGGTTGGGTCAATTCAAAAGATGACAGAAAACCGGGCCAAGGAGTGCCAGACTTCTGGGCACTCGCCCACTTAGTTTGCAACTATTTGCAGAGTGACAAGGCCGCGACGGAACATAATTCGCTCCACGTTTTGGTCACATCTCCGAAGGAGATACCTACCATGAAGTTGCGTGCATGCTGCATCACCGTCAGTTTGTTGTCTGTGCTGGCTTGCGCAACACTTGCCCAAACAGCGTCTCCAAACTCAAGTCTGGCTTCCACCCAGGTGCCACGGCTCATTAGATTCTCGGGTGTCGCGCTGGATGAAACACACAACCCCATGACCGGCGTGGTTGGCATTACCTTTTCGTTGTACCAGGAACAACAAGGTGGCAGTCCGTTGTGGGTAGAGACGCGGAACGTCCAGGCCGATGCAAATGGACATTACACCGCGCTGCTGGGCTCGGCCAGCGCGGAAGGAATGCCGCTGGAACTGTTCAGCTCCGGCGAAGCCCAATGGTTGGGAGTTCAGATCCAAGGTCAACCCGAGCGAGCACGCGTCTTGCTCGTCAGCGTTCCCTACGCGCTCAAAGCACACGAGGCGGAAACGCTTTCAGGAAGGAGCATCTCGGATTTCGTGCTCCTTAACAAGACTGCGTCGTCCTCACCAAACCCAGCCAACACGCCGGCCGGCTCCAACGTTACTAGCGGTTCGGGTTTGCCTCAGATAAACAATGATGGTCCGACAAACTTTGCGGGAGCCAACGCGACTCAAATTGTGAGTGTAACGCAGAAGGGTCCAGGAGTCGGATTATCGGCCACCGCCACTAGGGCTGCAGGAATTGTAGGCACGATCACCGGGAAATCAAACACGGCCGTACATGGTCTCGCCAGCAACACCAGTAAAGGCAGCAATGCTGCCGGGGTGACCGGCCAGTCCAATACGGAAACGGGGCCGGGCGTCGCGGGTTACACCAGTAGTCCACAGGGGACGGGTGTTGTGGGCGTTGCGAATGCTACCAGCGGCGGGACTGGCGTATCGGGGATTGCGAACGCTACGACCGGCGCCGTCAACGGCGTGTCCGGGCAGACCGCAAGCACCGGGCAATTCGCCGCGGGCGTGGTTGTGGGAGATAAATAGGCAGAAGGCCAAGCACGGTCCTTGGAAGTTCGGATGGATGGCATTCGAACGGATGAAGTTACGGGGCAGGAGCGTAAGGTCGACGGGCCCCGACAAGACACGTCTCTGGGAGGCTAAAGAGGTGCTCAAAGAGTTCCGATTAGTAAAAGAATGTCGAATATTACGTGCGACTGAGAAGACCAGAACTAGGGGGCCAAAAACACCGAGGAGAAAACGAATGAAAAAACACTACGTGCTACTTACGATGTTGATTTTAGCCAGTCTGCCGTGCGCAGCACAAACTCTGACGCTGTACGACAACTTTGACCACAGATTTATCAATCCATCCAAATGGGCATATGCCTTTTGCTTCTCGTCGAATGGACTGGAAATGGAATGTGTTCGCGAGATCAGGGACGAGCAGCTTCACCTGACACATCGCCATTTCGGCGTCCTAGCGGACGACGGCGGGCAGCAGAATGGCTCGGCCGGGGTGGGCTTCGCGAATGCGCAGAATATCAAGGCTATCCGCACTGACGTGACCGTGCGGAGCAATCTTGAAATAGCATGCGCCGCCAATCCCAGCGTCGGGTCCAACACGGGACTCTGGGGAACGTTCTTCAACGCGGGCTCTGGAAATCCCAACGATGACGTAGGGGCAGCCCTCAACTTGAAGCGCGTTGCTTCCGACCCTCCGGGACAGCTAAACGTTATCGGGCAGACCTTCCATGCCGGTATCTATTCGCCATACACTTCGTTGGGCTGGGTGGCGATTGGGACGCCAGTGACCATCACCCTTGCCTGGGATCAACCGAATCACCAATTCGTCATCAGCCTGACGAACAAGATCACGCATGTGACCACGAGCGCAACCATGCCCTACACCTTCTCCGACACGACGCCGGTTGCCGGGCCGGCAAAAGTGATGGAAGCGGGCGGTTTCGCCTCCGATTGCGGCGCGAATGCAACGTCGCTGTATGTCGACGCAGTCTTCAACAATGTCTACATCGGGCAGTGAGCGCCGACCGTCGTCAACATGATTCGAGATTTGCAGGTTCGAAGGAGAGTGGCACGGCGCTCAAAAACGCCGTGCCACACAGGCGAGAACACAGTTCCCATTAGCAAGATAGTGGCGCCTCCCAGGGCAAGCACAGTAAGAACGACTCGGAGTCGCCTGTTTGAATGTTCTAGGCGCTGCACGCGTAGGAGCAACTCATCCACCGCTGTCATATTGTCTCCTTGTTCGGCTAATGCAACGCACGTTCGACAGAGCAAGTTTACTCTTGGCACGCTTGGCGATGATGGGCCACAGACTCCAAACATCAGACTTCGACCAGGACCCATTAGCTGTGAAGTCCGACGAGGTTCGCCAGCGCCAGCCAGTGCCTCGGATGAGGTCGGCAGCCCTGGCGAATCCGGCTCGCATACCAGCGCGAAACCGAGATTTGACGCGCAATAACGGATACCGACATCGCCGCGAGAAGCGGTTGAATCTTCTCTGAATAGAACTCCTCAGTCAGCCATGCTGGCTGGTCCGATGGCTTCCAGGCATGCTGTGCTAGGGCGTTCTTACGTTGAGTGACCGCGCGTTTTAGCTGGGCTTCTGGACCGTTCGCCGTTTGGCGTCCCAGCTGTGCAGCATCACGCATGTTCTTGGTTGCATCACCAAAGGCACAACCAACACAGTTGGTGCGCCCATCCTGGATTGTCTTCCCGCAGCCGCGACAGAGGTTCTCTCGGCGTGGCGCTTTAATCGGTGATGGCAATGGCGGTGCGCCTTTGGCCTCTCGCTTGATGCGCTGCGTTAATCGCGTTGGCGGAGCGGGTTCACCAGCGAGCCTGGCTGAACCCGACCACAGAGCGCGAGCAACCCACTCAGCGAAGGGCGCGACCGCACGACCCCACATCGGGGCGGTTTCCGATAATCGAGCGGCGAAGGGGGCCATCAAACGGCAGTTCCCATCGGACTGTTCAAAGAGCCATTCGCGTTTGAGCGGTTCCCGCATTATCCAGTCGAGCAAGAATGCGTCAACTTGAGGGCGGACGGGCTCCATCAGATCGCACGCGAGACTGTCCCTGGCTTTCGTGTCCACGTGGAGCATCCCAAAGCCCGGATCTAGCCCAAGGGCAGTCGCTGCGAGACGTGATTCCGATTCGAGAAGGCAGTAAAGGTAGTTGAGGATCGCATTCGGCGGATTCACTGCAAGCCGTGGGGAGCCGGTTAAGGGTGAAACCCGTGTGCCAAAGGCCCGCCAATGTGCGGGAATTCGGCGCCGATCTTTGGTTGGAAAGATAATCGGCAACGTTCGCCACGCCGACCAGTACGCGGCAGCCGCACGGGATTCAACTAAACGCACCTCATCGATCGTGTTAGCCTCCGCCAACTCAGATCGGTAGCGATGAATCGTGTCTGCGTATTGACTCGCTGAGAGTTTGTCACGTGCAACCTGTTCTTGCCCTGCAAGCTTTTGGTCAATGAGTTCGCGGGCGATTCGCAGGGCAGCGCCAGAAGAATGAGCTACAGCCTGGGCGCGGCGCAGCCGCACATCACTGGAAGCTGTCGGCCCGGTTATAAATAGGACTCTTCCGGTCCGGTTGAGCATTGTGAACGAAGCACCGATTTCTGCGAGCCATTTCAAGGCGCTCAAGGTTGCATACCCATCTTCGGAGATGCAGACCAAGCGTTTCAACCCATGGCCAACGCGGGCCAGCCTGATCTTGCGACGCTCCGGTCCGATTCCGTCTTCGATTTCGAGATGACCGGACTGCATACGGACTTTGATTCCGAAACCCGACAACGTCAGAACGCCACTTTTGCTGAACGGTGATTTGCGGGATGAGGCGTATTGCGGTAGGGTGCCTGAAGCGGCCATTGGAGCCTTCCTCCTATGGTGGTTAGGGCTTGTCGGCTGCTTCGAACAGTCGGCAGGCCCGGATTTTTTATACTACCTATTTTATCGCTCTTTCGAGAACTTGCCTAAGACGATTCCGAGCCTTCTTCAATGCGTCTGGGTCGTGGACCTTTTCACAAGGACAGTATGCGTCGAAGAAAAGCGCAAGCTCTTCTGGCGTTAGCTTCTCCAGTCCGAAGCCCCAAAGGGTCTCGAACATACTTCTGTGTTCAGTTTCTCCTCCCTTGAAGGCGGGAATTGTCCGATTACAGCGAAGCGCTTCCAAATCGCCCGCCGTCCGTAATATGCGTCGAGAGGCTTCGTAGTCTTTCGCTGACCGCTTGCCCACATCCATCTTGAGGGGAGTTCGATGACGCTCAAAGTGAATCCACTCCACCACGCCTAGATGGTCTGACTCGCTCTTCAACGCTACATCCGAGAATATAACTTGTGCGGCGAACCTGTTCGGGTCAGGCGGCACATTCCCTGAGTACTTTCGCTGAATCTCTTCAAGACGCTTCTCAAAACCAGCTGCGAGCTCCGCAAGAATCTCTGAAGGTGGATCAACGCCAAGACTATTACGCGCGGCAATCGACTCCTTCCACAATTGAGCAAGTTCGAATATGGCCGGATGGCACTTGGCCACTATTGCCTCCTGGCGTTGCTCAACTCTTCGCCGCACCTCCGATTGCCTGGCTCCCGCCGGTTTTGGATCGCCTTTCTTCATTGCCAGAAGCCTACCACGAGTCTCCGACGCTATGGAGAACAGCAAGGTACAGTCTCCGGGACACCAAAAACATTTTCGCGTCCTTTAGCGCACTCCACAGGGGTGAGATTCTCCGAGCATGAGCCACCTACAACGCAGTGAGCAGCTCCGTGGATTGCGAAAGTGTCTACGGTCGAAAAGAACCCCATCATGGCTAAAGCCTGCAATCACGCGTTATCTCAGGAAGCTAGAAGCAGGGGTGACAGTCAGGAATGGAGTGCGCGGGAAAGGCTAGGCCATGGCACGAAAACGAAGGCCCTCCGATCGTTCATTCGAGGCGAAGCAGCGCTCTTTCCACGCCGTCGCGAGGATGCGTCACGATAAGCTTTCGCCCTCACAAGCAGCGAAGGAAGAGGGCACGACACTCGCGACGATCAAGAAATACCTGCCAGCAACGCTCCGCAAAACCAGAACTGGCCGTTGGGTGGTAACAAAAGGTGATAGCTACATTCGTCTGCTTTCGCTGCCGGGCCCGCACGGTCCCGTCATTGTTCGGGCACCCGGTTCGGAGGAAGCCCGATTCGCGTCGGCCTATCTCGCCAGCCTGAAGCGATGGGCAAAATCGGCAAAAGCTTACGAGCTCGCTCCATTTCACGGGAAGAAAGTTGGCGGTTTTCGACTCATAACAGCGTCACGAACGTTGCGGGCATTGAGCGACGCCGGATTGCTCCAGCTCGATTCACTTTATGCAGCACTGAAAGACACTGTGTGAAAAACGTCCATCCACTCCGGGCAGAGCGGCGAATCAAACAAAGATTTGCAAAGCTGGGGCCTGATCCTAGGTGTTTCGATTGCGGTGAAACAGACGTTGCCTGTTTAGAGATAGATCATGAGGTTGGAGAAGATCGAGATTCAGAACTAGTACAAATAGTCTGCCGCAACTGTCATCGCAAACGCGAGTGGAAGCGGGACATGGCGGGCCTCACAACGAATGGTCAACATCAAGAGGAAATAGCACAAGAATCGTTTTACAGATATCTACTTCTGCTTGCCATGAACCACGAACAGATAGCAGGGTCGCTGCGTCGGAAAGCGGAAGAATTTATACAAATGCAGGAACGACCATGAACTTGACAAAGGATGTGTTTTTTCGCAGCCACGTGGTTGAAGTGGACGCCAAGCCCCCACTTGCCAGCGATTACAGTGAACCAGTGTGGCCTGAGTACGCGCTGATTTTCGACACTGAAACCACACTGGATCCTCAATCGCAATCCCTCTTATTCGGGTTTTACCGCGTCTGTCGGTTGCAGCAAAACGTTTACCAGTGCGTCGAAGAGGGCATTTTGTATGCGGACTCTCTCTCGTCTAGATACCTGGACATCATTGCCCGCTACAAGCGGGACTTCCGTTCGGAAGTGGTACATAGCGATCATGACGAGAACATTCACATTTACAGCCGGTCGGAGTTCATCGAACGGATGTTCTTTGACGCCATCAGGACCAAATCTCTCATCGTGGCGTTTAACGCACCGTGGGACATCTCCAGATTGGCGGTGGGCCACAGGGTGTCGAATAATCGCGGATGGACGCTGATTCTATCTCAACGAGAATTTGATCCCACAAAATTAGAGCCAAAGTGGCTGACGCGAAAATGGCAAACCACTAAGAACGGACATCTGAGTACCCACGCGGGGTACTACACCGTGGTTATCGAACAAAATGGAACTGCTCATAGGGCCAGTGTCTACGCAAATGGCAGGCTTTGCCTCGGCAGCAAATGGAAAGCGACGATTGACGAAGCAAAATTGGATGGACTTCGTATCCTGTCCCAAGACGTAGCAGCAGCGAAACAGAACGGGCCTGTACTGGGGCCTAACCCAGAACGACCGTGCATGCGGGTGACATCAAAGGATTCGAAAGCAGCATTCTTCAGCCTGACCAAACCTCTACGGCCCGAAGAATGGCCCACGTACAACGTGGGAAGCAAAACGTGGATCGTGTGCCGCGTTCTGGATCTCCACACTTTGGGATGGTCATTGTTCAATGAACAATATTCACTGAAAAGCATGTGCACAGCGCGGCACACCAAGAATCAAAAGTTGGATCACGAACCCAGCGGAACGGTGACCATCGATGAATTGGAATACTGTCGCCAGGATGTGCGATGTACGGTGGATGCCCTGAACTCGCTGAAAGAAGAATTCGACAGGCATCCGGTTAACAAACATCGAATTGCACTGTATCCGGACAAAGCTGTTTCTCCGGCAAGCGTGGGTAAAGCATACCTCCGCGCGATGGGTATCACCCTGCCTAAAGACAAATTCATCGTGCCAGATTACATCCACGGCATTGCTTCACAAGCGTATTTCGGAGGCCGCGCAGAATGCAGAATTCGTAATACACCAATGCCGGTTGTGTTAACTGACGTTTCCAGTCAGTACCCCACCATTAATTCGCTACTCAGAAATCCAGACGTTCTAATCGCTGAAAGTCTGTCGTTCGAGGACGCAACTGACGAGGTGCGAAAGTTTGTTGCACAAATTGAGTTGGATGACTGTTTCAAACAGAAACACTGGAAGGAAATGAAGTTTTTCGCACGCATTTGTCCCGACGGCGATGTCGTTCCAGTCCGTGCCGAGTATCACGATGATGGAGTTACGAAAAACATTGGCGTTAACTACTTCACATCCAGCGAACCGATTTGGTTGAGCGGACCGGATGTAATCGCGTCCAAACTGCTTTCGGGAAAGGTCCCGCGTATCGAGAAAGCGATCCGTCTGGTGCCGCACGGACGGCAAAAGGGGCTGAGGGCCACAAATCTTCGTGGAATGGTTGAAGTCGATCCACGCAAACACGATCTGTTCCGCGTGATGGTCGAACAGAAACAGGTTCACAAAACGTCCGATGAAGCACTTTCGTATTTTCTGAAGATTTGCGCGAACTCGACCAGCTACGGAATGTTTTTCGAACTGACGCCACAAAAACAATCCAGTCCGGTCAAAGTGAAGGTGTTCTCCGGCGAACACAGCCACGAACAATCTGTTACCACCATTGAAAAACAAGGTGAGTGGTATTTTCCTCCCATCGCCGCCCTGATCACCGGAGGAGCGCATCTGTTCCTAGCCATGCTGGAACGGTGCATCATCGACAAAGGCGGTCATTATCTGTTCTGTGACACCGACAGCATGTGCATTGTTGCATCAAAATCCAGGAGATGGGTTGGGTGCCCGAACGAACCACGCATCAAATCGCTATCGTGGAAGGATGTAGAACAGATAACAAAGCGTTTTGAGTCGCTTAACTGTTATGACCAGCGAAAAGTATCGGGTTCGATACTGAAAATCGAGAAAGTGAACTTTGAGCGGGGCAAACAGATCGAACTGTTCGGTTACGCCATCAGCGCCAAACGCTACGTTTTGTACCGCTACGACGCGAACAGCAACATTATTATTGTTGACGCGAAGGCGCACGGACTTGGATACCTCTACCCACCGAAGGATGCCAACAAAGGCGATCCGCAAAGCGATTGGATATTCGAGACTTGGCATTGGGTGCTGGAAGGCGAGGTAGCCAATCCACGCCCTGCGCCCGAATGGTTATCCATTCCAGCTATGATGCGGATGACGGTGAGCACTCCCGCCATTCTCGGAATGCTGCAAGAGTTCACCAAACCATTCAATTTCGTTCATGTACCGTTGTTGTTCCCGAGCCTGTATCCTGCCGGGAAAGACCCATCAAACTTCGGTCTGATCATGCCTTTTTCCAAACATCGCGACCAGTGGTTGAACACGAAAGCGATTGATACCCATAGCGGGAAGCAGTATTCAATCGCATTGTTGGACCCCACGGGGCGCACGCGGAAGATCGAAGTCAAGTGTTACGGGAACATCCTTGGTGCGTATCGCGAGCACCCCGAGGCCAAATTTCTAGGCAGCGACGGGAAGCCCTGCGATGGCCTCACGCGCGGCGTGCTCAGGAGGAGTAACATTGTCGCGAATCGGCACCGTTACGTCGGAAAAGAAACGTCTCGCCGGTGGGAGCAGGGCGACGACCCGAGCATGGTGGACTTCAGGTGCACGGAATACACTGACGGAAAGGTGGTTGCCGATCAGGAACTGAGAAAGCGAATCATCGACGTCGGAATTCGCGAGGTTGCCCGCGAGAGCAAGGTCAACCGGGAAACGGTTGCGCTTATTGCGAAGGGCAGCTCGGTTAAACCAAGTACGCTGCGCCAAGTTATGGAAACTATCGAAACATCTGCGCTATAGCCAGATCGCTTGAGCGACAATGTTCTTCAGTTGTCTCACGCGATACTCTCCTACGTATGGGATGTCATCCAGTTGCGCTTCCCGGAGCGTCAAACGTGGCCCAGGGATGGCTGGTGTCACTGAACCAAGCAGGCACCAGCCACAACAGAAAACCCGCGCCTCGAACGAGCAAGACGCGGGGAAGGCGGGAAGATATTTCTTCTGCACCTAGTTAATGCACTCAGCCAGACTTCTGGATTCACTCTCCTAGTTTGGCAGCCGCGTTGCCAGCACGGTCGTAGACGCAGGGCTGGCCGCGCGCGCGTACTCCCGTTCTGTCGTGGAAACCATCAATTTGTGACCTCGTTTTACGTCTCCTGTCCACACTTCCGAAAGGAAGTAGCGATCCCCGTAGCGGTGAAAGATCAGCTTGGGACTTAGGTCCTGACCGGGGGCGGGGCTGATGTAAGCGAACGATCCGCAGTCAATGCCCTGTCCATCCATGGGCGCCACCCTCACCGTCCTGCTATCGACGATCACGCGGTATTCGCCCGCAGTCAGCGTCTGCTGGCCGACGGCAAAGTCGAAGGGCAGGCTCACCCGGACGGTCGCGGTCTGAGCAAAAGCCGGAGCCAGTAATACGAACAAGACGAACGCAACTGAGATCATGGATTTTGAGCCTTTCATAACGTACCTCCTGGAGCGATGCTCCGTTGGATTTGTTTCTTGTGGGCCTATTCGTACGGTCCGTTTCCTGAATTCGCCCGCAGGTTCGCTCCAGCAGAGGAAAATAACAATGCACCAGTGGTCAGCCGCAAGGTGAATGGTTGTCATCAGCTATGCCATTGATTTCAGAAGACAAAACTAAGTAGGTCACCTTGGCCGAGAACCAACAGCACGCTTGTCGGGCGGTGGTAAACTTGGAGTGATATAAGTCCCGAGGCAATTCCATGTCAGCGCCCGCTGAAAAGTCGCGGGTGGTGCACTTCGGACTCTTCGAAGTGGATCTGCAGGAAGCGGAACTGCGCAAGAGCGGCATCCGCATCAAGCTGCAGGAACAGCCCTTTCAAATCCTAGCCATGCTGCTGGAGCGCCCGGGACAGACCGTCACCCGGGAAGAACTGCGAACGAAGCTTTGGCCCGCCGACACCTTTGTCGATTTCGACCACAGCCTGAACAGCAGCATCAACAAGCTGCGCGAAGCACTGGGAGACACTTCCGAGAACCCGCGCTTCATCGAAACCCTGCATCGCCGCGGCTACCGCTTCACTGCCCCGGTCGACGCGCCTCAGCCTCGGTTCGTGGAGGCGCCCGAGTCGGTTTCGGTTCCTGCCACTACGGAGGCGGCAACTCCGCCTGTCAGCACTACGGTCACCATTGCCCGGCCAAGGCAGCGTAGGTGGGGAGTCATCGCCGGAGCTGTTGCCGCGGCGATTGCATTCGGCGGGGCAGGCTTCGGAGTCTATTCTTTTCTCCATCGCCCAGCCCCTAGGCCCTTCCAGAATTTCACAGTTACACAGATCACAAATTCCGGCATGGTCAAGTCCGCGGCTATCTCTCCTGACGGACGATACGTGGCCAGCGTCCTCGATTACAAGGGAATGCAGAGTCTCTGGCTGCGCAATTTGCCCACAGGCAGCGACACACAAATCATCCCGGCCTCGACGGCAGAATATGACCGTCTCCAGTTCTCGCCCGACGGGAACTACATCTATTTCCGCATGGGCAAGAACCCGAACTTCGACGGCTACAACCTTTTCCGATGTCCGGTGCTGGGAGGTGCGCCGCAAGAGGTTGTGCGGAACATCTACAGTTTTGCATTCTCTCCCGACGGGCCGCGCATCGCATATCATCGCGAGAACGATCCGGAGGCCCTCAAGTACCAGATCCTGACCTCATCTTTGGACGGTAACAATGAAACGGTCTGGCAAACTGGATCTACGGTGAAACATCCTCTCGACGTGGCATGGTCTCCGAAAGGTGATGCAATCTATGCCGAGTAGAGGAGAGCCCGATGCGCTGTAGGTTTTCCTTGGCTGTATCCGCCGTTTCCAGCTTCGTGCCCGTTTAGGTAGACCTTGGCTCATCGGGGATCTCCCCCCTCACTGACCCCACC
>Ga0181532_10004970_pt1 | contig 11434 bp, 7 predicted proteins | sample PEATcosm2014_Bin_33_FD_119768 | JGI IMG/M metagenome (GOLD analysis project Ga0181532, IMG submission 119768) | Peatland microbial communities from MTU Mesocosm Facility, Houghton, MI, USA - PEATcosm2014_Bin11_30_metaG | ecosystem: Environmental > Terrestrial > Soil > Wetlands > Peat | place...
CGCAGCATGCGGCTATGGAACGTGGTCACCGGAAAGACCGAGTACAGGCTCACCGGACACTCCGACATGATCACCAGCGTCGCCTTCAGCCCGGACGGGCGACAGCTCGCGTCAGCCAGCGCCGACCGCAGCGTGCGGCTGTGGGACGTCGTCAAAAGGACAGCCGAGCGAGTGCTGACCGGTCACTCGGGCCTGGTATCCAGCGTGGCGTTCAGCCCGGATGGCAGGCTGCTGGCGTCGTCCGGCTGGCCTGACCGGGCCGTGCGCCTATGGGACGTCTCCAGCGGAGAGACCGTCCATGTCCTCTCCGGGCACGAAGACTGGGTGCTCGACATAGCGTTCAGCCCGGAGGGGACGCTGCTGGCTTCGGCCGGCGGCCGCGACGAGACGGTCCGGCTATGGGAAGTGCCGGGCGGCACCGCGCGCGACGTCCTGACCGGTCATTCCGGCTCGGTCTCATGCGTGACATTCAGCCCAAACGGGACCCTGCTCGCCTCGGGAGGTGAGGCCGACCATACCGTATATCTCTGGACTGAGTGTTAGATAAGCCACCCAGGCGACCAGGCGCAGAGATAGTTAACCGGAATGACATCCTGTAGGTTCACATTACGGAGATACTCACGGAAGGCCGAGGGGACTGAACCGGCAGGTTCAGGGACAAAAGGACGCCGACCGGGAGGCCCGGATGACATCGAGTGGGGAGGCGCGGTGATGACCAGCAATATCGCCGCGGAAATGTCGCCGCAGGTGCGGTGGTGGAAGTCAGGCACGCGCGGCGAGCTCGTAGTGGCTCTAGAAGCGGGAGTGGTGACTGTTGCTCCTCTTCCTTAGCTATGCAGACGACGACAAGGAAATTGCCGGGGAGATTGCACAGCGACTGCAGCGGGGTCATGTCAAGGTTTATCCCCCGCAGACCGGCCACGATAATAACGACCTGGCCTTCGACGGCCCCGAGGGTGCCATCGGTCAGGCCGATGCCTTTCTCGCGCTGCTGTCGCCGAGCTTCCTGGCGTCCTCCTCGTGCCGCCGAGAACGAGAGCTGGCATTGCACCGCGAGCAGCACGGCACCGTCAACGGCACGGGGTCAGGCTTCGTCCAGGTACTGCAGGTGCGCGAGACGGCCTATCACGAGGCCGGCGCGCTGCGGAGCAGGCCGTGGCTCGACCTGACCAGTCAGCGGGCCAGGGAAACCGCGCTGAACGAATTAGTCAGTGAGCTCGGGCCAGCGGACGAGCCCACGGCGACACCGGGCCGCATAACGTCCGGTGGCAGCAGCGGCGCTGGCAGGCTGCCGAAGTTCCGCAACCGCGAAGCGGAACTTGATCAGGTGCTTGACGGCCTCACCAAGGAGGACGGCGAGCACTTCTGGTTCCTCATCGCCCCGCCCCAGCTCGGCAAGAGCCGGCTGCTCGACCGGATCAGCGAGGCAGTAGAAGTCAGGCAGCCGGGGCGCTGGCAAGTCAGGCTCGTCGACGTGCGCGACCAGCCTGCTGGTGTCCGGCAGGATCCCGAGGCGCTCGTGCGGGCCCTGTTTCGCTCAGCGCATCATCCCGCGACAGACCAGGAAAACCTGCGCAAGCTCGGGATTGATATCAGCAGGACAGACAAGCTCCATCTCTGCATGCTCGATAGCGCCGAATTGCTGGACGACAGTACCGTCCGCGAGCTGCGTACAAGCATCAGCGCGATAAACCGGCACGTGGAGAGCACACGAAACAGGAATGCCCGGCTGACCCTGATCGTGGCGAGCCGGCGCGAGCAGGAGTGGATCGGCGTCACTCCCAGGCCGCGGCTGAAATTGCTTCCGCTGACCAAATTCAGGGTCGAGGTCATGTTCGCCGCGCTGCGCGAGCTGGCGGAGAGCATGAACCGTGACTTCAGCGACGCGGAGCTGCTGTCCCACGCGGAACTCGTGCACCGCCTCAGCGAGGGGCTTCCAGCTCTCCTCTACTGCTACCTGAACTGGATTTATGAGGCGCAGTGGAACGGCCTGGACCGGCTGAAAGACAGGGAACAGTTCGACCGGTTGACGAAATCCTATATCGAGGAGCAGCTGATCTCGGCGACCGGTCTCTGCCGCTCCGGGGACGCTCCGAACGAGGAGGAGCGGCGCGCGCTGGCCCGGACTTTCCAGGCGATGGCGCCTTATCGCATCTTCACGCAGTCGCATTTGCGCCATCACGCCCAGCCTGGTGGCGCCCTGCACGGTGTCCTGGAGGACCTTAACTGGACCGTGGACAAGCTCTGGGACGAAGTCGGCAAGACGGACTGGCTGACCCGGCCGCTGCCGCAACCCTGGCAGGAGGTTCACCCGCCGATCCGCAGGCTCTTGTGCCACCACTGGTACACCTCGGAGGCCAGTTGCGCTCAGGCCTACCGCGACGCCCGCGAGTTCGTTCAGTCGTGGGCCAGGGCGCAGACCGGCTCGGATCAGTCGGTCGCCCTGGTGGAGTGCCTCTGGCACGAGGCGCAGGTGCTCAGCCTCAGTCGCGCGAGCGACATGGAGGAGAAACTGATCGCGCTGGCCAGGGAACTGTCCCTGCACATCGTTCCATCGGATACGTATTCGCAAGCGAATCTCCGGAGTTACGCGGTCACGCTCATGACACAGGACGAAGAGCTTGAGGAGGCCGTCGACGGCATGAACGGCTTGTTCGAGCGACTGCTCGCCACCGTTCGGACGCCAGCGTAGGAGCCAGCCAGTGAACGGATATTCGTCCAGCTCGCAGTACATTCACCGAGTCGAGGAGCGCCCGATTCAGCAGCAGCTCGATGCGGTGAAGAACGACCGGAAGAGCCGCGCCGTCCTGCTCTACGGAGCCGGAGGCGTCGGGAAGACCTCGCTCGTGCGGCAGATGTCCCGCGCCAGCTCGGACGCCGCGACCACCTGGCTGGACCCCATTGATGTCGACGACCCTGAGTGCTGGCTGCTGTCGAACCTGGAGCGTAAGGTCGCTGGCCGGTTAGATCCGGACGGCAGGTACTTCGGCCCGTATCAGGAGCAGCTATCGCAGCTGCCGACCTACACTCGGGCAGATATCAGCCACGAGACGATCGTCAGTTACCTTGGCCGCATTAAGGAAGTCTTTGCTGCTTGCTATCGCCATTATGTCGAGGCAGAGAACAAGACCGTCGTCATCACTTTCGATACGGTGGAGACAATTCGCGGGACGAACCTGCTGCTCACGCTGACCCAGTGGATGAAGGCACTGCCGACGGCCACGCTCTTCATCCTGTCCGGCAGGCCCCTTTCGCACAGCGGAGAGGGGTTCGCGGACCCGATCGGGGCTGAGCTAGGCAGCCCCTACTATGGCATCCCGGTGCAGACTGTCGAAGTCGGCGGGTTCGCCTTCGAGGCAGCGCGCGACTACCTCAGGCACAGCCAGGTTGCCGATGCCATCCAGGATGAGGAGCGGGACAAGCTCGTACTCCTGACCAGAGGCCATCCCCTGTGGCTGGCGTTCACGGTCGCCTACCTGGAGGAAAGGGGCATTCCGCCGGAGGCGGAACAGGTCTCACTGGAGTACCTCAGGCAGCATGTCCCCTACGGCGCGGAGATGAGTCCCGAGGGGCGACGGCTGCATGAGGCGTTCCTGCGCAGCCTGGTCGCCCTCTACCGGCCGTCCGATTTCGCTCATGAGTCCATCAAGCGCCTGGCCGTTGTCCGGCAGCCCGTGGCCAGGGTGGTCTGGGAGCAACTGATGAGCGACCGCGCACCGCCAGGCGACTTCGCCTTCATGGACGCCGCGTGGCAGCAGTTGCTCGACACTCCCTGGGTCCGGCCGCGCGGCAACGGGCGGTTCGTCACGCTGCACGACGCGGTAGCGGAGGAATTCGCCCAGCGGCTCTTCCCGCTGCATGACGAGGGCCAGGAGTGGCGGCACGAAATCTGGGGCCGGGCGCGGCAGATCTACGATGACCTCGCCGAGCGGGCAGAAGCCGAGCTGCTCCCCGAGCTAGCGGCTCTGGATGAGGAGCTCAGGCAGTTCGAGGTCGCGCGAGAAGGCGGAGGTCCCGATGAGCCGGAGGTCGAGAACGAGTTCATCGTCAGTTCCGGGCTGCTCGACACGCGCAAGCGTGATGTCGACCAGCTGAAGGCCGCTGGCCTCTACTATCTCTTCCTCGGCGACTTCGAGGATGGCTGCCAGCACCTGCTGCGGTACTTCGAGCAGGCCGAGAACGAGAACGATGTCTTCTTCCAGGATCTGCTCGCCATCTACATGCAGCGCTTTCTGCCGGGCGGCACCAGCCCCAGTGCCTTCAATGATGTCATCAGGGCGAAGCTCGACGATTTCCGGCGCTGGCTGTCCGAGGACAGGCCGGACTACTATGCCGCGCTCGGCGTCATGGTGGCCAGGTACCTCATCGACGCCGCGCAGCCGGAGATGGCGTTGCGGCTGCTGGACCAGCTGCCTGGGGACGTCGGGGGGCGCCGCGAGCGTCACCGGCTGCATATCCTGCGCGGTAATGCCTGCATGCGCATCCCCGGCCAGGTGAAGATGGCGCTGCCGCATTTTGAGTGGGCCCTCGCCGAGGCAGAGGAAGTGACGACGCCGGACCGTCACAAGTTCATCGCCGAAGCGCACAAGGAGAAGGGCTTCTACTACCGGAACACCGGGCAGTGGCGAGAAGCTGACCTGTCCTACAAGCACGCACGCGACACGATCTCGGCGACCCTGTCAGCGCAGAGCTCGCACGAGGATCGCGACGAGATGGCGTCCATCCAGACGAACTGGGCGTACGTCAAGGGACTCGACGGCGACTATCTCGAGGGCCAGGAGCTGATCGAGAGTGCCATCAGCTTCCGGCACCGGATAGAAGACAACCCGGCTGAGGGCAAGTCCTGGAGCGTGCGCGGCGAGGTCTACCGGTATGCGCGCAGATTCGAGAGAGCCTGGGCCGCTTACGCGGTGGCCGAGCAGCTTCTTCAGGGACGCCGTTACTGGAGCTGGCTCGGGCTGATCTACCAGGAGCAGGCCATCTGCCTGTACCAGGCGGCACACGACGATATCCAGCTCACCAGCAATCCCTTTGAGGACTCCAAGGAGCTTATCAAGAAGTCTCTGGATATCTGCCTGGGTCACGCTATTCGCGGCTATCCGTCGGCCCTGAACCGGGCCGGACGCATCTTCGGACGGGAGAATCCGGAAGAGGGCCTGCGCTATCTCAAGCTCGGGATCAGCGAGGCACGGCGGCTGGCTGATGGCTGGTTCTGGTTCGCTAACATCGTCGAATATGCCGAGCTTCACTACCGCGCCTGGGTCAGGAACAGGCAGGACGAGAATCGGGCCGAGATTGCCGCTCTGGTCCCGGAGGTCCAGTTGGTGTCGGAGGAATACATGTTCCCCGACCTTGCCGGGCGATGGAGCCTGCTGCAAGGGCACCTAGCCATTTACGATTACCTGGACACCCACGACCCAGACACACTTCATATTGCGCTCGACAACTACAGAAGCGGATTCGCCAATGTCGCCAAGAGGCGCGTCGGATCATCCGGCTCGTCCTCTATACCCGGAGAATTTCGAATATTCCGGGAGCTGTTCGCACGATTGCCCGCATCCGTCCAGGCAGACTGGCAGGCTAAGTTCCGGGCAGCATGGAGCGTTGACGACGATGTCTCGACCACGCTGCTCGCGCGTTTGGAGGAGCTGTACTGACCAGCTGGTAACGCCATGGGCCGACGTCCAGGAAGGCGTGAGATATGAGCTCTGCACAGCCATGGCGCCAGGCCATCGTGCTGTCGAGGTTTGATCTGGCGGATGGTCACGAACTGCTACTCCACAGCTGTGAGGACTGTGCCTGCCCGGTCAGCGACGAGCAGGCTGTCCACCGCCATGTCCTGCCGCCTCCGGCCGCGCCCGATGACAGCTGCTGGGTGCGCGCGAGCGACGTGGCCGAGTTCCCCCTTGAGGGCGAGTACCGGCTGCTCTTCAATCCGCTCAGCTCTGCCGGGGTGGTAGTGGTGAATGGTTCGGCCTTGGACATCTTCCGCGACTTCCGGCTGCCCGCGGTGCCGGGCGACGTTGCGCGCAGCCGACCCGGGCGTGCGGTGGAGATCAGCCAGGCGTTCGGGCGGCTGGCTCAGCTTGAGCTTATTCACCCGGCCGGTCAGCGGCCGCGGCCGGAATTTCACGACGGCCAGGTCCTCACGGCCTGGTTGCACGTCACCAACGGCTGCAACTTGCGTTGCCCCTATTGCTACGTGAATAAGTCCGCGGAGCCCATGGATGAGTCCGTCGGCCGCGCGGCCGTCGAGGCGGTGATGAAGTCAGCCGTGTCGCACGGCTTTCCCTCCGTCAAGCTGAAGTACGCCGGCGGAGAGGCGACCCTCAATCATCGCCTGGTGATCAGCCTGCATGCCTACGCACGCGAGCTCGCTGCCGCCTGCGGCTTGCGGCTGTATGCGACGTTGCTGAGTAACGGCGTCCGGATGCCGGCCAGCCTGATCCAGGCCTGCAAAGCTGAAGGCATCCGGGTCATGATCTCGCTGGACGGGCTGGGCGACCAGCATGACATCCAGCGACCGTTCGTGAACGGCAAGCCCTCTTTCCAGTTCGTCGAGCGCACCATTGCCCAGCTCATCAGGCAGGATCTCGCTCCGCACTTGTCCATCACGGTTACCGGACGGAATACGAGCGGCGTGGCAGACGTGGTGCGGTTCGCACTGGAACGCGAGCTGACGTTCAGCATCAACCTCTTCCGCGACAACAACTGTGCGGCCAGTTTTCCGGATTTGCGCTACGAGGAACAGGCCATCACCGAGGCTTTGCTGAAGGCGTTCGCCGTGGTCGAGGACCTCATGCCGCGCTGGAGCGTGCTCGGATCGATACTCGACCGGGGGCAGCTACTAGAGCCGAGGCAGCGGTCCTGCGGGGTCGGCCAGGACTACGTGGTCATCGATCAGCGGGGCAAGGTTGCCAAGTGCCACATGGAGATCGAGCGGACACTAGGCGACGTCTTCGCCCACGACCCGCTGCAGCTCGTACGCCAGGATCGGACCACCGCGCTGAACCTAATCGTCGATGAGAAGGAAGGCTGCCGGGACTGTAGCTGGCGCTATTGGTGCTCCGGAGGCTGCACCGTAGCCACGTTCAGGGCGACCGGCAGGTACGACATCAAGTCTCCGAACTGCAATATCTATAAGTCCATCTATCCGCAAGCGCTGCGGCTCGAAGGACTCCGGCTGCTCAGATACGCGGCATCTGGCTAACGACAGGGCTGCTGGTGGCCAGGCCTACGTTGCCAGCGACTCGGCCTGAGGTGGCCGCCACGGTGTCATCACTCCCGGCCAAGCCGATGAGTTCCCGGCCGTCCTGGCGTCTACCAGTCACAGCACGCAGCAATCCAGGAGGAGGGTCAGCATGAGCCTGCCCGAAGTCGTGTCGCGTGAGCAGTGGCGAGAGGCCCGGCGAGCGCTGCTGGTCAAGGAGAAGGCGTTCACCCGCCAGCGCGACGCGCTCAGTACCGAGCGGCGGATGCTGCCGATGGTGCGCGTCGAGAAGGACTACGTGTTCGAGGGCCCGTCCGGCCAGGCCAGCCTGCTCGACCTGTTCGCCGGAGCACGGCAGCTGATGCTGCAGCACTTCATGTTCGACCCGCGCTGGGATGAGGGCTGCCCCAGCTGCACCGCGAGCGTCGAGGAGCTGTCGGAGGGGTATCTGTCGCACCTGCGGGCCCGCGAGACCGCGTACGCGGCGGTGTCGCGGGCGCCGATCGAGAAGATCGAGGCCTACCGGGACAAGCACGGCTGGACGATCCCCTGGTACTCCTCGTTCGGCAGCGACTTCAACTACGACTACCACGCGACCATCGACCCGGCGGTCGCCCCGGTGGAGTACAACTACCGGGACGCCGACGAGCTGAGGGCGGCCGGCATGGGGTGGATGGTCGACGGCGAGCACCCGATGGAGCAGCCGGGGGTGAGCTTCTTCCTGCGCGACGGCGAAGCGATCTTCCACACCTACTCCGTCTACGCCCGCGGCACCGAGGCCCTCGGCGGTGCCTACGCCGCGCTGGACCTCACCGCCCTCGGCCGCCAGGAAGAATGGGAAGAGCCCAAGGGCAGGGCCGACAACCCGCACGAGTCCCTGCCTAGCTTCACCTCCTGACTGGCACCGTTTCACCCAATCAGGGGCAGACGGCACCGGGTACCGCCGGTTTATCTGCGGTGCCCGGTGCCGCCTTCACTCAGCTATGGTCCCGGCGGCCGGCGCCCAGGCCAGGCCGCGTGCGCGCCGGCGCTGCGGGTTCGCGGCCCTGGATCGGCGCGCCGCGCATCCGCTGCCCGCTCGCCGGGTCACTGAGCTGCAGGATCCGGGCGCGGCAAGTTCCGGGCGGCAGGCGCACGGCGCGGGTGCCCGCTGACCGGAGCGGCCCGGCGGTTGCTACGGTGCCGCCATGGCTATCCCGCTCAGCGACGCCACGCTCCGGCTGCTCGACGGCCCCAACTACGCCGTCCTGGCCACCATCAACCCCGACGGCAGCCCGCAGACCTCCGCCATCTGGGTCGGCCGCGAAGGCCTGGACGTGCTGTTCTCGACCGTCGAGGGCCGGGTAAAGCACCGCAACATCGTGCGCGACCCGCGCGTCAGCGTCACGGTGCTTGACTCGTCGGACCCGGAGAACTACGTGGAGCTGCGCGGCCGTGCGTCGATCACGCCGGACGTCGCCCGGCGGGTCGACACGCAGCTGTCCTGGAAATACGACGGCAAGGATCCCGATGCGGACCGGCCGGGCGCGGTCCGCGTCGTCGTGCGGATAGCCGTGGAAAAGGCCACCGGATACGCCGCGTAACCGCGGGAACTCCGCGCTGATCAGCTGGAATGGCCCGGTCGGCCCGTGGCCGGCTGCCGCGGTCCCCGGCCCCCGGCCCCGTCATCGCTGGCGGTTGCCAGGTCTTCAGCCACCGTGAGCTGAAAGAAGGGGGACTTCCCGAGCGCACCCGGCCATTCGCCCGGATGGATAATCTTATTGCGGTCATAGGCTATGTAACCCGCCGGCACGTCCCTGGTGATGAGCGCGCCAGAGCAGACATAGGCGCCCGGCCCGATATTGACGCCGCCGACGATCACGGCTCCCCATCCGACAAAGGCATGGTCGTCAATAATCGGCGCTGACTCCGCCGCATCGTCCCACGGGATCGTAGGGTCCAGCTGGCGGTGAATAAGGTCACCCGCGATCCTGCAGCCCTTTCCGATCCGGGCATAATCGCCGATGGTGGCCTTGTTGATGACCGAATTGGATCCCACCGTGACACCGATTCCGATCGATGAGCGGCTGGTCACCAGGACTCGTGACCCGATCGCGGTCCCGGTCTGGACGTCGATGAACTGCTCAAGCATCGAGTGGGCGCCGATGCGCACGCCCTGACCGATAGTCGTATGCGGGCCGATCCACACGCCGGCCTCGATGACCGTTCCCCGGTCAACCTCAACCTGGCGGCCGTCTAGGAGAGGACGGAACGGGAGATCGATTATCGCGGTCGGGGCGATCTGTGCTGTTGGGTCGATCGCGGCCGCGTCACAGCTGGTCACTGGCTCACGCACCTGTCTGGGAGTGGAAGGTCGAGGAACTTAGCCGCATCGGCGAGGTCGCCGACTAGCGGGAGGTCACGCAGGGTGTGCCGCCAGGCGTCGAGGTCGGCCTGCCAGGCGCGCACGAACGAGACGCAGGCGAGCGGTGAGATCGCGGCGAGCCGCTTGCGCGCGGCGGCCAGCGACATCAGCGCGCTACCGGTCAGGGACGCACTCCCGCCTGCCATCAGCAGTCGCGCGGCGACGTGGTCGATCAGCTGGAATCGTCGTTCCAGCACGTCCCGCCAGTAGGCGGATGTCGCGTCGGTCACGGCCGCCCCCTCGTGGATAAGCCGGTAGAGACCCTCGGCCAGGACGTCTCCGAATTCCTCGGAGGCCGCGCGCCGCGCATGCGCGAAGGGCTGGTACTCCAGCTGAGAGAGCGTGCCGGCGACCGCGACGGAGCGGGACCGGACCGCATCGAACAGGAAGAGCCAGTCCTCGTTGTAGACAGGCGGAAAGACGGTCTCGCACCGTGCCACGTCCACGACCAGCGCACTGCCTCCCGGCAGGATGTCCTGCTGGCCGCCGCTGAGGCGATGCGCATGGCAGACAACTGAGTTATCCGGGTAATACCCGATCCTGAAGCTGGCCGCCTGGAAGCAGGTGGTCAGGTCAGCTGCCCAGGACACGGCACTGGCCGTCAGGTCCCTGATGTCATCGTCGAGGTACATGATCGCCTGCCAGCCGCAGAGGCGGGCGAGCAGCAGACCAACATTCCGTTTCCGGGCGATGTCGCCGTGACAGGAGGGAGCGACATCGATCTCTGGATGGCCGGAAGCCAGGAACGAGAGCAGGGTCGCGTCCAGGGCCGGGGAGACGTGAGTTACGAGCGTGTCGTCGGGAGCTGGCCCGCACTCGGCCAGCACCTGCCCGGCTTGCTCTGGCGTGCTGCACAGCACCACCAGCGCGCAGCCGAGTTCGCTGGCCAGGCCGACCGCCGCGGGCAGCAGCGCTGGCCGGATCGTGGGAACGATTATGGCGTCGAGCGGCCGCCGCGAGATGCCAGCTGCAGCGGGCCGTTGCAGCAGGGCCTCATGCGACTCAATGTGAAATGAGTCAGCCAGCTCGCTTCCCGGGGTCAAGGGTGATCTTCCTATTCTTCTTAAAAGCTGGCGTCACACCATTCAAAGAGACGATTCTCCTCTTTTGACAGGTCAGGCGTCAGGGGATCCTGGTTGACGACTGGTACTCGCATAACGATGCAGTAAGTGGAGCCGGCCGGAAATCTCGGGAATAGGTATTGCTCGTTGCGCTCCCTCAGCTCCCAGTCGATAAAGCAGCGCGCCGCCCCGCGTACTCCACGTGTTGTGATACCGCCGCAGATCGTGAGCGTGCGCCGCGGGGCTGACGGATTCTCCCCGCGAGCGAAGAATCCCACGTCCTCGATCAGCTGACCATTATCGTCGAGCGTGTAGGAAAACGGCAGTTCCCCGCCGTCCGGCTCGCGAACCACTATAGCGCCCAGGTCAGCGGGATCGCCGGCCTCAATCGGAATCGGGAAGATGCGCGAAAATGATGGAGTCACGCTTTTCCAGGCCAATCCGCCGATCACCACGACGTGGTTGGCGAGATCGCGCAGCGTCAGGTCCTGCGCGGCCATGATGACAACTAGGGACATGGGATTGTAGGCCCTGATCGCGCCATAGATATCGATCAGGGTGTCCAGGTCCGAGAGGCCGGAGAAGCGGACGTAATTGAGATCGCCCGGCTCTGACTGCGGCGGTCGGCTGCCAGGCGGCAGCCGGTAGCAGACCAGCGTGATGCGCGATCCATCGGGGAAGTGCCACATCGACTGGGCCTCGCCCTCGGCGGCTGACTCGCCGCGGGCTACTGCGCGGTCGCGCGTAGCCGAGGGCACC
>Ga0181532_10004975_pt1 | contig 11429 bp, 9 predicted proteins | sample PEATcosm2014_Bin_33_FD_119768 | JGI IMG/M metagenome (GOLD analysis project Ga0181532, IMG submission 119768) | Peatland microbial communities from MTU Mesocosm Facility, Houghton, MI, USA - PEATcosm2014_Bin11_30_metaG | ecosystem: Environmental > Terrestrial > Soil > Wetlands > Peat | place...
CATCATCTACGCCGGGACCTGGCACCTGCCCTGGAAGACCGATGACGGCGGCGCCAGCTGGCACAGCATCAGCAAGGGCATTGCCTTTGACTCGGACATGTTCAGCATCATCGTCGATCCGAAAACTCCTTCCGTGGTTTACGCCAGCGCCTGCTCCGGAATGTACAAGAGTCTCAACAAGGCTGAATACTTTCATCGCCTCTCTCTGGCGTTGCCGCATTGGGCGATGCGCACCCGCGTGTTGAAGCAGGATCCGCAGCGGCCATCGATCGTATATGCCGGAACCACCGGAGGATTATGGAAGACCGTCGACGGCGGCGATAAGTGGAAGCTGGTCACCGATGACTCGGTCATCGTCAACGATGTGATGGTGGATCCTGGCGATCCGGAGCACGTGTTGGTCGCCACCGATCGCGGGGGCGTCCTGGCCAGCCATGACGGCTTCGCCCATTACGAGACCTCGAACCACGGCTTCGCCCATCGCGTGGTGGGTGGCGTGGTGATCGATAACAAGGACCCCAACCGCATCTTCGTCGGCGTGGTCAACGACAAGGATCTCGGCGGCTTCTTCATTTCCGACGACCGCGGCGCGAACTGGAGACAGTCAAATCGCGGTCTCGACGAACGGGACGTCTTAAGCCTGAACCAGGCTGGAGACGGCGTAATCTTCGCCGGAACCAATCACGGAGTCTTCTACTTGATGTCGATCAGCGGCGAATGGCAGCCAGCGGCCATGATTCGCGGACCGCTGCCGGAGCAGCACGATATCCCCAGTGCGGCCGCGTCGCCGAAAACGGCTAAGTCAGCGGCGACTCGCTCCAGACATACCACGGTGCCTCGCAAGCCCGCCGCGACGGAGTATGCGATCGCACTCGACAGTACACCCCGGGTTCGCGCTTTCGATACGGCTGGCGACACTTGGTACGCGGCGACGAACGATGGCCTCTTCGTCAGTGTCGATCACGGGCGGAAGTGGTACGGCACCATGATCGAGGGGGAAAGCGACTTCATTGCGGTGAACAGTCTCGCCGACGGAACGTTAAGCCTGGTCGCTCCTAAACGGGCCTTTCTTTCGCATGACCAAGGCAAGTCGTGGACCGAGATCACCTACCCGAAGTACGTCACCGGACTTTACAACCTGACGGCGGTGCCGGACGGATCGTGGTGGCTGGCGACTCGAGAAGGCGCGGTGCACTCGACCGATGGGGGTAAGACCTGGGAGCACGTCCTGGCAGGCTTGCCGCCACGCAATGTCTTCGCCGTGCGCTACGACCCGGTCTCGCAGCGCCTGTTGGCCACAGCGTTGTTTGCACACGGGGTGTTTGAAAGCAAAGATGGCGGGCAGAGCTGGCAGCGCACGCCGGATACAGGCGTTTCCATAAAGACCGCCTTGGATTATCAGGGCAGGTTGCTGGCGGCGTCAGCCTATAACGGATTGTTGCTGCAGGTGAGCAGTGATGGCGGAGGTTCCTCGGAAACCGCACATGTGGGCGCGGCTAGTTCAACGACGAACCGTCAATAGCCTGACGAACCAAAAGCATCGTGAGCAAAAGGGGGGAGTTTGACTCCCTCTTTTTTTTTGCTCAAGACGGGAGGGAACCAGCGCCAGAGGGTATTCCCGATATGGGGATTGGAGTAGCCGAGCTTGCCTATATGGGAATGGCTGTAAGTCCCTGATTGCGGTTGGACTCACGAGTAATCCGCAGAATGCGAGTTTCAAAGTGGGAGCATTACGAAATTCCAGGAATAGGTAGATTTGCGTAAGTGCTTTCAAATGATCACGGGGCTGTGCTGAGCAGTTTGGTGGGGAGCGTGCATTGGTAAAGGCTGTATCGAAAGCGGTTGCGATCATGAAGGCAAATGGCAGGAAATCGCGGGACCTGATACAGCCAGCAGGTGCGTCGTTTCTTCCGACTGCCGCTGAGGCTAGTAGAGACGCAGATGCTACCAGAGTTGATGGTGGGACGCCTTACTTTGTTGACGAGTTGCGTGGGACCAGTGTGGCGGCAGAAATCGATTTGAACCCGTGCGAAATCGGCCGGCAAGGTGAAGCGACGGGCTCCTCCTGCGGTGACAGCAAGGGGCGTGTTCCGGAAATGGCACGTCCCTTGCGGCTGCAATGCAGTGATTGCGAAGAACTGTTACATGAGCTGTCCAATGTCATGACCGGGGTACTGATGAATGCCCATGTGCTGGAGTGGAAGCTGCCCCCCTACAGCCATTTGAAGCGTTCGGTACGCGAGGTGGAGCGCAACGCACAGCGTGGCGGTGAGTTGCTAAAACGGCTGATGCGACGCCTTGCTCGGGTCGGGGCGAAGAGTGGAAGCGCTGAGGAGTCCGGCGAGGAAATTGGGGCGGTAGAAACCTGTGCGCCGGGCGACCTAACCCGGAGATCAGCGGCGGCTGGTCCGGACCTCACAGGTGATTGTGACCCACGCACTAGCGGCGTTTTCCCAAAAAGGGATGATGGTAACAAGCGCTGAAAATTAGCGCGCGCCGGCGGTTGTTTAAGCCGGCCAGGAGGCGAGTCACGTGATTGCAACGGAAACAGAGCCCGTGAGCGAGCAGATCTTTGAGACTAACTTATTAAACCTGCTGATCGTGGAAGATGAGCGGTCGGTGCGGGAGTGCTGCCGGGACGTAGCCCGTTCGCTGGGCTTCAGCACGCAACTGGCTGAATCACGGGACGAGGCTTGCCGTATTCTGGATACCGCCAATACCGATGTCGTTTTGCTCGACCTGCGACTGCCAGGCAGCAATGGCTTGGAGATCCTGCGCGAAATCAAGCAACGGCGGCCGGAAGCGGTCACCATTGTGATGACCGGCTTCGCCACGGTGCAATCAGCCGTGCAGGCAATGAAGCTTGGCGCCTACGACTACATCACCAAACCCTTCAATTTTGACGAACTGCGCCTGGAATTGGAGCGAGTCACCAACCACCTGAAGCTCACCACCGAGAACCGCCTGCTGCGGGAGCAGTTGCGGTCGAAACAGGGCTTCGGTCAACTGGTGGGGCATTCCCCGGAGATGGAGAAGCTGTATCGCATCATTGCCAAGGCGGCGCACAGCACGCATCCGGTGCTGATCCTGGGCGAGAGTGGCACCGGCAAGGAGCTGGTGGCGCGCTCGATTCACTATGCCGGTCCCTACAGGGACAAGCCCTTCATTCCGGTGGACTGCGGCTCCCTGGTGCCCACCTTGATCGAAAGCGAACTCTTTGGCTACGTGCGCGGCGCTTTTACTGGAGCGGTTCGATCGAAAGAAGGTCTGCTGGCCACCGCCGAAGGCGGCACAGTCTTCCTGGACGAGATCGGGGAACTACCTGTCGATCTGCAAGCCAAGCTGTTGCGGGCCATTCAGGAAAAAGAAATCCGGCCGGTCGGCGGCACCCGGGCGATGCCGATTAACGTCCGTATCCTGGCTGCCACCAACCGGGATCTGGATGCGGCCGTAAGCCAGGGAACCTTCCGCCGTGATCTCTACTTCCGTCTGAATGTGCTCACCCTGCGGATTCCTCCGCTGCGGGAGCGCAAGCAGGACATCCCGTTGCTGATTGGCCACGTGCTGGACCGGATCAACAAAGCCGTCACCGGCAGCGAGCACATTGTGGGCGACGATGCCTTGCGGCTCATGCTCAATTACGACTGGCCGGGCAACGTCCGCGAGTTGGAGAACTGCGTTGAGCGCGCCTGTACAACCTGCTCTCTGCCCACGATTCACGTGGCCGATCTGCCGACGCAGATACGTGACGCTCAGGCGCTGGTCGCAGCACCTGAGGGGACGACTGACCCGTCCGCCATTACTCCGCTGGACGAACTGGAAAAACACGCTATTCTGCACGCTATTCAGGTGCTGGATGGCGACAAACTGGAAGCCGCACGCCGTCTGGGCATCGGCAAAACCACGTTGTATCGCAAACTGAAAGAATACGGCTCGGCCCTTTGACGTTCCTTTGGCATGCTCCGCGGGTTCCTGAAGCAGAGCAGTTTTCCTGGACCTGACGGGGCCTATCGGAAGATAGGAAGCGTGTGGCCGGGTAGTTGAAACCGACAAGCACCGCAGCGAGTCGGACAGGAGAAGTGTGCGCTCGCGCGCGGAGAAGGGGAAATCATGATTCTGCTGGTGACCACATCATCTCGGGCGAAGGAATGCGCCGCGGCGCTGGAGCAGGGAACCGGTCATAAGACAAATGTGGCGAGCTCGGTGCCGCAGGCGGTGACGAAAATGCAGGCAGCGGAATTCGACGGCCTGGCGATCGATCAGTCGCTGCTGGAATCGGACTTTCGCGCCCTCGACACTCTATTGAACCGATGCGGCATCGCCGTGCCGCTGTATGTAAACCTGGCATTGCACAGCAACGAACGAGTGGTGCGCGAGGTGCAGGTGGCGTTGCGGCGTGCCGAGAAGGAAAAGCTGATGGCAACGCGCACCGCGGAGCAGGTGCTGCGCAACCAACTGCGCAGCCAGGTGACAGGGATCCTGCTGAATTCGGAGCTGGCGCTGCGGCAGAAAACCATCTCTCCCGATGTCGCGGAGAAGGTCAGGTCAGTGCGGGAGTTGGCGGAAAAGATGCGCTCGCAACTGGAAATTGCCTAACAAATCCCCTCGTCGGAGGAAAAATCCCTCTCCACATGGAGAGGGATCACAAAATGAGAGGGGATCACAAAATCCGATCGGCGGGATACTAAGCTTTCGTAACCTTGCCGCTGCGCAGACAGCTGGCGCAGACCCGCATACGGCGGCTGCCGCCCGGAACTTTGGCGCGAACCGGTCGCAGGTTCACATTCCAGCGCCGCCGGGTAACGTTGTGCGCGTGACTGATGTTGTTCCCGAATTGCGGACCCTTGCCGCAGATTTCACAAACTTGTGCCATGATTTCTCCAGATGGTTGCCGGCTGGCTGAGTAAACTAAGATTATAGCTTTTTCGCTGGCAATCTCGCAATCCGGCAGTGGCGTGAAGCCGGGGACGCCGTCTCTGCACTAACGCACCGCCTGACTTCTGGACGGCTGCTCGTCCGCACGGATTGACATCGTCAGCCTGCCTGCTTACCCTAAGCTAGCGCAATTGTGCGTCGTACCCGTTCGAGGAACATCCAATCGTTATGCGTTCTCTGCTTCGCCATTTGCGGTTCTTAGCGGCCGTCCAACTTTTGCCGGCCCTGGAGAGCGGCGAGGAAACTACCCTGGTCGGCGGCCAGGCCGTGCTGGAAGGCGTGATGATGCGCTCGCCACACGCGTGGGGCATCTGCATTCGCCGGCCCGACGGCACCCTGGCGACCCACTCCGAACCGCTGGAAAAGCTCTCCGACAAGCACAAGTGGATGGGTTGGCCGTTTCTGCGCGGCATCATGACGCTGGGCAGTGCGATGACGCTGGGCTTCCGTGCACTGCGCTACTCAGCCGATGTCGCACTCGGCGTGTTGACGCCTAACGAAGAGAAGAAGACGGAGATCAGCAGCTGGGTGATCGCGGTCAATCTCATCCTGTCGCTCAGCTTCTTCATCTTCATGTACAAGTTCGTGCCGCTGCTGGCGGCCACCAAGCTGAAGAACCACTATCCCGCCTTCGGCAATCAGATCCTGTTCAACGTGGTTGACGGCATAATCCGTATTTCGCTGTTCCTCCTGTTCATCTGGGGCATTTCGCTGTGGGCAGACATCCGGCGCGTGTATCAATACCACGGAGCTGAGCACAAGACGGTTTTCGCCTTCGAGCATAACGATCCGCTGACAGTGAAGAACGCGCAGGCGTACACCACGTTCCATCCGCGTTGCGGTACCAGCTTCCTCATGACCGTGATGCTGATCGCGATGTTCACTTATATGCTGATCCCGGCGACGACGTTCTGGGCGCGCTTCGCTTCGCGCATCGCGCTGCTGCCGGTGATCGCGGCCGTTTCGTATGAGCTGATCCGCTTCGCCGCCAAGCATGGATCGTCGCTCTTCGCGGTGCTGACGAAGCCCGGACTATGGCTGCAGCGCATCACCACGCAGCCTCCGGCAGACGATCAGGTAGAAACCGCCATCGCCGCTCTCAACGAAGCCATGGAACTGGAGAAGCAGCGCGGCGGCGAGCTTGTGATTGCCTAGCGGCGCCCGCCGCGAGAGATTTTTTCCATCATTCATGTATTCAGCAGATTTCAGCTTGTCATCACGAGCTGGACTTCAGTCCGGCGAGGGATCTGCTTGTGAATCAGGTTCGGATTTTCGGGAGCGCGACTAAGGCAATTCGGGGCGGCATTAAGAGTTCCATCAGGGACGACAGAGGAACAGCGGGCTTCAGCCCGGGCACGAAAAGCATATCCCTCCTCGGCCTGAAGGCCTCCTCGTGATGACAATACTGGAGGCTCCGTTCCGGCGCACCTAAAGGTGCGCCCCTTCGCCGTACAATAGAGTTGATCCCATGTTTGAACGCATAGAACATATCGAAACCAAGTATGAAGAGCTGAACCAGGCTCTCGCTTCGCCGGAGATCGTCTCCGACTCGCAGCGCTATCAGAAGACGGCCAAGGCGCACAGCGAATTGCAGCCCGTGGTCGAGAAGTATCGCGAGTACAAGGATCTGACGCGCGGTATCGAGGAGAGCAAAGCGCTCGCCGTCGACGAGACCGATCCCGAGATGCTGGCCTACGCGAGCGAGGAGATGAAGAAGCTGGAGGAGCGGCTGACGCAAGTGGAGGAAGAGCTGAAGGTCCTGCTTCTGCCCAAGGACCCGAACGACGAAAAGAACGTGATCCTTGAAATCCGCGCCGGCACCGGTGGCGACGAGGCTACGCTCTTTGCGGCCGAAATCTTCCGCATGTACACGCGCTACGCTGAAGGCAATCGCTGGAAGGTGGAAGTGCTCTCTACGTCCGAGTCAAGTGTCGGCGGTCTGAAGGAAGTGATCGCCATTATCGAAGGCCAGCGCGTTTACTCGCGGCTGAAGTACGAGAGCGGCGTGCATCGCGTGCAGCGTGTGCCGGAGACCGAGACGCAGGGCCGGGTTCACACTTCGGCCGTGACGGTCGCTGTGCTGCCCGAAGCCGAAGATGTGGACATCAAGATCGAGGCCAAGGACATTCGCATCGACACCTTCTGTTCATCGGGTCCCGGCGGGCAGTCGGTGAACACGACGTACTCGGCGGTGCGCATCACACACCTGCCGACCAACACCGTCGTCAGCTGCCAGGACGAGAAATCGCAGATCAAGAACCGCGAGAAGGGAATGCGCGTGCTGCGCGCCCGCCTCTACGAGATGGAGCAACAAAAGCAGCAGGCGGCTCTGGCCAAGGAACGCAAGGCCATGGTGGGCAGCGGCGATCGCAGCGAGAAGATTCGCACGTATAACTTCCCGCAGAACCGCGTCACCGACCATCGCATCGGCTTTACTGCGCACCAGCTGCCGGAATTCATGGACGGCCGCATCCAGCCGATGATCGATGCGCTGATCACGCACTTCCAGTCCGAGAAACTCAAAGGGGACGAGGCGGGCGCTGCGTAAGGGAGCTGTCCGGCGGCGGCGCGGATGTTGGCCCAGGTGAGAGCCCGGAGTAAGCGGCCCATTTTAGATTTTCAGTATCGTAGTGGCGGCGAGACTCCTGAAACTATAGGGGTCCTTCGACTCCGGCGGCCAACTGCAGGCCGCCTGCGCTCAGGATGACGCCAGTTAAGATGCTGTGACGGCGCAGCAAAAGGCGCCCCTTTCCATGCAACTCAAACAAGCGCTTTCATCGGCAATCGAGCGTCTGGAGGCGTCCGACGTAGGCTCGCCGCGGATGAACGGCGAGGTGCTGCTGATGTTCGTCCTCGGCGTCAATCGCACCTACCTGTATGCTCATCCCGAGCGCGAACTTACCGCCGAAGAAGAAGCCCGTTACGACGACGTGCTGGGCCAGCGCTCGACGGGTATGCCGTCGCAATACATCACCGGACATCAGGAGTTCTGGGGACTGGATTTCGTCGTCTCGCCCGCGGTGCTTATCCCGCGCCCTGAGACCGAGCACCTGGTGGAAACCGTGCTGGAGTTGGCGCACGGCATTGTGCGACCGAAACTGGTGGATGTGGGTACCGGCTCTGGTTGCGTCGCCCTCGCCCTTGCGCACGAATTGAAGGATGGGAACGTTTATGCCGTCGACGTCTCGGCCGACGCGCTGGAGATCGCGCGCGCCAATGCCGCACGGCTACGGCTCGACGCGCGGGTGCGCTTCATGCAGAGCAATGTCCTGGAAGCCCTCGCTGGCGTTGGGGACTTCGATTTTGTGGTCAGCAATCCGCCTTACGTGGGCTACGGTGAGGCGGACAAAGTGCAGAAATCAGTCCGCGACTTCGAGCCGCGGGTAGCGGTCTTCGCTGGTGAGCAAGGCTTGGATGTGATTGGACCGCTGATCAAGCAGGCGCATCGCGCTCTGAAACCGGGTGGCTGGCTGGCGGTGGAGATTGGTTTTTCGATGCGCGATGCGGTGGTGAATCTGCTTAGTCCCACAATGTGGGAGGACGTGCGGACCGCGCCTGATTTGCAAGGCATCCCGCGGGTCATCGCAGCCCGGAAGCGTTAAGCGGTATCCCCGATGTATAACTGACAACTGACCATCGGCCGGTAGCAACTACTTTTATGATCTCTGTCCTATCCTTCGCGAAGATTAATCTCGGATTGAAGATTGGAGCGGTTCGACCAGATGGCTTTCACGAGCTGCGCACCATCTATCAGACGCTGGCGCTGCATGACATCGTCCGTGTCGAGGTGCAAAGCGGCTCGGGCATCGAGATTCGCTGCGACGATCCGCGCGTACCGCTGGATGAGTCCAACACGTGCTATAAGATTGCGGAAAAGGTGCTGAAAGCCATTGTCTCCGCCAATGCAGGAAGACCTCGGGGGCTAAAGCCCGATTCTACTGGGGATGTTTACGGCGCGGCTAAAGCCGCGCCCCATCAAAATCAAACTTGTCAAAGCTCACGCAAAGTCCTGATCGAAATCGAGAAGCGTTTGCCGGTGCAGGGAGGCATGGGAGCAGCGTCGTCCAACGGCATAGCGGCGATGCTTGGACTGGAACGCGCTCTGGGCGTGCAGCTTGCCATGGCAGACAAGCTGCGCATCGCTGCGGAGGTGGGTAGCGATCTGCCGCTGTTTCTGATTGGCGGGACCGTTCTCGGCTTGGGACGTGGTGAGGAAGTGCACGCGTTGCCCGATCTGCCGAAATTGCACCTCGTCGTGGTCACGCCGCCCATTGGCGTCTCGACGCCCAAGGCCTTCGCGCAGTGGGACACGCTGGTCGCACGCCCAGACATGCCGCTTGCTCGACCGGCCGCTCAATCCGAGGCTACATTGACCGTCGCTGACCCCACAGGTACAATAAACAAGTTCAGCGAGAGTGTGTTTGCCTGGCTGAACGAGAGTTTTCCGCAGGCAGGGTTCCCGACGAGTCCCGCTTTTGGACTTGGTGGGGTAAAGGTTGGGCCTGCATCCGGTGTTCCCGCAGGTGGCGGGGACCGAGCCGAGACACCGCTTCTCGACCTCGTCCGAGCCGGGATCGAGAACGACTTCGAACGCGTCGTCTTTCCTGAGTATCCCGAGTTGCGAGAGGTAAAAGAGCTGTTGCAGCGCGCAGGCGCGCAGTATGCATCGTTGTCGGGCTCCGGCTCTACGTTGTATGGCCTGTTCGCTTCTACGGAAGAGGCGCAAGCCGCAGGCGAGAGCATGAGTGCGGCGGGACATGCGGCCGTGGCGACGACGACGCTGACGCGGGATGAGTATTGGAAAGCAGTGGCTAGTGGCTAGGGACGGCCACTCCGGGAACGGTACGATTCTTGGTGCTATAGACTACGGCGGCCAAAGTCGGGCCGCCTCCGCTCAGGATGACAGAGCGGATATCGCCAAGAGCGAACAGCGAGCTGAAGGCTGACGGCTAATAGCTGACGGCTCCGAGACACTGGGCGGTCGACTAATGGTAGGTCAAGTGCCTTTGGAGCACTTTGTCTAGGTTCGAATCCTAGCCGCCCAGCCAGAATTTAGTTGCCAGTGGCTAGTTGTCAGTTGTCAGAAAGTTTCACGTTGCCAGTTTTGAGTTTCAAGATTTGACCGAGAGCTGACGGCTGATAGCTGACAGCTAGTTCTTCCGGACCCAGCATGTAACCAAACCAGGTCGCGCGGGGTATAGACGCAATGGACGCAGCAACAAAGACGAGTGTAGTTCCTGCGGCGGTGGCGCCAGGTGAGGGCGGCACTTCTCCGGTGGCACAACAAAGGCCATTGTCGGAGCGCAAGCCGGTGAGGGCGCGCCAGGACGACAAGTGGAAGATTTTTTCCGGTACGGCGAACGATGCGCTGGCCAAGGACATTTGCAATTTCCTTGAACTGCCCCTCGGCAAGGCTTGCATCAGCAAGTTCTCCGATGGCGAGACCTACGTGCAGATCGAGGAGAACGTACGCGGCGCCGATGTCTTCATGGTGCAGCCGACCTGCGATCCGGTGGATGTACACCTGATGCAGTTGCTGTTGCTGATCGATGCGCTGAAGCGCGCGTCGGCACGGCGCATCACGGTGGTGATTCCGTACTTCGGCTACGCGCGGCAGGACCGCAAGGACAAGCCGCGAGTGCCGATTTCGTCGAAGCTGGTGGCCGATCTGTTGACGACGGCAGGCGCGGATCGCGCGCTGGTTGTGGATTTGCACGCGCCGCAGATCCAGGGATTCTTCAACATCCCGGTGGACCATCTGTTCGCGTCGCCGGTGCTGGTGGATTATTTCCGCAAGAAGCAGTTTCCGGACCTGACGGTGGTTTCGCCGGACGCCGGCGGCGTGGAGCGGGCGCGCTTCTTCGCCAAGAAAATGGATTCGGCGCTGGCCATCGTGGACAAGCGCCGTGTGGAGATGGATGTGACTGAGGTGATGCACGTGATCGGTGACGTGAAGGGCCGCACTTGTCTCATCCTCGACGACATCATCGATACCGCGGGCACACTAGTGAAGACTTGCCAGGCGCTGCTGGATGCGGGTGCGCGCGAGGTCTATGCCTGCGCGACCCATGCCGTGCTTTCGGGGCCGGCGATTGAACGGATTTCGCAATCGGGGTTGGCCGAAGTTGTCGTAACCAACACCGTCCCGCTGACTGAAGCGGGGCGCAACGAGCCGAAGATCAAGGTGCTGTCGATCGCCGGACTTATCGGACGCGCCATTCAGTCGATTCATGAAGAGACTTCAGTCAGCAGATTGTTTTTGTAAAGGAACGAGATTATGGCTACAGCAACTGCAGAGAAGAACGTAGAAGCCAAGCCGCGGCAAGGTGGCGGCAAGAACGACGCGCGCCGGTTGCGCCAGAGCGGCATGATTCCGGCCGTGGTCTACGGCGCGGGACAGGATTCGCAGCCCGTCGCTGTCGATCCCAAGCAGATCCGGCGCATCCTGAATTCGGAGCAGGGTCACAACTCGATCTTCGATCTGAGCCTCGACG
>Ga0181532_10004979_pt1 | contig 11424 bp, 4 predicted proteins | sample PEATcosm2014_Bin_33_FD_119768 | JGI IMG/M metagenome (GOLD analysis project Ga0181532, IMG submission 119768) | Peatland microbial communities from MTU Mesocosm Facility, Houghton, MI, USA - PEATcosm2014_Bin11_30_metaG | ecosystem: Environmental > Terrestrial > Soil > Wetlands > Peat | place...
ACTTTCAGTGTCGCCAGCGCCAAGCCAAAGCATCGGCTGCATCAAAAAGCGGCTCGCGAGGTTCTCCGATCGCTGCTTCCGGAACAAGGCACGGATATCAAAGGCCACATGCGCTCTCGCCAGGAGTTGATGGGAGCATCGGGTTACGTCGATCGCCCGCGGGAGTTCGAAGAGTTGATTCGCATTCTGGACAACGAAGTCCGGCTCATCAGCCCGACCGATCCCGAAGGCATTGATTCTGATGCGTCCAATACAAAGGTCGAGACGAGTCAACGATATTATCAACTGACGCACGACTATCTGGTCCCTTCGCTCCGGCAGTGGCTGACCGGTAAGCAAAGGGAGACTGCGCGGGGTCGGGCCGAACTGCGACTTGCCGACCGCGCGGCCGTGTGGAACGCCAAGCCGGAGAGCCGTCTCCTTCCCGCACTTTGGGAATTCCTCAACATCCGGTTGTTAGCCGACAAAAAGAAATGGACCCCGCCCCAGCGGAAAATGATGGGCAAGGCCGGGAGATTGCACGGAATTCGTTGCGGCGTCACCGCTGCGGTTGTGGTTTCCGGCCTCTTCTGCGCTTGGGAAATAACGGGCCGCTTCCAGGCAGCGTCGCTTGTAGATCGACTTGTCTCCGCCGACATCACCGAAGTCCCCGGCATTGTGCAAAAGCTGCGCCCCTACCGCCGTTGGGCCAACCCACTGCTCCGGCAGGAAGACGCCAGTTCCGCCCACGGCTCGAATCAGGAGCTGTATTTGGCGCTGGCGCTCCTGCCGGTGGATGCGAATAAGATTGCCGAATTGCGGGACCGGCTGCCGCTCGTGTCTCCGACCCAGTTTCCCGTGGTGCGGACGGCTTTGTTGCCCTACAGAGACCGCGTGACGAAACCGCTTTGGAACCTGGCCCTGGACCCGAAGCACGAGGTGCGGCAGCGGTTTGAAGCCGCATGTGCCTTGGCGACGTATGCGCCGGATGACCGGGAATGGGACCAGATCAACACTTTTGTGGCTGGTCGTCTGGTGACGCTGGAAGCGTCGGCGCTCGTTGCATGGCGGGAGGCTCTGCGTCCCGCCAAGGACCAACTGATCAAGCCGCTCTCTTCGATTTATCGGGACAGCGCTCAAAAGGAACAGTCACGCATCTACGCTGCCGAGACTCTTACGGATTATGCGGGCGACCGGCTTGATGGATTATTCGACTTGTTGGCGGACGCTGAGCTATTCCAGTTCCCCGTGCTGCTCGCTACGGTGAGTGCCCACAAGGACAAGGCTGTTGCTCTGGCTCACGAAGAGCTCGGCAAGCATCTGCCGGACGGCGCAAGCGAGGATCAGAAGGAACGGCTGGCAAAGCGGCAGGCCAACGCTGCCGTTGCCCTGCTCGAACTAGGCACGCCGGGAGAAGTCTGGCCCCGACTCGATCGGAGCCCCGATCCCAGGGTTCGCAGTTACATCATTCACAGGCTCAGCCCGCTGGGGGTCGATCCGCAGACGATTCTCCAGCGTCTCGACGCGGAGCGCGACGTCGGGATTCGCCAGGCGCTCGTACTCGCACTCGGTGAATTTACGGTCGCGCAATTGGCTGCGGCCGGATTGCCTTCCATCGGATCGTCGTCCCTTGAGCGACCACCATTGATCGAGAAGTTGCTGGCCGTCTACGAGGACGAGTCGGATGCGGGACTCCACGGCGCGGTGGAGTGGCTGTTGCGTAAATGGGGGCAAGCGAAACGCGTGGACGCCGTCGTCGAGAAGCTTCGCAGCAACGAGCGGCAGATGCAGGCCCGAAAATCGAACGAGAGGCGGCAGTGGTATGTCAACACACAGAAACAGACGTTCGTAACGGTGGATGCCGGCGAGTTCGTGATGGGATCGCCCGCATCCGAGTCAGATCGTTTTCCGAATGAATTCCGGCACCGTTGCCGCATTGGACGGCGGTTTGCAATCTCGGCGCATGAAGTTACCAAGGCCCAATACCGAACTTTCCAACACGCGGTCAAGGGCTTCGATCTGGCAGGCTCGCCGGATCTAACCGCTTACGTCCGCACCGACGATTCCCCGCAGACGGACGTGACGTGGTACGAAGCCGCCCATTACTGCAACTGGCTCAGTGAGCAGGAGGGGATTGACAAGGCGCAGTGGTGCTACGAACCGAACAAGCAGGGAGCGTATCTCTCCGGCATGAAGGCCAAGGACCAGCATCTGACGCTGACGGGCTACCGGTTGCCGACGGATGCGGAATGGGAGTATGCGTGTCGAGCAGGAACGGAAACAAGCCGCTATTACGGAGCGACAGAAACTCTGTTGCCGAATTATGCATGGTATCATGTGAACGGACAGAACCGGACATGGCCGACGGGAAGACTGCTGCCCAATGATTTAGGCTTGTTCGACATGCACGGGAATGCTGATGAGTGGTGTTTTGACCACTACATCGACTACCGAACGGAGACGGATACCGACAAGGTTTTCGAGGATACGCCAACGACGCGACCGGTCGAAGATGGACCCCGTCGCGTGTTGCGGGGCGGAGCGTTCTACAATCTGACGAACGTCATTCGCTCCGCCGACCGTTACAGCCACCACCCGGCCGACCGCAACAACCGCATCGGTTTCCGCCCGGCCAGAACTTGCCCCTGATCCCCCTTAACGCTTTGTTCCTTCGTCTTTTTCTTCGCCGCCTTTGGCAACGCCGGCATAGCGGATGGGGTCCCCGTTAGATCGCGGAGAATTCCCTCGCTGAGTTGATTGCCGTTCCTAAGGATTTCGTCTCAACTGGCTGTCCAAGTAGAAACACTTGCCCTCGAAGGCGCCGACGACTTGACAGGGACACTCCTCTTTCCAAGGATGGGGCCCTTCGTGGTTACGACGGGATTCTCGAACGACTCGATGATCCTTCACTGACTGGGGCGTTCTTCTCATGCGAGGAAACAACTCAATGTTTCGAGTTCTCACTCGTTGGGCGACACGGCTGGCCTTGTGCGCGGCTTGCGCGCTGTGGCTTGCATTCGGGGCGAACGCCCGCGCATCAACGATCGTGGTGACCCCCGCTAGTTTGAACGGCTGGGCGCCGAACATCACCGATAACACCGGCGCCACAGGCGGCAACCCCACCGGAGGCGTGAATTTCGTTGTCGGTCCGGCGACGCCGCCGCTCGGTACCGGGAGTGCCAACCTCTTCACCGGCGACGGAACGAACGGGGGCGATGCGTCGGCCCAGCTTCGCAACGTGAACTACGCCGGGACCGCGGTGAGTGCGCTCACCTCCCTCAGCTACAGCACGTACGTGACGAGTTGGAACGGGTCGCAAGCCCCCTACCTCTCGCTGATGATTGCGACCACCGGCAGCGGGGCACCGGATGATCAGTTGTTCTTCGAGCCCGCGTATCAGACTCCTTCAAGCGGCGACCCGTCTCTGCCCGATCAGGGTTCGCCGACAACGGGCGTTTGGCAAACGTGGAATGCGTTGGTCGGCGGCTGGTGGGACAACAACGGTGTCTTGAACCCGGGCACCGGCGTGGGCTCGCTCGCAGACTATTTGGCCACCTACCCCAACGCGGTGATCGAAAATACATCGGGCGGCTTGGGCGGCGTGCGGTTGAACGTCGGCTTCGCTTCGCCGACGGACGTTTTCAATGGCAACGTCGATAACGTCACGATCGGTATCGCGGGCGGAACAACCACGTTCGACTTCGAACCGAACTCCGTAACCCCCGAGCCAGCATCGCTTACGCTGCTGGCCTTCGGTGCCGTCGGCCTGGGATGGCAAGTGCGGAAACGACGCAAAGCGTAACCTTTGGATCACTTGATCGAGGCCGCCTTCGGGCGGCTTTTTTTTGGCGCGACCGGCCACATCTTAAATGTCAGTTGTGCGGATAAGGACACCGCCGATCGGCAACAGTTTTATCCGTGGACACCACGTCGAGCCACTGTCCGAGACCGGCGAACAATATGAGGTAGACCGCTCCCCGAGAAAACCCGCCCGCGGCTTTGGTGTCATGTGGGCCAATCGAGTGCGCAACGGGCGATCTCGAAGGCGGCTTGCGGCTTGCCAATCGCCCGCGCGCGCTCCTTGATTTTTGCCAGTCGCGACGGTTCGCGGAGCAGGAGGGTGAGCTTGTGTGCGAGAGTGGCGATATTGTTGATCTTTACCGCGGCGCCGTTTTCCAACAAAAAATCGCTGTTGCGGCTTTCCTGACCGGGGATCGGATTGACCACCGCCATCGCGGCCCCGCTGGCGAGCACCTCCGAGGTCGTCAGTCCTCCCGGCTTTGAGACCACGATATCCGCGACCGACATCAACTCGTCAATCTGATCGGTGAATCCAATGATCTTCACGCAGTGGCGGGCGGGCGGTGTGACGTGTTCGAGCTGCCGCTTCACGTCCTCGTTGCGTCCCGCCACCACGACAACCTCCAAAGGGACGTCGATCGCCAGGATGCCCCGAAAGATGCGTTCAATCGGTCCCACGCCGAAACCGCCGGAAAGCTGCAGCACAATCGGCCGATCGCCCACCAGACCCTGGCGCGCTAGGCACGAGGCTCGGTCTTTCACCTGGCTGAACACGGGGTGAATCGGGATTCCCGTTACGGTGACGTCGGCGGCCGGTACGCCCCAATACTGCAAGTACGCAGCCCCTTCCTCGGTGGCACTAAAGTAGTGGTCGCACGGCTGGTTGACCCACAAGCGATGCGTCTCGAAGTCGGTGGTGACCGTGAAGTGGGGGACCGCCAGCTTGCCTTTCGTTCGTAGCGACGCGATCAACTCCGCCGGCAGAAAGTGCGTGTTCACGACAATGTCCCACGGCTCGGAGGCGAGGAACCGCAGGAATCGAATCATGTTCAGTTTTTCGACGGCCAGCCGCAGCCGATCTGCCTTGCGCTGAGGCGAACTTGGCCGATCCATTAAATCGTAAAAATACCCCAGCACGTGCGGCGCTCTGTTCACGAGGTCGAGGTACGCCCGCCCGTACACGCGTCGGAAAGCGGCGTTCGTGAATTCCAGTACATCGACGTTCTTGACGACTGCGCCGGGATCGAGCTGCCGCAATGCGAGCTCGACCGCCTGCGCGGCCCGCAAATGCCCGGCGCCAACGGACGCCGACAGGACCAAAACACGCTTTGACATCGATTTCTCCATGCCTGGCAAGTCATCTCAGCGGACTGGAGCACCAATCGAGGCAACACGCTTGTCTAGTGGAACGGCCTCTCCCCATTGCTAAATTGACCGCCTCCGCCATCAACGATCAATCGTTTTTCTTGAATTCTTGGTGCAATCGACCCTACGATCGATCGTGCCCGCCGAAACGCAACCAGTATAGCTCGTTCCCTTGCTCATTCCCGTAAAGAGCTCATCGAGAGGGAACGGTCCGGCAAGCCACGACTTTCTGAAATTCGTTGGCGGACGCGGCGGTCTCCGCGCCCGTTGGATTCCGGGCGTAGTTCGTCATAATCGACGTTCCCGTTTCTATCGCCGCCTCGCTGCATCGGGAATCGCAAGACCATGGTCACGACGTCGACCGCCAGGGCCGGCAATCCGCTGCTCAAGCCACTTTCCATATTCCTCGTTGCCCTCTCGTTCTCAATTGGTTGGGGTATCCGCGGCGACTTCGGACACGAGTCGGGGGCGTGGATTCCCGGTGCTTTAGGCGCAATCGCCATCTGCTTGTTGTCGGGACGGGAAGACTGGTGGCGGCGAGCAGGCTATTCCGCCCTTATCGGAGGACTGGGTTGGGGTTTCGGGGGATCGATCGCGTACATGACGACCCTGTCCTATGCCAGCTCGGGCCAATGGCAATCGATCTGGTATGGATACGGGGCGGTCTGTCTGGTCGGCGGACTTTGGGCGGGACTTGGCGGGGCCGGGATCGCTCTGCCGCTTGCAGTCGATCGCGACCGGCTGACGCGGCTGTTTGTCCCTCTCTGTTTCGTCCTCTTGGCAATGTACCTGGGTGAATTCTTGGAAGGGCCGATCGCGAGATTCTTGACCACCCAAGCCCGGGCCAACACGGGCGGAGTCATGAACCGGCAGAAAAACCCGCTCTATTGGTTCGATGCCGACTGGTACGAAGCGCTCACGGCGCTTGTTGGCGTCTGCGTCTTCGATCTCTGGGAGCGACGGTTCGGCAAGGGACTTTATCTCGTGGTTTTCGGAATCGCCGGAGCGCTGGCAGGCTGGTTGAGCGAGTTGATGTTGATTTCGACCGGATTGGCTCCCCGGATCGCTGGTGCGCTGGTCATCCCCCAGGGAGACCTTTCGGCCGTCAATCCGGAAACGCACCAGCTCTTCGATCCCACCAACCTGCTAACCAATTGGCCGCCGTTCTTCAGTGACTTTTCCAACGATCTGGGCTGGGGGCTGGGCCTCGTCGCTGGTCTTGCTGTTTATTTCTCCATCTACGGCAAGTGGCGGAATGATTCCGGCTTGTTTCTGTACATGGCCCTCGGCTGGTGGCTGGCGTTTCTCATCATGCCGGTGTTCCTCTCGATTCCGTTTCGGAATTACGGCGGTTTCCGCCTCACGCCTCCGCGGGGCGACAACTGGGCGGGCGTACTGGGAGTTTTCATCGGCCTATGTGTCTATGCGCGGCGCAGCGGCATGGCACCGGTCGCGTATGCCGGCGCGATGAACTTCATTCTGGGTGGAATCGCCTTCCCGTCGATGCACATGTTCCGTTCGCTGATCCTGATTCCCGGCCACCCGGACCTGAATTCGGCGACCGGAGGAATCCCCGCCGCCTGGAAGCATTACCAAAGCGCTAATTGGCACAGTTTCCTCGAGCAGTCTCAGGGAGCTGCGTTCGGCGTGAGCACGGCGCTCACGATGGCCTTGCTTTGGCAAAAGCTGAAGCCAGTGAGCGACAGCCCGTCCGTTCGCCGATGGACCGACGTCATTTCGATCGGCTTCGTCGTGTGCGGATTCACTTATTTCAACGCTTTCAAGAACGTAGACGAGTGGACGAAGACGAACCTTGTGCCGCGGACAATGAAGGCTCCGTTCATCGAATCGATCAACCTGAGTGCCTCGACCTGGTTTAACCTGGCGTGGGCAGCGTTTACCTTGGCTGTCGTATTGTTGATGATCGTCCATGTGCGGCGCAGGCTCGCGATCGTGCCGTCCTCCTGGGCTGGCAAAGATCAACTGGTTTATCTCCTCTTGCTATGGATTATGGTGATCGCCAACTTCGAGCGGTCGCTGCCCCGCTTCCACGAGCAGCGGCTCTTGACCGAATGGGCAATCATCGTCAACGCCGCCTTAGCCAGCTTCCTGGTGATCGCGTTGCCGAAACGTCACGCGGCCCTGTCGGTTGTCGAGCCGCGGAGCTACGGCCCACTTTTGGTGCGGACCTGGATTGCCGGGCTCTGTTCGGCCGCCGTGCTCATGTCGCTGTACGCGTTCATCAATTACAGCATTTACGGCAAGGCCAAGATCAACATGCCGAATATTCGCTGGGGCTCGCAGGCCGACTGGAGAGTCAGACCACTCTTGAAGAACAAGCCCCACCGCTGACCAGAGCGCGTTTTCGATAAGTCGCGTGCTGAGGGTGGCTTTGTTGGTGGGGCTGGTCCTCAGACCCCCGGTGCTGGCCAATCGTCTTGAGAGTTTCCCGATGCCGGGCAACGAACAAGTGTACGAGCCTGTTGAAGCCGGTTCAAAATGGCGGCGAAATGTTACAAAGGAGTCAGTGGTTTCAGGCCTACGGGATTGAGATCGCGCGGCATGGACGAGAAAAGGTGGCGGCCGTTAAATTTGCCTTCCCGTGAATGACGTCAACGCCCGAAGATAATTCGCCCGTTCATACGCGTTTGGATCAGGACAGTGTTGCCGGCTCATGCTCCCCGTGAGCTGCCGGACGGATTGATACTCATGCTCAACGAGCCAATCGGTCATCTCGCGCAGAACGGTGCAGACGTGCTCAGGACCACGCAGCAGAAGAGCCGAAGCCATCATCGCCACGTCCGCTCCGACCATTAAGGCCTTGATGGCATCGGTTCCCGAGTGAATTCCGCCGGTCGCCGCAAGCGACGCGCGCACCTGGCCGCGCAGGATCGCGATCCAACGCAGGACCAGGCGCAGCTCGCTCGGTTGGCTCAGTTCCAGCTCCGGCGTCACGGCCATTCTTTCGATGTCGATATCTGGGTGAAGGTACCGATTGAACAGCACGAGCCCGTCGGCACCGGCCTCGACAGCGCGCCGGGCGAAATTCGCAGGCGCACTGAAATACGGGCCGATCTTGACGGCCAGCGGGATCGAGATTGCCGACCGAACCGCTGAAATGAGATCGAAGGCGCGTTGTTCGAACTCGCCGCTCGTCACGTTGGGGTCGGTTTCCACATCGAGAATGTTGAGTTCCAGCGCATCGGCGCCGCGGGACTCGATCAGGCGCGCGAAGGACTCCCACCCACCTCTCGACGTACCGTTGAGACTGGCGATGATCGGAATCGAGACAGCAGACTTTGCCGCTTCAATCGCGCGGAGGTAGCTGTCGGGGCCCGTATTGTAGGTGTCCATTTCGGGAAAATAATCGAGAGCCTCGCCAAAACTCTCGGCGCCGAAATCTCGAAACCGGTTGATCTCGATCTCGTCGTGCTCGATCTGTTCCTGAAACAGCGACGGGAAGACGGCCGCTCCAGCCCCTGCCTCTTCCAGCCGCTTCAGCACGTCGATGCGGTCGTTGAGCGGAGAGGCGGAAGCCACAATCGGACTGGAAAGCGCCAGTCCCAGATAGGTTGTCGTTAAGTTGATCTTCACGGGAGCCCCTTCCTCAGTCGGTCACGACACGTTCGATTCCGGCCATCTGCTCGTAGAATTGCCAACGCTCGTCGATATCCTTTTGTGCCATGCCCATCAGCTGCTTCGCGCGTTCGGGGCTCGAACGGGCCAGCATGGCATACCGCGCTTCCGTCGCGGCGAATTTTTGAAGCGGCACGGTCGGTTTGCGGGAGTCGAGATGGAAGGGATGGCCCCCCTCGACCGCAGCGCGCGGATCGTAGCGGAACAAAGGCCAATAGGCGGAATTCACAGCTTCCTTCTGGTGCGTCATCGACGTCGACATGTCGATTCCGTGCGCGATGCAGTGGCTGTACGCAAGAATCAGCGAGGTCCCGTCGTAAGACTGAGCCTCGTGAAAGGCCCGAATCGTCTGCAGCGGCTGCGCACCGACGGCGATCTGCGCCACATAAACGTTTCCGTAATCGACGGCGAGCATTCCCAGGTCTTTCTTCCGTGTCGCTCGTCCGTTGGCGGCAAACTTCGCGACCGCGCCGCGGGGAGTCGCCTTCGAGGCCTGGCCGCCGGTATTCGAGTAGACCTCGGTGTCCAGCACGAGGATGTTCACGTTCTGGCCGCTTGCCAGAACATGGTCGAGACCGCCGAAGCCGATATCATACGCCCAGCCGTCCCCTCCGATGATCCATACGCTCTTTCGAACCAGCACATCGGCAATCGTCAGCAGGTCCCGCGCCCGCGACTTATCGATTCGACCGAGCGCCGCCTTCAGCGCTGCCACGCGGCTGCGCTGAACGGAAATCTCGGCTTCGTTCGTTTGAGGAGCCTCGAGCAGCGCCCGAACCAGGTTGTCGCCCAGTTCCCCCGAGAGGTTTCCGAGGAGTCGCCTCGCGTAGTCTTCCTGCTGGTCGAGAGCCAGCCGCATTCCCAATCCGAACTCAGCGTTGTCCTCGAAGAGTGAGTTCGACCAGGCCGGCCCGCGTCCATCACAGTTCTGGGACCAGGGAGTCGTCGGCAGGCTTCCTCCATAAATCGAAGAACAGCCGGTGGCGTTGGCAATCAGAATGCGATCACCAAAGAGCTGCGTCAGCAGTTTCAAGTAGGGGGTCTCTCCGCAACCGGCGCAGGCCCCGGAGAACTCGAAGAGGGGCTGCAAAAGCTGGCAACCCTTGACGGTGTCCACGACCGGCTTCGATCGGTCGATTTCTGGAATGCTCAAGAAGAACTCGAACGCCGCACGCTCACGGGTCAGGTGATCCCCGATGGGCATCATGTCGATCGCTTTGTGCTTGGCGACTTCCTTGCTCCGCGCCGGGCAGACGTCGACGCAAACACCGCAGCCGGTGCAGTCGTCCGGAGCAACCTGAATGGCCATCTGGTCGCCGGCGAAATCCTTGCCGCTCCAAGGAATCGAGCGGAACTCGATGGGGGCGCCATGGACCGCGGTCGGCTCAAAGACCTTCATCCGAATGGCCGCGTGAGGGCAAACGAGCGCGCACAACCCGCACTCGATGCAGATGTCGGGATCCCAGATCGGAATCTCGGTCGCGATGCTTCGCTTCTCGAAGCGCGCCGTCCCGGTCGGGAAAGTACCGTCCGGCGGAAAGGCGCTGACGGGCAGCAGATCGCCGTTGCCGGCCATGATGATTGAAGTGACGCGTTCGACGAAGTCGGTCGCTCCTGGCGGAACGACCGAGCGCCGCCGCTCGGACGACGTCATGACACGGGGGACTTCGACTTCGTGCAGTTCTTGGAGCGCCCCGTCAATCGCCGCGAAGTTCCGTTTCAGGACGGTCTCTCCCCGCTTGGCAAAGGTCGAGCGCACGGCGGCTTTAATCGCCTCAATCGCTTGTTCTCGCGGAAGAACGTTCGCCAAGGCGAAGAAACAAGTCTGCAGGACAGTATTGATCCGCTGTCCAAGGCCCGCTTCTGCGGCCACCTTGTAGCCGTCTACGACGAAAAACCGCAGCCGTTTTTCGATGACTTGCTGCTGCACTTCAGCCGGCAACCGGTCCCAAACGTCGTTTGGTCCGAACGGGCTGTTCAACAAGAAGATCGCCCCGGGCTCCGCGATCGACAGCACGTCCAATCGATCCAGCAGCGAGAAATGGTGACAGGCGACGAAATTGGCCCGCTGGATCAGGTAAGTCGACCGGATCGGCTCCCGACTGAAGCGGAGATGCGAGACCGTCACCGAGCCCGATTTCTTCGAGTCGTAGACGAAATACCCTTGCGCAAAAAGAGCCGTCTCCTCGCCGATGATCTTCACTGTGTTCTTGGTCGCGCCGACCGTGCCGTCGCTCCCCAAACCGTAGAACACGGCCCGCGACACCTCGCTGGATTCCTGATGCTCGTCCGCATCCCAACGGAGGCTCAAGTGCGTCACGTCGTCGACGATGCCGATCGTGAAGTGCCGTTTCGCGTCAGCGCTTTCCAGTTCCCGATAGACGGCCAGCACCATCGCCGGCGTGAACTCTTTTGACGACAGGCCATAGCGCCCGCCGATGATACTGGGAAGAGGGCCGCGACGAAGCGAATCGGATGCGACGCCCTGCGTCCACGCTTCGGACAAGGCGGTGACCACGTCCTGATACAGCGGCTCGCCCAGGGCGCCCGGCTCCTTCGTCCGGTCGAGGACCGCCAGCTTGCGGACGGTGGGCGGGAGGGCCGCGACGAAGGCTTCCGTCAAGAAGGGTCGGAACAGACGCA
>Ga0181532_10004980_pt1 | contig 11423 bp, 6 predicted proteins | sample PEATcosm2014_Bin_33_FD_119768 | JGI IMG/M metagenome (GOLD analysis project Ga0181532, IMG submission 119768) | Peatland microbial communities from MTU Mesocosm Facility, Houghton, MI, USA - PEATcosm2014_Bin11_30_metaG | ecosystem: Environmental > Terrestrial > Soil > Wetlands > Peat | place...
AATCGAAGAGGCAGACCCGGGCGTTCTTGGCGGATACGCCCGGGCGGAGCTGTTCGACCATGCTAAACAAGCTATCAGCTTTCAACGGGCTGCGATGCGAGCTGCTGGTTTCCGGCAACCGGGACAGTTTCGAGTGTTATGATGAGCCTGGAGGCTGAGGTGGAGCATGCATGCTCTCAGGGCCACTGCATGAGCGACGTTCCCCGATGACCAACGCGCAGCTTTATCTCGCAATTGGCGTGCCCATCTTGGCCAACGCCGCACTGATCGGCCTGCTCCTGGCCTACATGAACGCCAAGTTTGAGGGTGTTAGCGAGCGCTTCGAGGGCATCAACCAGCGGTTCGAGGGGATGGACCGTCGCTTCGACGACATGCGCGCTCTCTGGCTAGCCGAACTGCATCGCGTCGAGGAAGTGCTGGACGCGCGGCTGAGGCACCTCGAGGAGCGCTAGTACCCATGAGCCCGCTTTGGCGCCGCCAGCGCTGGCGGTCTGCGCCGACGTTCCGAAAGCGGGCTCTGATTGCGCTTGGTGCTCGGCAGCGCGCCTTAGCGCTTGAGCAAAAGCTCATCCGGAATGGCGGTGTCATCTCACCGTGACGATCCGGACTGGGAACCACCCACCGGGTAGGTTGCACCAGCGATCGGCGTCAGACTTCCCGTCTTGAGATTGACGCTAAAAGCCGTCACGATGCCGCCGGTACTTCCGGTTCCTTCGGCGACATACACGAATTGTCCGCTCGCGTTGCAAACGACTGCATTCGGTTGCATCGCCGTGGCCTATCGCGACCCAGGAACCGTGACCAGATCCCCGATCGAAGAGGTGATCGAGAACGCGTCCATTTTGTTGGCTCCGTAAGAGTTGGTGACGAAGACAACCCGATCAGTTGGGTCGACGGCGATCCACTCATTGCCGCCGCTCGTTGGGGAAAGGGCTGCCGGAAATCGGTGTAATTCCTCCGACGGGCTCATCCGGTATGCCAGCACGTTCTCCGCATCGCCATTCGCCGTGTATGGGTAACGGCCGGTGAGGTCAACGAACCCGGCGGCCAGGTTTGTGCCCCCCAAGAAAAAATCGCCCGTAATAGCCGTCAGCTCCCCGGTGGCGCGGGAGATCTTGTAAGCATTTATGGGACCGTCATTCGAAAGCGTGTATAACACGGTCCCGTCGGGTCGATACTATAACTTCAAGCGCGGAAACGCGGAATTTTTCGTGCTCGATAGTAATTACATGGACCCCGATCACTTGGCGCGGATCGAGAAGACGCTTACGGAGTCGAATGCGCTCTGGAAGATCTGCTATTTTCACCATCCGCTGTACTCCGATGGACCTGCGGAAGCTAGCGGAACCGATCTTCGTTTCCCACGGGGAACCTGGTGCTGGCTGGTCACGAGCACTGTTACGAACGAATCCAGCCGCGGAACGGAATTTACTATTTCGTTCTGGGCAGTTAGGTTACCACAACCTCCGTCCTCGGGCGAAATGGCCAAGGGGTTCGCCGGTTCAGATTCGCCAGACCCGCGGGAATCCGAACTAAGACGAATCCAGGAGCGGCAAGAGATACGCGGGCGGAATGCGGCGTGGCGGCGACCGGCACGAATGCTGCCGAAGCGCCCGTGCCGTTCTTGGCATGGCGCGCCTGGCAACCTGAGTTGCCCGCAAACGGCTTCGTCGCTATCCTAAGAACATGAAATTATTTGTTACCGGGGCGGGGGGCTACATCGGTCAAGTTGTAGTCGAGCACGCCGTGAAGGCCGGGCACAGGGTCGAAGGGCTGGCGCGAAATGAAGATTCGGCTCGAAAAGTCGAGCGTCTCGGGGCCACACCGGTGTTTGGCGATCTCGGATCCGCCGCCGTGCTTGCAGCGGCCGCGATGCGGGCGGACGCGGTACTGCACTTGGCCTATACGCACGATTTCAGTCTCGATTATTCGGTAGTGATCGACATAGAAGTGAAAGCCGTAGCGGCGCTGGTGGAAGGCGCCGGAAGAAAACCGGTTGTGACCACCTCCGGTACGGCAGTCGTGGCGCCCGCACCGGACGGCGGAGAGACGAACGAAGATTCCGCGATTAACGAAGACTTCGTTCTCGGCAAACGCATTCACGCGGAGCGGGCGGTGTTGCAGATGGCTGCGCAGGGCGCGCACACAGTCGCCGTCCGTCTGCCGCCTTATGTGTACGGCCGCGGCGGAAGTTTTTTCGTACCGGCATTGATGCAGCAAGCCGTAAGGCACGGTGTGTCGGCATGGGTGGACGGGCCGCGCAAACGCACCAGCGACGTCGATGTGGACGACGTTGCCCGTTTTTATTTGCTGGCGGCACAAGCCGCTCCAGCCGGCGCACTGTATAACTGCACGGGCGAGACGGACATTTCGACAGAAGAGCTAGCCCAGGCAGTGGGAGAGGCTGTGGAAGTTCCGGCGCGGGCCTTGCCGCGAACCGAGGTGCAAGCGCTTTGGGGCGAGTTTCTGACGGATTTCGTCGACTACGAGAACCGCTCGTCAAGCGCGAAGGCTCGCCGTGAATTGGGCTGGCGTCCGCAGGCCGCGTACGGGCTACTGGACGACATAGTGAAGGGTTCGTATCGCGAGTTTGCGGCGCGGCTACGCGCCGGCCGAACGGCATGAGATACTGGGGCGGGTCGTTGGCGAGAACTGGATGTCGAACGTCGTGTCTTAGGGCCGGAAAATCCGGACACGGCAGTGTCCGCATACAACGTCGCTTGCAGGTTGGCGCGTCGGGGCAAGCGTGATGAGTCGCTCTCGCTCTTGCGAGAGGCTGGTCGAACCGGACAGTTTTTTCAGGTGGCCGCTCGGATGATGAGACGCGTCTTGGTGGACCACGCCCGGCAACATCGCAGAGTGAAACGAGGCGGTTCGGTTATCAAGGTATAGAGGTGCTGAGCGTATTCGACGAAAACCGTGGACCGCGATTGGAACATAGCCAGAGCCTGGCCTTACGCTGATTTGAAAGACGGCCATGGGATTGACACCGCGCCAGTGGGAAAGCGTCAAAAGTCTGTTTGATGCCGCCCTGGAGTTCGCACCTGAAGCCAGACCGTCATTTTTGAAACAGTCCTGTGAGGATGCCGATGTCCGTGAAGAAGCAGGACGGCTCCTGGCGAACTACCAGGAGATAGGCAGCCTGCTCAGCAGCCCCGCGCTGGTTAGCCCTCTCACACAATCGGATGAACCGCCTGCGCCGAGCTTTCCTGTCGGCGGAATTCTCGCGGACCGATTTAGAGTCGTCCGCTTTATCGCGCGCGGCGGCATGGGAGAGGTTTACGAGGCCGAAGACCTCGAACTAAGTAGCCGCGTCGCCGTCAAATCGATCCGGCCGGATTTCATTCGTCCGCCCTTCCTCGAACAATTCAAGAACGAGGTCCAATTGGCAAAACAGGTGACCCATCCCAATGTCTGCCGAATCTACGACCTATTTCGCCACCCAACTGCCAATGGAGCCTTTCTCTTCATTGCGATGGAGCTTCTATCCGGTGAGAGTTTAGCGGAACGCTTGCGCCGAACCCATCGTATGGATGTGAACGAGGTTCGGGAGATTGTAGTGCAGGTGGCGCATGCCCTGGACGCCGCCCATGCCGCGGGGATACTCCACCGCGACCTGAAACCCGAAAACATTATGCTGGTGCCCGCGCGCGCGCCCGGATCGGTTCGCGCCGTGGTCACCGATTTTGGCTTGGCCCTGCAATCGGTCGCGGGGATTAGCATCGTCGCTCCGGAAAGCGTAGCCGGCACCCCTGCTTACATGTCGCCGGAGCAACTCCTGGGCGATGAGCTAACCCCGGCTTCCGACATCTATTCACTGGGCCTGGTGGTGTATCGAATGGTGACCGGGGTGCGGGCCTTCGAGGACGGCGAACCGACCCGAATCGGGCTGCGGAGATTGACGGAGGAGCCACGGCGGCCACGCGAGTTGCTTCCGCATCTGGATCGCCACTGGGAAGCCGCCATTCTGCGCTGTCTGGAACGCGACCCTGGGGACCGCTTTCAGAATGCGGCAGACGTGCTCAAGGCTCTGCCAGGGGGGACCGTAACTCCAGGAACGCGCAGACGGCGGCGCCAACAGATTCTTACCGTGTGTGCCCTGGCAAGTGTATTGGCCTTGATAGGCGCTTATAGTGTCCGCGGCAGATTTCAGCGCGCCGCGCCCCCCCAGCCGGCAGGCCCGGCTCCCTCGACGGCGCAAACAATCAAGCCACGCCGGTCGGTGGCCGTGTTCAGCTTTCGAAACCTCTCTCAGGCTCCCGCGGAGGCATGGCTGTCAACGGCTCTATCGCGATGGATGACCTCGGAATTGGCTGCCGGCGATCGGATCAGAATGGTCTCGGGAGAAAGCGTTGACCGGATGAAGAGCGATCTTTCGATCCCCGAGGCCGATGTTTACGCCTTGGATACGCTGGCTAAGATTCGCCGCAACCTGGGCGCCGACTTGGTGCTACTAGGCGCGTACGCCGTTTTAGGGGGGCCACGCAGCGGACGGGTTCGCCTCGAGGTGAGGCTTCAGGATGCCCGTAACGGAGAAGTGGTTGCCACCGAGTCCGGGACGGGCGCGCGCGCTAAGATCTTCGATCTGGTGTCTCAAACCGGGGCGCGCATGCGCGAGAAGCTCGGTCTGCAGGCGGTCACTCCGGCACAAGCCGAAGAAGTCAGGGCTGCACTGCCGTCTAACCCCGAGGCCGCTCGATTGTACGCCGAAGGGCTGGCCAAGCTTCGAACCTTTGACGCGCCGGCGGCGCGAGACTTATTGCAAAAGACAATCACGGCCGATCCCGGCTATGCACTGGGCCACGCCGCGCTCGCGGAGGCCTGGTCGGCCCTGGGCTATGACCAGAAGGCGATCGACGAAGCCAGCGAGGCTTTCGACCTTTCAGCCGGCCTGTCGAGTGAGGAAAGGCTATCAATCGAAGGGCGCTACCGCGAGATGACGAAGGCGTGGCCACGGATGGGCGAGATATACCAAAGACTCTTCGCGGCTTTCCCTGACAATGTCGAGTATGGGTTGCGTCTGGCGGAGGCTCAGACGTTTGGAGGGAAAACGAAGGAAGCACTCAAAACGATTGAAGCGCTGCGGCGTTCGCCACCTCCGTTACGCGACGACCCCAGAATCGACCTGGCCGAGGCGCGGGCGGCAAAGTCGCTGGGCGATTTTAGACGTGAGCGGAGCTTGGCAGCGTCGGCCGCGGCGCAGGCTGAAGCGCGAGGCGCACGCCTCCAGGTGGCCGCGGCCTTACGCGAGCAGGCGGGCGCAGCCGATGACCTCGGGGACTCGAAGCAGGCCATCGAATTGAACGAGAAGGCCAAAACAATCTATGCCGGGGCCGGCGACCGGCGAGGCGCGGCAGCGGCGCTGAACGATTTGGGAAACATACTTCTGCATCAAGGCGACCCGGCAGGAGCCAAACGGGCGTACGACGCGGCGCTGGCGGCAAGCCGTGACACCGGTGACCTGCGTGGCGCCACAAATGCGCTAGCCAACCTTGCAATCTTACTTTACCGCCAGGGAGACCTCGCGGGAGCGATACAGACCTTCCGAAACGGACTGTCGATCGAGCGTGAGATCGGCGACAAGAACGCCGTGGCTATTTTCCTGAACAACATTGGGTCAATACTCGCGGACCGAGGCGATTTGCTTGGGGCGCGGAGAAGTTTGGAGGAGTCCCTGAAGATCGCTCGCGCCGTTAGCGACCAAAGCAGCGAAGCTCGGACACTGTATAACCTCGCTCATTTATGGGCCAGACAAGGCCGTTTGGCGAAGGCGAGAGTGCTGGACGAAGAGTCGGTGGTTATCAGCCGTCAGATCGACGACAGGAGAGAATTGGCTTATGCGCTTCACGGCCTGGGAGACGTGCTTCTGTCACAGGCGGACCTCGCGCAGTCGCGGAAGACGCTGGAAGAAGCGCTGGCGATACGCACGGCAATGGGAGATAAGGGTACAGCGGCTGAAAGCCGCCTCTACCTCGCGCAGGTTTCTCTGGAGGAAGGAAACGCCGCCCAAGGCGCCGAGGGAGCGCGGGAGTGCGCGAAAGAGTTCAGGACGGAAAACGATGGCGACGAAGAAGCCTTCGCACATGCGATCCTCGCGCGATGTCTCCTGGCGGAAGGAAAGTTGTTAGAAGCTCAGAAGGAGGTGGAGAGGAGCGTCGGGATGGCCAGCACGATCGAAGATCGTGAGCTGCGACTGGCCGTAGCCATCGACAGCGCCCGCGTGCGCGTCGAGACAGGTGAAGCCCCGCGTGCCGTGAAGGATCTGCGGCTGGTCCTGGACGCCGCGAAAAAGTATGGGTACAGCGGCACCGAACTCGAGGCCAGCCTCGTATTGGGCGAGGCGGAGATGAAGGCCGGGCATCCGGCTGCCGGCCGAAGGGACTTGGCAGCCCTCGCACAGGAGGCCAAGGCCAAGGGTTTTGGCCTCATTGCCCGCAAAGCTGCTTCGGCCCGGCTCCAGGCAGGTCCATTCTTGGTCGAGAAGCGCAATCAACCGTAGCCGGACCGGGGCCAGCCTGAACCTGGCCGTAGGACCTTTTCCAAGAAACAGAGGTGCCCGAGGGACAGACCGCTCATTCCATATCCGGATGAATACACTTTTCGGTTCAACCGTCGGAAGTCGAAAAGCCGCTCGAGGTTGCCGGCACGGCTCCGGCCGCTTGAGTGGCCGCCTGAGCCACGCGCAATCCCGAACGAGGGACGCGCCTGTATACCGGCGGCCTGCCCTGTGCGAGGCATGGCGCGGCGCTTAGTAACAGCCCCGCGAATGAGAAAGATAATGCGAAATGCGTCGAGGTTATCGTTTGATGGCGCTCCCTTTCCCGACTGTTACTGTTTACTTCGCCGAAGCGTTCCTCAATGGCTCCCTAAGTGGACCACTTTACCGGCCGTGGTCGTGAGGTCCCCAGGCTGCGCGCCCGCCGGGCAACTGCCTATATACTTCTGATCCACGATCCTGATGCTCTCACTCACGCCGCCAAGAGACGGACTGTAAGTGGTGTGGTCCTCGCCGTGCGCCGCAGTGTCGCCCTCATAGGTGGCCGTTGCGTTGGTTTCGATCACAGTACCTGCAACCACACAATGCATGCCGGTGGAGTACTTGCCGCCCTGAAGGCGTTCGTCGTACTTGCAGTCCTTCACGGCGCCTTTCGCCAGGGCGATCACGGATTTGTCATAGGCGTGATTTCGGCAGAGCGTCGTTGTCGTATCGTCCTTCTTGTTTCCGGGACTATCGGTCAACTGGGTACGAATCGACCAGAGACCCTCTTTAAGTTCGGGTGGGTCGGCTGCCCGGGCGACCGGCAACCCGAGTGCCGCCGCCGAAACCAGCGCAATCTTCTTCATCGTCTTCTTCATGGTTGTCCCTCCAGGGTTCGATCGTGGTCTTCTATGTGCCGCTGCCCGTGAGCGTGATGGACTGCGGACTCCCCGGCACCGTGTCCGTGAGCTCGATCTTGCCGCTGCGTTTCCCCGAAGCCGCGGGAGTGAACGTGACCGTAATCGAGCAGGTCGCGCCTGGAGCCAGTGTGGCCGGCGAGACCGGACATGTGTTGGTCTCGGCGAAATCCCCCGGATCCGTACCCGCGACCGCGACGCTGGTGATGCCGATTGGCGTGCCGCTGGGGTTGCCGATCGTGATAGTCTTAGGCGCGCTCTTCTTCCCCACCGCCTCTTTGGCAAACGCGACGCTGTTCGGAAACACCGAGATCACCGGCAGATTCAGCAGCACGGACACGGTGTTGGCAATGCTGTTGGCCGTCGCCAAGCCGGCGCTCCCGCTGCCGCTCAGCGCCCCTGCGGCAATACCATCCGGCCACGATCCAACCAGGTAGCTCAGTTGCGGCTGGAAGGTGCCGTCCCCATTTCCCAAGAGAATGGACACGGTACCCGGAGGGCAGTCTTTGCTAAAGACCTGGCAATTCTCAGTAGTCACCGCCACATCCAAATTACCGTCGGCATTGAAATCCGCCGTGGTGATAGCCTCCGGAGTCGAGCCGACCGCGTAAACCACCGGAGCCTGGAAGGTGCCATCGCCATTACCCAGCAGAATCGACACCGTATTGTTGTCGGTATTCGCGATCGCCAGGTCTTGATGGCCATCGTGATTGAAATCTCCGGCGACCACCCCTTCCGGCTCTGCCACGCTGTAGAGCACCGCCGGTTGAAACGTGCCGTCGCCCTTGCCGAGAAATATGCTCACGCTCCCCACAGTGTCGGCTTCGGTGACGGCCAGGTCGAGTATGCCGTCGCCATTGAAGTCGGCTGTTGCCACAGCCCACGGCGCCGGTCCCGCGGTATAGTCCACATGCGGCAGGAAGGTGCCGTTACCGTTTCCCAGAAGCACGGAGATGGTGCCGGCATCCTCGTTGGCGGTGACCAGGTCCAGGTGGCCGCTGCCGTTGAAGTCGCCCGCGGCGATGCCAATGTCATAGTCGCCTGTAGCGTATTCCTTTTGCGGCTGGAAAGTTCCATCGCCGTTGCCCAGCAGGACCGAAACCGCATTTGACCCATTGTCGGTCACCGCCAAATCCGGCTTGCCATCGCCATTGAAGTCGCCGCTGACCACTCCATCCGGGGCGTATCCCGTGGCGTAATCGACGTGCGCGCCGAACTTTCCACCGCCCTCGCCCAACAGAATCGAGACCGTGTTGGCCCCCCAGTTGGTCACGGCGAGATCCAGGTTCTGGTCGGCATTGAAATCCGCAATGGCCACGTAGTAGGGCGATACGCCAGTCGCGTAATCGGTATGGGTCTGAAAAGTCCCGTTGCCCTCTCCCGCCAGGAGGGAGACCGTGTTGGTACCGCCGTTGGCCGTGGCCAAGTCGAGTTTGCCATCCCCGTTCAGGTCGCCGATCGCCAGCGCGACCGGAGTAGCGCCCACCCCATAAACGGCCTGCCGCTTGAAGGTTCCGTTGCCATTGCCGAGCAGCACCGAGACGGTGTTATCCAGGGGGTTAGCCGCCGCCAGATCCATCTCCCCATCACCCCTAAAGTCGCCGGCGGCGATCACTCCGGGTCCGTTGCCGGCACCGTACTGCACCTGAGGCTGGAAGGTGCCATCGCCATTCCCGAGAAACACCGAAATCGTATTGCTCAAGAAGTTTGCGGTGGCCAGATCGACGTGGTGGTCGCCATTGAAATCGCCAGCCACGATCCCGGACGGGTACTCGCCCGTCACGTATTCCACCTGCGGCTGAAAAGTGCCGTCGCCCTTTCCCAGCAGAATGGATACCGTATTGCTCCCGTTGTTGGCAGTCGCCAGATCGATCTTGCCGTCTCCGTTGAAGTCCCCGGCCACGAGAGCGAATGGCTGGTCGCCTGTCGCAAAAGTCGCGGGCGGCTGAAAAGTGCCATCGCCATTGCCCAGCAGGATGGCCACCGTGTACCCGTAATCATTCGCGACCGCCAGGTCCAGCTTGCCGTCACCATTGAAATCCGCGGCAACCACCGCGTAGCAGGTTCCCCCGGCGGCGTAGTCCACCGACGCGCGAAAGGTGCCGTCGCCATTTCCCAGCAGGAGGGACACGGTGCCGCTGTAATAATTGGCCACTGCCAGGTCGAGGTTATGGTCGCCGTTGAAGTCCCCGACAGCGATGCCATCGGGATCCGAGCCTACCGCGTAATTCACGGCGCTTTGATAGGTTCCGTCGGGATTGGCAAGCAGGATCGAGACTGAATCCCCGTTGGCCACCGCCAGACTCACTGGGCCGCCGGTCTGGAATGCGCCCATAGCCACTGCTTCGGGCGAGCCGGGCACCGCCAGATCGGTCCTGCCGAATACGTATCTTTCAGCCGCGACGGAGGCCGACGGGCTGGCGGCGCGCGGGGCGGCCGCGCTGGCCAGTTTGTGATTTGCCGAACGGGCAATCCGAGATGGCGGCGTTTGCGCCTGGCCGAACAGCAACCCCGGCGCTAAGGCCAGTAAAAGGGCGGCGATGCGTCCTGCCGGTTTCAAATTCGTTTCGTGCGTTTTCATAGGATCCTCATGTTTGCTTTATTTGCCGCTGCCCGTGAGCGTGATGGACTGCGGACTCCCCGGCACGGTGTCCGTCAGCTCGATCTTGCCGCTGCGCTTCCCCGAAGCCGCCGCAGTAAACGTGACCGTAATCGCACAGGTGGCCCCAGGCGCCAGTTTGGCCGGCGAAATCGGACAAGTGTCAGTCTCGGCGAAGTCTCCCGGATCGGCGCCCGCGATCTTCACGCTGGTGATGCTCAACGGCGTGCCGCTCGGATTGCCGATGGTCACGATGTGCGGCGCGCTCTTCTTGCCCACCGCCTCTTTGCCGAACGCCACACTGTTCGGGAAAACCGAAATCACCGGCAGATTGAACAGCACCGAGACCGAGTTGGAGTAGAGATTCGCTACCGCGACATCCGCGCCGCCCTGGCCGCTCAAATCCCCCGCCGCGAGTCCGCTGGGCTCTAGCGCCGCTACGTACTCCACGTCGGGCTGAAACGTGCCGTCGCCGTTGCCCAGAAGTATGGAGACGGTGCCGGGGCCGCAGGCAGATTCGTAAATGCAAATGCTGTTGCTTACCGCCAGGTCCGGTGTGCCGTCGCCGTTGAAGTCCGCGACCGCTACGGAAAAAGGCTCAGCGCCTACTGCATAGCTCACTTGGGGCTGAAACGTGCCGTCACCGTTGCCCAGCAGAATCGATACCGTATTGCCGTACCCATTGACCACCGCCAGGTCTTGTTTCCCATCCTGATTGAAGTCGCCTGCCGCGATCCATTGGGCTCCCTCGCCCACATCGTAGATGATGGGGGATTGGAAGGTGCCATCCCCATTGCCCAGAAGAATGCTCACCTGTGATGGAAATGCGAAGCCCAGCTCGACGTTGTCGTAGTCGGCCACAGCCAAGTCCAGTTTGCCGTCGCCGTTGAAATCGGCTACGGCGGTCCAGAGCGGAAAAAATCCGCTCGCGTAGTTTACAAAGGGCTTGAAGGCGCCGGAGCCAGTCCCGAGCAAAATGGAAACGGAGTTGGCCCCGAACCCGGAGTTGCTCGTGACCACGTCCGCAACGCCGTTGCCGGTAAAATCGCCCACCGCAATACCGATGTCGAGGTTGCCGGTCGGATATTCCTGCAGTGCCTGGAACGTGCCGTCCCCGTTACCCATCAATATGGAAACGGCGTTTGAGCCGGTGGCCGCCAGCGCCAGATCCTGCTTTTTGTCTCCGTTAAAGTCGGCGATAGCCAGGGCGCCAGGAGCGTACCCGGTGGGATAGTCGACATGCGCGGCAAACTTCCCGCTGCCCTGGTTCAAAAGAATCGAAGCCGAGTTGGCCGCAAAGTTGGCCGAGGCCAGATCCGGTTTGCCGTCGCCATTGAAATCCGCGATGGCCACGTCATACGGCTGTTGGCCGGTCGCGCTGTCGGCGTGGGTCTGAAATGTGCCATTGCCTTCGCCGATCAGTATGCTC
>Ga0181532_10004982_pt1 | contig 11419 bp, 8 predicted proteins | sample PEATcosm2014_Bin_33_FD_119768 | JGI IMG/M metagenome (GOLD analysis project Ga0181532, IMG submission 119768) | Peatland microbial communities from MTU Mesocosm Facility, Houghton, MI, USA - PEATcosm2014_Bin11_30_metaG | ecosystem: Environmental > Terrestrial > Soil > Wetlands > Peat | place...
TGCCGCTCTACAGCCGCTGGAAGTCAAGCGAACTCCGAGAACCCTGATACCAGGCGAAATCTGGTTTATTATCCTGGGCGCTTGCCGCTCGTCAGAAGGTGACCTGCTGCGTCCGTCGTTGACTTCAAGGACAGGCGTCTGCTCAGCCCTCGGGCAGAGTCGTCGATACCAAACGGCGGGTGGGTCCTGTCGTGTTTCGGTTGGAAATACAGCTGTCGTTCAATTGTCCGGCTGATGCCAGGGCAAGACAGCCACACAAGTGCGCTTGCATAGTTCCTCGACTGCCGCCCTAACTTGTTGGAAGTTCACCAGCGTACGAACGATTTTGCCGAGAGTGGCGTCTTCCGGGGAGCTGACATACTGGTTGATAAGCCGAAATAGTTCTTGGCGAAATGCTTCTTCCAGACGACACTGCCGAGTCCGCTCACGCATCAGATTTTCCCCCCCAAGCCCCGTTCTATTTACCAGCTAGGTTCGCCGACACGTTAGCGGTGTGTTTCGGTGAAGTCAACTCTAGGTCGTGAGGTGCGAAGTTTTAAGTCGCTGAATATAATCGGGTTACAAAAAGCGTACCAAGAGTTCGAATCCACTTCCCTCCGCCACGTAGTCTCAACTGCAGAGAAATCCTGCCGCATTGCTGTTGAAATATGCGGGAAAGGCCGGCTTTTCGCGGTATTTCCTCCCACGAAATCAGCGGGTGCAAGTGTAGCTCGTGGCTCCTGTAGGTAGTGACAAGGGACACAGGATGCGCGGCTCATCTGACATCCAGTACAGTTTACGCCAGCGGTTAGTCTGATTTCCGCAGGCTGGTTCGGCGCAGCGGACGTTTTCATTGCCGAAGTGGCGCCGAATCAGGGCGCACCGGCTAAGCGCTGACCAGTGTCCGCGTGGGCGTGGTTAATGCGCGACGCGAAAAACCATCGCGGAAGCTGGGGCTCGATAGATGTCTATGCGCTGACGCAACTGATCCTGGACATTTCCGGCTACTTCGTGCCATAGAAATAGAAGCCTCGCGTCTGCGCGCTCCCCGCGAACGTCTGTGATCTAATCGGATCGAGCTGATATGCGCTGCGGGAGCGGCGGCCGAAACGCGGACCGAAAAAATCCGCGTACCTTCAGGAACCGCGCACTGAACTCCGTGTTTATCACTTCATGAGCCCACGCACCAAACGATTCATTATCGCTCTGGCTGTCCTGGTCGCCTGCGCCTCCGGCCTGCTGTTACGCCGCTCCCTAGCTTCGACCGGGCGTTCCGGGACGATCGAAGTTGGCGGCCGCGCCCGCGAATATATTCTCCACGTCCCCGCCAACTACAGCGGAAACGCGCGACTGCCTCTCGTCATCGTGCTGCATGGTGCAATACAAAGCAATGTCAGCGCGGAGCGCATGTCCGGCATGAGCGTGCTGGCGGACAAAGAGAAGTTCGTGGCTGCCTATCCCGAAGGCACCAGCATGATGGGCAACGCGCCCACCTGGAATGCCGGCAACTGTTGCGGCTACGCGCTGCAGAAACACGTCGATGACATTGCGTTTCTGCGCGCGCTCATCGGTAAGCTGGAGAAGGATTACAGCATCGATCCGAAACGCATCTTCGTCACCGGCATCTCCAATGGCGGCATGATGTCGTTTCGCGTGGCCTGCGAGATGGCCGACGTGATTGCCGCGGTCGCTCCCGTTGAAGGAGCGCAGAATGTGGAGTGCAAGCCGTCGGTTCCGGTTTCGGTGATTGTTTTTCATGGAACGGCGGATCGCCTGGTGCCGTTCAACGGGGGTTCAACGCCTTACCAGATAGGCCCGCACCGCACAGACACTTCGGTTGCGGACGCTGTCGCGTTCTGGGTGAAGGAGAACGGCTGCGCGCCGACGCCGAAGCGCCAGGAATCCGCGGAGGTGCACATCGAGACGTACTCGGGTTGCAAGGACGGCACCGGGGTTGCGCTGTATGCCGTCCAGGGCGGACATCACATGTGGCCGGGCACCTCGATCAGCCAGGTGGATTTGCCGGCAACCGACGTGATGTGGAAGTTCTTCATCCAACATCCGAAGGCGTGACGCGATCTGATAATCAAACGTATCTCGTCGGCTACTATGTGCCGGGCTGAGGGCAAGCTTCCGCTATTATGTGTCTATATATAAAGGAACGAGACGAAGAGTACGCAGCAGCGGGGCCAAGAGACGGCAGCGCGGCAACTCTCCTCAAATCCGGTGAAGTAAATGCGCTCGCGATTCAGTTATTTAGATCTCCACCTGCCAAGTCTGGTCCGGCACTGGTGTCGCGACTGCTCAGGGCACTGCGAACCGGTCTCGGTAACAGCGATTGCACCAGAAAACGCAGGTTTCAGCGTAGGTGCCGATTGGGCGTCGAGAATCGAGGCTGAACTGGTGACATGCAAACATCGAAAGCCTCGGAAGGAATGCTTCCAAAAGTGCTTTGGAATGCTTGCGAGGGACAACCGGCGGACTGGCACCCTATCCCGCTGTTCTGATCCCAGTACACTGGGTTGCCGCTGGCCATAGTCGCGTTCTGCAAGTTCAAATAGTAAGTGCCACCGGAAATCAAGCCTACGTTGAGGCCTGATGCGGAAATCTTATCGATGTTGTAGCCGTACCCATTGGTGAAAAGAAATGTGTCGGTCAAATTTGGACTGGCCACAGTACCCGAGCCGTAAACCGTTCCCCCAAGGGGAGAATCGGTGACAGACCACTGCACCGAAAGCATCTGGTCACCTGGGTTTTGCCAGACGTAGAAATCGAACGTGTTCAAGGTCGAGTTGTTGGGAACGAAGCTGTCAGCAACGCTATAGCCGCCGTCGATGCCCCAGGCATTGACGGTGCCATTGACGGGACCGTTCTCGTAAAGGAGTCGGCAACCGTTCGGTCCCGACTGGTACTGGTATTCGTTGTAGTACCACTGGCCGTTGATCTCCGTCCAGAGCGTGGCGTAGATCATCTCGCCATTGTTTGGCAGGTCAGAGACCGTCGTGCTCAGGGTACCAATGCCCAGTGGGCCCGACTGGTATATGTCGTTGCCATACTCACTGTCCCCGATGTCCAGCCAGTAATTCTGAGCATTCATACCGGCGCTCCAGGTGAACGTCGCCTGGGTACCGTCGATCTCAGTGCCCGGGGTGGGCGACTGCATGACCGCCAGTCCAGTGGTCGGGCTAAACGCCGTGTAGGTGTACTGGTTGTAGAACCACTGACCATTCACCTCGGTGAACAGGGTCACGTAGACCATGCTGCCATTGGTGGGCAGCCCGGTCGCGATGACCATGAGCACGTTGCCCAAATTCCCCGAATTGTAATAGTTGTTGCCGCCCTGACTGTTACCGGCAGTGAGCCAGTAGGCAGAAGCGTCAGCGCCGGCAGTCCACTGGAAGAGCTGGCTGCTGCCGCTGAGAGTTGAGCTATTCGAGGGTGAGGTGATAATGCCCAGCCCGCCGTACGCCGTATATTGATACTCGATGTACGACCACGACCCACCGATCTCGTACCACCAGGTTACATAGATGGTGCTGCCGTTATTGGGAAGGTTATTGGCTGTCAGCGAATATTGGGAACCAGGGAGGGGGCCGGATTGCAGGTAATTGTTCCCGCCATAGCTGGAGCCGATGTCCAGCCAATAGTTGCTCGCGCCGGGGTAACCGGCCCACCAGAACGTCACCGAGTTGCCGGCCAGCGCGGATTGGTTGGCCGGACTGTAAATTCCCGGGGTCGTCGTCGGCGGATAGATGAGCACCCGATTGTTATAGGTGTCGGCCACGTAGAGATTGCCGCTGCTGTCCAGGGCGACTCCAAGCGGAACGTCTAAGCTGTTGGCGCTGATCCCGCCCTCGTTCGCGGTGTTGGTGGTGAAGCTGCCCAACTGCCCGTAGACCCTTGTGGCGGTGGTGCTACCGGAGGGATAGAACAGCACCCGGTTGTTACCGTAGTCGGCCACGTAGAGATTGCCGCTGCTGTCCAGGGCGACTCCAGACGGATCATATAAGCTGTTGGCGCTGATCCCGCCCTCGTTCGCCGCGTTGGAAGTGAAGCTGCCGCCCTGCCCGTAGACCTTTGTGGCGGTGGTGCTGCCGGAGGGGTAGAACAGCACCCGATTGTTATCCTCGTCGGCCACGTAGAGATTGCCACTGCTGTCCAGGGCGACTCCAGTCGGATCATATAAGCTGTTGGCGCTGATCCCGCCTTTGTTCGCGGCGTTGGTGGTGAAGCTGCCGCCCTGGCCGTAGACCTTTGTGGCGGTGGTGCTCCCGGAGGGATAGAACAGCACCCGATTGTTATCCTCGTCGACCACGTAGAGATTGCCATTGCTGTCCAGGGCGACTCCAGCCGGAATAAATAGGCTGTTGGCGCTGATCCCGCCTTTGTTCGCGGTGTTGGTAGTGAAGCTGCCGCCCTGGCCGTAGACCCGCGTGGCGGTGGTGCTGCCGGAGGGATAGAACAGCACCCGATTGTTAAGGCTGTCGGTCACGTAGAGATTGCCGCTGCTGTCCAGGGCGACTCCGGTCGGAAAGTCTAAGCTGTTGGCGCTGATCCCGCCTTTGTTCTGGGTGTTGGTGGTGAAGCTGCCGCCCTGCCCGTAGACCTGCGTGGCGGTGGTGCTGCCGGAGGGATAGAACAGCACCCGACTGTTATTGGCGTCGACCACGTAGAGATTGCCGCTGCTGTCCAGGGCGCTTCCTATCGGATCGCCTAAACTGTTGGCGCTGATCCCGCCGTTGTTCGCCGTGTTGGTAGTGAAGCTGCCCAACTGCCCGTAGACGACATCCGCGGTAGTAGACTGAGCGGCGGCCGGCTGCGCCCCGACCATACTCAAACCAACGATGAGGAGAGTAAGCGCAAAGCGGATAGAGCGAGTGAACATAAATGTTGCTCCTTTTTGGATAGCCACCGAGGCGCATGGAAGCCTGGCTTCCAACCCCTGAGGGACATCCCGTCAGGGGTGAAGGCAACCGAAACTCGATGCATGTTCCAAGGCGCCGAATCCGACCAAAGTAAGCCGCTCTGCGCCGTGGGCTCAGAACCTAGCGGTTCCGTCGGACCATAAGAAAAGGAGATGAAGTAAGTAGGGGGCGTCCGCTGAGCAGGCAAAGTCTACGCCCATCCTGCCGGATGTCAAGTGAATTGCAGGTGAATTCGACTTCGAGCAAGTTGGTGGCTCGTCGATTGGGATTCCGCTTCTAAACCATCGATAGGGTTGCTTAGACTGCCATAAGAGAACAGTGATGTCTTCCTCATACGGTAGAAAACATGCGGGCACTGGCGCCGCGAGTGACCGACCCGCGGTTGCCGAGCCTTCGTTCGCGGAGCGAGCGCGCACGCTGGTGTACTTGAGCAGCATCGGTAGCCTTTCGACCCTCTCCCGCAAACAACCAGGCTTTCCCTTCGGTTCGGTGATGCCCTACGGGCTGGATGAGCGCGGCCGTCCTATCCTCCTTGTCAGCTCCATGGCCATGCACACCCAAAACCTGCGAGCGGATTCGCGTGCCAGCCTGCTTGTAACCCAGCCTGACGCCAGCGGCGATCCGCGAGGCGCGTCGAGGGTCACGGTAATCGGGAATGTTCTTGGAGTGCCTCAGCCAGAGATAGGTGAGGCCCGCAGGCTGTACTTGGAGCGTTACGCCAACAGCAAGTATTGGGTGGATTTTGAAGATTTTTCCTTTTATCGCATGGATGTCGTCGACGTTTACTACGTGGGCGGCTTCGGGGTGATGGGCTGGGTTCCTGCCTCGGAGTATGACCTGGCACAGCCCGACCCACTGGCTGATGCTGCAGGCGAGATCGTGCAACACATGAATACCGACCACAAGGATGCGCTCGTCCTGCTGGCCCGGGTGTTTGCAGGCATTGAGTCGCAGGAGGCGGTGATGACCTCGGTGGACCGCCTCGGTTTTCATGTGCGGTTGAACACTCAAGATGGTATGCGTGGCGCCCGCATTGCCTTCTGGAGAGAAGTGACCAGCTCGGCGGAAGGTTGGCTGGTGGGAACAAATAAAAATGAAAGGCCTAGGGCCGTAGTATATTTAGCGCCAGCCTCCGAACCGACTCTTCGTTGCAAGACAGTTGTGTTCACATTAAGGAGCTATCGATGCCAGACACTAAAGCAAACATCCTCGTTGTGTTCTACTCTCGTGACGGCTCCATAGAAGCGCTTGCTAAAGCCGAAAGTGAAGGAGCCCGTCAAGCCGGAGCCGAAGTCCGGCTCCGACGCGTGCCCGATATCGTTTCTCCGGCGGTGATGGCCAACGTTCCGGGCTGGGAGGAGAGAAGCAAGAGGATGCTCGGCGAGTACGGAGCTGCAACGCCAGCCGACGCAGAGTGGGCCGATGGAATAATCTTCGGCACCCCGACGCGTTTTGGTAACACGTCGGCGGAGCTGAAAGCATTCATAGACAGCCTTGGCGGTCTGTGGTTTCAAGGTAAACTGAACGGAAAGGCGGCTGGTGCCTTTACTTCCACAGCCGGACCGCACGGAGGAAACGAGACGACGGTGCTCTCACTGTTCATCCCGATGGCGCACCTGGGCTTCATCATTGTGCCGACGGGTTACACTCACGAAAAGATCGTTCAGGGCCATGGGACGCCCTACGGAGCGTCATCGGTTTCCGGACAAAACAGCGCCCCGCCGACGGCTGAAGACCTTGAGGTCGCAAAGCATCAAGGTGCTCGCGTCACGCAGGTGGCCGCAGCTTTGAAGGCGTTTTCGAACCGAACTTAGTGGGATGGGCAGCCTCAAAATCGGTCCGTGGTTGCGATCCGTCCCCAGCGATCCACATTACGCCGAACCTCTAAATGCGGATCCTATACATAAAGATAAACCTCCTCAGCTGAAGTCAGTATGAAAATGAGCACCGGGAGTGGACGTGTTCCGAAAAGGGGAGAGCGTGTCGCCCTGAAAGGACAGGGCGGAATCTTCGCTGTGCTGAGGATCCACAATGACCTCCAGACAGTCGATCTAAAACTTATTGGTCGGACGGGTTCTGTGCTGAAAGACATCCCCTGGGAGGTGCTCTCGTTCATCAATGCAATTAGGCTTGAGGGTTGCTGAGCATCGGTCCGGGTCCATTTGATCCTCGACTACAGCTAACGAGGTTGGGGAAGTTGTGCCAGGTTCGCTGCTACGGCATGAACCGGTGGCCTCTAGAGGGGCGACGACTTGATGGATGTTTGAGAGTATTCTCTGCCGAGTAACAGATCACTGATCCCGACGTTCTTGAGTCGGTCGGGAGGGAAGGCGCATTGCCACCCTATTCACACTTGGGGGATAAGAACGCCTTGCTCGCGCAATCCAGACCATTGATTTTGGATCCGTTGTTGGGGCATCCTGAGGCTTCGCGACATGTCACCAATCGCAACCTCCGCGGAACCATCAAGGAACTGTTTACACTCGCTTCTAGGATATCCCAGAACTTGTCGTCCATCGCCAAGAGATAGCTCCTCTCAGAAAGCGAGCTCGTGCCGATGAATCCTGAATCACGGCTTCCCGGCCGGAGCAAAACCCTTGACAATACCTACCTCTGAAGCGAAAGTGCCTCGCGAGCCGTTGTGGGCAGTCGTGGGTAGATTGGCAGCTCGCTCCGCATCTTCGGTCAAACGGACCGCCTGCTTCATCTGTTGCAGGGACGCGGCCATCGAGTTCCTTGAGACGCGGCGCACGATGGGATTGACCACCCAGCGAACAGCAAAGGGGATGTCACGGCTCAGGACAATCACCTCTAGTTCAACGTAGACGCCACCATCTCTCTCCTCGAACCGTGTAACGCTGTAAATGCGCCAGATGTAGCCGCTGCCTTGGTCGGATGGAAGCTCCTGCGCGCCCGGCTGCCCATAGCGGCGAATCTCCTGCATCCGCGTGGCGTGCGCGATACTGTACCAACGCCGGTCGTCGAGCCGGTGGTAGCAAGCCTCGTATTCGCCTTCGAGCGCAGTCGAGGTTACGACGTCGTGGTTCGCTACGGTTGGCACATCCTGCGTGCTCATAACGAAGCGCCTCAATCCGAAGGAAAGTCAAAATCGAAATGAAGCGATCTCCATTCCGTTGTCGCCAATAAAGCGCGGTTGAGAACACCGGATAGATTGTATCGGATGATGCAATGCGGTTGCCGAGCTTCAAGAGAATGCACCCCATGTATCAGACCTGAATTCATGCAAATAGTTGAACGTGCAGTTGGCATTTCTGAAACCTGTGCTTGGTTCGCAGCGCGTCGATAGCATCAACGCCCAGACGGCCGAGATTCTGCAGGTCTAAGTTCGCCCAAAGCGGCCCCCGAGCTGCCTGGTGTCAGGTGTCATGACACGAGTCGTGAGATGACACTTCTTCACCTTGACGCGAGGCGATCTACGGCGTCACACCTCTGAATCTCGCGATCATTGCGCGTTCAGAGCGACCGTTTCGTTCTTGGCCCTCTTCGTGCAAGTGCAATGTTCACGAGCGAAGGTGCAGAGTTAATCAAGGAGTGTAGCGGTGGAAGCAACAAGCTTAGCGTATGTCGATCCATACCATGCGGAGCCAAATGCAATGCTGGGTTGCGAGGTGTCTCAGCCTGATGCGAGCGCAGATGCTGCATTCGCAGAGCTTGTGGGGACCAGTGGCGCTCTGCGAGAGGTCATTCGCATGATTGAGACAGTGGCGGGTGGTGATTCCACAGCCTTAGTCTGGGCGAGACAGGAACGGGGAAGGAGCTCATTGCTCGCGCGATCCACAGCCGCAGTCCGCGCAAGGATCGACCGTTCGTCAAACTCAACTGTGCGGCCATTCCCAGCGGTCTGCTGGAAAGCGAGATCTTCGGACACGAACGGGGCGCCTTCACCGGCGCGATCGCGCAGAGGATCGGTCGCCTCGAGCTGGCTGATCAGGGCACACTCTTCCTGGATGAGATCGGTGATATTCCGCTGGAGCTGCAGCCCAAGCTGCTGCGCGTACTGCAGGAGCGTGAATTCGAACGCCTGGGCAGCATACGAACGAAGAAAGTGAACGTGCGCATCATAGCTGCCACCCATCGGGACCTGGAAGGCATGATCCTCAAGAACGCGTTTCGCAGCGATTTGTATTACCGGCACGTTTGGGATTGAATCGTTCCACGCTACAGTTCCGGATGAAGAAGCTCGGAATATTCCGCAACCTGGAAGCGAACTTGCATCAGGGCAGCTCGGGCGAGGCTATGCCCGCATTCGCAGGGGATTGAGGGTCATCCAGTGCAAATAAGAACACTGGCGGCTCTGAACGACTCGGGTGCTAGAGGCCAGGAACTGCGATTAAAACCGACGACCTAACCTGCGGCGGCGTGGTCTCTCGTTTTCTTGATTTCGGCTCCGTTGTCAGAGTCATGACACGGCATCACACAGGTGACTTTCTTTCCACGATGTGATGGTTCCGGCTTGGTTCGAAACCCTTGCGGCTTAAAGTGCAAGGTGGATTTGTCTCGTTGCCGCGACTTGGTGGCCTGCATCACCGCTACACAGTCGCGGCCTGACAAACTTCCAGCTCCTAACTGGACTCGTCCCACTGTCGGAATGGGAGCGAGATTTACATGCTCATGGTCGTCGAAGACCGCGCGAGGCGAAGCGCTGCTGTCTAAGGAAGGGCCTCCTGCGAGGAAAATTCGGCGGCGTTTTAGTTTTGATCAACCACAGGCCTCACGTATGCCTTTCGCAATAGTCGGACGCGTGATGTGCAGCATTCGCCGTTCCACGTGTTACGGTGTCAGTGCGCTGGTGATCCGGCGCTCTAAAGTGTGTTTCGTGTAGGGCGGGTAACGCACGCCGGGATCCAGTTTGGCGCTGTGATAAAGGACGCCCCGGGCGTTGGTGAACGCCTCAAATCCCCACCTGCCGTGATATTTGCCCATCCCGGAGTCACCCACTCCACCGAACGGAAGCTCAGGAAAGAGCGGGTGGATGGCACAGTCATTCACCTCCGCGTCGCCCGACGAGGTGGCGCCCAAGATGCGCTCGACCACGTCGGCGTCCTCGGCGAACACGTAGAGGCCAAGCGGGCTGGGACGGTCGTTGACCCACTTGATCACCGCTTCGACCGATTCGATCTCGAGCACAGGCAGAATCGGGCCAAACACTTCTTCCTGCATGATTGGTGAATCGAGCGAAACATCCACCAGTACAGTCGGCGCAATGTAGAGTTCGGCCGCGTCGGTCTTGCCCCCGGCGGCGATCTTACCGCTGCCAATCAATCCCACGAGGCGGTCAAAGTTCCGGCGGTTGATCACACGGCCGTAGTCCGGGCTTTTCTGCGGATCGTCGCCGTAGAATTCACGGATGCTCTCGATTAAGTGCCCCACAAACTCGTCCTTGACCTCGGGCCACACGAGAACATGGTCGGGCGCAGTGCAGATGTGCCCCGAGTTCATGAAGCGGCCGTTGGCGATGCGGCGCGCGGCGACTTCCAGCTTCGCGGACGAATGAACGATCGTGGGATTCTTGCCGCCCAGCTCCAGCACGCAGGGAGTCAGGTGCTTCGCCGCCGCCTGATGGATGATCTTGCCGACCTGAGGGCTGCCTGTAAAGAAGATGAAGTCCCACTGCTGCTCCAGCAGCGCGGTCGTTTCGGGGACAGCACCTTCGACCACCGCGACCGCTCGGGGATCGAAATATTTGGGTACCAACCGCGCCGCCGCCGCCGCGCATGACGCCGCGACCTCCGACGGCTTTAGCACTGCCGTATTCCCTGCGGCCAGCGCCGCGGTCAATGGCCCGAACGTCAGCATGAAAGGCTCGTTCCAGGCGCCAATGATGAGCGTCACGCCGAGCGGATCGCGGCGGACGCGGATGTGCCCGGGCTCGAACACCAGTGGCATAGGAGCGCGGTGTGGCTCCATCCATACCGCGAGGTGCTCGAGAGCGTAGTCGGCTTCCTTGGCGCAGTAGGCGACGTCCATCAGATCGGCGTCGATGACGTTGCGGCGCAGATCCTTCCAAAGCGCGTCGCAAAGCTCATCGTGATTTTCTGTGAACAGCGCCTTGACGGCTTCCAGTTGCGCCTTGCGCCACCGGTCGGGTCTGGTGGCGCCCGAAAGGAAGAATTCGCGCTGCTGCGCGACGAGCGCTGAGTAATCAGGGTTTGTCATAGTGTTGTCCGCAATAGAAAGGAACCAGGAGCGATGGGGATTTCGGTCATTAGCCGGAATTTCCTTCTTCATCTCGAAAACGGCCCCATGGTACACCCGTTTCGCCTGTTCGCGACACTGTGAAACGACCTTTCCTCTAGAATGAGTTTAAAGGTCTTCTCGTCTCGACAAACAGTTGATTGTTGAAACAATAAATGCGCACTTGTCCTATGCCTGTTTGAACGGAGCCGCTTTGCGGCGGACGCTTTCGCGTGCGAGGTGTCAGCAGCAGTGATGTGAGCGCAATGAAGAGATAGGGTGAGGTCATAAGGAGATGACTTATGACCCACCTTCGCAAA
>Ga0181532_10004983_pt1 | contig 11418 bp, 13 predicted proteins | sample PEATcosm2014_Bin_33_FD_119768 | JGI IMG/M metagenome (GOLD analysis project Ga0181532, IMG submission 119768) | Peatland microbial communities from MTU Mesocosm Facility, Houghton, MI, USA - PEATcosm2014_Bin11_30_metaG | ecosystem: Environmental > Terrestrial > Soil > Wetlands > Peat | place...
AGTTCGGCGGCATCCTCGATGGTGATGATCCGCTCGTCGGCGGGCACGAACGAGGACAGCACGTTGAGGCTGGTCGTCTTGCCGGAGCCGGTGCCGCCGCCGATCACGATGTTCAGCCGGCCGCGCACGCAGGCCCGCAGGAGTTCGGCCACCGCCGGCGTCATGGTGCCGAACGCGATGAGATCAGCCATGGTGAACGGATCGGCGGCGAACTTCCTGATGGTCAGCAGCGAGCCATCCAGCGCCACCGGCGGCACGACCGCGTTGACCCGGCTGCCGTCCGGCAGCCGCGCGTCCACCATCGGGCTGGCCTCATCCACCCGCCGGCCCACCCTGGCCACGATCTTCTCGATGGTGCGGCGCAGATGGCCCTCATCGGTGAAGGCCGTGTCCACCGGGTACAGGCGGCCGGAGCGCTCGACATAGATCTGGTCGTGACCGTTGACCATGATCTCGGATACTTCCGGATCACGCAGGTAGGGCTCCAGCGGACCGTGCCCGAGGATCTCGTCCGCCACCTCCTGCGCGACCCGCGACCGGTCGGCCACGGTCAGCGGGCTCTCGTCGTGCTGCAGCACCACCTGCAGGGTCTGCGTCACCCGCTGCTCCAGCTCCCGCTGGTCGAGGTGGGCGTCGTACAGCCGCGGGCCCAGTGCCTCCAGCAGGGCCTCGTGGACGCTGCGCTTGACCGCGGCGAACGGGTCGGCGTGGCGGTTGGCGCGGCGCGGCACCGCCGGCTGCTCGAGCGAGACCGCGCCAGCCGGCAGCCGCTGGGCCAGCCGGTCGGACAGGCTCATGCCGAGCGCCTTCTGCGCCGCGGCCTGGCCAGCGGCACGGCCGGCGCTGCCGCCTGCGCGGCCAGCAGCCGCTGCCGCGCGAACGTCGTGATGGCCTGGCTCACCGGATGCCCGGAACTGGCCAGCGTGATCGGCGTACCTGAGTTGATCGAGATGGGCACCGCACGGCTCGATGGGACCTGGGCGGCGATCGGGCTGCGCACCACGCGCTCCACGTCCTCCAGGCTCAGCCCCACCCTGGAGTCCGAACGGTTGAGTACCACCGACCTGATCTCTCTCGGATAGGAGAGCAGATCCATCATGTCCAGCGCAACGCGGAGGTTCTTGACCGCTGGCACGTCGGGGGTGGTGAGCAGCACCAGGTGGGCGGAGGCATCCATCGCGGTGAGCACGTGCTCGCTGAACTGCGCGGGCGTGTCGACGACGACGAAGTCGAACATGCCGCGCAGCACGGCGAGAAGCTCGCCGACCAGCGCGGGGGGCACCTTCTCCGCATCGCCGGGGGTGACCGGCGCCAGCAGCATCTCCAGCCCGGGCCGGTAGCAGGTCAGCAGCGACGCGGCCCCGGTGGTGTCCAGGTGACCGGCCATCGGCAGCGCATCCACGATCGTCCGCGCCGGATCCAGCTGCACGCTCACCGCCACGTCGCCGAAGGCGAGGTCCAGGTCCACGACGCACACCCGCTGGCCGGTTCCCCTGGCCAGCGCAACGGCCAGATTGATCGAGAGCGTGGTCTTGCCGCAGCCGCCCTTGGCGGCGAATACGGTGACGATCCGGCCGTCCGGAGCGGCGGGCGCGTTCTCGGCCATCGTCGTAGCGAGCAGCCGCCGCGACAGCTCATGGGAGCGGCGGCACGCTGCGGCCAGCGCAGCGGGATCGCCCGCGAAGACAACTTCCCTGACTCCGGACTGCAGCGCGCGCGACAGCAGGGCGACGTCGATGTGCTCGCGGGCCAGCACCACGCCCACCGCCGGCCTGGCCAGCCGCAGATGCGCGGCGAAGGCCAGCGCCTCACTGGTCTCGGTCTCCGGGCCGATCACGACCAGGGTCTCGGTGGGATCGTTGTCCAGCATCCGGGCCGCCAGGCCCAGGCTGTCCGCGCCGCGGACCTGACCGCCGATGCTGGTGATCAGCTCTCCGGCGCTGACGGCCGGCTCGCAGAGGATTGGCATGATTAATTCCTCACGTCACGGCTTGGGCGGTGGCGACGTGGCCGGCGACCGCCCGTTGGGCGGCAGCAGCCTGGTGTCGACGTTGGTCTGGGCAGAGCCGGTGAGCAGGGCCAGGTACGGCAGCCCCGTCTCCGTGACCATGATCAGCCGGTCGGCGTTTGCCTGGCTGACGGCCATCGTCAGCAGCATCGTCGTGCTGGACGAACTGGATGAGGAGGATGTCCCCGAGGTGCTGCTGGCCGCTGGCCCGACGGACAGCACCTGCACCCTGGGCAGCACGGTCCGGGTGTGGATGTCGCCGTAATCCTGCTGCTGATGCGGTGGGCTGCAGTTCGATCCGGCACTCAGCGTGAGGGCCTTGGGACCATAGGTGTCGAACACCTCTACCTCTGAGCCCGCCTTGATGTTGCCCGCGACCGCCTCCGGCAGGCACAGGCTGATGGTCACGGCGACCATGCCCGCCGGGATGGCCAGACCGCTGGTCACCTGGGCGGCGGTCACCAGCATGGGGCGCAGCAGCAGTTCGCCCTGCTGGACAGCGGCGCTGAGCACCAGCGTGCCGAGGCTGGCGGGGATCGAGCCCATCGCGTCCGAAGGCACCGAGGCCGCCGGCAGCTTCTCGCTGGTCAGCATCCCGTCACGCAACGCTGCGGCGGCGCTGGTACCGGAGGGAATCAGCTCCCCCGCCACCAGCACGCGCACCGCCCGCTGTCCGGCCAGCGCGCGGTTGTCGGCCTGGCGGACGTAGGCCAGCACGCCGGCGGTGCCGAGCACGGCGAGCAGCAACGCCAGTGCGACGGTCAGTAGGCGACGCTTCATGTTCCTCTTCCTGACGAGGGTTGCTGGCTGGCCTGCCCGGCTCAGCCAGTGAGCCTGATCTCGGTGGCCCCCAGGTCGGGACCGCCGATCGGGCTGGTCGCTGGGATTAGCGCCTGGACGAAGTACCCGTTGATGCACTCGTCCGACGCAGGACAGGTGTTCGCCGGGTTCAGCCAGTCCGCGGCGGCCGAGCCAGGCAGCTGATAGCCGGTGACGACAAAGGCAGCGAAGCCCTTAAGGGTGTAGACGGCACTGCTTCCGGTGCCGGTGACCGAGACGTACACCGGGATATCCAGCGGCGTACGGCCGGTCACCGCGGCGGCCAGGGCCTGCGCGCAGGACTGCCCGGCGGACGCGCCGGAATTGTCGGCGTAGCTGCTGCTCACGATGTCCACCCCGCACGTCCCGGTCTGATCGTCGGTCCACCCGAACGCGCCCGGGCCGTCCGCTCCGGCGGGCTCGCTCGGGCAGCCGGCGCCCGGGCCGGCGCCGAGTTTGAGCACCTGGTCCAGCGATGAGGCCGGTGCTGAGTCAGGCGGATAGGGCGGCGGCGCCGCGAGTGCGGTCCCCAGGCTGGTCGCCGCGTCCCAGGCACAGGCCGAGACCGTGAACGCGCTGACGGCCGCGGCTGCGGGCGGCCCCCACGCCGCCTGCGCGCAGGCCGCTACCGCCGTGCCTTTGTATCCGGCCTCGCCTGGCAGCGTCCGGACCAGGGCCACCGGCAGCAAGCTGGAGCCGTCCGCCGTCTCCGACTCGGTGTGCACGTCCACGTAGTTCAGGCCGGCCGGCGGTGGCGGGCAGTTCGTCATCTTGCTCGTGCTGGGCGGGCAGTTCCCCAGGCTCCCTGATCCGCAGACCAGGTTCACCGCCGCTACCCCGTCCTTCGCGTTGGCGTTGGCGAATGCCCCGGCACTGCCCGGCGTGCAGGTCCCCGTGGCGCAGCTCCTGGCTACCGCGAGCGCCGCCGCGTCAGCGCCGTTCTGCAGCTGAGCACGCTCCGCATACAGCTGGCCGACGCCGATCACCAGCGCGCCCATGCCCGTCAGCACCCCGCCGCCGATCAGCACGGCGACCAGGACGGCAACCGCGCCCCGCTGGTCGCTGCGAAGTCGCCGCAGGACCGGACGGGCCACGCCGCGGATCAGGTCTCGCACGGCATGACCCCCGTGGCTGTCAGCGTGATCGGGGAGCCGAAGCCAGCACCGCCAAACATTCCGGCAATCGCGCCGACCGGCGTGACGAACGAGAATGCATAGCTGGTCGTGACCGAGGCATCGTCGGCCGGGCCCGCGTCGGCCGGGCAGGAAGTCACGGTCACCGTGACCGGACTCAGCCCGGGCGCCGCCGCCTGGGTGCGGCTGACCACGTTCGGCTGGCCGAGCGCGGCCAGCCTGGCTCCTTCACGGGCCGCCTGGGTCAGGGTGATCTGCGCGTTGAAGGCCCGCCCGAAGTCGATGGTGCCGAAGATGATCAGGAGCAGCACCGGAAGCAGCAGCGCGAACTCCACCGCCGCGGCGCCGCGCTCGCGCGCCGGGTTCCCTGACCATCGCCGGCTCATGGTCGCCTGCCCTCCCGATCCAAGCCAGGGCGGGACGCCTGGCTAGCTCGTCCCGCCCGTGCTGCTAAAACCGTGCCGCTACGTCCGGTCAGCCGCCAGGCGGGGGGTTCACGGTGCCGGCGACGTTGTTGAACAGCGCCTTGAGATTGTTGCCGAGCAGGGCAACCGTGACGGCGATGACTACCGCGATCAGCGCGACCATCAGGCCGTACTCCACGGACGTCACGCCACGGTCGTCCCGGCGCGGCAGCGGCTGCTGCAGGAAGCTGTACAGGGACACGTAAAGCTTGAGCATCGGGGACTCCTTCGGAGATGGTGGCGGCGGGTGCCACTCCGTCGTGATCCCGCCGCGGGCCGGGCGGCACCACGCCACCCAGCGTGGAAAAGACTCGGGTATCGCCGATCTGCGGGCCATCGGCCGAACGGTCAGAGAAGTTCGGCGTAGCGGATGACATGTCGGGCGATCGGCGGACACCCGAAGCCAATCGGCTGGTTCTTTAACGGAGATATCCTGAAATCAATTCGGTGTGCCTACTGTGGGCCGCCATGGACGTCATGTGGGCCGCCACGGGTGCCATTGTCGGCCTGCCCGTGGGCACCGCGCTGCGCGGCCCGGTATTCAGGCTGTCGGTACCGGCCGGTGAACCGGACCGGACGACCTGCGCAGACTGCGCCGCCCCCGTGCCCAGGTGGGCCGCCATCCGGTGCGGGCAGTGCGGCGCCGGCCTGGGCTCGCTGGTGGCCCTGGAACTGGCCACTGCCGCGGTGCTGGCCCTGCTGCTCGGCCGGTTCGGCGGGCAGCCCGACATGCTGGCGCTCGGTTTCGTCGGCGTGCTCGGGGTGGCACTGGCGGCCATCGACCTCGAGGTCCAGCGCCTCCCTGACCGGCTCACCCTGCCCGCGCTTCCGGTGCTGATGATCCTGCTGGCTGGCGCCGCTGCGGTCGGGCATGATGGCCGCGCGCTGGTCAGGGCCCTGCTCGGCGGCGTGGCGCTGGCGGCCAGCTATCTGCTGCTCGCGCTGCTGCGCCCCGGGCAACTGGGTGGTGGCGACATCAAGCTGGCTGCCCTGGCCGGGCTCACCCTTGGCTGGCTGAGCTGGGGCACCCTGCTCGCCGGCGGCTGCCTGGGCTTCCTGTTGTCGGCGGTGGTCAGCCTGGCACTGCTGGCCACCCGGCGGATCACCCTGCGCAGCATGATCTGTTTCGGGCCGTTCCTGCTCGGCGGCACCCTGCTGGCGATCCTCGCCAGCGGCAGCCCGGGCACCTGAAAGGACCACGTCGCGGCTGTATCACAGCACCGGCGCGGCCCGGAGATCAGATCACAAAACCATAACATTCACTGAATAGTCGTCAACTACCCTTCCTGGCGAGGCGTCTAATTTGCACCAGTCATCCTGTGGGGGGGAAGAGGCTGGAGCGTCCGATGGCGTTTCGGCTACGCCGGGCACCTATTCAGGCGCTCTGCCTTCTCGCTGCCTTAGCTGACTGCCCGCCGCCGTCTGACCTGGGAGTGAATACCTTCCCGGAGATCATCTACCCCGCGATCTCCGTTAAGTCCATTTTGTAAAAATTGGACGCACATTTCATCGCTCATGCGATTTACGCCCTGAACCGTGCTAAGTGGGGGGAACCGCTATGCCGATCCGTCTCGCCATCGTCGATGGTCACACACTTACCCGCTACGGCCTGCGCCAGCTGATCGCGCAGCACCCCGACATCGAGATCGTGGCCGAGTGCGCGTCGGCCGCCGACGCGCCCCGCGCGCTCGCCGCCGCCCGGCCCGATGTGGTCACGGTGGACGTCGTCTTACCCGACGGCGACGGGATGCGGCTGGCCAGGGAACTCCGCGACCGTCACGCCGACCTCGGCATCGTCATCCTGACTTCCCAGGGCCACGACGATGTGCTGTTCCGCGCGCTGGAGACCGGCGTGTCCGCGTTCGTCGCGAAGACCGCGCCGGTCCAGGAGGTCCTGGTGGCGATCCGGCATGCCGCGGTCGCCGCCTCGTCGTTCACCGCATCCGGCCTGGCCGTCGCGCTCAGCCGGCGGCGCACCGTGCAGGACCGGCTGGCGCTCAGCCCGCGGGAATCCGAGGTGCTGCTGCTGCTGCGCGACGGCCTGTCGGTGCCCGCGATCGCGCACGAGATGTTCATCAGCCAGTCCACGGCGAAGACCTACGTGGCCCGGCTGTACGAGAAGCTCGGCGCGGCCAACCGCGCCCAGGCGCTGATGACGGCCGTGCACCACGGGCTGATCCCGTCCGGGGACGACGGCGCCTCGGTCGGCACCCCCAGGCCGCACCGGGCGGCCCTGCTCGCCCGTCGCTAGTCGCGCTTGACCGCGATCAACGGCACGCAACGTATGCTAGCATAGGTACATGTCGCTCAAGCGTACGAATGTCTACGCCGACCCCGACGATCTCGCACTGATTAAGGAGATCGCGGCTCGTCGCGGCGTGCCTGAGGCGGAAATCATCCGCGAAGGCATCCACCTGGCAGCGATGAGCAACCGGGTGTGGGACGACTCCCTCGACTGGCCCACATTTGAAGGCACCGGTGCGACTGCCACCAAGGCACAGGTGACCACCGCCGTGGCCAGGGCAGCCGCCGACCGGTGATCGTCATCGCCGACACGTCAGGCATCATCGCCGCCTCCGATCGGACCGCACGCGAGTCGGCCACCTGCAGGCACGTCCTTCAGGAAGCGGGCACGGTGATCATGTCACCCCTGGTGCTCACAGAAGTTGATCATGTGGCTATGGACCGGTTCGGATCCGAGGCACGCACGGCGATCATCGACTTCATCCTCGGTCAGGCCCGTCGGCTCCGGTTCGAGATCCCAGCGACCGGCGTCGAGATCCTGGACACCGCCCGGTCGGTCCAGAAGCGCTATGCGGGCCTCGACCTGGATCTGGCTGACGCAGTCAATGTGGCGCTGGCCGCCGAGTATCGGACCGATGCGCTGCTCACGCTGGACCGGCGCGACTTTCGTGCCGTGCGTCCGCTCAGCCCGCACAAGTGGTTCCGGCTATTGCCCGACGATCTGTAATGGGTTACCTGGCCAGTCCGCGCTAACCCGGCCCGACCGGGCGGCGGCCGACGAACAGTTCGCGCGGCATCCGGTCGCCGGCGATGTCCTCGCTGACGGCCAGCGGCTCGAAACCGGGCCTGGCGAGCAGGCGGAGCCAGGTTTCGCGGCCGAACAGGCCCAGCCGGTGCGACTCGTGCACGGCCTCGACACTCCCGTCGGCCGCGCGGAGCAGGAACGCGTACTCGGTCACCGTCCAGGTGTCGGCCGGATCGGGGTCCCAGGCCCACTCCAGGTACCGCGCGCCCCGGCCATCGGGACCGTCGCTGCCGCCGTAGCCGGTCCCGGGCAGGAACGTCTCGGCCACGTCGTCAGGCACGAATACCGCCACGCCACCCGGCCGGCAGTGCACGAAGGCGGTCTCGATGGCCAGGCTGAGATCGGTCTCGCTGATCATGTAGTCCACCGCATCGTGCACGAAGACGGCATCGTAGGTCCGGTCCAGCCGGATCGCGCGCATGTCGCCCAGCAGATGCTCGCACTCCGGGTTGAGCCGCCGTGACTCGCTGAGCATCTCGGCGGAGAGGTCGACGAGCGTCATCGCGAACCGCTCCTTGAGATAGCAGGCGCTATGACCGCCGCCGCTGCCCAGCTCCAGGACATCGCGCACGGGCCCCGCGGCCAGGCCGAACGCCTTCGCCGCGAGCGCCGCATCCTCGGCATACTCCTGCGGCGGCGAGATCAGCGGCCACCACGACGCCAGGTCCTGGTAGAGGCGATGCCCGGCCGGCTCCTGCGCCATCAGATCATCCTCACTCCCCGATACGGCACTGGCCTATACCCACAGCCGACGGACCCGGTCGCGAATTGCGATAATCGCCGGGTGAGCTTCGCGCCTGGGCCAGGACGTGGCGGCCTGATCACCCACCCGGAGAAGGTGTATTTCGCCGAGCGGGGCGAGACCAAGGGCGACCTGGCCGCGCACTATGCGCGGGTCGCCGAGCCGCTGATGCGGGTGATGGGCGGCCGCCCGGTACTGCTCCAGCGGTTCCCCGACGGCGCGGGCGGACCGTCGTTCTTCCAGAAGCGGGTGCCGAAGAACGTCCCGGACTGGCTGCAGACCACCACGGTATCCACGCCTAACGGCACCACCTCCCAGGCCCTGATCGCGGCCGACCTCGATCACGTGCTGTGGGCGGTGAACCTGGGCTGCCTGGGCTTCCACGTCTGGCCCTACCTGGCCGGCGACCCGGACCACACCGACGAGCTGCGGATCGACCTCGACCCCAGCCCCGGCGTGGACTTCAGCCAGATCCGGCAGGCGGCCAGGGAGCTGGAACGGCTGCTCGCCGAGCATGACATCGCCGGATACCTCAAGACGACCGGCAACCGCGGCCTGCACGTCTACATCAGGCTGCAGCCGCGCTGGGATTCCTATCAGGTCCGCAGCGCCGCCGTCGCGATCGCGCGCGAACTGGAACGCCGCAGGCCCGACCTGATCACCGCGGCGTGGTGGAAGGAAGAGCGCGGCCAGCGGGTGTTCATCGACTACAACCAGAACGCCCCGCACAAGACGGTCTTCGGGGCCTGGTCGGTCCGGGCCCGGCCGGGCGCCCAGGTGTCCACCCCGCTGGCCTGGGCGGAGCTTGACGACATCCACCCGGATCAGTTCACGATCGCGTCGCTGCCCGCCAGGCTCGAAGCCGTCGGCGATCCGTGGCTGCGCATGAACGACAGCCCGCAGTCCCTGGAAGCACTGCTGGAAATGGACGCGCGGGACCGGGCCAGCGGGCTGCCGGACGCCCCGTGGCCGCCGGTCTATCCCAAACAGCCCGACGAACCGCCGCGCGTCGCCCCCAGCCGAGCGAAGAAGGCGCCATGACCCCAGCACCGGCGGACACCGCGCCCAGGACTGTTGAGGTAAGCGACGGCATCTATGCCTACCTCCAGCCGGACGGCAGCTGGTACCTCAACAACACCGGGTTCCTGACCGGCCGTCACGGCGTGATCAGCATCGACACCTGCTCCACGGAGCGACGGACCCGCGCCTACCTGGACGCCATCGCCGCAGTGAGTCGCCAGCCCGTGCGCACCCTCGTCAACACCCACCACCACGGCGACCACACCTACGGCAACTGCCTGCTGCCCGGGGCGACGATCGTGGGCCAGGAGCGGTGCCGGGACGAGGTGATCGCCAGCGGCCCGCCCGCCAACCTCGGCATCTGGACCGAGGTGGACTGGGGCGACCTGGACGTGGCGCCGCCGTTCCTGACTTTCCAGACGGGCGTCACGCTCTGGGCGGATGAGCTGCGCTGCGAGGTCCGCTACGTGGGAACCCCGGCGCATACGACCAACGACTCCATCATCGCCATCCCGGACCGGTCCGTGCTGTTCGCCGGTGACCTGCTCTTCAACGGCGGTACGCCGTTCCTGCTGATGGGCTCGATCACCGGCGCGATCGAGGTGCTCGAGCAGGTCGTGGTGCCCCTGGGCGCGCAGACCATCGTGCCCGGGCACGGTCCGGTCTGCGGGCCCGAGGTGATCGACGATGTGCTGGGCTACCTGCGCTTCGTCCAGGAGGTCGCCCGCCGCGGCCGGGACGCCGGGCTGCCGCCACTGGACGCGGCCCGGCAGACCGATCTCGGCCGTTACGCCGACCTGCTCGATCCCGAGCGCATCGTCGGCAACCTGCACCGTGCCTACGCCGAACTCGACGGCGCCGAGCGGGGCGCGCCTATTGACCTGGTCGCGGCGCTGACCGACATGATCGCTTACAACGGCGGCCAGCCGCTGACCTGCCACGCCTGACGCCCCCCTGGGTCACGTCCAGATCGCCTGCAGCCGGGCGCGGGTGTCGCCGCGGGCCAGCCGTCGCAGCGCCGAGTCCCTGGCCTGACCGGCCACGACGGCACGCCGATCGGGATCCATCGGATTGGGCCCGATGACCGCCGCGTCCGCCGCGGTGGGCTGGAACGCGATCACGTGCGTGCCCTGGCGGCGAAGCCGGCGTGCCTCGGTTTCCAGGACCAGCCGGGACCATCTGCGGACCGGCTGGTCGAAAGCCAGCCGGAGGCCGGCCCCGACCACCGACATCGGCGAGCTGACCACGACCAGGTCCAGCCCGAGGCCGGCGAGCACGTCGGCGTTGGTCGGCGAGTGCGCGCCGCCGTCGACGAACGGCTCCCCGCCGATACTGACCGGCCGGTAGAAACCCGGGATGGCGCAGGACGCCGCCACCGCATCCGGAATCGGCGGCCGCTGATCGCGGCCGAACACCACCAGCCGCCCGTCGCGTTGCCGCACGGCGCACACCCATAGGCGGCTGTCCGGCCACGAGTGCAGCGGCAGCCCGGCGATCGCCGCCGAGATCAGCTCGGTGCCGACGCTCCCCTCGGGCAGCAGCCCAGCGGCCAGCGCCAGCGGCCTGGCCTCCAGCGGGCGGGCCGCGGCGCGCGCGAGCCTGGCCGCGATGTCCGCTGGCCGGCGAGGGCGCCCCCCGGACTGCAAGGGGGGCGGCCTGCGCGGTGGCCCGACCGCCGCCATCAGCTGTGTCCCGGCCGCCGACATCGGCCGGCCCTCCGAACGGGCCAGCAGGTCGGCGGCGGAAAGACCAGCAATCAACGAGGCCCCGGTGATAGACCCGGCCGACGTGCCGACCACCACCGTGGCGCGCCGCGGATCCCAGCCGGTCGCCTCCGCGATGGCGGCCAGCACGCCGGCGTGAAACGCGCCGCCCGCCACTCCGCCTGCGCCGAGCACCAGCCCCACCCGGGGGGCGTCGGCGCGAGCAGGCGGCATGACTCAGTTGTACCCGGTCGCGCCGAGCAGCCGTTCTGTCGTTAACGTTTTTTACCGTTGACACCGGCCCATTACGGCGGGACGTTTGATCACGCGGCGTCCTTTTCACGAGACTGGCGGCCCGGACAGACGCTCTGCGGCGCGCCAATTTTCGCTCGGCCGGAGGTTCCCATGGGTGAAAGAGCACACGGTGACATCGTTCGGAGTGAATCGGCCCGCAGCGAATCGGCCCGCAGCGAATCCGTG
>Ga0181532_10004987_pt1 | contig 11404 bp, 12 predicted proteins | sample PEATcosm2014_Bin_33_FD_119768 | JGI IMG/M metagenome (GOLD analysis project Ga0181532, IMG submission 119768) | Peatland microbial communities from MTU Mesocosm Facility, Houghton, MI, USA - PEATcosm2014_Bin11_30_metaG | ecosystem: Environmental > Terrestrial > Soil > Wetlands > Peat | place...
CGAGACCCTCTCAAGCGCCGCTTTGGCCTCGCCGCTGTTGTTGCTCCGCGCTTCAAGCATGACCATTGAAGCGATAAACTGCAGGCTGTTCTTGACCCGGTGCGTCAGCTCCTGCAGCAGCATGCCGATACGCTCGTGCGCGGCCGCGTGCTCGCGCTCAAGTCTCGCGCGCTCGGTGACGTCTTCGATCGTCAGGAGGATCTGTTGTATCTTGTTGCCAGGCTGGTAAACCTTGCGCGCGTTGAACGCCATTATGCGCCGGCCGATCGACGGGAAGAAATTCTCGACTTCAAAGGCCTCGATGGTTTTTCGACCAGAATTGATGGTCTCGAGCGAGGTGCGGAGCATGGGAATGTCCCACTGTCCGTTGCCGATCTCATAGAGCTTCCGCCCGACTGTATGCTCTGGCGCGACTGCGAATGTGTGGCAGAAGGAACGGTTCGCAAAGCTGACGGTCAGATCGGGCTCGAGCACAAGGACGCCTTCGCGGATCGTCTCCACGATATCCAGAGGGTCGACGTCGTGCATCTCAGCGGCTCCTGCACACCTTCTAATGGCGCGACTGATCCTCGAAAGCAAGAACACGATCTTGCTAGAGAGCTTACGTCAGCCTCCCACCAGTCTTGATTGTTAGCTCGTTGAGGGGGGTATTGTCGGTAATGTACATTACCGTGGCTCGCTTTTTACGCGTATGTTTTGGGAAGGTGAAAAGTGACGCGCGACCGGACTAACTGATAACATTCACAAGATGCCTCCACGAGGCCCTGCCGATCAAGTATCGTGACTTGCCGTCGACCGCGCGCAATCAAACCGGCACGTTCCAACTCCCGGGCAGCATTCGTGATGGTTGGCCTCTGGACACCCAGCATTTCGGCGAGCAGGTTCTGAGTGATCTGCATTGTGTCATCGTCACCGCGGTCACGCATCATGAGCAGCCAACGCGCTAGCCGCTGCTTGAGGCTGTGCGCACCGTTGCACGCCACTGACACCAGGACCTGCTCGAGAAAGGCTTGGACGTAAGCGTACATGAGATTTCGGAAGGACGGCATCGACCCCATGGCCCGTGTGAACGCCGCGCGCGACATCTTTGCTGCGTCCCCCGGGATCTGGACGAGAAGCCGGACGGAGGAAATCTTGGCGCCGAAGATGGCTTGCACAGCCGTGCAACCCTCCCTGCCGATCGTTGCCATCTCAATGATACTGCCGTCCGAATATACGGCCACCGCCGAGACGACACCGCTGTCGGGGAAGAATACGTAGTCGAGCGAACTATCAGCGTCCATTAGGACCTGTCCGCGTTGGCAGCGAATGTGTTCAAGCTCCGGCATAAGCTGCTTGAGATTGGAGGATGGCAGGGCAAGCAAAAGCCGATTACGGGGCCAATTTGATGGAGCACTCATACGCTCTAAATGGCGCCCGGTTCGCTCTGGTTGCAAGAGGAACCGCATTGTGATGCCATTCTATGGTTCGCCAGTTCAGCGCTAAGATCCTGGAATGTGTCCGACAAGGGTCACTTTCGGTGGATGGAGACAGCCTGGGGCGTCCACTTTCCTCCCTTCACGGACTTTAGGGGGACCGATCCCAATGTCTGGGTTGTTTCAAGTCTCGTCATCGGGAGTCTTGAGCGCAATTTCTGCTTTTGGGTCTTTGGGTCGTTAGGCGGCATTCAAAATCACTTGTAAGCTGCGGCATTTCAAGCTGTTGGGAGTGCCGACTCGTGATCCGCATGAAAGTCGCCCGTCGTTCAGGCCATCACATTCCGGGCGACGGCGGCGATCGCTGCGGGGTCGGCGTCGCGGCGGCGGCGGGGCCGGCCCTCGGGTGGCTGTCCGGGGCGTCGGCGCGGCGCCCCGCCAGATGGTCCCTTGCGAGCTGCGCGGCCTGTTTCAAGGCCTCTGTGGCGCGCTTGAACAGATCCTCGAGGTCCTCGCGCCGGCGGACGAACGCATCGCGGGCGGCGCCGGCGTCGAACGCTGCGCGGATTTTGCGGCCGATGTCTGTCGTTGATAGCGCGGCCGTTTCGAGCCTGTGATGAGAACCGATGCCCGCACTGACGCCGTCCTCCTGTCGCCCCCGCGCCTTGGCGGCCAGATCGATGCCGAGAGCCTTGTAGGGTTTTTCTGAAGTATCCTTGGCGATTCTGTCCCAGAGGTCCTCGTCGGTAATGGGCGTCGCGTCGCCAAGCGCCATGGTCCTGCGGACGGCGCCAAGCACGGCCGCCCTGGAGATCATCGTATGGGTCTGGCCGGTCGCGCGGCTTTCGGCGGTGTACATCTTGAAGGCGTTGGCGTTCCCCGTGCCATGCGGCAGCGCGTTGATGTGCTCGCCCCTCGTGCTCATGCCCTGGGCGGCGTCGATAGTGAAGGCACGGCCGAATCCAAGCAGGAGTCGTCCCGTGTCCTTGTCGGTAAGCCGCCTCCAATCGACTTCGGCGGCCTGGCCTCGCTCATTGCGCAGGATCAGCCCCGAGTCTGTTTTGCCCATGACTTCGACGATGTCGCCATTACTGCCGATCGCGCGGCGCGCGCCGTCGATGTCCGCCATCGTCTTGCGGTAGAGGCGGAGTTTGTCGCCGGTCGCAATCGGCAAATTGAAAAACTCGGGTTTGTCGCCGCGATAATAGACCGCCTTGTGGGCCGTCTGGTCGGAGCCGAGCTGGCCTCGCGCGATCAGCTGCTCGCGGATGGCCTGGCTGATGTCGCCGGCTTCCGCGTTGGTCAGTGTCGTGATGGTGACGCCGGACCGATTGTCGACGGCGCGGAGGGCGTCGGTGCGCTCGATGTAGAGATCGGCGATTTTCTTGACCACCTGGTCGTAATCGCCCTCAATGAGATGCGCGGTGCCATCTTCGCGCTTCATCTCTAAGGCGGTCTCGGTGTCGCCGTCGCGGAAGAGCGAGGCGATTTTCTGGTCGCGCGCGCTTTTCTGGCGCATGGCGGTCAAAACTTCGGGCAGCGCCGATTTCGGCAAGACCCGGCGCAAGAGTTCGATCGTGTCGCCGGCCTCGATGGACTGAACCTGCTCCCGGTCGCCCAGCATTTTGATCGTCATCCCGGTCTCGGCCTGCAGTTTCAGAAGCCGCAGCATCGGCCGGGGCGCGATCTGGCTGACTTCGTCGATAATGAGAACGGTGCTGGCGTTCGGCTGGAATTCCCCCTTGTTGATTGCGTCCAGGAGGGGTTGCAGGGCCCAGGTGTCCTCGATCCCGGCGTCTTTCAGCGCATCGGCCTGCCGCCAGGCCGTGGCCATTCCGGTCAACGCATTGCCCGCCTCCTTCCAGGCGCGGGTGAGCGGCCGCAGCAGCGTGGTCTTGCCGGCGCCGGCGACGCCGGTGAGCAGTGAGAGCTTGCCACCGCTCCCGAGCGCGTAAATCGCCGCCGTCTGTTCTTCGCTGAAGCGGCCGCTGGGGTCGGCCACTTCAATGGAGGCGATGCCGCGCCGGATCTCTTGCTCCGAAAGGATTCTGGACCGGTCGAGAGCCGCCCGCCGGGCTGCTTCGGAGAGGCTCTGTTCGATGCGGATCTGTTCGGTATGGGTGACGCGCATCTTGTCGTCGAGGAGGCCCTTGATGAGGGCGACGGGGACGCCGTTATGCGTGATGCCTCGGTCCTCGATGATTTCGACGACGCGGTCGACGTCGTCGCGGCCGCCATGGACGCCGGCGGCGATGAGCCCGCGCGCAGCGTGGACGCGGAGCTTGTCGTGGTCGATGACGGCCGCCGTCTGGAACTCCCGCGAAATGGACGCCGCGGCGTACCTATAGGCGATATCGTGGCGCTGTTCGGCCGTCAGGGCCGGATGCTGGGTTTCGTTGAGGACGGTGTCGTGGGTCCAGCCGAGATCGGCCGCCTGCTGGCGCCAAACCTCGTGGGCGTCCTCCTTCGTCTTGCCGAGGCGTCCGTCGGCGCTGGCCTCGTGCAGCAGCCGCCGTTTCCGCTCGACGCTGAGTTCGTCCCATTCGATGCCGTTCTCGCGGGCGAATTTCCGGGCGTCGCCGATGACCTGCCGGTCTCGCTTGCTGAACAGGGAGACCGCCGCGTCGGGTATCGCGGCGACGATGACGGCCTGTTCCTCCGCGTCGTAGCCGGTGCGGATGCCGAGCTCGCGCAGCTGGTCGGCGAGCTTCGCCTGGAAGAAGGCGCCATATTCATGGACTTTGGCCGGCGTCAGGGCGCGCGCGTCGATGGAGCCAATCCGGCCGTCTTTGGTGACGACGAGGTTCGGCACGAAATTATGCAGATGATAATGCGGGTCGCCGGCGATCGGGGCCTCGATCAGATAGGTGGCCCCATCCGGGCCGTTCTGGACGGCGAGGGTCGGCCGCGCGGCGTCATGGGCGAAGGTGACCCAGCCGATTTCTCCGTGTTCGGAACCTTTTTCGCCAGCATGGCCTTTGCGCGCCCAGGCGAGATCGTGGGCGAGATAGCGCAGGGCGTCGTCATTGGCGGACATGACGGCCTTGCGGATGGCCGCGGCCTCTGATGGCGTCGACGCGAATTCGGCCGCTAGCGACACGGATTTATGGGGCGAAAACACAAAGTCGAAGCCGCTGTTTTTGCGCTGGTGCTCGGACCAGGCCGCGCCGTTGTCGGCCCGCCTCGCCTCGAACAGAGGATCGAGCTCGTCGTCGCGCGCCGCCTGTCGATGATCCTTGATCCCGAGCGCTGCGGCGACGGCGGCCGGCATGTCGGGCCGCCAGCTCGCGCGTTCGTCGCGCCCCGTGTAATACTCGGTGAGGCGCTCGCCGGTCTCCAGCTGCCGGCCGGCGCGGTCGATCGCGCTGACCGGCTCCTGCTGCGGCGCGCCCTGGGTCAGGTAGCGGCAGATTTCCGCGCCGTCCGAATCGGCCGCGACTTTCCTGAAATTCATCACTGCGCGCTGCTCGGCGACGCCTCGGGCTGGCGCTGCTCAGGGTGCGTGATGGCCTCGAGCGTTTGCAGCATGAGGTCGTACAGCGCGCCCTGCTGCGCGATCATTCGCGCGAGGAGGTCGGACAGCGTCGGTCCCTCGTGTTCGGCCTCCTGAGGCGTGACCAGCTCGACGAGCCGGGTCAGGAGCCCCATCATCGTCTGCTGCTGGTCCTGCAGCGAGTGTCCATTGACGAGCAGGGCGTCCTGGGCCCGACCCATGACGTCGAGTTTTTGGGAAATCCTGTCCAGGGCGTCGGTGATTGCGGCGAGGGCGCGGGCGTCGGCTTGCATCTTGTTCTCCATATCCGTGGACGTTTTTGTCCATCGGATCGGAGCGTGCGGGCGCGCCGCGCGAACGGGAAATCAGTTTGGCGGGGGTGGAGCGCCTTGCCGGGTCAGGCTGGCGCCCTCTTGCGCGGCGCGGCGATCATATCGTGCGGTTTGCCGGATCGAAGCCGAGGTCAACATATTGCGCGGCGAGAATCGCCGCGGCCTGCAGCGCCGACTCGAAGTCCTGCAGAAGAGGGCCGGCGTCGTCGAGCGCTGGATGCCGGGGTCGAAAATAGGACCAGTGAAAGTCGAGTTTTGTGGTCAGCATGGCCAAAAGGCGAAGATTCAAACTGTCGATATGATCGTCGCCTTCGAACGGTCTCCCGAAGCCGGCGCGACGGCCGTCGCGGGCGCAGTCGACGACGCGGGGACGGTTTCTTGGCGTGAAGGCGAGGTAGTACATCGCGGCTTCGGTGATGGCGGGTTGGTGCTCCGGGCCATGCGGCGTGTAAATCGTGACGGTTCCCTGTTCCGAGTCCGGGATGAGGTCAAGGGCGGCGCCGGGGTCGCGCAGACCGAGGGCTTCGCACGCGGGGCCTGCGAGAAAGCGGAATTTCTCGTGGCCCGAGAAAGGAATCCTCGCCCCGAACAGAATCTGAAGCAGAGCGTCGGGGTCTACGAAGTCGCCGGAATAGATGTCCTGGAAACGGCGTTGTGCGTGCTCGATGGCGGCCTGGTGGCCGATTTCGTATCACCCGGTCTTGCGGATTGAGGGAAGAACCTCGTTCGTGACCCATTTGCGAAACCTGCGCGCCTCGGGCTTGCGGCTCGTGAAAATGAGGTTGTAGAGACCCGACTCGTTGACGGTCAAAAGGTTTTGGGGGCCGCCAAGGGTACGAATAGTGTTCGTACCCTTTTCATCGTCGTCGAGTCGCTCGACGGTCTTCCCGTGTCCGTGAGCTCGAGCACCTCGCAGACATCGGCAGCCACGAACCGGGTCTCATCGTCTTTCGAGACCGTCCGCACGACGTGGCCCTCGAACTTGAATTCGACGGGCAGGCTGTCCGTTTCAGCGGCGGTCGCCTGGGCATTCTGGTCGTCCATCTGAATGTTCCTTTTTTCCTAAGTTCAATCGGTTAGTTAGCGATCACGGCGCGATGCGCGGGTGTTGGGCGAAGCCCCGCCGGGCCGCTGCCGCGTCCTGCCGGTCGCTGATTTGACGAGGCTGGCGCACGCTGGCGCGAACGCAAAACAGCTTTGCCGCCCGCCGCGGGTCGGCGCCGATGCGCGTCGGTAGCCGCCGCCGCGGCGGCTTTCCTGTTGCGCATGTTGTTGTCTGTTTGCGCGCGAAGCGCGCGCACCGGAGGCGCAAGGGGCGGCAAGCGCAGCGAGCGGCCCCGCACTAACGGTGCATTGGTCCATGTAGCCACTTTTTTCAATTTCTGCCGAGGCGCTGCCGAGGCTGGCCTGAGGCTAGTCGGATGCTGATCTGTAGTCGGCCAGAGGCGGAGCTGAGGTCGTTGGAAGCGGGTGGCGTTGCCAGGGTGTGTTCGGCGGAAAGGATCTGACGCCCCGCCAGAGCATTTTATCGGATCCCCTCGTCGATTTGCTTTGGCATTCGCGCCACGCTCCTTGAGGGTCGCTGGCGCCGAATGATTTACCGAAAGGGCTTGGTCGATTGGAGTGGGGCAGCGTGTTTCGCGTTCGCAAGGCGAGCGGTTAGGGATCGAAGTCATGAGTACGCAAAACAAGTGGCGTGAGGCGATACGGGAACACCTTGCTCGGTCCGGTGACAGGTCGTCGTTGTTTTGGTGGCTTTTAGAAAACCATGACTGGGTTTTGGAGGTGGCTGATGGGCGGCGGCTTATGTGGACTGAGCTGTGTCCGAAGTTTGCGGAAATGGGGCTTACTGACAGGACCGGAAAGCCGGCGCGGCCCAAGACGGCGAAGCTAACGTGGGAGCGCGTCCGAAAAGAAAGGGCGCGGATCGATGAGCGTCGCGCGGCGAAGGAAGCAGAGCGCGACGCGAGGCGGGTGGCCAATCCGCGGCGCAACATGCCGTCGCAATGGAGCGGGACTTATGGGCCGGCGCTGGCGGAGCAATCGTCAGTGCGAAGCCCCGCGGCGGGGTCGTCGTCGAGGGCGTTAATTCCGGCGGAGGCGAGAAATCGCAAAATAGAGCCATGGGAAGCGGAAGGTTTAACGGATGAAGAGCGCAGCAATCTCAAAACTCAGTTGCTGGGCGTGAGGGCGCAGTTCGCGCGAACCGACAAACATAATACCCCGAAACAAAACAAGAGGATTTAACGCGATGGAACGGAAATATTCGAGTGCCGAGCGCCTGCCGATCTTGATGATCGTTGTTGGGCGTCAGCGCGTGGGGAAGACGTCGTTTCTAAATACGACGGCGCAATTTCTGCGCGCGCAGGGAGCGGAGTTTCAGATCTGGGACGCGGATAAAATGAATACGACATACAACATGTCGATTTTTCACGAAGACGCGCGACAGCCGCAGTCGCTGGATCCGGAAGACATTAAAGCATGGCTCGAGGAAAGATTTCTTGAGCTCGTAACGAAACGGTTTGACGCGATGCTTGACATCGGAGGCGGCGACACGCCTCTGGCGCGTCTCGTTCAGGATGTGCCGATTGTCGCGACGCTGGAGAGCGAAGGCGTGCGCGTTGTTTTGGTGCATGTGATCGGGCCGGAACTGGCGGATCTCGATTACCTCGAGCGATTCGCCGAGGACGAGTTATTGGCGCCCGAAGCGACGTTGATCGTCATGAATTCCGGCCTGGTTTTGTCGGGCAGGTCCAACAAAGTCGCTTTTGCGCAAATCTTGGACCAGCCGGCGATTGCGGCGGCTGTCCTAAAGGGAGCGCGGATCGTCACAATGCCGAGATTGACCTGCATGTCGCAGGTGACGGATCGCGGAATGATGTTTGAAGAAGCGATGAACGGTCTTGCGAAGCCAGGGGGGACGCCGTTGTCGCTGTTCGACAAAGTGAGGGTTCGCCAGTGGTGGGAGGGTGAACTGCCGGAACTGTTCTTCGAGAGAATTCCGCACCTCTGGTTGCCTGAGATGCGTGGGCGGGCGGAGGGCGAAACTGCGATGGCGGTCGGGGAGCACAAGAGACTGGGAAGAGGGACCAAGCTGCCGGCAGAGCCGTCCGGATCATTTGAGCGGGACACACACGCCGCCCCGTGACCGCGCGCGGATCGGCGATCTGATCGACAGGAGGAGTGAGATGGAAAGCAGCCCGGCAAGATCGCTGGTTGCGGAAGGGCCAGCGCTGGAGCTGGAGGCGCATGTGCAGGCAGTCGAGAAGGCCGCCCGGGATTGGGGGGTCAGCGCCGACCAGCTGGAAGGAAAGATTGTTTCGGCGCTGCTGGCGGCGATTAGCGCCGTGGGCCGTTCGAACATCGCGACGATCGGCGATTTGGGCAAGCTTCTTGAAGGAACGCGAGAAGTAGGCGAGGGCGAGCTGCGCAGATTGAAAGCGCTTCTTGACGGAGGGCAGCAGGTGCTCGATCTCGCGCGGGAAGCGGCCAAGACGGCGGCGCGCGCGCAGAAGCAGACGCGGGACGAATACGACCAGGCGATCGTCCGTGTGGCGAAGACGATGGCGGATAAATTGCTGGACAGCAGCCAGCGATGGCTGGTGTTGAAGCAGACGGATTACAACCGCACGTCGGCCTGGCGTCATGCGGCGGTTGTGAGTGCTGCCGTCGTAGGGCTTATGGCGTTGGGGTATGGATACCGCGGATGGCAAGACGGGCCGGCGGCAGAAGCGCTGCAGCGTTGTGCGGCGGCGCCGATCATGTTGAAAATAGGGGATCAGCAGCAGCTTGTGCCGGCCTGCAGGCTGGATCATCTCGCGCAGCGAGAGATCAAGGATCTGCCAGTTGCCTTGAAAGAGTGGTTCGCTGAATGGCTGCCGTAGCGGCCGATGAATACCGCCGAGCCCTGCGCGGGCGATCGAGTCGTCCGCGCGGCGTGCATGCCTCTGACGCAGACCAGAGATAAGAAGACGCGGAGACTTACGCCCCCGCCTTCTGCGAGGTCAGCGGATCGTGCTGAGGGCTTCCTCGAGCGCCTGTTCCCATTGGGCGACTTGTTCGCAAGCGGCATTATAAAAGCTTTCGTCAGAAGCGAGGGCGCCGCCGGGGTTCGCCGGCCGCAGCAGATGCATCCGTGCGGAGCGTCTCGATTCGCGCGCGTCGGAGAGAGCGGTTTCGATCTTTGCAATTCGCGCCGGCCAATAATTAATAGTGCTGGTTTCGTCGAGCAGCGCGAGCGGGTCGAACGCGCCACTAATGGCGCCGTGCGACTTTTCGTTTGAAGCGTGGGTGATATTCATTTTGCTCTCCTTCGTCTTGATGACGAAGGCCCGCGACGATGCGGGGTCGGCTTGGGTCAAGGATCGCGCAGCGACCGCCGGCGGCGGCGAATGGTGGAACCGATTTTGTCGAACGAAAAAGGAAGAAATGGTGCGCGCTCTTGCGCGCGCTTTGCGTTCGATAAAATTGGGGGACCGTTCGTCCTTGAGGCGGGGCTGGTCCCAGCATGGTAAAGTAGGCCGTCAGAGAGAGAGCTGTTTCAGGAAGGGGCGCTGTTTGACGCCGCGCGACCGGTCGCATCTGGTCGCGCGGCGTTTCTTCTCAAGGCGGGCATTCTGCATCGGCGCTGCCAGCGCTGATAGCTGCGCGGCGATATGAGCCTTTTCCTTTTTTTGGCTCGACGGATTTGGGGCGGGTATCGACGCGGATTGCGACGTTGGCGTTTCCGGCGCGGGTGTGGAGCGTTCGGGCCTGTTCGTTTCGCGCGAATGTTCTGGGTGCGGGTTTCATGTGCGTGGCTCCGATTGCGGGTTTGCGTTGTGCGCTGATGCAGGCATTGATGCCGACCGTGAGGCCGGCGAAATTTCTCGGCGCGGGGGCGAAGTCTTGATGCGTGCCTTTCGGCGCGAGATCTGCGATCTCGGCGTCACTCGCATTTGAATTCGAGGAGGTGCCTGATCTGTTTAATGACGAGATCGCCGTGCCGGGGCTTATTCATCGGCGGCCCCGCGCACCAGCACATTAAAATCAGTCTTTCGCCTTTTCGCAAGCGGGCAGCGAGCACTTCAGTTGCGGTGGCCATTGGCCCGCGTCGCGCGATGTCGTGCTGATATCTGGCCTCATAGAGCCGGATGACGTCTGCTCTCCGGGTGTCGTCGCGATGGTCCTGAAGGATGTAGGGATTGCGTCTGCCGCCTCGAACTGGTTGCGATAGCGTGGGGCGGTTGCCCCAACCGAAATGTGTCGCCTTGGCGGCCCGCGAGCGCTGGACGAGGGCTGCGAGCGCGCCGAGGGCTTCCTCGATGTAGCCTTCGCGACGGCCGCAATGGATGATGGCCGTCTTGCCGGGTTCTTGGTCGACGACGTTTTCCAACGCGGGGGATCGGTGGCCGAGATGGCGCCGGAGCGCGCTTGTGACGAGGGCTGAGAAGGCGTCGACAGGCATCGGCGATTGCCCTGCGTCAGGATTCAATCCCATGGCGAGCAGCAGATCGGCTCCATTGACGTTGCTGACATTCAATTCAAAAGCGTCGGGATCTTGGCGCGAGGCCTGCGGCAATAACCAGAGGCGGCGTGCGGCGTCGAAGACATAGGGGTTGAAGGAAATGGTCATTGAATCGCTCCGCTAAGTAGGGACCAAGGGGAGGCTTGCGCCTCCCCCCGCTTGATCAGAAGGGAATGTCCTGATCGAGGTCGGCGTTCGCCGCCGCGCCGGCCGGTCGCTCCTGCGGCGCCGTCTGCTTGCCGTCGGCCCTCGCGAGGCAGGCGAATTGGGTGCAGATGAGGTTCACCGTGTAGACCTGCTCGCCGTCTTTCTCGTAGCTCGCCTGCCGGATGCGGCCGCGGGCGTGAACGAGATCGCCTTTGTCGAGATATTTGTCGATGTAGGTTTTCGTGCCGTCGTCGAAGATGGTGATTTCATTCCAGTGCGCATCGTCGACCCACTCGCCGGTCTTGTTCTTCCGCGAATAGTTGGAGGCGATGGTGACGCGCATCGTGGAGCCAACCTGCTTGATTGATCCAATGCGGCCGATGAGTGCGAATTCTGCGATGTTTCTCATGGGACTTAACCTCTGTCTCTAGCGCCGCGGGCTTCCGGCTCATCCGGTGTGTTCCCCTCGGTGCGGCCAAAAAAGTCGGGCCCAAAGACCGGGACCGCACCC
>Ga0181532_10004988_pt1 | contig 11403 bp, 5 predicted proteins | sample PEATcosm2014_Bin_33_FD_119768 | JGI IMG/M metagenome (GOLD analysis project Ga0181532, IMG submission 119768) | Peatland microbial communities from MTU Mesocosm Facility, Houghton, MI, USA - PEATcosm2014_Bin11_30_metaG | ecosystem: Environmental > Terrestrial > Soil > Wetlands > Peat | place...
AGGAGGCCCAGATGCCGCCTCCGCAACTTGCCTGCGGGGAAGAGCCGGCAAACACCCGCGTCGCGCCGCCGCATAAAGTGAATCCGCTTAACACGGCTCCGTTGGTCAGCCAGGCGCAACGCACGGCCGAAGGGCTGTTCGTGCCCCAATTCCCCGCAATGACAGTCGCGCTTGGCCCATTCATGCCCAGGACGGTAATCGCTTTATCCAGCGTCACCCGGTTGGTGATGACTCCATCCATGGATTTCCCACCCGTGGCATATACGCCGTTGGTCACGAGCACGAGTTCTCCTGTGCCGGCTGCGGTGATTGCATCCTGGATGGTGGTCGCAGCGGTCGCCCACGTGGAGTAGGGAGCGACGGGATTCGTGCCTGCGGAACTTACACAGTGGGCGAACGCCTGAACGACTGCGCTCGTTGCCATCCCAAAGGAGTTGCTGACTATCACCTCGTAGGCACCGCCCGCAAGTTCGCCGACGGCGCTACAGGCCAGGTTCGTGGTATGAGTCGAACTGTACGGGACGCCATCCTCAAGCGGCACCCCGTTCCTCGACCACCAGCAAACGAAGGGCTCGGTTCCTGCCGGACGCACGTTCACCGTGAATCCGGCCCCAGTCGGACTGACCTGGATGAGAAGTGGAGCGGCAATCAGCGGGGCGGGTTGCCACTCGTCGCACCCCATGGACGGCGGATTTGCCCACGCTTGGCCATCTATATCCACGCCGCTGACCACGCTGTTTGTACCTGCCCCTCGGCAGGGGGAACTATTCGCCAGGTGGATGCCGTCTCCCAGGAGCAGAGGATCGAGTGAAATGTTCCCCGCACCCGACGGAAGTGTCGAAGAACAGCAGTAGAAAGCAGAGGAGGCGTAGTAGTTTGAGCCATACTGCCCCACGTTGTAATAGACAATGGAGTTAGTCAGGTTGCAGGTGTAACCCCCGCCCCCGAACCAAGCTGAATTACGAGTTACCGTGCAATTGTACAACGTTGCGGCCATCGCCCCTCCCCCCTCCCCCGCGCTGCCGGTAGCCGAGTTTCCACTAACAAAACAACTCCGGAGCGTTCCTCCATAAGCGCCACCGCCGTAGCTGGCCGTGTTGCTAATGATCCGGCAGCCTATCAATCCCGCGTTGTACACACCGCCACCGAAACCCGGGGTGGTGGAATTGGTGAGGAACAAGCAATTACTAAACGTGCCTCGGTAAGTCCCGCCGCCATAATAATCAGCCTTGTTGGAAATAATTAAGCAGTTCGCAACCCATGTGTTGGATGAGGCGCACCACACGCCTCCGCCGCTCAGCAAATTGGTCGTGTCCCCTGAGCTGCGTGTGGCTCCACTGAGCAAAGTAAACCCAACAAGCGATGCCCCGTTAGTCAGCCACGCGCAGCGCACCGACGACGCGCCATACCCGGTGGACGGAGTGTAAGCCCCTTGAATGGTAGTTGCGCCGGGACCGTTGACGCTCTGCACCGTGAGCGCCTTGTTCAGCGCCACGCGGTTGGTCAAATCGCCATACATCACCCTACCGCCCGTCGCGTAGGTCCCGCTGTTCACCAGCACCGTATCACCGTCGGTGGCGGCATCAATCGCGTCCTGGATGTTGGTGGCCGCCGTCGTCCAGTCCGCGTAGGGCGACACGGGATTGGTGCTGTTCACGTCCACGCAGAACGTCGCTGCCGAAACGGTTAGCGCTAAGTGCCCAAGCAAGGCCAGGGTCAACCCGACCAGGCGAGTCGAGACGTGGTGGACATTCCTTCCCATAGTGAGAGACATTTCCTTTGCATTCATAGTCGCAACACAATTGCTCATGCCCGGGGAAAGCCACACCAGGCGTTTCCCCGTATGCTCCTTTGTAATGCGCCCGCAGAGTTTGACAAGAATAAAATGTGGCACTCGACGCGCCTCGACATAGGCACCAGCGCATCGCGGCGCTCCCACGGCTCTGAGGACGCCGTTATTCCGAGCACAGCGGCAGCATGGCCGCGGAAAGAAGCAGAGTTTTGAGGGTCTTCATGAACTGGGTTGGCAAGGACAAACGTTGGCCTGCCAACATGCCGCCACGCGCACTCGCGGATGGCGGCACGCGCACCCAACCCCTAAACCGAGAATTACTCTTGGATGACGAGGCGATAGAACTTCGGGCTGGCGCCGGGGGCGCTGTCGGTCGCGGTGTATTGCCCGTTCTGCAGCGTCACCGTCAGGCCAGGCGTGCTCCAGGCGGTGCCGCTTGTCTTCACCGCCGGGGCGGTTTGAACGACGTAACCCGGGTAGGCAGAGGACCAGGAGAGCAAGACTTGACTCCCAACGAGCTGGGCGGTTAGACGCGGCCCCGTGGGCGGGGTCATCAGGGCACTTACCTGGAGAGCGGTGAGCGGGTAGTTGTAAATGCGCACATCGTACATCATTCCGCTGAGGTAGGAGTTTTGATTGCCCCAAGCACCACCAACCGTGGTGTTCTCCTCGGTCCCGATGGTCAGGTGATGGTTGCGGGCCAGGGCATAGGTAGCGTAGTCGCCGGTCAGGTACATGCCTGGATCGAGCTGGCCATCCACAAGGAATTGCCGGATGCCATTGTAGCCATCCCAGATGGCCGCCACCAAGTGCCATTTGTTATCGAAGAGCTTGCTGGAGGTGGTCCGCAAATCTTCGACAGCGCCGGACCCGCTCTGAGTATAAGAGTGCGATTGCGTTTGCCGGAGGGCGAAGTCCTCGATGCCCGCGCCGGTGCTGTACTTGCGGATTTGGAAGCCAATGCCGTCATCGCCGCGTTTGGTCATCCACGGCGTCCAGCTTCCCGAGTTGCCGGTCTTGGTCCAGAAAGTCACCGTGAACTTGTGGGCCATGACATCGTCGAAGCTCGACTGGTAGCCGGCATCCGTCGCGGCAGAGTTGTTGACCTTCACGCCGTAAGCGGCATTGAAGAGGATTGAGCGGCCGGGGAACCCCGCCGGCACGTCGTTGGTCCAAATAGTGGCCGGCACAGTGCCCACGAGGGTCCCGTCATGGGTGCCCGCGGGTTGGAATCCGGAGTACTCGGTCAGGTTGGTCGCTCCCACGAGCCAGCGGCCAGTCAGATGGTCGGGGGCATAGACCTGGTTTGTGGCCGAGGCGGGAGTGAAGCCCGAGCCGCTCGAGCCGCCGACCGAGATCGTGGCCTGGCCCTCGCTCAGGCCAGTGAGGCTCAACTGCTCACTGGGATAGGCGCCGGCAGGGAACATGAGAGAAAAGACGCTGGTTGATTCGCCAGCGATACTGACGACGCTGGGATTGCCATTGGTTACCCATACCGTAACCGGGGCGCTGACATTGGCGCCCGGGGGCAGCGAGAGGCTGACGGTGCCAGTGTAGCCCTGGTCAATGACCGGCGTATCGGCGGCCGCCTTGAGGGTGGTGGTCACGTTAGGGTTCATGACGTTTTGCACCTCGCTGGCACTGAGGGCATAGTTGTACACACGCACATCGTACATCGCGCCCTTGAAGCAGTTATTATCTATGGTTGGTACGGTTACACCATTGTTGGGCGTTCCGCCGCAGGAGTCCTCGCCGCCGATGGCCAGGTAGTCGTAGGTTGGCGCAGGGAGCGGGCCGTAATCATTGCCCAGCCAGTCGCTGAGGTTGCCGTCCACGTAGAGTTTTCTCATGCCGGACCAACTGTCCCAGGTGGCGACGAAGTGATGCCAGGTGGTGGCGAAAGTTCCGTTCACGGTGGTGGGGCTGCCCTCGTAATCCGGGTAGGCATTGTCGTCGGTCTCGTTGATTGTGAAGGTAGGTATATTCAGGTTGTTGTACTCGCGGACCGACCACCCCGGCAGGTTGCCTTGAGTGCCGGTTCGAGCGCCCTTGGAAAGCCAAGGGCCCCAACTGCCGTTAACCGTTCCCAAAGCCCAGTACGAGACGCTGAACCCCCCGGCGAGGTTGGCGTCGAAGGTTGGGTAATAGCCGGAGCCCTTGGTGCTGGTCCCGTTGATCGTAACGGCATAGGTGCCGTTAAGGAACAGCGAGGAGCCGGCGGGGAAGCCCGGGGGCACCGAGTTGGTGTAGAGGACCGTCGCGGCACCGATGGTAGTGCCGACGGCGGAGCCCGCACCATCATGGGCGTCCGGGCCGTCGTAATTGATGTTGTCGGCAGGGCTCTGGGCTCCTGTAAACCACTGGCCGACGATCTGCGGCTCAATGACGCTGACTGCGGTGACTGCGGTTGAGGTGAGACCGGCATTGTTGCCCAGCGAGAAGGAAATGGCGCCCGTGCCGAGGGTGTCCAGGACGAACGACTGGGTGTTGGGAGCGCCCTGGGCAAAGGTTACGGCGAAGGCATTGTTGGCATCCAGGGTCACGCCGCGGACCGAGGCGACCGTGGGCGCATTATTGGTAACCCAGACGGTGACCGGTCCAGTGGCGTCGGCACCCATCGGGATGAGCACCGTGAAAGCCTGCGGGCGCCTGACTGGGAGCGCGTTGGCGGAATTGAAATAAAGCCCAACCGCGCCGGTGGAGCCCGGGGCTATCATGGCCTGCACTTCGGCCGGGGTGACGGCGTAATTGTAGAAGCGCACGTCGAACAGGCTGCCGGCGAAATAGCGTGTTAAAGTGGGGTTTTCCTCCGCCCCGAACACCATGTGGTAGCCATTGGCCGGCCCGATCCCACCGAATCCGCCGGGGCAATCGAGCACGTCCACGCCGTCCATGTAGAGGTGGCGGAAACCGGTAGAGGAATCGTAGGTGCCACACCAATGGTGCCAGTTCGAGTCCTCATCACGCGCCGACGAGCCGTTACCGACATCACTGTCCGGGAGGCTTGAAGCGCTGAAGGTCGGAACGCCGGCGCCGGAGGCGTTGTGGCGCATCGCCCAGCCATGACTGGACTCGCAGTTTTTCCCGATGAACGGACTCCAGGCGGTGCTGGGAAAACCTTTGGCCCAAAGGGCGACGGAGAAGCGGTTGGTGACGTTATTATCGAAGTCAATACGGTAATCGGTGTCATTGAACACGCCCGACACGGAGGCGCTGTTGTCGGACGTGTTGGTGATGGCCACAGCACCGGCGCCGTCCAGTGCGAGCGAGGACAAGCTGCTGTCGAAGCCTGGGGGCACATCACCGACGTTCCAAGTGCCCGTGTCGCCCTCGAAGTAGCCGTCGTGCAAGCCCGCCGGGTAGTAGCCGGCCACTTCCTGCAGGTTCTGGTTGGTGCCAGTCAGCCATCGGCCAATGAGCGCCGGTGGGTTCGCCTGCGCAACCAGCAGCCGACCCGACGCGCTCGTTGCGGTGCCGACGTTATTCGAGGCGAAGAGTACATAGTCGCCGTTGTTGGCCGGGCTGGCGCTGCTGATGGTCAGCGTCGCGTTAGTCGCGTTGAGGACGTTGACGTACGTGCCGGAACCGAGGGCCCGCATTTTCCACTGGAGGGAGGGGGGTGGCGTGCCGCCAGGGTTGCCAGCGCTAAGCGACACCGGCACGCCCGGGTTGACGATCGTGTACGCTGGCGGGGTTCCAACGGCGGGGGCGACCGAAGCCACAGCCGTGGCGTTGGTGAGCAGCCCCAGGATTTGGGTGGAAGTCAGCGCCTTGGCAAACACGGATACTTCGTCTATGAAGCCGTTGAAGCTGCGCGCCGAAGCGCTCACGGAAGTATCGTTGCCGATAATGAAGGGATTGCTGAAGGCCACGACGGCATTGGTGGAAGCCATAGACACAGACGCCAGGCTATTGCTCACGCCATTGCCGACATAGATCGTCGCATTGGTGGGGGTCACCACCAAGGCGACCAAGGACCATTGGTTCTGCACCACCTGCAGGCCCGAATCAGCGGAAGCACCATTCCAGAAGTACCGCAAGGAGTAGTCACCGTTGGGCTGAAGTGTAATCCCGTAAGTCAGGCCGTAGTCGGCGGCGCCACTGCCTCCGCCCTGGCGGGAGAGCAGGATGCCGGCGCCCTGCGGCTGGTTGGCGTTCGGCATGATCCAAGCCGTCAGCGTCACCGTATTGGTGTTCAGGTTCAGCGGCGGGGTCGTCACATAGTCGTCCGGGTTGCCGGCATAGGTTTCCATGCAGGAGTTATTTGCTTCGAAGCGCGGGAAGGCGGGCGGTTGCGGGCCCGGGTCGCCGAGAATCACATCGGCCCCCGTCACGCCATCCTTTGCGCCCGGCCCGCAGTCATAGACCATCAGCGAGCCGCTGGGTTCATTCAAACGCCAGTAGTCAGCGGCGTTGTTAGTGTAGAGAACGAGCGGGGCGTAATCGGTTCCGGGACTTACGACGGTGTTTACCAGCACGTCCACGTACGCCACCGAGCTGGTAGCGGAGCCGCCCGAGTTGCTGGCCACCAACGCATAATCGTAACTCTGGCCCAGCGTGATATTCGTGATGGTCAGGGTCGTGTTGGTCGCGCCCAACACGTTGGCGCCGGTCACGGGGGTGAAGGTGCTCGGCTCATTGCCATGCGGCCCGGAGTACCATTGGTAAGTCATCAGCGCCCCGGCATCCACTGCCACTGCGCTCAAGATCACTGTGCGCCCCTGAAACACATTGGTCCCCACCGGCGAGCTGATCATGAGCGGCGCACCGACCCCGGGGGAAATGTCCTGCCAGGTCACGGCACAGAGCAACGGGTTGTCCACCGGCCCATGTTGGAGCTCGACGACGAAGTTGTTGCCATCGCCGGGCACCGTTACCGTCAGCACCACGTCCGCCGGCTGGGTCAGGTAAGCGCCCGCGTAGGCCAGGTCGAGGTTGCTGACCCAATTGGTCAAGGGTGAGCCGGCGGTGCCGGACAGGACATTGAACTGGCGCTTGAAGGCCGTGGCATAGGCGTTGTCATGGAAGAGCAGTTGCAGGATGTAGTTGCGCCCGGCCTGCGTGGGCAGTTGCAGGGAATCATCCGTTCCCGAAGGCAGCCAGTCGTCGTTGGCTGAGATCAAGGCCAGGTTGGCGGCATCGGACGTGGCGCCAAAGTTGGGCGTGTTGGCCGGCCCGTAGGGGTTGGAGCCGGGGAGCCGGGCATTGTTCAGCACGAACGTCAGCCCATCAATGGTCATCGGATTGGTGAGGTTGTTGCCGTAGTACTCGGCGTAAATGAAGTTGGTCGCGGTGAAGTTGTTGTAGCTGTTCGTGATGCTCAGGTTGGGGTCATACGGGCCGGTGACGAGCGTCTGCGCGGGCTGGACATGCTGCAGGCCGTAGAGTAACGCGCCACTGATCATGGCGTTATTGACGCTGGCGCTCAGTTGCACCTCGATGTTGGTGTCGCCGATGTTGTCAAACTCGATGGGGAGGACAATGATGGCGTTATCGCCTTTACCGGCGCCCAGGGCCGCTAGGTCCATGCCGCTCACGATGGTGGTCGTGACGCCGTTGACCACCACGTTGACATCGAACACGCGCGAGCCGGCGGTGTTATAGAAGTTGTCATAAAAGAGCAGTTCGAGCAAATAGCTGTCCCCCATGGCGGCGGGGTAGTTGAAAGTCATGGTGCCCGCCCACTGGTCGCCCGCCATCATGGTGCCAAAGCCATACGTGTCGTTGGCCAGCGCGGGCGGGCTGCCCCAGGTGCCGCTGCCGCCCACCCGGGGCTTGTTGGCGACAAACGTCACGCCATTAGGGGCGACGAAATTACTACTGAAGTTGTTGATGCAATAGTACTCCGCGTACGACAGAATATTCGTGCCCCATGACGGGTACAGGCTGGCACTCTGTGCATCGGTGACCAGGATCGGCCCGGGCGATGTTTGCGCCGAGGCAGTGAGGGTTAAAGCGGCAGCGAGCGCCACCGCGCCAAACAAGGAGAGGAAGCGTTTCATACGGTTCGGTTCAAGTTGCGTTAACTTTTGAGGCTTTGAGCTAGCTACCAATTGAGCACATAAGCGGGGGCAGGGCAATTCATACGATTGTATGATGCCAGTGAAACGAGGGAGGACAGCACCCCGGGGCTTAACAACCTCCTCAAGCCCGGGCGGCATTACCTGCGCCGCTACCGGGGGGAACGTTACCTGAGCCGGTAATATTGCTGCGCGGTGGGTGCCGGGACCGTGTAAGGGGCAGCGGCGCCCGGGATAGCGCTGTAAGGCCCAGTAGCGTTGGTGGCGCCTTGCAAAGTGCCGGACTCCCAATCCAATTGCAACTGGCTGCCGCCAAGTTCGGTTATGGAGAGCGGTGCCGGTGTATCCACGACGTTCACTGTGCGGGTGGCTGTGGCGATGTTGCCGTTGCCGTCGTTGGCGGTGTAGGTCAGGGTGTAGCTGCCGGGCGCGGCCATCAAATACGAGAAGGTCAGGTCGCTCGTTGGGAGCGGCGACATGCCAGCCACCCAGTTGGCGGAGTTGGTCCAATAGGCCGAGTTGGTGCCCGCCCAGAACAGCACATTGGTTGGCGCATAATAGTGGAAGTAATCCACGATCAATTGGTTGGTGCCGTAGATGCCCACGTAGCGGTGTTCGCAGACGTCCAATTCCGCGCCCGAGACGAACGAGTCATGACGAGGAGAGCAATGAGCACTGTCGGCCGGGTTGGGCCGTGCGCCGTCAGGTATTCAAGTACTTAACCACGGCCTCCGTGCGGGAGTGGACGTGGAGCTTCTTGTAAACGCTGGCTACGTAAGTGCGCAGCGTGCCCGCGCTCACCCTCAAGTTCTCCTCGATGTCCTTGTAGCGATAGCCTTTGGCGAGTTGCTGGAGGACCTCCCCTTCTCGCGGCGAAAGCCGTTGGAGTTCCGGGGCCGGTTGCGGCACGTCCTGAAAATGCCGCAGGACCCGTCGCGCCATCTCCGGCGTCATCGGCACGCCTCCCTGATGCACTTCCTGAATGGCGGCCAGGAGCTTCTCCGGCGCCGTCCGCTTCAAGAGGTAACCGCTGGCTCCGGCCATGAGAGACTGGAACAACCGGCTTCCGTCCTCATATACCGTGAGCATGACAAACTGTACCTCCGGCAGCTTGGTTTTCAACTGGCGGACGCATTCGATGCCGTCCAGGCCGGGCAGGTTAATGTCCATGAGGACGACATCGGGCTTGTGCGAGGGCAGGTCGGCCAGCGCGGATTCGCCGTCGGCATAGGCCCGCATCAGGCGGAGCGAGTGGCTGCGCCCGATCGTGTGCGCAAGCTGGGCGCGGATGTCCTCCCGGTCCTCAACCAGGGCGACTTCGATAGCTTTCTTCTGGGCCATTACAGCGCTCACACGAGGACCAGAGTAGCCGTTTCGCAAGGAGACCACAATCGTACGAACGTATGAGTCCCTGTGCCAGCCGTGGTCTGGTTGCCGAAGGAGATGGCGCTGCCGGTGCCGGCCACCGGCAAACCGGTGTTGCTGCCGCCCAGTTGCAACTGGTAGTTAACGCCAGTTTGCGAATTGGCCAGCCCCACCGCCACTCCCGACCCGCCCGTGCAATAAGTTCCGCCGCCGGTCACAGCGTAGGCGGTCGGCGTCGCGCAGATGTCCACGTAGAGTTCTCCGCCCGTAACGCGCAGCGAAGCCGTGCCGCCGACCACCATTCCGCTGCCGTTCACGGTGACCACGCTGGCAGGTGTTCCGGTGACCGCCGTGGTATTGCCGGTGCCTATCCTAACGAGCTTGTAGCTGCCCGGACCCAACACCGTAGTTGTGGTGACTGTGACGGCATTGCCCGTCGCGATGGCCAGCGAGCCTGCGTCTGCGGGTGCGGATTGGTGGAGGTTTCGCCCTGGAAAAGGCATTTCTCCAAACCCAGAATGGCCAGACAGGTGGTTTCTACATTGGCCACGCCGATCTTCTTGCCAGCCGCATCATAGTCGGTAACCCAGCCGCCGCATTCATCTTGAAGCGACAGCAACCTGGCCATCAGCCCTGCTGGAGGGCTGCAGGGTGGTGAAAGACGCCTCCCTGCGACCAGCGCCAGGCCGAGCTTGTAGGTTGAGTAGCGGTGGTCATGCCTCGCAGCCGCGTCGAGGAATCCTTTGCCGTCCCAGAACCGCATGGCCGCCTCCCAGTATTTTCGAGCTGCTGGCTGGTCCTTTTCGGCGATGCAAGCCAGTAAGAGAAGATCCGCATACTCTTGCCAGCCTTCCAGGACCCGATGCGTGACCACCTCGGTCCGGATGAGCTTGCCATCCACCCGTCGCACATCTTTGAGTTGAAACTCGCGAAAGGGAAGTGGCCTGTCGGCCTCACCGAAAAGCAACTCAATCTTGCCGGACTTGCGAACTCCTTCGCGAGCCATCGCAGCCACAATTGCCTTCGAAATCTCCGGGTGGCAGGTGGCCAGCACCTTGGAGGCCAGGTAATTATCATGGAAAACCCAATAGACCTTCGCACCACGGTATTCGGGCAACAGGTCCAGATTCGTGTCCAAGAGACTAACAAGGAACGCCCGCCCGTGTTCGACCACTTCAGAAGACGAGGCGCTCCATCCAGTTGAGCGCGAAATGCACCCCAGCAAAAGCAGCAGGCCGCACCTCAAGACGATGCGCTGCAAAGAACGGTTCATTTTCATTCACCGTGCGTCGCGCGGGCAGCCAAACCGGGGGCTGTCGCCGGCCCCAGGGACTCGGCGGGCACAACGATCACGTCGTGGGTGAAAGCCGCCCGGCGGCCCGCGCGCAACTCGGATTCCGGGCGGAGGGTAACGACTTTTGCGGAGGCCAGCGCCGCCGTCACTTGCTCCAGGCCGGCGTGAAAACCCGGCAGCCGCACGGTCAGATAGCCGCCTTGCGGGGACGGCCAAAGGCCAAGCCTCCCAGCCGAATCCACCTGCGCCAGCAAGGTGAGCCGGTTGCCGCCCAACCCCGGCGTGGCAAACAACACGTTCGGGCCCTCCAGAAGCGCCACTTCTCGCAGGCGGGAAATGCGCCCGGGCGGAACGCGCACCGGCTCAAAGCGCCGTTTCTCCAACCGAAGCTCGGTTTGGAAAGCGATATGAAGCCGTTCGCCGCTCCTGAACTCGCGTTCCAGCCGAAGATAGCCGCGCTCCTCGGAGAACGGCAAGGCTGCGCCGGCCGAACTGGTTACCTTGACTCCGGCAGCCCAATCCGGCCGACGCACCCAAAGGGTGGTCCGGACGGATTTAGCCCCGCCAGCCGGAGCCAATTCCACGTCGAAGCCTTTCTCATCGGGCTGCGTCGCTGGCCGGGTGCTGGCCGTCACGTGCCAGTCCCGGTCTCCGCTTTTGACCGTAGAGGCGAAGTCCAGTGGGAAATTGACGAAGACCCCAAGGTCCGAGCCTGCCGCCAGATAGGATTTGAGAAAGTGCAGTCCCAACGGCCCATGAAAGCTGCAGCAGTAATTGCATTCGGCGACTTCGCCGCGGGTGCCGATGGGGCCGGTGGGTTCGCCGTCAAATTCTCGCACGCCATAACCGCCGTTGGGACACTGGTTGGCGGCATATTGATTGAGCAGAAGCCGTTCGGCCATGTCCAGGAAGCGCGTCTGTCCGGTACATTG
>Ga0181532_10004991_pt1 | contig 11399 bp, 10 predicted proteins | sample PEATcosm2014_Bin_33_FD_119768 | JGI IMG/M metagenome (GOLD analysis project Ga0181532, IMG submission 119768) | Peatland microbial communities from MTU Mesocosm Facility, Houghton, MI, USA - PEATcosm2014_Bin11_30_metaG | ecosystem: Environmental > Terrestrial > Soil > Wetlands > Peat | place...
GATGACGGCGACCGTTTCGCCCTCGTTGAGCACAAACGTGATGCCGTAGAGCGCCTGGAAGTCGCCGTAAAACGCGGTGAGCTCGCAGGTCTCCAGCACGGCCACGTCCGAGTGCCTCACGCCCCTGCGCGACCTCGATCCGGACACCATCGACGGCCTTTAGCGAGCCGAACGATTTCGTCAAATTGTCCAGCCTAAGGATCACGCGACCGTCCAGTCAAACGCCGGTCCGGCGGACCGGCGCTCCATCCTATGTCATGCTGACCGGATGTCAGCCGTCCAGATTTTCCGTCGACCCGACGCTTAGGCGATCGGCTCCATTTTGCCGCCAAGCGGGATTTCCGGCGCGGTCTTATTATCGGTGATGACGATGTCGTACTTGTTTCCGTTGCGCAACCGCCACTGACCGCCGACCAACGGCGTTTTGGCGATGTTCTTTTGAGCGAATGGCGGTAAGTTCTTCCCGCTCCAGGCTATGGGTCCGACCACGGTGTTGAGGTTGGTCGACGCGATCGCCTTCACCATGGCCTTGTTGTCGCCGGCATCGCCGGAACGCTTCGCCACGTCGACGGCGAGTTCGAACAAGGCGTGGACGAAGCCGATCGGTTGCGTCCACTGTTTGCCGGAGGACTTTTGATAGGCGTCGGCAATTTCTTTCGACGACTGTCCCGTCAGTGACGACTTGAATGGATGGCTCGGCGACCACCAGACCTCCGACGAGAGGTTGTTGCCGTTCTTGCCAAGTGCTTCGACGGCGACCGGGAATAGAATTGCTTTTCCGATCGAGGCCGCCTTCGGCTTCAGGCCCTGTTGCTGCGCCAGATTCCAAAAGGTCGTGAAGTCCGGGGGCAGCACGACGCCGGTGATAATGTCGCAATTCGCCTTCTTGAACGCGTTGATCTGCGCGCTGAAGTCGTCGGTGAGGTTCTGATAGCGGCCGGGATCGGTGAGCTTATAGCCGAGTTTATCGAGTGCCGGCGGGAAGCCGACCTGCTTGTCGCCCCAGGCGTTGCCATCGCCGTCGTTGGGAAACAGGCCGCCGACGGATTTGTCGGTGTGAAGCTGGCCCCACATGTTGGTGAACACCGCGATGACGTCCTCGAGGCCCCAGAAGAAGTGATAGGTGTAGTTGAAGGGTTTCCACGCGGGCGGACCGCCTGCCGGGTTCGCCTGCCGCCCGATGAAATACGGTTGCCACGGCGCCACGGTGGAGATGCAGGGCACCTCCTCATTCTCGCATTGCGTCGATACCGGATTGGTCGTTTCCGGGGTTGATGCCACCAGCATCAGATCGATCTTGTTGGAGACGATCAGCTCCTTGGCGACTTCGGCGGCGCGATTGGGATTGGATTGGCTGTCCTTGACGGTGACTTCGACTGGAAGAGCCGCGTTGCCGACTTTGACGCCACCCTTCACCGTGTTGAGAAAGTTGGAAATGACGAAATTGTCCGCCTCGGCAAAGGCAGCGAGCGGTCCGGTCTGCGGGCTGACATAGCCGAGCTTGAGGCTCTGCGCGGCGCCTACCGTCGGCGCATATACGGACCCTGTGGCCAGTGCGGCGCCAGTTGCAGCCGACGCCTTGATGAAGGAGCGCCGATTGAAGCGAATGGAATCTGATGTCCGTGCCATGCCGTCCTCCCTGTCCGATGGCACGATCGCCTTTGGCGGGTCGTACTCACGGCGTTTACCCTGAGCGAAACCCATGGCTTGCAGCATTCGGTGCTGCTTGTTATGTTCGATTATCGAACGAAGGTTCGCTCTATGACGTATTCTTACCGAGGGTCGGGTTTCTGTCAATCTTCCGGCCCTGCATGGGCGGCGCAATGAGAGAGGACAAGGAGTTCATGGTGACGCTGGCCAAAGGCCTCGCTGTTCTTGGCTCGTTCGACAAGCAGCAGCCGGCCATGACTTTGTCGCAGGCCGCACAAGCTACCGGCGTCTCGCGGGCGACAGCGCGGCGCATTCTTCGGACGCTGACGGAGCTTGGGTATGTCGTGCAGCAGGGACGGCAGTTCTCACTGTCCTCCGGCATTCTCAAGCTTGGCTTTGCCTATCTCGCGACCCAGAACTGGATCGAGCAAGCCGCACCGCTGATGCGCCAGCTCAGCGAGCAGTTCCACGAATCCTGCTCGGCGGCGATTCTCGAAGGAACGGAGATCGTCTATGTCGCGCGAATCCCGGCCAGCCGCATTATGTCGGTGGCGCTCGCGGTCGGAACGCGGTTACCGGCCTTTCATACGTCGCTGGGGAGAATCCAGCTCGGCTTTCTTGACGACGCAGAACTTTGGCGGCGTCTGCGATCATTGCGTATCGAGGCTTACACGCCGTCGACGATCATCGACGTACAGGCGCTCTTCGACCGCGTGCAGGAGGACCACGCGCAGGAGTTTTCCATTGTTGACGAGGAGCTCGAGCGCGGGCTGCGTTCGATCGCAGTGCCGATCGTGGACCGCAACGGCCAAGCGATCGCCGCGCTCAATCTCAGCACCCATTCGACCCGCACCACGCGCAACGAGATGCGCCAGCGCTTTCTTCCTAACTTGCGCAGGGTCGCGAAACAGCTCTCGTCCTCGGTGGTTTAGCCGACGCTTTCTACCTTCATCTTGCCTGGCCGCGGTCGCGCGGGGTATCGTCGGCTAAAGGTCGAATACCGGACGAGAGTTCGATTATCGAACAATAGGCAACTTGGGCAAAAAGGGGGACCGCCATGAGTGCAGCTGTGAAGCCAGGATCGTCTGCACCCGCAGCGCGCGGTGGCGTCACCAGGCCGCAAAACGGCAACGAATATCTCTACTCTCTCCGCGACGACCGTACCGTCTTCATCTACGGCGAGCGCGTGAAGGACGTGACCACGCATCCGGCCTTTCGCAATACGGCCCGCATGGTGGCAAGGCTTTACGACGCGCTGTACGACCCCAAACGCGCCGACAAGATCATGGTGCCGACCGATACCGGCAACGGCGGCAAGACCCATGCCTTCTTCAAGGCGCCGAAATCGCTCGCCGATCTGTTGGCCGGCCGCAACGCAATCGCCGAGTGGGCGAAGCTCACCTACGGCTGGCTCGGCCGCTCACCGGACTACAAGGCCGCGTTCCTAGCGACGCTGGGCGCCAATGCCGAGTTCTACGATCCATACAGCGAGAATGCGCGGCGCTGGTACAAATTCAGCCAGGAACGCGTGCCCTTCGTCAATCATGCCATCATCCACCCGCCGGTCGACCGCGACCGGCCGCCCAATGAGGTCGGCGACATCTGCTGTCACGTGGAAAAGGAGACCGACGCTGGCATCGTCGTGTCCGGCGCCAAGGTCGTGGCAACGGGATCGGTGCTGACCAACTACACCTTCGTCGCCCATCACGGCCTCATCCCGCTGCAGGACAAGAAATTCGCCGTGGTGTTCATGGTGCCGACCAATCATCCGGGCGTCAAATTCATCTGCCGCACCTCCTATGAGATGACGTCGACGGCGATGGGCAGCCCGTTCGATTATCCGCTGTCGAGCCGGCTCGACGAGAACGACGCCGTTTTCATTCTCGACAAGGTCTTGGTGCCCTGGGAGAACGTCTTCGTGTACGGCGACATCGAGAAGGCCAACAATTTCTTCCCGCGCACCGGGTTCCTGCCGCGCTTCGTCGTCCACGGCTGTACGCGGCTCGCGGTGAAGCTCGATTTCATCGCCGGGTTGCTGCTCAAGGCGGTCGAGGCCGCCGGGACCAAGGATTATCGCGGCGTGCAAGCCAATATCGGCGAGGTCATCGCCTGGCGTAATCTGTTCTGGGCGTTGTCGGACGCGATGGTGCGCGATCCGAAGCCTTGGATCGGTGATTACGTGCTGCCCAACATGGACCCCGGCAACGCCTATCAGATCATCGCGACGATGGCCTACACTAAGGTCAAATACATCATCGAGCAGACGGTCGCGTCCGGGCTGATCTATCTCAACTCCCATGCCAATGATTTCAAGAATGCCGAGATCCGTCCCTATCTCGACCGCTATATGCGCGGCTCCGGCGGCTACAAGGCCGAGGAGCGCGTCAAGCTGATGAAGCTTCTCTGGGACTGCCTGGCGACGGAATTCGGCGGCCGCCACGAGCTCTACGAGATCAATTACGGCGGCTCGACCGAGGAAATCCGCCGCTATTGCCTGTTCGGCGCGCAAGCGTCCGGCAATGCCGATCGCTTCAAGGGCTTCGCCGAGGATTGCATGGCGGAGTACGATCTCGACGGCTGGAAGGTGCCCGATCTGACCGATCCCGGGGAACTGAGCTACCACGTCCTGCGCGGCGCGGGAAAGTAAGACTTAGGATTTCGCGGCTCGGCCGGCAACGGCGTTGCTTCACCAGAAATCTAGAGTCGGCTCCAGTCTTTGCTCTTGTGAATGCCTGAGCGACGCCAGCCGGCCGACATGCAGAACGATCGGCGACAGCCCCTCGGCGTGCCGCAGAGCAAAGATCCCGCCGACGAACAGCGAGTGGTCACCGCAGGCGTGCCGCGCGATCACCTTGGCGGCGATCGATGCCTGGGCGTGAACGAGGAGCGGCGTGCCGCCGGCATAGTCGTATTTCAGATCGAGGTCCTCGACCGGACGCCCGGCGAAATGACCGATCAGGGATTCCTGGCCGCGGGCGAGAATGTTGACGCCGAAGTGGCCGGATTCGATGAGAAAGCCGTGCATGCGCGCGGTCTCGCCGACCGCGACCACGCAAAGCGGAGGGTCGAGCGATCCCGACATGAATGCGTTCGCGGTCATGCCGCGAATTTTGCCCCGCACCTGCGTGGTGATGACGGTGACGCCGGTGACGAACGACGCCATGACGCGGCGGAAGCGTTCGTTATTCACCGCGTCATTGCGCGGCTCACCACCGGAGGGGGGCGCCCGAACAGCCATGCGGAATCATACGAAGCCTCCCGGGACGAGGCAAGGAACGTGGCCGCCGGTCATTGCCAGCATTCCGCTCAGGTGCGCGCCTGATTAAAACGCGCGAGAACCTCGGGCGGGATCGGCTGTGACCGTATGCGCTTCGGATCGTCCTCGTGGTGCACCACCCAAACGCGCGTCTCGAAGCCTTCGGCCGCGAGTGCGCCGGCCTTGGTGAGCCGATGTTCGATCTTGAAGCTCGAGCGGCCGCATTCGACCAGCGCCGTCTCGATTGCCACCCCGTCGCCGAACCGCGTCGGCAGGCGGAAACGTCCGCGCGTCTCCACCATCGGATGTCCGGCGAAGTCGTAGGCCTTCAGGTATTCGATCTTGGTCATGCCGAGCGCGCGCTCGATCAGTATGGTCGTGGAGGTGTCGAATATCTCGAAATAGCGCGGATAAAAAATGATCCCAGCGGGATCGCACTGGTACCATTCGATGCGCGTATTGCGAACGTTGCTGAACATCTGGTGCCGAATTCACCGCGGCGCCATGCGCAACGCCGCGTCGATACGGATGACCTCGCCGTTGATGTAGGTGTTCTCGACCAGCTGGCGGACCAGCGCGGCGAATTGCGCCGGGTCGCCGAGCTTTTTCGGGAATGGCAGCGAAGCCGCGAGGCTGTCCTGCGCTTGCGGAGAAAGCCCCATCAGCATCGGCGTCAGGAAAATGCCGGGAGCGATGGCGTTGACGCGGATCCCGAATTGGGCGAACTCGCGCGCAGCCGGCATGACCAGACTGACGACGCCGCCTTTCGACGAGGCGTAGGCGGCTTGGCCGATCTGGCCTTCAAAGGCCGCGACTGACGCTGTGGAGATGATGACGCCGCGCTCACCGTCGGCGAGCGGATCGAGCGTTGCCATGGCCGCGGCGGCGAGCCGCATGGTGTTGAATGTGCCGATCAAATTGACGCGAATGATGCGCTCGTAATCGGCGAGCGGCATCGGACCCTCCTTGCCGATGATGCGCTTGGCCGTGCCGATACCGGCGCAATTGATGAGGATGCGCGCGGGACCGTGGGCCGCCGCGGCCTTGGCAATCGCCGCCTCCGTGCTGGCGCTATCGGCTACGTCGCACTGGACCGCGAGGCCGCCGATTTCGGCCGCCGTCTGGTCCGCGGTCTGCTGGTTGACGTCGAAGATGGCCACTTTGGCGCCGGCTCCGGCCAGCATGCGCGCGGTGGCGCCGCCCAGGCCAGAACCGCCGCCGGTGACGATGGCTGCATGTCCACGAATATCCATGATCAACTCGCTTTCGCTGTGGGTGCCGCCGGCCGACCGGCGACGATCACGTTCGCCGACGGCGGGTCGGCGTAAAGCTGTTCGACCAAAGCCGCGCGATGGGCGAGCACCCTGCGCTGGTTGATCGATCCTTTATCGGTCATCTCGCCGACATCCAGCGATGGCGGCTCGGCGAGCAGAATGACGCGGCCGACGCGCGCCGACGTGCCGCGGCTTGCCTCCGACAGCGCCTCGAGCAGGCGCGCGAACGCCTGTCGCACGCGCGGGTCGCCGAGCAAGGCCGCGGCGGAGACGTCCACGGCAAGGTCGGGCGCCAGCTTGCGGCAGGCGTCGAGATCGGGAAACACCAGCGCGGCAACCTCGTCACGATCCGATCCCGCCAGCACCACATCGCGCACCAGCGGCGTGCAATGGCCGATAAAGGCCGCGCGCAGCGGACCGACGCTAACCCAGGTGCCGGTCGCGAGCTTGAAATCCTCGGCGAGCCGGCCGTCGAAGATGAGGCCCTTGGCCGGATCGGCGGCGTCCTCGAACTTGAGCGCATCGCCGATCTTGTAATAGCCCTCCTCGTCGAACGCGTCCGCGGTCAGGGCCGGCGCGCGCCAATAACCCGGCGTGATGTTGGGTCCCTTGAGCCGCGCCTCGAGCTTGCCCTCGCGCGGCACAAGTTTCAGTTCCACGCCGACAGCGGGCAGGCCGATATTGCCGACGTGCTTACTTTCCCAGCTGCAGGCCACCGCCAGCGGCGCCGTTTCCGTCGAGCCGAGGCTCGACAGAAAAATGATGCGCTCGCCCGTTGTTGCAACGGCGAGCCGCTCCAACTCGTTGCGGACGTGCTGCGACAGGGCGGCGCCGGCATAGAACAGGACTTTGAGTCGGCTGAAGAATTTTTCGCGCAGTGCCCGATCCGCATTCAGATAGGACAGCAGCATCTCGAAACCCTTCGGCACGTTGAAGTAGATGGTCGGAGCGATGTCGCGCAGATTGCGCACCGTCGCCTCGATGGCGCCGGGCATCGGCTTGCCTTCGTCGATATAGAGCGAGCCGCCATTGTTGAGCACCAGTCCGAAATTATGGTTGCTGCCGAAGGTGTGATTCCACGGCAGCCAATCAATCACGACCGGAGGCTCGTCAGCAAAAAACAAAAAACCGGCGCGGACCATGACCTGGTTGGCGCACAGCATGCGTTGCGTGTTGATGACGCCTTTCGGCTGGCCGGTGGAACCGGATGTGAACAGGATTTTTGCCACCGTATCGGGGCCGACTTTGGCATGCGCCGCCTCGACGGCCGGCGTCGGTTGCGCGCTCGACAATTCGGCGAACGGCGTCGCCGGCCGATCGCGCGGCGGATTCGCGGTGACCACGACTTCGACGCCGGGCGGCACGGCAGCGGCGATGGCGCGCGCGAATGCCGTGCCGTTGGCGGCGAAGACCAGGCCGGGCGTCAAAATGCCGATAATGGCCTTGAGTTGTTTGAAATCCTGCGAAAGCAGCGAATAGGGGACCGAGATCGGCGCATAGGGAATGCCGACATGCATGGCGGCAAGGCCGATGAGCGCATGCTCGATATCGTTGCCCGATAGAATGGCGATCGGGCGATCGGGCGAAAGGTCCCGATCGAGCAGCGCCGCGGCGATCGCCCGCACTTTTGCGAACGCTGCCGCATAGGTCTGCGTGCGCCACTTGCCCGCGCTATCGCGCTGCGCCAGGAAGATGCGTTCCGGCGCCGCTTTGGCCCAATATTCGAGCCGCTCAGTGAGCTTTTCCGGATAGGGGGGCAGCGCGTCCGGCGAGCGCATCACGATGCAGCCGTCGCTTCGGCGCTCGACCACGACATTCGCGGCGCCGAGCCGCACTTGGCGTAAAGGTGCCGGCGCGGCCGAACCAAGCGAATCAGTATTGGACATGGAGCCGGGCTCCTAGTTAGCCAACGCCATGATGCGATCTCCACCACGCATGGGGATTTTGCCGACCGAGAGCGCTTTAGTGCTTGCGGACGTCACTGACATTCAACACCATCGCCATAGCCGTATCCCCAGCGGCGCAACCGGTAAACAAGCCGTTGCCGCCGCCACGCAGCGCGAGCTCCTCGATCAGCTCTATCACACAGCGCATCCCCGTGGGTCCCTGAGGATGCCCGAAGATCAACGACGAGCCGTAGTTGTTCATTTTCTCAACCGGAAAGCCGGTATCGCGCGCGAATACGATGTCGTTCACTGCGAACGGATTGTGAGTTTTCACCGCGTCGATGTCTTTGATTTCGAGATCCGCCGCTTTGAGCGCGGCGCGCGCCGCAGGAACCGACGCCATCGGCATGTGTCCCTTTTCGACGCGCGCCTGGCCGAAACCCAGCAGCCGCACCTCGATGAACTTATCCTGCGCCAACTCGGCGGCGCGCTCCTTTGCCGTCACGATCATGCCGGCATTGCCGTCGGCCGGATGGGTCTGGCTGCCGAAGGTGACGGTGCCGTTTGGCTTCACCGGTTTCAGTTTGGCCAGGCCGTCGGCGGTAACGCCGAACACGCCTTCGTCGGCTTCGAGCTTGCCCGTTGGCTTGCGGAAATTCGCGTCGGTGATCGGCACCTCGACCATGTAGCGGCGCTGAAAGGCGCGGTCGTCGGCCAGCGCCTCTTGGTATTGCTGGTAGCGCCGAAGCACCACGGCATGCTGCTCGGCCGTGGTGATCTGATAGCGCATGGCGACGTTTTCCGCCGTGTCGATCATGGCGTTCAGCGCGAAGGGATCGTTGCTGAAGTTATCAAGCACCCACGCTTCGGTGATATTGGTGCCACCGGGCCCGCCCGGATTGGGATAAACGAGTGTCGCGCCGTTCGAGCAGCGGTCGGCCGTCACCACGATGGCGCAGCTCGCGGATCCCTGTTCGACCTCGTTGGCAGCCATCTGCAGCACGCGCGCGCTGGTGGCGCAGGCCTGGCTCACGGTGGGTCCCGGCACGTTGGGGATTCCCATGATCCCCGTCACCCACGGCAGCCCGAAAAAACTACTCGGCTGCGGAATCGTGATGCCGAGAATTCCGAGATCGATCGCGTCCATGGGAAACTTCTTGGCCTTGAGCGTTTCGCGCGCCACGTTGGCGGCGAGCTTCATGCTGTGAAGATGGCCGAGCGAGCCCTGCCACTTGGCGAACGGCGTCGACCAATATGTGCCGTAGGGAACGTAAGCGTTATTCATGGTTTTGCCCTTCAGCTCGGCACCATCAGCGCGCTGGTGCGACTCTATTTGTTGACCAGCGGACAGCCACCTTCGTTGAGCGGACGAAAGGCCTTATCGGCGGGGATCGTCCCCGTGACCTTGAAGACGTCCCACTCGCCCTTCGACTCGGCCGGGGTCTTGACCTGCAACAGATACATCGGGTGCATCGCGCGCCCGTCCTGGCGGATGGCGACGTGGCCGAACAGCGGGTCATCGACCGGCGTCGCCTTCATCGCGGCAACCACCGCGCGCCCGTCGGCGGGCGAGCCGACTTGCTCGACCGCTTGCAGATAATCCATGATGCCGGAATAAACGCCCGCCTGCATGTGATTGGGCATCTCTTTTTTTGAGTACCGCTCCTGATAGCGCCGCGACCAGGCCCGGGTCTGATCGTTCATGTCCCAATAGAACGCGTTGAGCGCCGTGATGCCTTGCGCGGTCGCGAGGCCGAGCGCCGGCACGCTTTGCAGGTCGAAGATCAAGGCTACGATCTTCTGCTTTTCGCCGATTTTGAACTCGGCCGCTTGTTTGATCGTATTGACGGTGTCGCCGCCGGCGTTGGCGAGAGCGATCACTTGCGCGCCGGAGGCTTGCGCCTGCAGCAGAAATGACGAGAAATCGCTGGTGCCGAGCGGATGGCGAACGCTGCCCAACACGCGGCCGCCGTCGGCGAGGACCTGATCGGCGCCTTGTTTTTCCAGGTCATGCCCGAAGGCATAGTCCGCAGTGACGAAAAACCAGGTCTTGCCGCCCTGCTGCACCACGCCGCGGGCAAGTCCATGTCCGAGCGCCCAGGTGTCGTAGGTCCAGTGTACGGTATTCGGCGAGCACTTCGCTCCAGTCAATGATGCGGTGCCGGCGCCCGATCCGATAAAAACCTTGTTCTTGTCGCGCGCGATGTCGGCGACGGCCAGCGCCACCGCCGAATTCGGTACGTCGATGATCATGTCGACGCCGTCGACATCGAACCACTGTCGCGCGATGGCGGCGCCGATGTCCGGCTTGTTTTGATGATCCGCCGATAGGATCTCGACCTTGCGCTTGGAATGCTTGGCAAAGTCTTCGGCCGCCAATTGGGCGGCGACCACCGATCCCGGTCCCTGGAAGGCGGCGTAGACGCTCGACATGTCGTTGAGCACGCCGATGCGGACGGTGCCATTCATCTCGGCGCCGGCCGGGGATGACATCAAGGAAAACAGCGCAGCCGTAATCGTTGCAAACTTGAGCATGCCATCCTCCCCCTGCTTTGGCGCCCGCGGCGCCGTTTTGTAGCGTTTGAGAATGCGGCCGACGCGGCCGTGCCGGGCGCGCAGGCCGAATGTTGTCATTGACAACAATCCGCGTCAAGCGGCTTGTTGCGGGCCGGATTGTGCTAGAGAGGGCGTAAGCAGAGGACGTGAGCGTGGTATCCCTGGACGGACGGGCGGGCGGCATACGCGGCGCAGAACGCAGGCAGGCTCGGCACGCGCAGGCGCTTCCCCCCGCGCAACCGGAGCCGCTCAAGCTCGCGGAATTGAACGACCACGTCGGTTATTTTCTGCGTCGGCTGCAGGTCGCATTGTTCAAGGACTTTATCCGCACGCTGGCGCCGGTGGACGTGCGTCCGGCGCAATATTCCATTCTGATCCTCATTGCCGCCAACCCGGGCCGCTCCCAGGCCGCGATCGGCCGCGCGCTCGGCATCGAGCGCGCCAGACTTGCGCGCATGTTGCATGAGCTGGAACGACGCAAATGGATCGAACGGCGGGCTGCGGCCGGCGACGGCCGCTCGCACGCGTTGTTTCTTACTGCAGCCGGCGACAAGGCCTTGGCGCGAATCAAGGCTTTGACCGCGCGCCATGAGGCGCAGATGGTCGAATTGATCGGGTCGAAGCGCCGCATGTTGCTGCTGGAGCTGTTGCGCGAATTCGGCTGAGCAGCGATGCGCATCCGCCATTTGACCGTGTCAGCCATGGCTCGTAATAACCTTTACGCGAAGAAAAGCGGCGTCGTCATCTAGCCGCCAGGAAAGACCGGCGATCTCCATC
>Ga0181532_10004992_pt1 | contig 11396 bp, 12 predicted proteins | sample PEATcosm2014_Bin_33_FD_119768 | JGI IMG/M metagenome (GOLD analysis project Ga0181532, IMG submission 119768) | Peatland microbial communities from MTU Mesocosm Facility, Houghton, MI, USA - PEATcosm2014_Bin11_30_metaG | ecosystem: Environmental > Terrestrial > Soil > Wetlands > Peat | place...
ATGGCTCACGACTCATCTCATCAATTTTTGGTTGGCGAAAGATCGTTACAGGCAGCTAAGGTTTGTTAGCGGAGAATACCAGAACGCTGAATACCGAATTTCATTCGACGCCCGAATTGCGACCGAGGCTCCCGTAGACTTGGCGCTTGGGTTGCTGACTTCCACACTCACTGCGCTTGTATTCCTTGATGTCCTTTGGTCAGTGGGAGGCAATTTGACCTTCTTGCTTTCCGGACGCGAGGTGACCGTGCCTGCTTACCTTGTGGTCGGCGTCGTCGTTTACTCGTTGGCGTTCACGACCATCATGATTGCGGTCGGTCGCAATTTGACTTCGGTGATTCAGGAGGAAAACCAGGCAGAAGCTGAGCTACGGGCGGCCGCCAATCAGATCCGCGAAATAGGAGAAGGAACGCCGTCCGGTGCCGCCGCGCCGGAGGACTACTATAGTCTGTGGCGCGCACTGGGCGAAGTCCTTCTTCGATGGCGTCAATTGTGCTGGCAGTTGATGGGAACGACGATGGTGTCGCAAACAGACGTTTTGTTCGCACCGGTAGTTGCGTGGGTACTCTGTGCTCCCAAGTTTCTCGCCGGGAGCATGACGCTTGGCGAACTCACACAAGCTGCAGCCGCATTCGTGATGGTGCAGGTAGCATTCAACTGGGTCGTAGACAATTACCAGCGGCTGGCCGATTGGCGCTCAGCAGCCTATCGGGTCGCGACGTTATTGCAGGCGCTCGATGATGTCGACCGGATCGACCCAATGGACCCGTTAGAATACGCAGACGATCGTTCTCCAAAGCAGCATTCCAAGTAAAAGACAGCCAAGTTTCGACCTAACAAAGATTGTTTCGATCATCATTTCCTTGGATAATCCAGGTACGCTGCATAAATACATTATGCATAAGAACGTCAGGAGGTCGTTGGTGAAGGTGAAGGACTTTATGACGTGTCAGGTCGTGACGGTTACACCGGAGGCCTCGATCCTGGACGCGGCTCGGCTGATGCTAGACCATAAGATTAGCGGCTTACCGGTCGTAAACGACGGCGGCCGCGTCGTCGGCATCGTCAGTAAGCACGATCTTCTGCGTGACAATGTCCAGACGAAACGGATGCATTGGCTCCGTTTGATGATAGACCATTTGAACTTGGCAGACGTATCGAGGCGGCTCGATGAGCGCAAGGTCTGCGAAGTTATGACCCCCGATCCCGTAACCGTCACCGAGGCGGCTTCGCTCGAAGAAGCTGGGCGTTTATTGGAAGAAAACGATATCAAGAGATTGCCCGTCGTGTGCGACGATGAATTGGTTGGCATCATTGCCCGCGCCGATATGGTTCGAGCGATTATTCGTGCCGCTCGCAAGATAAAGGAAACGGCGAAGCGCGATGAAATAGCAGATGCGCGGTTGCTTGAATTGGAGCGACAATCGTTCCTGCATCGCGCACGTCTATCGACTTAGCAATCTACCTTAGCATGTGAGGGGCATGGCCTCAGCGGTATTTTGCACTGTCCGTGCGGGCGCGATCCGAACGACCCGCGGTCTCGCCGGCGGCCAGTTCGACGATTTCCGCGGTGATTTCTTCCTGTCGGACGATCCTTTGGATTGCCAGCAAAGCCGAAAGCTTGCGCTCGATTTGGCTGCGCAACGAGGTCATCGCTTCCATGGGGGCATCGTTCTCCGCCGCGAAGGCATGTAGCGCCGTGTTGCAGAGTTGTGCGTGCACATAATCCGCGTTGAGCTCGATCAGAAGCGTTTCCGATGACAGGTTCAGCAGAGGCGTGTTGACATCGTTGAAGCGAAAAGGCCTTACATGTCGAGAGGGAACAAGATCTTGGCTAGGTCGGCGCGCCAGTTCCAGCCAGCCTGGTGACAACATGGAGGGCAAGGAGGTACGCTTTGGCGTGGTCCAGAACAGACTGTTCGCCGACGTCACCATCACCTTCACCACGGGCAGCGTCAATTCCATGCATGATGGCTTCACGCTTCTCGGCGGCATGGGAGCCATGATGCTGCCATACGTGTTCGACGGAAACGGCGTGGCATTTCTCGCCGCACTGGTATGGCAGCGTCGGTGTCTTCATCGCGGGCCGGGCGGTCGCCAGTGTTCCTGGGCAAGAAAATCGAGAAGCCCGAGATCGTCCTGGTCTGGCTGTCGCTATTGATCCATCCCTGGTCATCCTGGCGCCCACCGGTTGGTCGCTGATCGCGCCGTACGGCGTTGCCGCGATCGTTCACATGGGGGCCGCCCTCCGACGGCTTCAGATGAGAATTGATTTCGCTCAACACCGGGCGCGGCAGAATGAGCATCCTCTTGGTTCGCATCGAGCCATCATTCCGGAGAATAAAGAAATGACCAAGGACTCGGAAACTAAACCGCAGGATCTAGCCCGCCCACACCCGGCTGCGTCGATGGACGAGAAGCAGGCGGCGGAGCGGCGTCGGCTCGAAGATGCATTGGAGGATGACGAGGTGCTTGAGACCCTGAAGTCGCTTCGCGCGCCAAGGGAGAGAAAGGCGACGACCTAGTTAACGCGTCGTTGACGGTCGGCCTGAGAATCCAAGCGGGAGAAGCTGCAGGTCTCGTTGCATTGCAACATGGCAATATGCACAGCGAACATGCGCCGTGAGGGATTTCTTGCCCTCAACGTAACTGAGATCCGCCAGACCCTGCCGTAACGCTGCGAGGAATATGGCTTCTTCCGCGGGACTACCCGCGTGCCAAAGAACTCCTATCCTGGGAATTTTGCCGGCACGCTGCGCCCGCGCTGCGGCGAGTAGGTTCTCGAAGTGGGGGACAGGACCCTCAGCGTGACGAAAAGGCGGCGGTCAATAGCGATTAACGCATTCTCGACTCGAGTTTGATCATTTCGCCATCGACGACGAAATTGCCGTATCCGTGATGATGGATGGTCTTGGGGTTTCTTTGCGCCGGATCGACCCAGGCTTGCAACACCTCGAGAACGAACAAATTGTACCTATTCACCAGACGGCTATCGGCCACCTTGCATTCGAGATTGGCGAAACACTCCGCGATCAACGGAGCTGCGACAAGCTTGGCTGGCATCGGTGACAGCCCAAACCCTTCAAACTTCGCAACGTCACGGCCCGAGCAATTGCCGACATCCACGATATTTTTGGCCAGGTTCGCCGCGGGAATAGCGATTACGCACTCTTTTGTCGCCCGCAACGCAGCAAAGCTGTAATCGGCCTCGCTGACGACGCAGGCAATGAGCGGCGGCTCAAACTCGACCATCATATGCCAGGACATCGTCATGACGTTGGCGCGGCCGTTGCGGGCGGTGGTCAGCAGAACCACCGGACCCGGTTCAATCAACCGATAGACCTCGGCCAACGGAAGCTCTTTCATCGACATCACTAGATAGCCGCCCCAATATTTGCCGGACCAATTAGGCGTTGTGCATCTCTGAGATTTGCTTTATCCGCCGGCTTCCAAATTCCTGAAGCGTCGCCAGAAAAGTTATGGCGTCCTCGCGGCTCAGCACGCCGATGACATGTTGATCCCGAATGACAGGAATTTGGTTGAACCCATTCCGGTCCATCATCTCAAGGGCCGACCACAGCTCAGTGTCCGGCCCGATGCATTTCAACTGTTCCAGCGGAAGCATGACCTGGCCGGCGCTTGTCGTAGCCCATTGGGGGCGCGGCACTTCCCTGATCCGATGCAAGGTTATCAAGCCAACGGTTTTTTCACCGCGCTTGACGAGAAAAAAGCGCTGCCCGGCCCCAAGGATCTGCCCGTCTACTAATTCCTGAAGCCGCAGATCTTCCGAAATGGCGGCGCAATGCGTACTCATGACCCGCGCAACGGGATGACCCGTCAGCAAACCCCGAAACATCATCTGCTGTATCTGGATGGAGGCCGCGTTGTCGAGGAACCAACCGATCAACGCCATCCAAAGGCCTCCACCGAGATTGCCGGTGAAGATCTGCGTAACACCGACGAAGATCAGAAGGAAGGCAAAGAACCTGCCGGTGTTGGCTGCAATGAGGGTCGACCGGTCCATGTTTCCTGTGATCGCCCACATGATGGCTCGCAAGACACGACCGCCATCGAGCGGATAGCCCGGGATCACATTGAACAGCACTAGCGCCAGGTTGATGTAGGCCAGATATTTGGCCACACCCAACAGCGGCTCCACGCCGGCGACCAACGGCTGCACGGCGTAGAAAACGATCGCGAGGACGAGACTAACGATCGGGCCTGCGATCGCGATGAAAAACTCGGCGGTCGCGTTGGGTGCTTCCGCGCCGATTTGGGCGACACCGCCGAACAGGAAGAGCGTGATGCTGCGCACCGGAATCCTGTAATGCAGCGCTATCACGGAATGCCCCAGCTCATGCAGCAGCACGCTGACAAAAAGCATGATGGCTGTTATCGCACCGGTCAACCAGTATAGAAAAAGTGGCCACTGCTTGAATTCCTCGGGATAGTAGCTATCCGCGAGCATCCAGGTGAGCAGCGCAAAGATCACAAACCAGGAGTAATCCAGACCAACCGGAATCCCGAAGATCCTGCCTAGCGGAACAGTTTGCCGTTTCATGAGAAGCTTGCCCTTGTTCAGCGAACAGCCAATCCGGCGTGGATGACATCACACGAGTCTTCCTCAACGAGAGCAAGCAAACGCGGGATGCGTTCAGACAGCTGTCTTCTTGAAAAATCATTCATTTTTTTAGATTATTCGACTTCGTCGCATCAATTTTGATTCAGGTCACTTCGGAATCTTGTAAATGAAGCTCCCTACGGCATGGGCAGAGGAAAAGGGATCATGATGAGGCGTTTAGAGCTTTTGGTCGCCCTCAGCATGGCTCCAGCTCTGTTCGTTCCGGCAATGAATGCGGTTTCACAGACCGCCGCTCCAGGCGGTGGGCACGGCTTCTTGATCGACAAACACGTTACCGCGCACGTCAGCTGCGCTCAATGCCACGCTTCCGGAATGGCTCTTCCGCCGACAACTGCGGCATGCCTGACGTGTCACGGCGGGACGTACGAGAAGCTCGCAGCGAGCACTGCAAACGATATGCCCAACCCCCACGAGTCGCACCAAGGCGAACTCCCCTGTGCACAATGTCACCATGTCCATAAGGCGTCAGTGACACTCTGCGACCAGTGTCACACCTTCGATATGAGCACGCCCTGACCGCGCAATGAACCCGGCTCTCGCCTATCCGTTCTCCGCGCGGGCATAACCCTCGGCGCGCGTGACAAATTCCCGCGTGATGTTTTCTATCCCAGGCGTGCCGGCCAATCTCATTACCATTGTCAATTCGTTTTTGAGGTGAGTATGCACGGCCTGAACGCCTTGCGCTCCGCCTAAAGCAGAACCGTAAAGCAGCGGACGACCGAGCGCGACCGCAGTCGCTCCAAGTGCAAGCGCCCGGAAGACGTCCTGGCCCCTGTATATTCCGCCGTCTATGATTATCGGCACGCGACCCTTCACGACCGAAGCGACATGAGGCAGTGTCGTCATGGGTGCGGTCGTGTTATCGAGCTGACGACCGCCGTGGTTCGAGAGCCAGATTGCCGAGCAACCGGAATTGAGCGCTTGCTGGGCGTTGGTGGTGGACAGGATGCTCTTGATGACGACTGGCAGGCCGCTCTCTTTTTGGCAGAACTCGATATCCTTCCAGTCCATATCCCCCTTCATGTCCATCGCGCTGCCAGTCACGCCGGGGGTTTTTGGCGCGTTGCCCATTTTCAGATTTGGAAGCGCTGCGCCCTGCAGCCGCATCGACCGTTCACGGTTGCTGGTCACATTCACGTCCGCGGTGACGATTATGGCTTTGTAGCCTGCCGCGTTCGCGCGTTGCAGCATCTCCCGGGCGAACCCACGATCACGCGGGATGTAGAGCTGAAACCATTTCGGTCCCTCAGACGCAGAAGCAATGTCCTCAACACTGAGTTGGGAAACCGAACTGACGCAGTACAGCGTACCGGCACCGTTCGTTCCTTTGACGTTTGGCAGATCGGCCTGCGCATGGACCGAGCCCTGATTTCCCACCGGCGCCGCAATGACGGGATAGGAGAGCTTGCTACCCAGCAATGTTGTCGTCGTGTCGGCGCTCCCGGTGCCATTCATGAAGTCGGCATTGATGACCCATCTGTTGAAGGCCGCCATGTTCTCGCGCATCGTCCATTCATCGCCAGCGCCACCCGAGACGTAGGCGAACCCAAAGGGCGCCATGACTTTCTGCGCTTCGCTTTCGAGGTCGCGGAGCGTGACGATATTGATCTTTTTCTCGCTGCTCGGGACGCCGCTGGTGTCAGCCTGCGTCTTCGGAACGGATTCGCCCGGCGCATTTTGCGCCAAAAGCGGTCCCGGAGCGGAAACCGCCGCAGCCACACCCGCCGTCAGAAGCAAATCTCTGCGATTAAGATCCGCGGACATCCCTCACCTCCGATTTTTTGAAACTTCAGTTTGGTTCGAGAGCCGGAGGTTGCCTTGCGCCAAGTCAAACAAATCCAGAAAAGCATTGCTGCAGCCGTACCGCATCGCACCAAATTTGTCATGAAAAATTCACGTGGCTGGACGCGCAGCTTTCGGATGAGCTCGGCACAGCCGCAATTTGCGTTAGGCGAGCACACGTTGATCTAAATCAACTGGAGCCGAAAAAAGAGAATCCTAGGAATGGTTGCGAAGCTGCTAGCTTGTTTCTCAAACCAATGACATCTCACCGCGTGCTAACCAGCAATCACGAGGAGACGCTCCATGAAACTCCGTTCTTACGCTTATGGCGCTGCAATACTCGCTTCCGTCGCGCTTCCTGTCATCGCAACCACTTTTGCGCAAGCCGCAGATTGTCAGGATCTGAGCTGGTCAAAGGATCAGCTCTCAAAGCTTGACGCTGTGATCGCCGCCGAGCAGGGCGACGTCAAGCGCCAAGGTCCTGTGATGCAAGCCGCCGAAGTTGACGCCGCCATTGCAAGCCTCGAGCAAGATCTTGCCACCCGCAAAGACGATGGGGCCGCCAAAGGCCAAGCCGTGCTCAACGAAATTCGCGCTAATCGCGATGCTTATCAAGCAAAGCTGACGCAACTCGCGACCAACGCGACGGCAGACGCCCAAGTCACTGACTCCCGCCCATCGCCCCAGGAAGCCGCCAATACATTTTGGGGCAAGGTAAATGCGTATCTTGATGCGGTGAATGCTGACCTCCCCACCCGTCAGGCCGCTACGCAAACCAGGTTTATGGGCAACTGATCACCGACGCTGGCAGCTCGCTGTCGAACACGCTGCGGGCATCAGTGTGCGTAACGGGGCCACGACGCGCCGTGCACGCGCCGCGCATATGTGACGGTCAGATTAGGTCGTCCTGATCTGTTGCACCGCATCCCGCCCACCCGACGAGACCAAATTTCAGCGCGTCGAAAATTCAGGCGACTGCGCACGCGCCGGTTGACTTACATCAAGGCGCGTCCTGTCCATTCGGACTCAGATGCTCAACCAGTGGATACAAATCTCTTCAATGATATCTTTGAAGGAGACGTTCAAATGTCGGATCATGATCGATCGCGGGCCACCGTAGAGCGCGCACCCTCCGCAACGCGTCGCGCCCTTCTGAAGGGCTTCGCTGCCGCCGGTGCGGCGGTTTCTCTAAGTAGCAAGGTTGCCTGGGCTGACGGTGAAATCGGCTACTGGGCAAAAGATCTTCCCAACGAAAAACTGATCGAGATGTACTCGACGATCCTGCGGATCAGGTGGTTCGAACGCACGCTGGCCGACAAACAGCTGAGCGACCGCAGCTTCCGCAATCTGATTCATCTCTACGCGGGCCAGGAAGCCGTCGCTACGGGCGTCTGCGCCGCGCTCAACAACAAGGGGTCGCTCAGGGAGATTGACGTGATCTACGGTACGCACCGTCCGACCGGACACGCGATCGCCAAGGGCGTCGATATGAAGAAACTCGCCGCTGAATATAATTTCAAGGCGACCGGCCTGAACCGCGGCTACGCCGGCGAGATGCACGTGGCCGACAAATCGGTTGGTTACATGGGCGCGGACGGAATCGTCGGCCCAGCCGCCGTGATCGCCGCCGGTTCGGCCTACGCATTCCGCGCCAGGGGCAGCAAACAGGTTTCCGTCGTGTTCGGCGGAGATGGCACGTACGCTACTCCCGCATTTCATAGCTCATTGAACAACGCATCGCTGCTCAAGCTGCCGTTCATTTATGTGGTTGAGAACAATCTGTACCACCAGTTCGCGCACTATTCTTATTCCTGCCCGCTGAAAGACATCGCGGTTGCCGCCAACACTTACCGAATCCCCGGCGTCGTCGTGGATGGCCAGGACGTGACGCAAGTCTACAATAAGATGAAAGAGGCCGTGGAGCGCGCTCGCGCCGGTGACGGGCCGACCCTGATCGAAGCAAAGACGTACCGCTACTACGCCCACTGGGGCGCGCCCGGCGCCGAGGTCGGAAAAATGGGCTCCTTCGGTTACGACCCGCAAGCCATCACCTCGTGGCGTCCGGAACGCGAGCTGCGGGATTGGCTGCAGCGAGACCCGGTCGACATCTGCCGCGGTACTCTGATCTCGTGGGGCGTCATTGATCAGGCCAAGGCCAACGCAATCGAGGCCGCCGTCAAACAAGAGGTCAAGGAAGCCTTCGATTGGGAGGCCCAGCAACCGCTGTGCAAACCCGAAGACGGAGTGAAAAACGTGTTCGTTCAAGGCTCGGTTCCTGCGCGCCAGTTCGGCTAGGCGCAGGACAGACCGCAACAACATCTGAGGATCAGGAGAACGACCATGGCAAACAAGAGCTTTATGTACGCGGTATACGAGGCGGTGCAGCACGAGATGCGCCAGCGCAAGGATATGACGTGGCTGTTCGAGCTCACGCCCGCGGTTGCTTCAAACCCCGGAACGCCGGTGATCAACCTCGAGAAGGAGTTTGGTCGCACGCGCGTCACCAACACCGGCATTGATGAAATGTGGATGGCCGGCGCTGCCCTTGGCGCAAGCTTGGTCGGCAGTCCTTCCGTGACCTACATCCCGTATCAGGGAAGTCAGGTTTGCTTTGAGATGATCCAGAACCACGCCGGCAAGCTGCATCACATGAGCGGCGGCGACTCCACGATGCCGGCGGTGTTCATTATCGAATTGTCGGGACAGAGCCCCGGCTTTGCCGGACAGCATTCCGATTATGAATGCGACAGTTACTATGCCCATATCCCTGGGCTCAAGGTCGTCATTCCATCGAGACCCTATGACGCAAAGGGAATGATGGCTTCCGCCATCCAATCCCCCGATCCGGTGCTCTTTCTCTATGCCGCCGGCTTGCGGCAATTGAGCGAAGAAGTCCCCGACGAGCAGTACACCATACCGCTCGACAAGGCTGCCGTGCGCACCACCGGCAACGACCTCACCCTTGTGAGCTCCGGCGCCGGAATGCCAGCAGTGATGGAGGCGACCGAGCAACTGCAAAAGGCCGGAATGAAGGTCGAGGCAATCGATCTGCGAACACTCAAGCCGATGGATACCGAAACTCTGGTCAAGTCGGTCCAGAAGACCAAGCGCCTGCTCACTTTCGACCAGTCCTATTACACGCTCTGCCCGGGCGCGGAAGTCATTGCGCGCGTGGCGGAGAACGTGGACGGCGCGCGCTACAAGCGCATCGCATTTCCGGACGCGCCGCCACCCGCATCACCCGAGATGTTCAACTGGATGCGTCCCAACGCGAGCCATATCGTCGGAGCCGCCAGGAAACTAGTGAGCTGACCGCAATTGGCTCGATCAAGACCCGATGGCAAGACACCGCCATCGGAAGCCCTCAAACCTCAGGAATGGTGCAAGATGGACGCCGCTCAACAATTATCAGCCCCCTGCCCCGTTTGCGACAGCACGGACACCCGCCATGCCCACGTGCGCTCGGCATTCTGGCACGATGACCGCCTGGTCATGATCGAAGACGTGCCTGCTTTGGTGTGCAACGTTTGTGGCGAGCAATTCTACGACGACGGCGCAGTCCTTTTGATCGATCGGATGCGTCAGAACGGCTTTCCGCCTGAGGATGCCATCCGTGAACTGCAAGTGCCAGTGTACTCCTGCAGCACCTTCGCATCAGTCCACCAAATGCCGTCAGACGAAATGCTGGCAAAACTGTTCGCGTAAGCCGGCGCAAGGAAACAGAGAAAGGCACGATCATGCGCTTTACTTCCTCTCTGGCCACCTGCACCGTCGCCGCGATGTTCAGCGGCTTCGTTGCCCAGCCACTCGCCGCTCAGACCGCCGAGCAGCTGACTTTCATCCCATCGGGCGGACGAACGCTTCTGACCGACGTTGCGGCCAGCAAGCCGCCGGTCGGCGAGATCAAGTCTCTGCTGACAGCCAAGCACTCGCGCGAGGAATGGTCGAGCTACCTGGCCGCGCATAACAAAGCCATTCCTGCGATACAGAAGCTGAGTGACAAGGAGCGGCTCACGCTTGCTGACTATCTTTCCTGGCACATGCCGTTGCCGACGAATCAGGTTCCCGCGAATCCTGCAAGTACCGATTGGACGCGCAATCTGCCGAAGGACGGACGCGATTTGGCGCTCAACAATTGCCAGGGCTGTCACATCATTACGGTGGTCGTGACCCAACAGCGGAGCCACACGGCATGGATGGGAACGCTGAGTACGCCGAGCCATGCCCCTATCAAGATTACGCCTGCGGAACGGGAAGAGCTGGCGAGCTATCTTGAGCAGAATGCGGGAATCCCAATCGAGCAAGTTCCCGAGGATCTGCGGGCTTCCGGCGCGACATACTGAGCCCCGCGACCCGGCGAGGTGAAATGACCACCCCATGCTGTTCACCTCGCTCGAATTCTTCGCATTCCTGCCGCTTGCTTTGCTGATCTTTGCAGCGTTGCCGGTGGAGCGGCGCTGGATGGGCCTGCTGCTTGCGAGCTATCTCTTCTACGGCTTCGCCCAGCCGATCAACCTCATCTCACTCGGCGCCGTTACTATCGTGGTCTATGCAAGCGGCCGTGCCATCGCGTCAGCAAAGCCGGGGCCTTGGCGCAAGCTGATCCTTGGCGCGGGACTGACCGTCATCCTCGGCTCGCTCTTTGCCTTCAAATTCTACAATTTCATCGCCGGCGAACTGTCGCTGATTGCCGGACAAATGCTCGGCGGCGAGAGGCTTGCGATCCCGCGCATCGGCGTGTCGACGCCGGTCGGCTATTCATTTTACGCCTTTTCGGCCGCGAGCTATCTCATCGACATCTATATGGCGAGGCTGCCGAAGGCGGCAGGCGCCGCCGATGTCGCGCTCTATGTCGCGTGGTTTCCGAAAATCCTGGCCGGCCCGATCGAACGCGCGACCACCTTCCTGCCGCAGCTTTGGCAGGGTTTGCGCACCAATCCGGATTATCTGGTGCTCGGACTACAACTGATCG
>Ga0181532_10004994_pt1 | contig 11393 bp, 13 predicted proteins | sample PEATcosm2014_Bin_33_FD_119768 | JGI IMG/M metagenome (GOLD analysis project Ga0181532, IMG submission 119768) | Peatland microbial communities from MTU Mesocosm Facility, Houghton, MI, USA - PEATcosm2014_Bin11_30_metaG | ecosystem: Environmental > Terrestrial > Soil > Wetlands > Peat | place...
CAGAAAGCAGACCTTCGGCACTTGGGAGCCGGGCCCACTCGCTAAGCTCCGCCCAGTGTGACCCGAGCAACAACGGGCGAATTCAACAAACGGAGACACTCTCATGTACCAGAACAAAGTAACCCTCATCGGCTTTCTCGGCAGCAACCCAGAAGTTCGCACCGGCAACAACCGCAGCTTCACGACACTCTCGCTGGCAACCAAGTCCTCCTACAAGAAGGACGACAAGTACATCTCGCACACCGAATGGCACCGTTGCGTTGTCTTCGGCAAGCTCTCGGAGTTCGCCAAGACGCTCACCAAAGGCGCACATGTCCAGGTGGAAGGCGAACTGCGAAGCCGGGAGTACGACAGCAAGAAGACGGACACGAAGCAGCGCGTCTGGGAAATTCGGGTCGCTTCGATCCTGAAGCTAGACCGCGCCGAAAAGGCCGCCCCGGAAGATCAGGGGCACGATGAAGTGCCCCAAGAGGAAACGGCTGCGTAAGCCCTTACTCTTCACTCTCGGAAGCCCGGCTATCCGCTGGGCTTCCATCGCTGTGAGGTTCCCACGATGAGCTTCGAATTGATCCTGCCATTCCTTAGGCCGATTGAGCCGCTATTGCTGGACGAAAGCGTCAGCGAAATCATGGGCAATCCCGACGCCTCATGGTGGTACGAACGCGACGGAATTATCCGCCAAGAAAAGACCATTTCGTTTGACGCGGGCAAACTACAAACCGGCCTCGAAGTTATTGCTAATCAACTCGGTAAGAAGCTCGACGAGGACAACCCACTTCTGCACGCACAACTCCCGGACGGTAGTCGTTTGGCGGCAGTCATCCCACCGGTCGTGCGCTGTACACCTGCGCTCATCATCAGGAAATTCACCAGCCGCCATTACACAGTTGATGATCTAATCGCTCGCGCCACGCTGACGCGGGCGCTTGCAGACTTCTTAGCGGAACAAATTCGCAGCGGAAAGACATTGCTCATCAGCGGCGGGACCGGTACCGGCAAGACCACACTCTTGCGGATACTGGCCGACTTTATTCCCGAACAGGATCGCCTCGTTGTCATCGAGGACACCTCCGAACTTCAGATCCACAAGCCGAACATTCTGCCAACGGAATGCCAGACCGATACGTTTAAGGCCAAGATAACTTTCGACGACCTTCTAAAGTCCGCTCTCCGCTGGCGACCGGACCGCATCATTCTCGGGGAAGTCCGCGGAAACGAGGCACGAACGCTGCTCGATTCCTTCAACACGGGCCATGCGGGTTCAATGGCCACAATCCACGCTAACTCGGCGGAGAAAGCCCTTCACCGTTTCGCCAATCTCGTGATGCGCAGTCACGCGCAACCTTCTCCGATACCGAAGCCGAGATCGCGGAAGCTGTCGATTTTGTCGTCCATGTTGAACGCCAGCCAGGCCGCCGCGTTGTACGCGAGGTGCTTGCGCTCCGCGGCTATGACCGCGACGCCAAACGCTTCCTTATTGAGCCCGTCTTCGAGGTACAACCTGCCACATCATTTGTACGGAATGCGGCGCCTATTGCTGCTGACGTGGTAACCAATTCTGCGCAGAACGATTCCTTGATTCCAGTACCTATAAAGGAGAACCAATATGCCACTGCTTGAGATCAATCAGATCCGCCACGTCTGTGCTTCTGTTCGGCTGGATGAGGTCACCGCCACGCAGGTCGATCAGTACGCCGCCTTCATCCAAGCATCTGCCGACGATGTTGTCGACAAGGCGCTGAACTATGTCTTCTCGAAAGACCGCGACTTCCAGGACTTTCTCAAGACGCCGCAAGCCAAGCAGGTTGCGTCGACTTTGCGTGTCCGTAGAGGTCCGAGCAATGGTGCGGCAGAGGAGCCTGCAAAGAAGCTTGTAGCCGGGGTGGAGTCCACGCCTTCTGTGCGTGCGGTGAAGGCGTGATCCTACCGTCGATTCCGTCGTGGTGCCAAAACGGTGCTTCGCACCGGAAGAATTTTGACACTCCACCCCTGGGAGGGAACTGTAGGGAAACCTGCGGGTGCTCTGGGGGAACAATCCTGGCATTCGATAGATAGCGTATTCCGGGGTTCCGTGCGGAAACCCGTGTTTGCCTGCGGAAAAATACAGGTGTCGGAGGTGGAGCGATGGCGCTGCTCGATGAGAAGCACCTGGCAGCGGAGGCGGCCAAGCGCGCGCGATTCCGAGTGCATCACGTTGGCACAAAGCTTAGCCAGGCGGAGATGCACGAGCTGGAAGCGCTGGCGGCGAAGCGGAAGCAGACGCAGGCCGAGCTGATCCGCGGGCTGGTACTGCGCGAGATCGAACAGGACAAGACGGGCCTTCAACCCAGTGCCGAGATGGTGGAGCTCACCGCGTGCCGCCTGCTGTTGGTCAACCTGCTGGGTCCGATGGCGAAGGGGCAGACGATAACGCAAGAGGTGTTCGACGGGATCGTGGACGAGGTCAAGAAGCAGAAGGCGCGTGTGGCGCGGGACCGGCTCAAAGACCACGAAGCGTCGCGCTGAATCTCGGTGGCCGAGTACCGCTGCACTGCGGCAGCAGGCGGATAGAAAGAAAGCGCGCCGGGAAAACTTGGCGTCCACGGGAACGGGTAATCTCCCATTTTTTCCGCTGGCGAGTGTACGGAGCGCAGGAGGCCAGTCAAGGCTCTGCGCTTCGCTCCGACCGCTATGCGGCGCAAAGAATTCGGCCTTGACTAACCTCCCTCTCCGCTCCTGTGTTGCTTCCAGCTATCGAAAACACGTGAGAAATAAATGGGGGCAGATTTAAGTGATCTCGAGAAAGGCACCATCGAACCAAGCCCCCGGAGACTCCGCCGCGACCCAGACGACGGTTCCGACATTATCCCTGGCGCGCACGACCAGAGCCACATCTACGAATGGAGCGATACGGAGCTGGCCGTGATGTTCATTACGCCAGCTACGAAACCCGCCCGTCCCTTTTACTGGCGGAAACAGCGTGACACTGGGCTCGCAGCCGGGATGCGACTAATCCAGAACGGCGCTAGGTTCAATCACCCCGCGACAGGCGTCTAGTTTTGATCTAATTTCGCGCCGGACCACGTTGGCAGCCGAAGCGTGGCCATCTGCTTTTTGCTTACCTGCCTCTTCTTTTTAACCCCGACCAGCTTGATGGCGATCTTTACCTGGGCCGCGCTGTTCGGATCAAAGCTGAAATCCAGCGGGTCAGTACGGAGGAGATGAAGTGTCCCAAGTGCGGGATCGTGTTCGCGGCGGGACTCGCTCATGTAGAGAGGCGGCAGGAAGCCAAAACCGGGGTTTTTGCGAGTTGTTGAGCGCCCGTCCTTCCCTCGGAGACTGTCGATTCTGACAGTAGCCGGGGGCGGCTCGCGGTCATAGATTCACACCATTAACACGACTGTATCTGGTCTGTGAACGCTGGAGCCTTGCGTACGCCTCTGTGATTCAGCCGGAAGGTCTCTTCGGTCTGCGGGCCCAAAGGAACAATCGTTAGCGATTTGCTCCAGTGCGATGAACCGGAGAAGTCGGATGCCCGTACAGAGTTTTTCATCCTTCGACGCTTTCTTTGACGCATTCCGGTTTGCAAATATGCGCCCGATGGTTCTCGGGCCCGCAGGCGAAAAATGGGTGCTCACCAGCCTGGTTCTCAACAATTTAAGCATTCAATGGGGACAGGCAGAAGCCAAAGCGGTCGTAGAGGGTGCCCCGAGGGCGGGCGGCGTCTCGATCTTCCTTCCGACTCGGGCGCCTGCGGCATGGTGGTGGAATGGGCGTCAGTGTGACGAGCTTTCTCTGATGGTCGATGCGCCGGGCGCCGATTTCTGCTTAGCCACCGCCAATATCCCGAGAAGTTGGTGTGGTCTCTATATTCCGAATCAAGTGCTGGCAGATACAAACGGAGATGTGACGACCGCTGTTGGTTCCAAGCGCGGCTTTTTCCAAGTGTCACGTGAACGGATCACGAGGTTTCGGTCGATCGTTGGGCAGCTCGAAGCGGCAGTTCAGGAAGCGCCTACCGCCTTGGAATCAGCCGCTGGGCAAAGGGCAGCCAGCCAGAAACTACTCCGAGAGGTCCGCAAGTTGCTAGCCGCACCGCACACAGTCGAAGCCGCACGTGGCCGCCAAGTGCTATCGCGAAGAGAAATCATTCGCATGGCAATGGATTTCGTTGAGCAGCATGACGTCGAGTGCCTATCCGTCGAACAGCTCGCTACTGCGGCAGGTGTGTCTGAGCGTACGCTTCGTGACGCGTTTCAGCACTACTTCGGCGTCGGACCAGTGCAGTATCTGAACATGAGAACTCTTCACCAGATTCGGAGAGCACTCAAAACAGCTGATCCATCGCGCGCGACGGTCAGCGAGATTGCGACGCAGTTTGGGGTTTGGCACTTCGGCCGCCTGGCCCAGGATTACCGCTTCCTCTTCGGTGAACTCCCCTCTCAGACTCTGCGCCACCTGCATTGATTGGCTACGCGGTCCCCCGCTGCCAAGCACGAATCCATAGAGGATAAGTAAGTTTTACGCGGCAGGTTGACGGTACGGACAAATTTCCTCAATTTTGCCGAAACTGGATAGACGCATACCACTACCTACCTATATTTTCGCAATTAATTCACGTGTGATTCGCAGCCAAATCACGAGTGAATCGAGGGAGAGTGCCGCCCATGATCAGACCCGAGGACATTGGCTCTCTTACGGATTTTCAGCGTAATACACAGGCCCACCTGAAAAGACTGAAACGGACTGGCCGCCCGGAACTACTGACGGTAAATGGGAGAGCTGAGGTGGTCGTACAGAATGCCTCAGCGTATCAGCGACTAATCGAGTCGCTGGAAAAGCTCAAACGCGAAGCGCTAAGAAGAGTCTGAGTTCCACGGATTTCGGTAGTACCGGAAGTGAGTTTGAGGAAAAGGCGATGAACCACCGCTCACGCATTCTGATTGCCGACGATCACAACCTTATGGCCGAGCTGTGCCAGCGATTGCTCGAGCCCGAGTTCGATGTGGTCGGAGTGTTCACCAACGGTCGTGCCCTGGTACGCGCTGCCGGCGAATTGAAGCCGGACGTGGTGGTGCTCGATATCGCGATGCCCATCCTGAATGGTTTGGACGCAGGGCGGCAGCTGAAGCAAATATTGCCCGCCGTCAAGCTCGTCTATCTGACCATGAATTCCGATGTGGTGTTGGCCGCCGAAGCCTTTCGGCGCGGCGCCTCGGGATACTTGCTCAAGACATGTGCGGCGGCTGACCTGGTGCGTGCGGTTCGCGATGCCTTGCGAAGCCGCACCTATCTGTCTCCCGCCCTGTCGCGAGACACCGTTAATTTCTTGCGGACCAGAGAGAACAAACTGATCGACGAAAGCGAGCTTCTGACCCCGCGGCAGCGAGAAGTACTGCAACTACTGGCCGAAGGCAGGGCGATGAAGGAAGTTGCATCGATCCTGCGCATGACCCCCAGGACGGTCGCGTATCACAAGTACCGCATGATGGAAGTACTCGGCGCCACAAACAGCTCCGAACTAGTCAAGTACGCCGTTCGGAACCACATGATAGCCGCGTAACTTTTGCGAACGGAGGTGAGAGGCGTTTGGGTCTCCTCACAAGACGAAATGTCGAAGGATTCGACATCCGGGCCAAGCAATTGAGCATTTCTCAGCTCTTAAATTCGAGCTGCATTACACAAAACCGCAGTTGATATCAACACGAATCTTAAAAAGGAGCGAATATGAGCAGTGATAGCACACTGAATAAGCCAGCCGCGAGGCAAGACGTCAACCCCTACGGCGGAGGGCCGAGCACCGGCCTGCAGTTCCCGCCATACTACAAACCGACACCGTCCGTCCGCAGCCGGATGAACTACTTCCCCGGCAGTGAAGTCTTGGGAAAGGATGAGATGCGCATCTCGTTTGTCGGCAGCTGTCCTGTCCCGATCCGGCGCGACCAGGCTGGCACGGCTATCATGGTAGAACTCGGCAACGGCGACCGCTTCTTCTTCGACTTCGGCCCCAGCTGCATCAAGAACATCCTCGCAATGGGTGTCCCGTTGCCGGAAATCAACGACATTTTCCTTACCCACCTGCACGTGGACCACTACCACGACCTATCCTATCTCCTGCCATTCTCGGCATGGGGCGGGCGGTGGAAGATGCCGCTGCGGGTTACCGGGCCGTCCGGCCGCACACCGGAGCTCGGCACCAAGGGCATGGTTGCGGGCATGAAGCAGATGCTCAAGTGGCACCTGGAAGCCTTCGACATGTTCCCGATTGGGGAGGGTTACGATGTCGAGGTCAACGAGTTCGACTGGAAAGATGAGTACGGCATCTGCTACGAGAAGAACGGCGTCACAGTCCGTCATTGGCGGCGCTCGCACGCGAAGGACGGAGCCTCGGCCTACCGTCTGGACTGGAACGGTCTCTCCTTCGTGTGGACCGGCGACGGCCGGCCTGACGACCTGACGGCCAAGTATGCCAAGGGTTGTGATGTTTTCGTCACCGAGCTCCAACCCGATTTGGCACGTATTAACCAGCTCAAGTATGGGCTGCCCGAATTCCTCTTCAATTACACCGTGGACACCCACCATACGCTCGGTTACGCGACGGGGTATCTCATTAACCAGGTCAACCCGCGCTGCGGCATGGCCACTCACCTCGCTTACGACAACGACACACTCAACGAGCAAAGTGCCGACGTTCGTGTCCACTGGAAGGGGCTTTTCCTGTATGGCGCGCCGGACGTCGCGGTCCTCAACGTGACCAAGGACGCGATTTGGCACCGGATGGCTGCCCTGCCAGGATTTGCGGGCATGTCCCTGCCGAAACCCACCCTGCTGTTCGGCGACCCGCTGCCGATCGCCACGGGCATCGGCGTGGTCCCGCAGCCCCGAGTACCGCGCGAGCAACAGCAGGAGCAACAGACGCGCGATAACGAGATTGATCCGCACAAGTACTATCCGCCGGAACTTTATCGCGAGCCGCTCACCAAGCTCACGGACCCGGCGACGGTCGATCTCCTCGCGCTGGCGAAGGTGATGAATATTGATCTGAGTAAATTCATCAAGAAATAGGAGTGTGGTCCCAGTGTCCCGCCGCAACACATCGCGGCGGGGCTCTCTGGGGCTGCTCAGAATGATCAAGTTCTCTTACTGCAGACGCTTTTGAGTGGAAAGTACCGAGGAAAATTAAACAATGGAACTAATAGACGACAACGGCAAAACCGTTCCGATAACGATCCTGACCGGCTTTCTCGGGGCGGGAAAGACGACGCTGCTGAATCGCATCCTGAGCGGGAACCACGGCTTGCGCGTAGGGGTCCTCGTCAACGACTTTGGCTCGATCAATATCGATGCCGAACTGGTCGTGGGGGTGGACAACAACATGATCAGCTTGTCCAACGGATGCGTCTGCTGCCAGATTCGCGACGACCTCATCGAGTCGGTGATTTCCCTACTCGCACGTCCGGAGGCCATCGAGTACATCCTGCTCGAAGCCAGCGGAGTCGCCGATCCCGCCGGTATCGCCATGACCTTCACCGATGCCAACCTGCGCGATCGTATCCGGCTCGACAGCGTCACCTGCGTGGTGGACGCGGACCAGGTTTTCGCGCACCCGGAATATCCGCCTCTGTTGGACCTCAAGCTGCGGCAGGTCGGGTTTGCGGACATGCTGATTCTCAATAAGGTGGACCTCGCTGGTCCCGAGCAAGTCGGCAAGGTTAAGGCCTGGCTCGACGAGCACTTCAACCGTCTGCGCATCGTCGAGACAAATTACTGTGAGGTGCCCTACGAAATCCTGCTGGGTGTGGGGCGTTTCGATCCGGCGCGAGCAGCGCTTAACACGCGCCCCATTGAGGAGAGTTGCAGCGACCCCGCCTGTCATGACGACGACCCTAACCATGACCACGGCCACAACGGGGAGAACCACTCGAAGGTGTTCAGCACCTGGAGCTACGAAACAGATCAGCCGCTGGTACTGGAGGCGTTGCGGGAGACGATGCGTAAGTTGCCAGGGACGGTCTATCGAGCCAAAGGAGTCGTCTACAGCACCGACGTACCACACCGACGCGCGGTGCTGCAGGTGGTCGGCCGGCGTGTGGACATCTCGTTCCAGGAAGACTGGGGCGAGCGCGCACCGCGGACGCAGATCGTAGCCATCGGTGCGGCGGGAAGCATCGACGCGAGTTTGATGGAGAAGACCTTCGCGTCCTGCATTTCGACAGCGGTCGCGCCTCAATCACTGCGCTCTCCGCGATGAGAGATTTTGCGCAGCAGCCTGTTTGCATTGCTTAGGAGGATGGATGCACGCAGTTATGGATCCACCGTTGACGGCCGCTCCCACCGACATTTCACTTGTGCGTGGCGGCCTGTTCTATCGATTCCAGCAAGCGGTGGGGCTCATCCGTCCTAATCAGTCGGGCGTAGGCCGCCGCAGCGCTGTCCTGATTGCGATTGGCTGGCTGCCTTTGTTGGCCATCACTACACTGCTGAACCGGGGGGCTCTCCATTCTCTCTTAACGGACTTCCGCGTGTACGCCCGGCTGTTAATCGCAATTCCCGTGTTATTGAGTGGAGAGATTTTGCTGGACTCACGCTTCCGAACGATGTTGGGGTCCATCAGCGAGTCAAATCTGCTCGAAGACTCCGACACCGCACACATGGACGGCGTAATGGCCAGGATCGTGCGGCTACGCGATTCGCTCGTTCCCGAGTTTCTGATACTGGCAGCGATTATGGTGTTTATTCTCGCTTCGTACCATGAGCTTGTCGATGCGACGCCATGGCTTGGACAGGGAGAGGGTGCTGCCATCCACTTAACTGTGGCGGGCTGGTACGGCGTTTTGGTAGGAGGGCTCCTTTGGAATTTTCTGCTTGTGCTGGGACTGTGGCACTGGTTCTTGTGGACATTCTTCGCTTTCAAGCTTTCCAAACGGAATTTGAAGGTCGTCGCTACTCACCCTGACGGCCACGGAGGGATCGGCTTCTTCGGCCTCATGGGAGAGGCTTTCGCCCCCATTGCTTTCGTCGTCGCTTGCGTGGTTGGAGGAACCTGGCGGCAGAATATTCTTCATCACGGAACTCATGTGATGACCTACAAAGTGCCCGCAATAGTTCTGGCAGCGATGATCGCGCTGACGGCGCTCGGGCCGCTGCTCTTCTTTGTTCCTCGGTTGCGCATTCTCCGCCGGAGAGGAATCCGCGAATATAGCGCTCTCGGTCACATAAACAGCACCGAGTTCCACGAAAAATGGATTGCACATCGTGCCGGGCACGAAGCCGACTTTCTTCAAGCCCCGGAGAGTAGCAGGCTCTCTTCTTATGGCCAAATCTACGAAAAGATCGAAAAGCTGAAGCCCTTTCCGGTAGACAAGGGCTCTCTCTACATCTTGGCATTCGCGGTGGTCGTGCCCTTGCTACCCGCGGTGCTTACGGAGATCCCGTTTGTCGTAGTGTTCAAGGACTTGCTCAAGGCGGTGCGGTGACTCTGCCCCGAGCAGGAACTGTCGGTTCTAACAGTGGCCAGTGTCGGATGGGGCCCGTAAATTCAATGTTGGTGAGGTAGCAAAATCAAAGCCGCCGAAAAGGACACAATCATGGGAACCACCCTTAAGGGGATTAAGGTGCCGCCGGAGGCTCCGCCGCACATTGCTACGCCGGACTTTATCGAATCCTCCGTCGGCACGCTCGAATTCAAGGATGGTGCGCCAAGCAAGGAAACGATTGACAAAGTTTATGACTACCTCGACCTGATGCACGCAGTCGAGGCCTACGTGAACGCGTATCAAGGCGTTTCGACATATGCCATCTGGAAGGGATTCAACGATGCTGGCATTCCCGATAACTCGGTCCTCATCTTTTCAGAGCTGATGGATTCGAAGTCCCTATTTCTGACGGCTAATGCAGACACGATCTATTTTTGGCCCATCGTTGATCTGAGCAATGGTCCGATGGTCGTAGAAACGCCGCCGATGTCGCTCGGCGTTATCGACGACATGTGGTGGCGATGGGTGACTGACATCGGCCTGCCCGGTCCCGACCGCGGCGCAGGCGGAAAGTACTTGCTGCTACCTCCGGGTTACACGGGCGAAATCCCTGACAGCGGTTACATCGTCGAGAAGGTGCGCACGACGCGGGTGAACCTGCTTGCCCGTGCATTCCTTCCGGACAACAGTCCGAAATCAGCCGTCGAGCTAATCAAAAAGATAATGAAAATCTACGCCTACCAGCCCGGCGGCTTTGGTACCAGCATCGCCACGGCGCTGGACGGTAAGGTCGCACTGGCGCGCGACTCCAATGGTCACCTGGACTGGTCCTTCCTGAGTCCGCATCCGCCCGCAAATTTCGTCGAAGGCAGCGGCAAAGTGATGAACACGATTCCGCCTTGCGACTACAGCTATTTCGCGATGCTCAACGAAGTCGTGCAGAGAGAGCCCGCTGGATCACTGGACCCGGAAATCATGGGTTCCATCGCGGCCATCGGTATCGTCAAAGGCAAGCCGTTCAATCCCGATGCCCGGATGCGGAAGATTCTCACCGACGCGGCGGCGATCGGGACTGCCACAGGAAGAACCTTGAACTGGCGTGCCCGTGATTCCGAGGGTTTCGCGTACTATCCCGGTTCTGCGTGGCTGAATTATCTCTTCATCGGCGGTTACAACTTCGAAACCCCACCACCGCAAGTGAGTTCCACCGGAGTCGTCACGCCGTATCCCGCCACGGGATACCGCACGCTAAACTCACGAAGCGCGATGTTTTATTACGCCACCGGCGTCACTCCAGCGATGTGCATGCGTCTCACGGAAGTCGGTTCGCAATACCTTGCCGCGTTCGTGGATTCCAATGGCCAGTACTTCGATGGCAGCAAGACCTACAAGGTAACGCTTCCACCGAACATTCCAGCGGCGAAGTTCTGGTCATTCACCGTGTATGACAACCAGACACGATCCATGCTGGATACACCGCAGCGATACCCGAGGGCTGGCAGCCAGAGCTACCCAACTCCCGCCGCAGTGGCAAACCCCGATGGCTCGACAACAGTGTATTTCGGTCCAGCTAAGCCAGCAGACGTGAGTGACGGCAACTGGATTCAGACGGTTCCGGGCAAAGGCTGGAACGCACTCCTTCGCTTCTACAGCCCACTCGAACCGTTCTTCAGCAAGAGCTGGCGGCCGGGCGAATTCGAATTGGTGAAGTAAGTAGGCTGAAGAGATTAGCAAGGAGAAAAGACAATGGCGGCACAAGAAGGCCTGACGACTCGACCGAACGTAGTGTTCATTCTGGGGGACAACATTGGTTACGGCGATATGGGACCGTATGGCGGCGGCGAATTGCGCGGCTGCCCCACGCCAAACGCCGACCGACTCGCTCGCGAGGGGCTACGCTTGACGCAATTCATGGTGGAGTCCACCTGTACCCCATCG
>Ga0181532_10004997_pt1 | contig 11390 bp, 12 predicted proteins | sample PEATcosm2014_Bin_33_FD_119768 | JGI IMG/M metagenome (GOLD analysis project Ga0181532, IMG submission 119768) | Peatland microbial communities from MTU Mesocosm Facility, Houghton, MI, USA - PEATcosm2014_Bin11_30_metaG | ecosystem: Environmental > Terrestrial > Soil > Wetlands > Peat | place...
CACCAATTCGTGACACGCTAATCGAAGGCTTCAGCCATTTCGTTACCTCCATGACTGCTCCGATTGCTTCCGGCTGGAGCGGTTGCCGGGTGGGACTTCCACCCACTGGAAAGCGCCGCCTTTTCACAGCGCACGGGTACAGCGGACATGGCCCGGATATCGTCGATCTGTAGAGATTGACCCCTTAGCGACGGCCTGCCTCAGGATGGCTGACGGTCGCTTTCGGCGCAAAGCGGAACTGGCGCTATCATCACTCCCATGCGCCGCTTCCCGCCGCCCTGGTCGATCGAGGAGGCGAACAACGCTGCTTCATCGTCCGTGACAGCACCGGGCAGGCGCTCGCGTATCTGTACTACGAGGATGAGCCCGGCAGGCGATCGGCCGCCAAGCTCCTCACGAAACCGGCATCATCACCGCCTTCGTTGGCTCGCGCCCCCGCGGCCGGACTTTTGTCGCCCAGCGCGCGGGAGTTGCGGGCCATCACCGAAGATCGGTCAGCTTGCGACCCTTGTACGTCCAGTACAACGGTCCTTGGATGGACGGCCAATTACGGCCGGTCTCCCTTGCCAAGATCTTGGCCGCAGAGGTGTAGGAGTGATCCTCACCTCGGAACAGGATACGGCCGTCCCCTCGGGACACAGCTGAGACACCTTCCTTAAGCGTCGAGAAGACTTTCTCGCCTTTAGGGATGGGCGCCTTGAACTGTCGATGCTGCCCTCGCTTTGTCTTGGCAGGCTCGCTGGCGGGCTTGATCAACTCGCTCGTGATCGCGATCGAAAGATAGCGGCCGGTTCCGGCCCAATCTTCCGCACCCGTCTTCTTCTCTACACGTGCTTTAACTTTTAGCATTTTTCGTACTCCTTCATCTATTGGTCGCCCAGGTGGCGCACCGGATGATGAAATATAGCGTCAAGACGTTAAAATATCAATACGTTTTAACTATCTGACGTTTTGACGGCCAACGGCATGGCGGCGAACTTCGCCAAGCTGCCGGAGCTGCTGCGGCGGAAGGCCGACAGCCTCTAGAGCGCCCCGCGCCGCCCCGGGGCGAGGCGCTGGAGCGCGTCAATCGATTGAGCCGGAGGGTTGTTCGGAAGCGAGCCCACGGTGGCGTGGCGCTGGCTGCGTTTTGCGTGGTGACACTTACGGCCGAAAGCCTTTTGCGCTCATAGCGACTTTTAGAGCCGGTGTGACGCTGTAACAGCTTGGAATAGCTCGTTTCCGAGCTTACTGTCTGGATCATTCCAGCGAAGGGAGCCGCATGAGCAAGACGGATCATTCCATCACCAATCGTCGGCCGAGTATCGCCATCATCGGCGCGGGTGTTGTCGGTCTGGGAATAGCCTGGCGGCTTGCCGGCCGCGCCGCGGTCACGGTGTTCGATCGCGGCAAGGCCGGCTCGGGCGCAAGCCACGCCGCTGCCGGGATGCTGGCGGCCTGCTGCGAAGCCGAGCCCGGTGAAGAAGCACTGATTGCGCTCGGCCGCGAGAGCCAAGCGCGCTGGCCGGCCTTTGCCGAGGAACTTTTGCGCGTGAGCGGCATCGATGTCGAATTGCGGCGCGAGGGCATCCTCCACCTCGCTTTGACCGCAGACGATCAAGCCGAGATCGCCCACCGCTTGGAGTTTCAGCGCCGGCTCGATCTGCCGCTCGAATGGCTGTCGGCCGCGGCGACGCGAGCGCGCGAGCCGCATCTTGCCGGTAAAATCGCCGGTGCGCTGTTTTCCCCGGAAGACCACCAGGTCGACAACCGCAAGCTTGTGCAGGGGCTACGCGTCGCCGCCGAGGCTGCCGGCGCAACAATTTGCGAGCATCGGCCGGTCAAGGAGATTGTCGTGCAGGGGGGCCGGGCGAAGGGAGTGCTGCTGCAAGACGAAACGATTGCTACCGCCGATATTGTGGTGCTCGCCGCCGGCGCCTGGTCGCGCGGCATCGGCGGATTGCCACCCGACCGGCAGCCGCCGGTGCGCCCCCTCAAGGGCCAAGTGCTGACGCTGCGGATGGATGCGGCGGCACCGCTCATCTCCCACGTGGTCTGGGCGCCAGGCGCTTATATGGTGCCGCGACGCGACGGCAGACTTATCGTCGGCGCGACCGTCGAGGAAAAAGGCTTTGACGAGACGATTACCGCCGGCGGCGTGCTCACGCTGCTTGAGGCTGCCTGGCGCGCGATGCCGGCGGTCGAGGAATTGCCGATCGAGGAAATTTGCGTCGGTCACCGGCCCGGCAGCCGCGATGACGCGCCGATCCTCGGACGCGGGCCGCTGGAAGGCTTGTTCTGTGCTACCGGCCACCATCGCAACGGCATCCTGCTCGCGCCGGTGACGGCGGATGCCATGGCCCGTCTCATTCTCGACGATGTGGTCGAGCCGGCGATCCAGCCGTTCGGCCTCGAACGCTTCTTCCCGGCGCAGGCGGCCGAATGATCGTTGCGGAGAAGCCGATGGCCGACGCCCTGATCCAGGTCAATGGCACATGCGAGCCGCTCGCGGCCGCAACGCTGGAAGCGCTGCTCGCCGAAAAAGCCGTCGATACGGCGCAGCGTGGTATCGCGGTTGCGCTCAACGGCGCCGTCGTTCCCCGCGCCGCATGGCAGGCGACGCCGCTGCGGCCCGGCGACAGCGTCGAGATCGTGCGCGCCCGGCAGGGGGGATGAAGCAATGCGGGGCAAGCTTTAGGAGCAAACAAATGTCCGATCCGCTCGTCATCGCCGGTCGAGAATTTGGCTCGCGGCTGTTTCTCGGCACCGCCGGCTACCCTAATCGCAAAATCATGCTCGATGCCGTCGCCGCGAGCGGGGCCGAGCTGGTGACCGCAGCGATCCGCCGCATCAGCCTCGCCGGTGACGACGAGAGCCTGGTCGAGCTGTTGGCGGACCGCGTCCGCTTTCTCCCCAACACCGCCGGTTGCCAAACCGCGAAGGATGCCGTGCTCACGGCCGAGCTCGCCCGCGAAGCGCTCGACACCAATTGGATCAAGCTGGAAGTGATCGGCGACCGCGAACTCCTCTATCCCGACCTCGAGGAACTTCTGCGCGCGACCGAGATGCTGGTAGCAAAGGGTTTTGTCGTGCTGCCCTATTGCACCGAAGACCCGGTGACCTGCAGAAAGCTCGCCGATGCCGGTGCCGCCGCCGTGATGCCGCTCGGCTCGCCGATCGGCTCCGGGCTCGGCATTTCCAATCCGCATCTCATCGAGCTGATTTGTGCGCGCTCGCCGGTGCCGGTAGTGCTCGATGCCGGGATCGGCACCGCCTCCGACGCCACGCTGGCGATGGAGCTCGGTTGTGCGGCGGTGCTTGTCAACACCGCGGTATCGAAGGCGCGCGATCCGGTGCTGATGGCGAAAAGCATGCGCGCGGCGGTGGAGGCGGGCCGGCTGTCGCGGCTCGCCGGCCGCATCGCCAAGCGCACCTACGCCGAGCCGTCGAGCCCGCGTTTCGGGCTGGTGGGGACGTAAGCGGGGCCAAGGAATCCAAGTAGGGCGGCTACTTTTCTAGCTTGCGGTATCGGACTCAACCCGAAACTGCGGAGCCAATTTCACCTGGGCCGTAATGGAATTGGAAATGAAGCAGTTTTCCTCAACCGCGTCCATGATCCTCCGGGCGGCCTCAAGGTCAGTGTCTGATTTCAAGACTAAGTTAGGCTGAACGCTGACCTCGGTAATCCGATACGTGCCGTCGACGTTTTCCAGTAAACCCAGAGCCGCGCTTTCATAAGCCACAAACCGTAACCCTTTGCTTTGGGCCAGCGCCACAAACGTCAGCATCAAGCAAGCATTCAGCGCACCAACTAAAAGTTCTTCGGGACTCCAGAGGCCCGGCTCTCCTTTGAGTTCAACAGGGCTGCCAATTTCCATTTCTGGTTTGCCGGGTGCGGACGTCCGACCACGGCGACCTCTATCCCAGACCAAGTTATTCCTGAACCGAAAGGACTTGTATTTTTTTTGCTTCCACGTGACCCTCCAGTTATGCAGAGTCTCGACTAAGTCAGCATCTCCCGCACCAGTGAAACGACCTTCCCGCCGAAAAGCTCAATGCAGCGCATCATCTTCTCGTGCGCCAGCGTGCCGGCGCTGTACTTTAAGTCGAAACGTGCGAGGCCAAGGGCCTTGGCGGTTGCTGCGATCTTGCGCGCCACCGTCTCCGGCGCTCCGACATACAACGAGCCGCTGTCGACTTCCTGATTGAATTGCGCCCGCGCGAGCGGCGGCCAGTCGCGCTCGGCGCCGATACTGTCGTGCATGCCCTTGTAGCCGGTCCAGTATTCCTCGCGCGCCTGCGCATCGGTATCGGCGACATAGCCGGGCGAGTGGACCGCGATCGGCTTGACCGGCCGGCCGAACTGGGCAAAGGCGCGATGGTAGAGATCGACATAAGGCCGAAACCGCTTGGGATCGCCGCCGATGATGGCGAGCGCCAGCGGCAGGTCGTAGCGCGCAGCGCGAACGACGGATTCCGGGCTGCCGCCGACGCCGATCCAGGTCCGCAACGACCCGGACTCGATCGGCGGAAAGATCGGCTGATTCTTCAGCGGCGGCCGTAGCCGGCCCTCCCATGTCACGGTGTCTGCTTTCAGCAATGCCGCGAACAGATCGAGCTTTTCCTCGAACAGCTCCTCGTATTGCGAGAGATCATAGCCGAACAGCGGGAAGGATTCGGTGAACGAACCGCGCCCGACGGTGACCTCGGCGCGGCCGTTAGAGGCGGCATTGAGCGTCGAGAACCGCTCGAAGACCCGAATCGGATCGTCCGAGCTGAGCACGGTCACGGCGGAACCGAGAAGAATCCGCTCGGTACGGCCGGCGATGGCCGCGAGCACGACTTCGGGAGCCGCCACGGCGAAGTCGGGGCGGTGATGCTCGCCGACGCCAAAGGCGTCGACCCCGAGCTCGTCGGCGAGAACCCCCTCCTCGATGACGTTGCGGATGACCTGCGCGTGGCTCAGGAGGCGGCTGTTGGAGCCGGCGGTGATGTCGCCGAAGGTGTCTAAACCGAAATCGAGATGCTGTGCCATACGTTGTCTTTCACCGGGCGGTCAGCGCCGCCAGGACCTGGTCATGGGACGCGTTGCTGCGCCCATTTGACGCTTGGATAGCGGAAACCACCGCCGCAATATGGCGACGACTCGCGCACGCACCAGCGGCGTCGAGCCGGTAATTCGTGCTATTCGGTCGTCGTCGAAAGGCCTCGGCGCGCCCACGCGGCCGCGTCGCTGGATTCACCAATCCGCAGGTTCGGCTTGATTAGCGCGCCGCGACGGGGTCAAATCAGCGGCTCGCGAGATAGCCCCGCCTTTATAATCAGGGAAACGCCGCCACAACGACACGTGCGGCAATCAGAGGGATGCACGCAATGATCAGGAGAGGAATCGCAGCCGCCGCCGCGCTCGCGCTTGTCGCGGGACCGGCGATGGCCCAGCAGAAGACGGTGAAGATCGGCTTCGTCAGCACATTCAGCGGCCCGACCGCCGCCATCGGCAACGACATGCGCAACGCGCTTGAGCTCGGGCTTGACCATCACGGCCGCAAGCTCGGCGGCCTGCCGGTCGAGGTCGTTTACGAGGACGACCAGCAAAAGCCCGAAATCGGCGTGCAGAAGACCCGCAAGCTGATCGAATCCGATAAGGTCGATTTCATCGCCGGCTATATCTGGTCGAACGTGCTGTTGGCTTCCCTCAAGACGCTGGTCGACAGCAAGACCATGGCGATCGACACCAATGCGGGCGCTTCTCCGCTCTCCGGCGCGCTATGCTCGCCGTACGTGTTCTCTACGTCTTGGAACAACGACCAGACGCCGGAGGCGATGGGCATGTATATGAATCAGAAGGGCGTGAAGACAGCCTTCCTGATTGGTCCCAACTACGCCGCCGGCAAGGACATGCTCGCTGGCCTGAAGCTCACCTACAAGGGCCAGATCGTCGGCGAAGAATACACACGCTGGCCGGACCAGCTCGACTTCTCGGCCGAACTGTCCAAGGCGCGGGCGGCCAAGCCGGATGCCGTCTATGTGTTCTATCCCGGCGGCGCCGGCGTGCAGTTCATCACCCAATACGTGCAAGCCGGCCTCAAGGGCCAGGTCCCGCTCTACACCGTGTTCACCATCGACGAGCTGTCGCTGCCGCGGCTCAAGGACCTTGCGGTCGGGATTCCCGGCGCACAGGAATGGGTCAATGACCTGCCCTACGAAGCTAATAAGAAATTCGTCGCCGACTACATCGCCAAATACAAATCAAGGCCGTCGTTCTACGGCGCGCAAACCTATGACGCGGTGTCGTTGATCGACAGCGCGGTCACGGCGGTCAAGGGCGACCTCACCGATAAGGAGGGCATGCGCAAGGAGATGGAGAAGGCCAATTTCAAGTCCGTGCGCGGCAACTTCAAGTTCGGCAACAACCACATCCCGATCCAGAATTTCTATCTCCAGGATGTGGTGAAGGAGGGCGACGATTATGTGCTCAAGACCGTCGCCACTATTGTCAAGGACGATCAGGACAGATTCCACGACCAATGCCCGATGAAGCTGGGGCAATAGTCTTTGCCATCCTGCGCTCGCGCGAAGGCCGTCAGCCGGAAAGAGGCCCTTGAGCCTTTACTGGGTGACGGCGCCATGGAATAGCTGTCGAGGCCATGCTGTATTTCATCGAGCAATGCCTCAACGGTGTGCAGCTCGGCATGTTGCTGTTTCTGCTGGCGGCCGGGCTGACACTGGTTTTCGGCATCATGGACCTCGTCAACCTGGCGCACGGTTCGCTGTACATGCTCGGCGCCTATTTCGCTGCTACCTTCGCGATCCTGACCGGAAGCTTCGTCGCCGCCTTGGTTCTGGCCGTTAGCGCCTCGCTGCTCGCCGGCATGGTGCTCGAAATCGTCGCCGTTCGGCGGCTGTACGGGCGCAATCATCTCGATCACGTGCTCGGCACGTTTGGCCTGCTGCTGTTCTTCAACGAGCTGGTACGGCTGATCTGGGGACCGGCCGGCATGACGCTGCCGCTGCCGCAACAGATGCTAAGTGGGGTGGAAATTATCCCTGGCATCTACTACCCGGTCTATCGGCTGGTGATCATCTTCGCCACGGTGGCGGTCGCGGCGCTGCTTTACCTCGTGGTGATGCGCACCCGCATCGGAATGCTGATCCGCGCCGGCGCCGCCAATCGCGAGATGGTGGCGGCGCTTGGCGTCAACATTAATCTCCTCTACACCCTGGTGTTCGGCCTCGGCGCCGCCCTCGCGGGTTTTGCCGGCGTGATGCAGGCGCCCATTCTCACGGTCCAGATCGGCATGGGCGAGAACATTCTCATCCTCGCTTTCGTGGTGATCATCATTGGCGGCATCGGCTCGATCCGCGGTGCGTTCGTGGCCTCGCTCATTGTTGGCCTGATCGACACATTAGGGCGCGCGTTCCTGCCCGATATGCTGCATTTGGCATTGAGCACCAACGCTGCGGCGACGCTCGGGCCGGCATTGTCTTCGATGTCGATCTACGTGTTGATGGCCGCAGTTCTGATATTCAGGCCGGAAGGATTGTTCCCGGCGGCGAGCAGATGACCGCTTCGTTCGATCCGCCGCTCGAACATGCGCCGGCATCCCGCCTGAACGGACGCACAGCATTCATCGTCGCCATGCTGGCGATCCTGGCGCTACTGCCGGTCTATACGACGCTGACCGGCGACTCCTTCGTGATGACGCTGTTCAGCCGCGTGCTGATCCTGGCGATCGGTGCCGTGAGCCTCAACCTGATCATGGGTTACGGCGGCATGGTGAGCTTCGGCCATGCCGCCTATCTCGGCATCGGCGGCTATGCCGTTGGCATCCTGGCGAAGGAGGGCATCGGTTCCGGCTTTGTGCAATGGCCAGTCGCGATCGCGGTGTCGGCGTTGTACGCGCTGGTGGTCGGCGCGCTCAGCCTGCGGACGCGCGGCGTCTATTTCATCATGATCACGTTGGCCTTTGCGCAAATGATTTATTACGTAGTGATCGGGCTCGAGCGCTACGGCGGCGATGACGGCCTGACGATTTACCAGCGCAGTCGGTTCGGCGGCTTCATCGATCTCAACAACAAGACGGTGTTTTACTATCTGTGTTTCGTGTTGCTCATGGCTAGCATCTATCTGGTGTCGCGCCTCGTCAATTCCCGCTTTGGTCTGGTGATCCGCGGCACCCGCTCCAATGAACGGCGCATGCGCGCAATCGGCTTCCCGACTTTTCGCTACAAGCTCGTTTGCTTCGTCATCGCCGGCGCGCTGTGCGGGCTGGCCGGGGCGCTGCTTGCCAATCACACTAGTTTCATCAGCCCGGCGCTGATGCACTGGACGCGCTCGGGCGACCTCATCGTCATGGTCGTGCTCGGCGGATTGGGCTCGCTGTTCGGGCCGCTGATCGGGACAGTGGCTTTTCTGCTGTTGGAAGAAGCGCTCTCGCGCGTCACCGAGTATCCCGACATGATCCTCGGACCGGTCTTGCTGCTGGTCGCGATCTATCTACACGGCGGCATCGAAGGGTTGCTGCAATGGCGGCGCCATGACTAGCCCGCTCTTGCAAATCGACCGCCTGACCAAGCGCTTTGGCGGCGTCGTCGCCGCCGATGCCATCACGCTCGACATTCCGCCGGGAGAATTCCATGCCGTCATCGGCCCGAACGGCGCCGGCAAGACGACGCTGGTGAGCTTGCTTGCCGGCGAGGTCGCGCCGCAAGAAGGCACCATCCGCTTCGAGCGGAGCGACATCACGCGGCTTCCGGTCTACCGCCGCAGCCGGCTCGGGCTCGCCCGGTCGTTTCAGATCAGCTCGCTGTTTTCGGACTTCACCGCGATCGAGAATGTCGCGCTTGCCACGCAGGCGCATCGCGGCCACTCGTTTCGTTTCTGGCGCGACGCGCGACGGGAAGCCGCTTTGCGCAAGCCGGCGCGGGCGGCGCTCGCCCGCGTCGGCCTCGCCGCGCGCGCCCACGTGCGCGTCGACCGAATGAGCCACGGCGAGCACCGGCAGCTCGAAATCGCCATGGCGCTTGCCACAACGCCGCGCATGCTCCTGCTCGACGAGCCTATGGCCGGCATGGGGCCGGAAGAATCCGTCCAAATGGTTGCGACGCTCCGCCAGCTCAAGGGCGCCATGACCATCCTGTTGATCGAGCATGACATGGACGCGGTGTTCGCCTTGGCGGACCGCATCACCGTCTTGGTCTATGGCCGCGTCATTGCTTCGGGCCGGCCGGCGGAGATCAAGGCCGATGCCGCCGTGCGCCAAGCCTACCTCGGCGAAAAGGAAAGCAGCGGCCATGAATGAGGCGCCGTTGCTCGAAGTTGCCGATATCGAAACGAGCTACGGCTTGAGCCGCGTGCTGTTCGGCATATCGCTCGCCGTCGGGCCTGGCGAAATGGTTTCCCTCATGGGTCGTAACGGCATGGGCAAGACCACAACCGTGCGCTCGATCATGGGGCTGACGCGGCCGGCGGCGGGTTCGATCCGCTTTGCCGGCACGGAACTCCGCGAACTGCCGGCGTATCGCATCGCCAAGCTCGGCCTGGGGTTGGTGCCCGAAGGCCGCCAGGTCTTTCCCAATCTCACCACCCGCGAAAATCTGTGCGCCACCGCCGCCAACCGCAACAACGCCGCCGATCCGTGGACGCTCGACAAGGTCTACGCTCTGTTCCCGCGCCTTGCGATGCGCGCTGGCAGCATGGCGAACCTGCTCTCGGGCGGCGAGCAGCAGATGCTGGCGGTCGGGCGCGCGCTCATGACCAATCCGCGTCTGCTCATCCTCGACGAAGCGACCGAAGGGCTTGCGCCGTTGATCCGTGACGAGATTTGGCGCTGTCTCGAACTGCTTCGCGCCGCAGGACAGTCGATCCTGGTCATCGACAAGAATGTCGACGCGCTGACCCGCATCGCCGATCGGCATTACATTATCGAGCGCGGCCGCGTGGTGTGGACCGGCAACTCGCACGACTTGGCTAACGCCGGCGACGTACAACAGCGTTATCTCGGGATTTGATTTTGTCCGTGGCGCTCACTATCGGGTCGGCCCCGCGACGTTGAGGGATCAATCGCCTTGTCGGGCGGTCTCTTCGTCACGCGGGTGCAGCCAATTGTCCAAAATGATGGCTGCCAGTAGCACGACGCCGCGGATGATGTTCTGCACTTCGCTGTTGACGTCCATGATGGTGAAGGCATTGAGCAGCGTGCCGATGAGCGCGCAGCCGACGACCACGCTGAATACGCCACCGCGGCCGCCGACGAGGCTGATACCGCCGAGTACGACCACGAGGATCACGTCGAAGATCTGCCTACCCACTATCACGATATTCGTCTGCATGCTGCCGGTCTGGCCGATCCAGACGAGCCCGGCGAGCCAAGCGAAGACCGCGACCAGCGCATGCTCCAGCACGATCAAGGGCCGCAACGCGATTCCGGACAGTCGCGCTGCCTCCGGATTGTCGCCCTGTGCATAGATGAAGCGACCGATCGAGGTCTGCGACAAGAAAGCGTGCATGACAAGTGCCGCCGCGGCAAAGACAAAAATCGGCATGGGTATGCCGAAAAAGGCGCCGCGCCCGGCGAACAGCAGCGCCGCAGCGCCTTGGGGGACATAAACCACGTAGACCGGCGCGACCCAGTATGCCGCGCCACCGTGTTGATTAGCGACGATTGCGATAGCCCAGGGGCGCCTAGCTGAGCCTCCAGCGAAGCGTGCGTTCCGCGGTCCGTTGCGGCGCGCGGAAATTTGGTATCTGGAAGTCGGTTTCAGCTCACGCCGCCCTCCTATATGACATTGCATGTTGTCAGATGGGGGCTGCCGTCGGACCAGAAACTTTTGTTCAAGTGCTCCCAACATTCAGTCCCACAATGAATGCCACGCCCGACCGGAAATCACCAAACAGCTTTCTAATCATGGACTTTTTCAAGGCACGGCTAGATCGGCATCACCGGTCTAGGTCCTCAACGACTTCGTCCTGGTTGGTCCTGCGGCGATCCGACGCCACGATTTTCCCAAGTGCACGCGTGGCGACCCGGCCCCGTGACGGGGGGCAGCGTCTGCGGGATGACGGCGTCGCTGCGGGATTCATCAACTACACCACCACCTGGTGGCCTGACTTTGCCGCGGCGGACGGGCCGGCCGCCTAATCCCAATTAATCAGAATATGCCGCCCTGGACATCTGCGTGTTCTGGACATCTGCGTGTTACAGTAACCGGAAGGGGAGGGTGAGGAAATGTTCAACGACGGACTGCTGCGCGGCAGGCGCATCCTGGTGACCGGTGGCGGCACCGGGCTGGGCAAGGGCATGGCCGAAAAATTTCTCGCGCTCGGCGCCGAAATCTTCATCTGCGGGCGGCGCAAATCGGTGTGCGAGGCGACCGCCGCCGAACTCATGGGCAAGCACGGCGGCAAGGTC
>Ga0181532_10004998_pt1 | contig 11389 bp, 19 predicted proteins | sample PEATcosm2014_Bin_33_FD_119768 | JGI IMG/M metagenome (GOLD analysis project Ga0181532, IMG submission 119768) | Peatland microbial communities from MTU Mesocosm Facility, Houghton, MI, USA - PEATcosm2014_Bin11_30_metaG | ecosystem: Environmental > Terrestrial > Soil > Wetlands > Peat | place...
CGGAGGCGGCGGCCTCGGTATGCTCGTGTTTCTGCAACGATGGGCACGAGAAAACGACATCCGGTTCCTGCTGTTCAATCCATCCGAATCAGTCCAGAGCGCACTAAAACGTGCCAGATCGATCGCAGAATTCTACATTCCTTCATTCGAGGAAATGATGGCCCTTCTGGCATATGCCAACAGCCGATACGCGCTAGCTGCTTGAGGCGCTAACCTTAATACGCCGTTCTCCAAGCAGCCGCGACAGCAACGCCCGCCGCTGCGAATCCGAAGGTTCCTCCCCCTGAATACAAGACACAAATTCGACGGAGCGACGGGCACTCTTCCGCCTGCCATTGCGGAAGCCCTCGCCAGGTAGTCACTTGCCGGGCTCGCAATGCCCACCATACACCGCCGACCATGGCGGAAGATCTCATCGGAAGAGCCGCCATGGTCCACAGGACTTTCTTGTATTCTTCGGCGATCTCGACTACCGCCATCGTCAAGCTGCTGGAATATGGTCCTAAGAGGACGTCAATCCGACAGTCTCCACTCGGTTGTCTAGAACATCGCCGTTTGCCTTGCCTCCGATTGCGTTTCAGCGCTGTGGAGGCGCCGCTGCATCACGAACGGCAGACGGCGGTGTGGCGGTACTTGTTTCCGTCTCGACTAGGGGCTCCGCCAGAGGAGCACCATTCCTGACCAAGTCAGTCTTAATTTCAACCGTTTGATCGGCGAGCGGATTGATGTCCGTTTCAAAAGTTTGGTAGCCCGGAAGGGCGATCCTGATCTGATGTGTTCCCGGCGCAATTAGCATCCCTCGACCCATGCCCTCACACTCCCCGACGTGTCCGACGAAAAGGCCGTCCAGAAAAACTGCGGCCCTTGAGGGGTTGACCGCGATCTTCACTGTCGCCGTCACATCCGGAAGCGGTCCCGTAGGGGTCTTCGCCATCGCCACGCGAACGACCTCCTTCTGTCCGGGCTGGACCAGAATTCGTTTTGTGAAGTCTTGGTAACCGTCCTGGCGCACGGTAATTACGTGTTCGCCTGGTAGAAGAAGAACCTTCTTCGATCCCTTGAGTTCTTTCAGATAGCCTACGTACGCTCCGTCAACCCAGACCCCAGAAGTCTTCTCGACATGGGATTTTCCATCAAATTGAATCTCTCCCATCACATCGTTTTCAGCGTACATTGGGGCGGGTAGAAGCAAAGCAGAAACCAAGAGCAATACCCACAGTAATGGACCTACTCTTCGGATTGCTTGGATTGCTTTTTTCATAGTGCCTCCATACTCGTGAAAAATATGTGGAGCAGTGGAGCTGCCAACACCGGCAGTCCGTCACGCTACTCGCTCCTCTGCTTCCCTTCGCAACCCTGACATGCGCCAACTATTGATTTCCTCTGGCGCGCCTCTTTGTTTCGGTTTCGGATTGAAGAGAATAGACAAAACTGACCCGATACCCAGGCCAACCAAGAGGAACGTGATAGCAGAATTCAAGTCGTATCCACTTTTATTCGTTGCACCTTCCATAAGCGCCTCTCTATCCACGCGCTCTTGCAAAATGCGAAGCAGCGAATCACTTTTTATGACTGCAAGAATCGTGCCACTTTATCAAAACCCTTTGTTTTCCCGCTCCTGCACGACTCCTAGGCATCCCGAGCACGAAATTTCGACCCCTTCAAACGACAAAACTCCTCGCGCGCCGAATCTAAATTAGCAACACGGGAAATGTTCGATGCTGACTTCACACTGCAACGTTGGGCGTTTTCGATTGCAGGTGCGAACGCGATGCAGTCCTGCATCGCGTTCTCATGTCTTATGCTGCGCGTCTTCCTCGGCCGCCAGTTAAAACATCGAGAGGCATAAATAGAAAACGCAGATCCAGCAAATGCTCGACAATCTGTAGTAGGTTCGCGGGGAACTCGCTCTTGGACACAAACGCATCGACCCACTTCAGAGCGCTCTCGGGTAGCCCATCATCTGCGGACAGCATAGCGATTGGAACATCGGGTTGGCCAGCTTTCATGTGCGCTGCGACGACATCCCCATTCATCCCCGGCATGTGATAGTCGAGGAGCACCAAATCTACAGGATGGGAGGCAAACAGCTGCAAAGCGTCTACGCCGCTGGTGGCGGTCAGGACCTTGCACCTAGCTTCTTCCAACAGGATCTTGCGACCTTCAAGGCCATTCCGTTCATCATCGACACATAGGACTAGCGGTCTTCTCGGCATGAGTCTCCTCCGATTTTTCGCCGGCAGGCACATAAAGAACTTGCCTTTGCGTTATTCGCGGAGTAGCGCCGCCATCTTCCGAGCACGATCTATACCAAACTCGCAAAGCACGGCAGAGCAGAGCCTTAGCTCTGGAAAGAACATCGGAGTGTAAACACTACCTAGTAACGACGGACACCGAAACGTAAGAACATCGCCTTGGCGAGTGACAGAAGCGCTTCCGGGGCCGGAGATTTGGAATGCCGCCATTCTGTATCAACACTTGCGGGTCATTGCGCATCTGAACGTCAGCATAAAACGTACGGTGGTTTTAGAAACGTGTCTTTGAGGTGGGATTTCGCCTATCAGGTCGGTGCTCGTGGTTGATGACAACCCGCTCGTTCGTCAGGATGGCGCCTACATCTGGTTTGGCAGGAATTACCAGACTGTTTCGGTGGCCCGGTGGCCTGGCAGTATGGCTGGTTGGGCAGGCCGAACTAGTAGGTTGCGCCCGTGACGCCCTCGCCCTTGTCACTTACTTACCACAATTAACTGAGGAGCGACCGGGCCACACAAATACGAAATCTGTCGTGTCGACCGTGACAGAGAACCGCATTGTACCGGTAGGGTAGCAACCTTCCACAGAGCACAGAAAGGGGTAATGGCGAGGGTCTTGAGTGACAAACGATACCGTCAACGCTGTGTTTGGAGCGACGGTGAAAACTTTTGACGAAGCGCCAGGGGAGAAAAAGTTTTCGTTCGAAAGAAATCCGCTCGAAAAACAGGACATTTTCCTAAGCTCCCACACCTCTTTGCGCTCTCGCTTATTGAGACCTTTGTTCGTGCGAACGACCGAAAGCGGCAAAGCCGCGTGCCCATCAACACTGGCACCGCCGTAACGCACTGAGATCTCAGACTCCGTGTTGTTGACAATGGCTGTCGTGAAACTCAGGAGTTCGCCCACAGCTCCCAAGCCGATACTCTCGAATCCCGCCCGGGAGCTCACTTCGATTCCTGCGTGGCTCAGCTTGTGGATTGCATTACCCGTTACTGGGTCTCGGATGCTCGAGGACTCAGCGCCGGAGTGGTTGTCCGCTCCCCAGACAAATGCGCTCACGGCCTCCGCCCTGAAGGTGGGTAGGTCGTTTTGGGCGAACGTAAGGAACGTGAATGCAAGAACGGCAAGCGTGACTGCAAGTGTGCGTCGCATTGTACTTCGCATAGGCCGATGCCAAACTGCTCCTGTTTTGATGACAACCTCAGCATCAACTTGCTGATCTACAGCTCAACACAGTGGCCGGTCCCGTGGGAACTGTCACAATTGCCAGCTACTTCAACCTAACTTTAGGGAATTGGCGAGGAGGCTGAGTGCGGATATGCTGGCGGGCATGAATTTTGGCGGCTCCGAACTCGTCGGTCTCATCGTGGCGGTGAGCTTCGCTGCGGGGCTCAATGTGTATGCGACGGTAGCCACCCTGGGACTCCTCGCTAACGCCGGCCTGCTCGATCTGCCAACCGGTCTTCCTCTGATAACAAGTTGGCGGGTGATCGCCGCCTCCGCAGCACAAACTGACATTATTGCCAGTATGCGTTGGAGTGCGACCCGTCGTACCATTGAGCGTGACTGACGCCCATCGTCCTTGGAGAAAGATGATCGACTTGCGTAGCCGGAGTCGAGTGGAGTGATTATGACTTCTGAAGTGGTGAACCTAGAGGTCACCGCAAGCATACCGATTGACTGCGATTTCTGGTCTGAAGATGATGGCTGGAACGGGCTATGTAAAAGTCTGGCGGTCACGGTCCGTGGCAGTAGTTTCGAGGATGCCAAAAAGAACATGGCAGGTGAATTACAGGTGCATATCGAAAGAATCCTGCGTGAGCATTCTGAGAGAAGTGCGCGGCGAATTGCCTGACAGTTTTGCCCGCCTTCACATTGGCATGAGAGCACTGGACAGAGGTGGCAGTGAACAAATCTGACGAATGGAAAAACACTCGTACTCTTGCAGCCGCGATTCTTGAATCCTTACTGTACTCCGTTCTGCTGTCCGTCACCTGCACATTTCATGCTGCGTCGCTTGTCGCCCAGTCTTCATCCGACCAAGCTGACAGCCAGGGCGCACAGGAAAAGCAAGCGCGGAAACTCGCGACCCAAACAAAGACCATAACCGGTTGCTTGCAGAAAGGCTACGAGCCGGACGAGTTTTCAATTACAGGCGAAGATGGGAAGGTCTGGGGTCTACGCAGCAGCGCCGTTAAGCTTGACGGGTACCTCGGGCATAAGGTGACTGTCAGCGGCCTCATAACACACGAATCGAAGGCGGGAGAAACGAAAAAGGGGAAGGCGGAGAGCGTACCAGGCAGCGATGAGTCCGGCGATCTGCGAGTTGCGAGCTTGAAGATGGTCAGCCAGACTTGCGGCAAGTAACGCCACCCCAATGGTGCTTTTGGGGTCCACGAGAACTCTGGTGTGGCGATTGTTGTCATCACCCCACCGTGGTATGGGGTCTCTGATATTCGTATCCCAGAGGTCGTTAGCTAATAAGCAACTTCAAGCCCGCATGGCCTCTCGGTGTGGGGAACAGCCATGAACTCGCTCTACAGTCTGGGCACAAGGGAAGTGGAGTACCGCCCCGTGAGCTCTGGGCAAAAGTGCGTCTGGTGCGTCAACGATGCGACTCAGGAAGCGGTCCAAAGACAAGGCAACATCACCGCCATCAGTCGCTGCTGCGGCGATTTGAGGTGCATGTGTTTATCAGCGGAGAGGGTCGATCATCAGGCTGCCTGAACACATGCCAAACACCGTTAAATTTCCCGATCCTGGGTGTCACGCGGCAGCCATTCTCCGAGGCTGTCGAGGGCAACCACCAGATCGCGCTATCCGGTTCTTGGCGTAATATCCCGACTTCGACAGTTCACCTCGACTATGTCGGCGGAACTGTCAAGAAGGGGTAGAGATTGCTTCGGTCGAACATGAATAGATCAAGCCGTTTCACACCCGGCCCTCGGGCGGTGGTAGAAGGACAGCGCAGACCGCACCTTCGCCATCTATAGACCAGCACTTAGTTGGAATAGTTCGATCTCTTCGGGTTTGCTTTGAGGCGCTCGCGTCATCACCCAATCTTCGCGCTTGCGCCCCAGAACGATCCCCGCAAATTAGAATGCAGGTTAGCGGCGAAGAAAGCGTCGAACGAAGAAAAGGTCTGTGTGGGCACTCCTTTCCCTCACTTCCAGTTATAGGTGGCACCAAGAAAGGCGCCGGACATGGTGAGGTTGAGGAGAGGACTAGCCCGGCTAAATTTTTGGTAATTCAGATTCAGATAACGATACCCTGCCTGCAAGGTCAATTTCGGTTTAATCTTATATCCAAGGGCAGCGACATACTGATAGTCCTGTTTGTCACTCGCTGATCCGCCGTAGTCTCCCGCAATCGTGGTCACGATCTTCGGTGAAAGGGCGATCTCAAATCTCATGCCGATCAACGGAGCCACCCAATTCTGCGAGCGGGAGAAATTCAGGCCAAGGGTAGAGGGATTAAACGACAGACTCTCGTTGAAATACCAGTAGCGGATTCCTGTAAGAATGTCGACCTTGACTGCTTTCTCATCAACGATGCGCATTCCGACTTTGGGAGCGAGAATGAGCACATTCAAAGTAAAGTTCGCATATTTGGCTCCCAAGCTCGGTGGGAACGGGATCACATTGTCAGCCCCTAGTCTTAAATACATCAAGTCGAGATTGGTTATTAGCTTGTTGCGACGAGCTTCGGTGAGGCCCAGCAATCCAAAGCGAGCATGCGAGAGAAGATCGCTGGGGCTCACTTTAAAGCCGACGTTGCGGTCAAGCGCGCCTATTGATCCGTGTATTCCCGCAATCCACAAATACGGGCTCACGGCGATATGCCACTGGTTGTCATTGCCGGTTTCCGCGTCCGAGGTACCAGCGGCAGAAGGACCCGACTGGCCTCCGGTGGTTGGCGCGCCCGAGACCGCAGAGCTCGGTGCGGGGGCCCAGTTCGCAAAGGTAGTCGGAGAATCAAAGGCTACGCTGGCATTCGGACCAGCTTGTCCCGGCACCCATTGGCCAATCTGTTGTGCAAACAGGTGTGACCCGCTGCCCAGAATGAGGCACGTAAGCAGTGAAACCGAGTTTATGAATTTCATTGTGTCCCTTTCGAATTGAGGTTGAAAGCACCTGAGAAGATGGATTGCATTTTTCGTCATTGGCAGCTGCCGGAACACTGCGGCCGCCGATCTTTCTTTGCCATCGATTCGTGCCGTTCTTCCCAGCAAGACTTTTAGATCCTTAGTCGCGAAAGAACCGGCCAAATGCGGCCCGGTACGAAACGTTTACCGCTGATTCACCAACTAATGGACCACGAGAGTAGATTCAGTGCCAACTGTCAGTTGTTACAGCCGGGGTCATTGAACCCTGTGTGTCTGTTTTCAAGTGTTTGCGCGTCCTACGCCGTAGCAGAGCAGCGTTCCGGGGCTGTCGCCAGTTGGGTAAATCAGCGTTTGCACCAGTGAAATTGTCTCCCACACCAGCTGTCGCACCGCTTGCCTCGGACTCCCAGGCTTGAGGCACCGGAAACTCTCATTCGGATTGGCATAGCAAGCGGAGGCACTTCATCCCCCGGAAGACAGTCGCTGCAGGTCCAGCGGGGATTGGCCTGGGTGATCATGACTCGATCAGGCCTTTTAACCGCCGGCCCTCGGGCGGTGGCAGAAGGACAGCGCGGACGGCACCTTCATCTATAGACCAGCGCCTAGCCGGAGTAGCGTGACTTCTTCGGGGTCTGCTTTGAGGAAACAGTAACGCTACCGGTGCAAACGCCAGGATTGCCTCCGTTCACACTGAAATGCATGTTGCGGAAATCCAAAGTGAAGGTCGAAAATGAATCGAGCGCGCCTTCGCCAATAATGCCGCAGAACTCATCAGGTTGGCCGGTGGGTGCTGTCAGAAGCGAAATATCTCTTACCCTTGCGCATGATCCCCCAAACGTCCCCACTAAGCTGGGGATACGAGACTCGATGGCGGCAGTGCCGATTTGCTGGTTGCAAGAGCACGCTCTAGCTCAACATAGTGTTTTTGCTGCAACCGTCCGTCGAGGCCCGCTGCGGCGTCCTGAGTTTGCGCACAGACTAAGGAGGACGCCCAAATCAATACGGCGAGAATTGCGAACAGTGCCTGTGGCAAGCGCATGAGTGACCTTTTCGCGAGATGCGTCCTTGATTGTATCAACCAATTCGTTTCGATTGGGAAACGGAAAGCATGTAGCGAGAAACAATGCTAAAAAAACTCCTTCTCGCATGGCGCGAGAGAACGAAGTACGCCAAGGAAAGCGATTATGTGTTTCCCAGCGTCAAGCTGAGAGGCAAGAAGCCGCTGTCCGCGTCCATCATGGTGCAGAAATACTTGCGCCCCGCAGCCATCAGCGCCGGCGGATTTCTGCGAACTGGAAGGGACGCTTCGGTTTTCACAACTTTCGCCATTCACTGGCGACGGCACTGGTGAAGCTGAAAGTGGACCCCAAGACCGTGCAGGGTGTGCTGCGGCACGAGGACTTTGGCACAACGATGGAACTCTATGCGCAGTCCGACATGGACTCCATGCGGGATGCGCAAGGCAAGTTCCTGGAACAGCTGGTGGGGGACCGAATTCACCTGCTCACGGAGCGAGTTCAGTGAGAATCATGGGTTGGATCGTGGGTGGGAAATTCCGGCTCTTGGCCGCTAAGTCCTTTGAAATGATGGTGGCCAGGGACGGAGTTGAACCGCCGATGCCTTTTCAGAGTGAATATAACGAGTGTTTTTAAGAACTTAGAAGGACACGTGGGACTGCCAAGTACCTGTAGTAGCTGCACGACACGTTGAGTGCGGACTGGAATTGCAGACCAGCAATCGGGATCCGGCATAAAAAAACTATTAGCAGAAGTGGTGGATAAATCCAGCTTCTTCCGCAGGACTAAGGAATCACACCCGCCTCGCAATCCCATTCCGTACAGTTCTGTCCGAGCTGCGCCGAACATTTTTTCCTTACCTTAGTCTTGGCTAAGTATTTCACGCTCAAGTCGCAGTGAGGCAAACCGCATACGGCTGTTCACCAGAAATCCGGCTGCGCGATTCCAGCGCTTTTTACCCCGCCGTGCGCAGGGAATCGACTCCCGCACCGAGAGGCAGGCGAACGTGGATCGTGGTGCCAAGCCGAGGTTTTGATTCGATGGAAAACGTACCCTTCAGGAGCCTCGCCCGCTCCTGCATGCTGGTCAGACCTAGCCCTCGGCCTTCCCTTGCCGCTTCGGGATGAAAACCCACGCCAGAATCGCTAATCGTGAGGTGAACTTCTTCCTCTGTTCCCCACAACTCTACTTCGAAGTGCCGTACCCCACTGTGTTTTGCGGAATTGTGCAAGGCCTCTTGCAGAACCCGGAAGAGGCAAAGAGAAATGTCTGGCGGCAAGGCGCTGGGCACGTCGCGGGTTTCGAAGTCGATCTCCGCTTTCTCGTGCTCCCCAAACTCCTGGCAAAATCCTTTCGCGGCCCCAACGAGCCCCAAATATTCCAGTGCTGGAGGGTGCAACTCGTGTGCCAAGGCTCGGACATCGTCCGATATCTCCAGGGTGTGCTTCCGCAGTTCGTCCATCCGGCCGTGAAGCTCCACCATCGGCTGGGGAAGATCGTGCCTGAGTTGTTCGATCTCCATTACCAACATTGCGAGATGTTGATTGGTGTTGTCATGAAGCTCTCTGGCGATCCGGGCACGTTCCTGCTCCCCCGCCTCAATCAACTTCTGGCTCATGCTTGCCAGTGCTTCTTCCGCTCGCTTCCGCTCGGTGATATCGGCTGTCATGCCGACCATCCGCAGCATCTTGCCGTCCGGGCCGAAGAACGCTCGGGCGCGCCTCTCCAGCCAAACCTCCGCACCATCGGGGCGCACGACGCGATAGCTGATCCGGGTAATTGGGTTTTCGGGAACAAGTTCGCGAACCGAATTGACAAACAGTCCGCGGTCGTCGGGATGGACTCTGTCCAACAGTCGCTGCCGGGTAAGCTGTTTCCCCGGATCGATGAAACCAAGAACATTCGCGTGCTCGGCGGAATGCTTGACCAAGTCCGTGGCGACGTCCCACTCATACGCGTACATCTTTCCTGCCTGTGCCGCCAGGCGAAAACGCTCATTAGCCAGGCCGGCTTCGGAAGACAGATCGCGGTTGGTGAGATACCCCTCGACAAAGGCGCAAACTCCCAAAGACAGCACTGCGACTAATACGATGAACAGTCGAATCTCATGGGTTCGAGACGCCTCATCCGTTCGAAACAATTCCCACAACCCGATCATCGGGATGGCGACCACGGACAGCATCGCCAGAAGCGATGTGTACTTGGTGCCTGTGGTGTCCGATCGGAGGGACTGCTCAAGCTGCGCTGCCCGCTTTCGTCCCTCCAGAGCGATCCAAACAAACCAACAAGCAGCAGTCGTAAAAGCTACGTCCACCCACCTCGGGCGATATCCTCCGAAGATAAACACCAGATTCGCCGCCAGAGATGTAAGCACATACAGATTCGCAGCGCCGAGAAGTTGCCAATAGATTAACTTCCAGGGAGGTTGGGCCCGAAGAATCAGCACACCCAGAACTCCTAAAAGAAAGAAGTTCTGCCCGGCATATAGGGCGTCGACGCGCAGGTAGAGGGCGGTATCCCATGTCGTCAAAGGTTGTTGAACCAGAAGCAGGGCGTAGGCAAAAACCCAGAAGAATAACAACAGGAGAAAATTCAGGGTGGCTCGATACCCTCGTTGCCGTGACACTTCCAGATGTGGGCGCGACGCCACGGCGGCAATTATCAATACAGTTCTCAATATCAATGGAACGTTGGCGGGCAGATACGCAGGGCGGCTGCTGCCCAGGAGCAGCACGTCGTAGATCCAAACGCATGAGTTGATGGACCATGCTCCCAAAGCCGCGGCAAGGAATGACCAAAACAGCCGAATCGATTTCCGGCTGCGAACTGCGTTCAGGGTGGACATTCCCGCAGCCATGACAAGCGCAAGACCATAAATCGTCTTGCTGTACACAGTCAGAGACCCGCCTCTCGGGAGGGTTAGTGAAAGGGCAGCCTGGACCAGCAGAAGCACGACCAAAAGAGCGGGCCACGAAAGAAGCCGAAATCTGCGCGTTGCGAGTCCGAATTTGGCCAGTGTGAACACGACGTATCCTATTTCATCTCTTGGAACTAGATCGGCAAACCCCTATCAGGAAGGGCAACCGCGCGCACACTGCAATGCTTCGAACAAGCGTATCGATATCGTGTTCGCCGGGGGCCGTGATCCGACAATTATAGCCCGCAGCTGACTTAGGAGAAAATAGCGCCCCAAGATACGGCATGATTACAGCCATTCGTTCGTCAGTAGAGTACCGTAATTTTACAAGGCGAGCGGTCCGGCAGATAACCTAGGTCACGTCGAAGCCGTATCCTCGCTGCATTGTGCTCCTAAAAGTATTAGCCCTTCGGAGCGCGACAATGACCCCTGAAGCACTGGAAGGTTTCGTAGACGCCGAGGAAGCCGGAACATTCTTATCACTCCCCCGGCGTCGCATCCTTGAACTCGCACGGGCAGGCAAGTTACCCGGACATCCGATCGGCCACGGCGCGAGGCGTGTATGGTGATTCCGCCTGAGCGAGATTGCCGACGCCGTCTCGTCGAACAACAAACCTTGGTTTTCATCTCAGCAGAGAACCAGTATGGTTCGGCCCACGGCAGTCCCCGGCGCTATCGGGACGGAAGGCTGAGATGTCGCAACGAGGTTGGCTAACAAGGGAGGAACGGAAGAGAGCGGGCAAAGTGTGGGTGTACCACTACTACAAAACCCGTGATACGGACGGCCATAGGGTAGAGAACACGGTCGTTGTCGGGGCGCTGTCCTCTCTCCCAAGGGCGAAAGACGCCTGGGCCGAAGTGGAGCATCGTGGCCTTAACCGAAACCACGAACTGGGCTTGACTGGCCGTGTTATGTTCGGCGATCTAGCGCGGCACTATATCAAGTATGAGCTAGGCGAACTTGCCGAAGCGGACGATCAGAAGTCCCACACCACCATAGAACGCTACCTTCAAATCTTGAACAATCGACTGATTCCTCGTTGGGGAAATCGGCCCGCGCTGGAGCTTGAGCCACTGGAGATCATGCAGTGGTTGAAA
>Ga0181532_10004999_pt1 | contig 11388 bp, 5 predicted proteins | sample PEATcosm2014_Bin_33_FD_119768 | JGI IMG/M metagenome (GOLD analysis project Ga0181532, IMG submission 119768) | Peatland microbial communities from MTU Mesocosm Facility, Houghton, MI, USA - PEATcosm2014_Bin11_30_metaG | ecosystem: Environmental > Terrestrial > Soil > Wetlands > Peat | place...
AGACCGGCGGCCCTGACAGCCTGGGCGATCCCCGTGTACAGCGTCAGGTACGGCTGGAAGGCGGCATTGCTGCTGTAAAAGGACCCACAGTGGGCATCGTTAGGGCCATCGGGGTTAGGGTCGCACAGAATGGGAAACAGGACGGGCACCACTATGGCCTGGACACCCAGCGCCTTCATCTCCTGCAATGAGGGCAGAATGGTGTCCTGCAAATAGCTCGGGTTGGATATCGAAGGACCCGTGTTGCCATTGGCCCACATCAGATTGGCGGCGTACAGCGTGGAGCCGCCGGCGGGGAACGGTATCGGCGTCCAGGTGGTGTTAGGGATGGCCAGTACGCTCTCAAACGCCAGTATGTCGGCGTCCAGTTCGGTATAGATGGCGGCGCAGTAGCTACCCACGGGCGGCGTTGACGGCGCCGGCGGCGTGGGAACGTCCGCCCTGCAGGGCGCACAAACGAGCGCCACCGAGGCCGCTAGAGCGCTTAAAGCGCGCCATTTGGGCTTGGCCGCCCGACTCTTTTCAGACACATGTGGGGGACTTGCGACGAGCAATGAGGCCCCCTCCCCGTTGCGAGCAAATCTTGACATCGTAACTCCTTGCAGAAGGAAGTCTTCGCTCGATTCTATACCTCTTGGAGACTGATGTCAAATTTCACAAAGTTTCACGGCGTACTAACCCTTGGCAACGGGGCCCGCGGCCGTTCAGGGAGTAGTGACCTCCGCCGGAGGCGACATGGGCGAGACGTCTTGGACGGTGTCTACCGCCTCTATCGCGTAGTAGTAGGCAGTGCCCGGAGAAACCGCCATGTCGTAGAATGGCGAAGCCCCCCGGGCGGCCACCTGGGCCAAGCTGGTGGGGGACGTTCCGCGGAAGATATTGTAATACTGAATCGGCAGACCGTTGGGCGGGACGTTTTCGGACCAGGTTACCGTCACTACGGTGGACGAGTTTGCCGTGGCCACGACATTGACCGGCGCGGCGGGCACCGCGGGCGTCGCGACCTGCGCCGTAGCCGACATGGCCGACGCGTCATGGCCGGTGTCGACCGCTTCGATCGCGTAGTAGTAAGTGACGCCCGGAGAAACGGCGGTATCCTCGAATGGAGACGTGTTCCGGGAGGTCAGTTGGGTGAGGCCGGTGGGCGACGTTCCCCGGAAGATGTTGTAGAACAGAATCGGCAGACCGTTGGGCGGGATGTTTTCGGACCAGGTCAGCAAAACCGTGGTGGAGTTCGCCGTGGCCGCGACATTGACCGGCGCGGCGGGCAGCGGAGACGTAGTGACTGGTATCTGGCTGGATGGCGCGGAGTCGTCGTGGCCCGTGTCCACCGCCACAACCTCGAAATAATAAGTGGTATTGGGGCTCAGGGACGCCGCCGTGAAGGTGGTGGCCGTCGTGGAACCGATGTCGGTCATGTTGCCGGGGGCGACACCCTCGAAGATCTGGTAGAAAGCGATGGGCAAGCCATTGGGCGGGAGGGTCTCCTGCCAGGTCAGAGCGACCGCCGTGGGGGCGGGGGTCCCGGCTACGCTGCTGGGAGGGTTGGGCAGCGGCAGGGTAGCGGCAGAGGCCGTGTTAGACATGGCCGCGTCAACCCCCTCTTCCACGGCCACGATGCCGTAGTAATAAGTCGTTCCGGGGGCCAGCAGCAAATCTTTGTAAGTAGTCTGGGTGGACGGCCTGATGGCGATCTGCTGGAGATTTGCCACCGAGGTTCCGCCAAAAACGAGATACTCGCCCAGCCCTGTGGCGTTGGCGGGAGGAGACCAGCTCAAGTCGATTTCCTGGGCCGAAATCGGCGTGGCTGCCAGATTCGTTGCGGAGTCCGCCGTGGTTCTGTATGTCAGCAGACTCAACGTTGGCGAAAGCGGCGAATTGTTGTTGGCAAAATCGAAGGCTTGAACCTGATAGTTATAGTACGTATTACTTGTCAGTGAGGTGTCGTTGAAAGACGGCAGAGTCGCGTTGGCGATCCAGACTCCGGTGCAGGGTTGGCCGGCCGCTGGTGCAGTGCAGCGATACACGTTGTAGCCGGCTACCCCGATGTTGTCGCTGGAAGCGGTCCAAGCGAGCTTCGCCGAGGTGTAGCCGGGGATGCCGGTCAGGTTGGCCGGTACGGTTGGCGGAACGGTGTCGGGCTTAACGACTAATTGGTTGTAGTAACTTACCGCGCCAACCGTGTACACGCTCTGCTGATCGGCCACGCCCGCCAGCGAATTCTCGGTCTGAACGATATCGTAATCCGAACAACTCGCGGTGGTACAGGTGCAGTTGGCGGCGCCGCCATTGGCGGTGGTTCCACCATAAGTCTGGTAGGCGAACATGTAGATCGGCATTTGCGGCCCGAGATAGAGCATATTGGTGTAGTTCGCCAGAGCTTGCGCGGTCTGCATGAAATAGGCGTCCAGAGGCGCCCAGAAGCTGAAAGGGCCTCGGGCGCGCACCGCGTCGATATTCATGCTAGTGACTTCTACGGCCGTCTCCTTCTGCATCCAGGCCTGGCTGATGGCGACGGGCTTGCCGGCGGCGGCGGCCATGCTGGCGATGGTCAGCGTGTTGGCGAGGAAATTGGTCCTATTGACCGTGTTGACCGGAAGCAAGTGAAAATCGATGTAGTCCAGGGGCAGGGCAGTGTAGGCGTCCATATAGTCCGTCAGGCTGGCCGACCCGAAAGCCGCCGCCCAACTGCCAAAGCCGGCGCCGAGTTTGGGGATGGGGGACACGGTCGCCGTCTGCAGGTAGTTCTGGACGGCGGTGATCTCCGCCTGAACCATTTGCGCGGCGTCCACCGGATTCTTCAAGTTTTGCTGGCCGGTCTGCGCGGCTTCGGTATCGGGTTCGTTCGCGAGGACCAGATAATCCGGCTGCATATACTGCACGATGGTGGCGGCCATGGTGGCGCGCGCCGCGATGTATTCCGGCCACGTGAGCGGACCATAGAACGCGTTCATATTGGTCCAGCCGGCGGCGGTGTCGTTGGAAAACAGAATCTCGTTGTCGACAATGAGTTTGAGACCGGCGGCTCTGACAGCCTGGGCGACCCCCGTGTAGAACGTCAAGTACGGCTGATAGGCGGCTTGGCTGCCATAAAAGGGCTCATACAGAATGGGAAACAGGACTGGCACCACGATGGCCTGGACGCCCAGAGCTTTCAGTTCCTGCAATTGCGGCTGCACGGTGGTCTGCAAATAAGTGGGGTTGGATATCGAAGGACCGGTGTTGCCATTGGCCCACATCAGATTGCCGGCGTACAGTGTGGGACCGCCCGGTATCGGCGTCCAGGTGGGAGGGATCGCCAACAGGGTGTTGAATGCCAGCAGATCGGCGGTCAGTTCGGCGGAGATGGAGCTGCAGTAGCCCGCCGGCACGGGCGGCGGCGCCGGAGGCGCTGGAACGTCCGCCCGGCAGGGCGCGCAGACGACCAATGACAAGGCCGTCAAAACACCGAAGGCGCGCCGTTTGGGCCCGATTGCCGGGCATTTTGCGAAAGAGAGATGCGAGTGTCCTGCGACGATCGGTAGCCAACCCGTCCCGCTTTGAGCCCGCCGGCGAAGTGACATGGTAATACTCCTCACAGTACTGCGGATATGTAACGAACGCAACAATTTTAGGTTGTCTCAAGTTATCTGTCAATGTTTGTGGGAGAAGGTTGTGAGGATTCTCACTTACTTTACTCAGATAGCTTCAAGCTGTTAGGGTGACTTCCGACAGGCCGTGGAGGGAGAGAACCGGACAGTACCCGAAGTTGCGCTGCAATAGTCGGCTTGCAGCTATCGAAATCGAGTGACACTCGGAGCTTAGGAGTCACAAAAGGCTGCGCGGCCCCATAAGTTACGACACACCAAAACACACCCCGGCCGGAACCTGGCAACTGGCCGAGTCGAGGCGGATAAATCTTACGTTCAGTCTGTTGTCCCACTCACAGTTGCCGGCACGCTAAACGCGGCGTGCAAGCGACCAGATGGAACGGCACCTCCATTGAGCAGGATCGCTTCCGGCGGCGGCCGGCTCAATACTCACGATGGATAGCTCTCGAAGGTTAGCAGCTCGCCGGCACATTGCCGCTTGACCCCGGGCCTCCTCGATGCAATTCGTGTGCCATTCGCATAACAGGAATATGTATATGAAACCATGCGACTTCAGCCCTTATGTGCCACTGGACCACATCACGGAATCGGGCACTCGGGTACTTTTTACACGCCCGTTATGCTTGGAACTTGTAGGGCGGCCAAGATTGGCCGCCCCACATCGGCCCGACCCGCGGCAGTTCAGGGCGTAGTGGCCTGCACTGTAGCCGACAGGGGCGAATCGTCCTGGCCGGTGTCGACCGCTTCAACCGCGTAGTAGTAGGTGGTGTTCGGAGAAGCCCCGGTGTCTATGAATGGGGACGCTCCCCGGGACGCCACTTGGGCCAGGCCAGTGGACGATGTTCCGCGGAAGATAGCGTAGTTCTGAATCGGCAGACCATTGGGCGGGATGTTTTCGGACCAGGTTACCGTGACTTGCGTGGCTGAGTTCGCGGTGGCCGCGACGTTAACCGGCGCGGCGGGCAGCGGAGGCGTGGCGACCTGCGCGGGAGTCGACATGGGCGAAACGTCTCCGCCGGTGTCCACCGTTTGGGTCGCGTAGTAGTAGCTGCTGTTCGCAGAGGCTCCCATGTCCGTATACTTCATGGCCGCCGCGGTGCCCAGTTTAGTCAGGTTATTGGACGACGCGCCGCGGTAGATCGTGTAGCTCGCAATCGGCAGGCCGCCGGGCGGGACGCTTGCGGACCAGGTTACCGTGACTCGCGTGGCGGAGTTAGGCGTTGGCGCGACATTGACGGGAGCGGCAGGCAGCGCAGGCGTAGCGACCTGGGCGTTCGCCGACATGCAGGACACGTCATGGCCGGTGTCGGTCGCCTGGATCGCGTAGTAGTAGGTGGTGTTCGCGGAAACTGCGGTGTCGACGAATGGACTCGCCGTGCGGACGGCAAGCTGGGGCAGGTTGGTGGGCGAAGTCCCGCGGTAGATACTGTAACTCTGGATGGGCAGGCCCCCTTGCGGAATGTTTTCGGACCAGGTTAGCGTGACTCGCGTGGCGGCGTTTGGAGTGGCCGTGACGCCGACCGGCGCGGCGGGCGCTACAACCGTAGTGACTGGCGCCACAGCCGACATCGGCGACACGTCGTGGCCCGTGTCGGTCGCTTGGATCGCATAGTAGTAAGTGGTGTTCGGGGAGAGTCCCGTGTCGATGAACGAGGTCGTCGTTCGGACGGCAACTTGGGGCAGGTTGCCGGACGACGTCCCCCGGAAGATCGTGTAGTTTTGAATCGGCATGCCCCCTTGCGGGATGTTCTCGGACCAGGTTACGGTGACCTGGGTGGTGGAGTTTGCCGCAGGCGCGACATTGACTGGCGCGGCCGGCATCGGAAGCGTAGTGACCGGTATCTGGTCGGAGGGTGTCGAAAGGTCATGGCCCGTGTCGGCTGCCACGATCTCGAAATAATAGGTGGTGTTGGGGGTCAGGGATGCCGCCGTGTAGGTGGCGGTGGACGCCGAGCCGACGTCGATCATGTTGCCGGGGGTGGTGCCCTCGAAGATCTGGTAGTAGCTGATCGGCAAAGAACCCTGTTGGAGGTTCTCCTGCCAGGTCAGAACGACCTTGGTGGGGGCGGGCGTCCCGGCTACGGCGCTGGGCGGGTTCGGCAGCGGCAGCGTGGTGGCATAGACGGGCGGAGTCATGGGCGCATTCAGCCCCTGTTCCACGGCCACGATGCCAAAGTAATAAGTCGTCCCCGCGGCCAGGTTCATGTCCCGGTAAGTAGTCATGCTGGACGACCGGATGGCAACCTGCTGAAGATTCGACAGCGATGTCCCGCTATAAACCAGATAACTGCTCAAGCCGGTTGGGTTCGAGGGCGCAGACCAGCTCAGGTCGATCTCCTGGGCCGAGACCACCGTGGCCACCAGATTTGTCGCGGCGCTCGCCGATGTTACATAGGTCTGCAAACTCAGCGCCTGCGAAAGCGGCGAGTTGTTGCCGGCAAAATCGAATGCCTGTACCTGATAGTTATACAGCGTGCCGCCGGTCAGTGAGGTGTCGATGTAACTGGACGGAGTCGTGTTGGCGATCCACACGCCCGTGCAGGGTTGGCCGGCCGCCGGCGGAGTGCAGCGAAGCACGTTGTAACCGGCCACTCCGATGTTGTCGCTGGAGGCGGTCCATGAAAGATTCGCCGTGGTGAAGCCGGCCGTGCCGGTCAGGTTGAGAGGGACGGTTGGCGGGGTAGTATCGGGCGTGGTGACCAATTGATTGTAGTAACTAAACGCGCCATAGGTATAGACACTGGACTGATCGGCCAAACCCGCCAGCGTATTCTCGTTCTGCATGATCAGGTAGTCCGAACAGGTCGCGGGAATTGCGGGTGTCGTGGCCGTGGCGGGAATCGCCGCGGTACAGGTGCAGTTGGCGGCCCCGCCATTGGCGGCGGTTCCGCCATATGGCTGGTACGCGAACATGAAGACCGGGAACTGCGGCCCGACATAGACCATGTTGGTGTAGCTGGCCAGATTCTCGGTCATCTGCATGAAATAGGCGTCCAGAGGCGCCCAGAAGTCGAAAGGTCCCCTAGCGCGCACCACGTCGATGGCCAGACCGGTCACTTCCGCGGCCGTCTCCTTTTCGAGCCAGGCCTGGCTGATGGCGACCGGCTTACCGGCGGCGGCGGCCGCCTGGGCGATGGTCAGCGTGTTGGTCAGAAAGTTGTCGGCCAATACGGTGTTGACTGGAAGAAGGTGGAAATCGATGTAGTCCAAGGGCAGGGCAGTGTAGGCGTCGATATAGCCGGACAGGCTGGAGTTCCCGCTAAGCTGCATCCAACTGCCAAAGCCGGCGCCTAGTTTGGGGATGGGGGACACGGTCGCCGTCTGCAGGTAGTTCTGGACGGCGGTGATCTCCGCCTGAACCATTTGCGCGGCGTCCACCGGGTTGTTCAGATTTTGCTGGCCGGTCTGAATGGCTTCGGTATCGGGTTCGTTCGCGAGGACCAGATAGTCCGGCTGCATATACTCTACGATGGTGGCGGCCATGGTGGCGCGCGCCGCGATGTATTCCGGCCAGGTAAGCGGGCCGTAGAACGCGTTCATAGTGGCCCAGCCGGCGGCGGTGTCGTTGGAAAACACAATCTCGTTGTCGACGATGAGTTTGAGGCCGGCATCCCTGACAGCCTGGGCGACCTGCGTATAGAAGGTCACGTACAACTGGTAGGTGGCTTGGCTGCCATAAAACGGCTCATACAGAATGGGAAACAGGACCGGCACGACCACGGCCTGGATACCCAGCGCCTTCATCTCCTGCAATTCGGGCAGAACGGTAACCTGCAAATAGTCGGGGTTGGACATCGCCGGACCGGTGTTGCCATTGGCCCACATCAAATTGCCGGCGTACAGCGTGGGACCGCCCGGTATCGGCGTCCAGGTGGTGGGAGGGGTAGCCAACACGGTGTTGAATGCCTGCATATCGCCGTACAGCTCGCTATAGATGGAGCTGCAGTAACTTCCCGCGGGCACCTGTGACGGTGCAGGCGGCGGCAGAACGTCAGCCTTGCAGGGCGCACCAGCGAGCACGGACAAGGCCGCCAAAACAGGAAGAATGCGCCGTTTGAGCCTGGCCGGCTGGCTAGTTGGGCTGGACACACGCGACTCTATTGCAACGATCGATAATGAATCGGCCCGATTCCGGGCGCTCCGCTTAAGTGACATCGCAATTCCTCAAACGATTGGCAATCGTGAAATAATCCGGTCAGATTGCCGGTTGTCTGGCGAGGTGTCGAGGTTCTGGAAGGCCACGGGTGCGCCGGCAGAGCCGGTGTCCTGCGCGGGAATTCCCCCGGCAACCTCGTCAGGATGGGAATACAAGATAACAAGTTGATAAACTCTTTTGCCGTATCGCTCGTCCGGGTGGATGCGCCGGGCATATGCCAACTTTTCCCGATTCGGCCTCAGCGCGTCTACTTCACGTCGAGCCGGCCTTCCATTGATAGAATCGCCGCCGGAAGCGATGCGATCAATATTCTCAATGGTTAAATTGGGTAACGCTACCAAGTGTCTAGATAGCTAACGCTTGGCCAAGCTGAGAGCCATGAGTTTCTTATCGGCAACTCGTGTGCCACTCTGCGTTCGAGACCTATATATATGAAACTAAGAGGCTGAAGCGGTGTTCTGTCACTAAACTTGTGCCGCCCCACTTGTACGTTTGGATACTTTTACGCTGCGCTGCTATGGAATACTTGCTCGTGGATTCCAGGGCACTTCCGGCATGAGCAGGCTGGACGCCGGAGTTTGCGATGCGCGCGCTTCGCGCGACAATGGTACGGAGTCCTCCGCTCGCCCCATGCCCGACGCGACGCCATCCGAAGAAAAGCCGAAGCCGGCGCCCAGCTCCGGCACGCTGGGCGTCCTGCACGTCTTTGGCGTGCCGGTGCGCTTCCACTTCACGTTTGTCCTGCTGCTGATTTTTCTGCTGTTCATCGGCGTCGGCGAGCGGCAGTCGGGGGCCATGACCGCGCTTTACGTGGTGGCGCTGTTCGCCTCGGTCTTACTGCATGAATTGGGACATGCGCTGGTGGCGCGCCAATATGGGATCCGCACCACGGAGATCGTCATGTACCCGATTGGCGGCGTTTCGCGCCCGGAGCGCATGCCGAAAGGGTGGGAAGAATTCTGGATCGCCATCAGCGGACCGCTGGTGAATGGGTTGATCGCCGCCGGTCTGTTCGGGTGGCTGGCCACCCAGCACCAGTTCGTGCCGCTTGAATTGCTGCGCGATCCCACCGACGCCAACCTGGCGCAGCGCATCGCCACCGGCAATTTCCTGCTTTTCGTTTTCAATCTGCTGCCGGCGTACCCGATGGATGGCGGCCGGGTGCTGCGGTCGGTGCTGATGCTGTTCAAGCCGGAGGAGCAAGCCACGCGCGTGGCGGCCGGCGCGGGGCAGATCCTGGCGACCATGCTGGGCCTGTACGGCTTGCTGTATTCCAATTTCATTATGGTCTTCGTGGCCATGTTCATTTATATCGGCGCGTCGCAGGAGGGCGCCGCCATGCGCGGCCGGCTGCTGACCACGGGCGTTCCGGTGCGCGCCGCCATGATCACGGACTTTCGCACGCTCACCCACGGGCAGAGCATCCGCGACGCCGGCAATCTGCTGCTGGCCACTTCGCAGCACGATTTTCCGGTGATGCATGGCGATCAGGTGCTGGGGCTGCTGACGCGCGCGGCGCTGGTGCGGGCCATGCTGACCGACGGCCCGGACGCTTACGTGGCGTCGGCCATGGACCGCGCTCCGCGCCGCGTCTCGGCGGACGCGCCGCTCACCGACGTGTTGCAGGATTTGTCGGGCCCGCGGGCCTGCGCGCTGGCCATGGAGGGGGACAAGCTGGTGGGCCTGCTCACGTCCGAAAACGTTTCGTCCTTCATTCTGTTGCGGCAGGTGGCCATGCAGCAACAGGCCCGTGCGCAAGCGCGGTGATGACAAATATGTCACTTTCCGCCGGGGCTGATGTCTGGCGCCGATTTTTCGTGGGGCAGGCCCTCTGCCAGCGGCGGCCTCTCAGGCCGCCTCTTTGGTTGCGGCTATGGCGGCTATGCTGCTCTGTGGGGCGGTCCAGGAGCGGTCACGGGAAGACCGGCCGGACCCAGTCCGGGCCAGAGGCCTGTTGCACAGGTGGTCAGGCGACGCCGCGGCTGTTCAGGAACTTACCCAGTTTGGCGTCCCACTCGAGGATGTGGTTGTCGAGCCATGCGCGGAGCCGGTTGAGCATCTCGACGGCCGCGGCGGGATGCCTTTCGGTTACCATCCGTTCTACCTCGAGGAGCCGGCGGAGGCCTTTCTCATGTTCAAGGGCGTGCATGTCGCGCAAAGGGTATGCGCATGACTCCATGATCCGTTCTTCTATCGGAAGATGGTACCGTACGTAATCGTCCAGGTCGTGTATCAGTTGCGAGAGAGCAGCTGCGTCGTTCCCAGCGGCCATAGCCTGTTCCAACCGCTCCACGTGCTCGATCAGAACAGCGTGCTGGTCGTCGATCACACGCACGTTGACGGAGGGCGGGGCCGAGCGCGTTGAAGAAATCATACAGTAATGTTATCGGCCGATTCGCCGGAGGGTTGCGCGGGCCCGGCGGGCAGTTTCGCGCTTATGGGCGGCGTGCCATTCTGGGAGCGGGGCAGCAATCGTCCGCGCACACGTCATGGCTAGGGCCAAACTCTCCCAGGGCGCGCCGGGGAGCGCCGCCGATACGCTCCAAGACCAGCTCGCGGATCATGGCGGCGAAGCGCGGGTCGGCGCCCACGGTTTCCGCGCGGACCATGTGCAGGCCCAGATCGCCGCACAATTGGCGCGCTTCGGTATCCAGATCGTACACCACTTCCATATGGTCGGAAATGAATCCGATGGGGGCCAGGACCACATCGCGCACCGGTCCGGCGGCGGCCGTCTCGCGCAGGTACTCCAGGACATCGGGACCCAGCCAGGGCTGGCCCGGCGCTCCACTGCGGCTTTGATAGACCAGGCGGTACGGCGGACCGCCCGCCTGTTCGGCCACCAGCCGGCAGGCTTCCTGCACTTGTTGCACGTAGCGGCTGGTCTCCGCCATGGCGACGGGCACGCTGTGCGCGGTGAACGCCAGCGCGGCCGAAGCGCGCCGTTCGGGCGGGATGCGGTCGATCGCCGCGCGGACGCGCTCCGCCATCGGCTCGATGAACCCGGGGTGGTTGTAGAACACCCGCAGCTTCAACACTTCCGGCGCACCTGCGCCCACCGCCTCGCGCGCGCGGGCTAAATCTTCCAGATATTGCCGGCAACCGGAATAGGAACTGTACGCCGACGTCACGAAGGCGAACGCGCGGCGCACTCCTTCCGCAGTCATCTGGCGCAGCGTGTCCGCCAGCAGCGGATGCCAGTTGCGATTGCCCCAGTAGACCGGCAGATCCGGACCTTCCGCCGCGAGCGCCTCCCGCAACGCCGCCAGCAGTGCGCGATTCTGATCGTTGATGGGGCTGCGGCCCCCGAAGTGATAGTAGTGCTCCGCCACCTCCAGCAGGCGCTCGCGCGGCACGTTGCGCCCGCGCAGCACGTTCTCCAGAAACGGCATGACTTCTTCGGGACGGTCGGGACCGCCGAAGGAGACCAGCAGGATGGCATCGCCGGGGCTAATCATCCAGCGCCTGGAACCCCGAAGCGGTGTAGACGTCCGCGCGCCGCCGCTCGGGGTCGATCAGCCAAACATACGAGATGCCGAAGGCCAGGTATTGGTCGATCTTCTTGCGCACCCGGCGCATGCGATCTTCCGGTGACGGGATCTCAATGGCGATAAAGGGCGGAGTGGAAGGTACGCGATCGCG
>Ga0181532_10005001_pt1 | contig 11386 bp, 7 predicted proteins | sample PEATcosm2014_Bin_33_FD_119768 | JGI IMG/M metagenome (GOLD analysis project Ga0181532, IMG submission 119768) | Peatland microbial communities from MTU Mesocosm Facility, Houghton, MI, USA - PEATcosm2014_Bin11_30_metaG | ecosystem: Environmental > Terrestrial > Soil > Wetlands > Peat | place...
CCGCTTTGGAGCATTGGGCCTGGGCAAAAAGAACGCCGAGGTTCCAGACAACGAGGACATCGAGCTTCTCTCTCGTATCGCGCTGATGGGAGCGCTTGCCTTGGAAAAGGAGAAAGCCCACCGCGCCTTTGAGGAGCAGCAGAGCCTGGTCGCGATCAGCCGTGAACTGAGTTCCAGCCTGGAGTTGGAAAAGCTTTTGCCGGCCATTCTTAACAGCGTTCGGAGCATCGCGCGTTACGAGCGGACCATCCTTTGCGTGCTGGATGAGGATGGCCAGAGCGTGCGGCGGTATGGAGACGCTCTGGAATGGGAGCCTTTTGTTAACCACGGAAGTGTTGTTCCGCTTGCGCAATCACTCTCGGCACGCACGATCCGGACGCAGAACGTTGAATTCCTGGACGCCGGCGATTTGCGCGACTTGAACGAACCGCTGGCGAGATCGATGTATCAAGGAGGGGTTCGGTCGGTCTGCAGCGTGCCGCTGGTGGCGAGCAGTCGGATCTGGGGATCACTGAATCCGACGAGCATGATTGAGCACGGGTTCGGCCCGTCGGAGGTTGAATACCTGCAGCAAGTCGCCAATCAGATCGCGGCTGCGCTGCGGAATGCGCATGACTATCGCGAGATCGCGCAACTCAAGGAACACCTGGCGCAGGAAAAGCGCTATCTGGAGTACGAAATCCGGAGCGCGAACCGCTCCGAAGACATCATTGGCAACAGCCCGGCCTTGAAACGTGTGCTGGACTATGCTGGCATCGTCGCCGACACCGACTCCACCGTCCTCATCACCGGCGAAACCGGAACCGGCAAAGAACGCATCGCTCGCATGATTCACAGCATGAGCCGGCGCAAGGACCGCAACTTCATCAAGGTGAACTGCGCCGCCATCCCCACGGGACTGCTGGAAAGCGAGTTGTTCGGACACGAAAAAGGAGCGTTCACCGGAGCGGTAAGCCAGAAAGTCGGTCGACTGGAATTGGCGGATATGGGCACCTTGTTGCTGGACGAGGTGGGGGAAATTCCATTGGAGTTGCAACCCAAATTGCTGCGGGTTCTACAGGACCAGGAGTTCGAACGTCTGGGAGGCACGAAGACGATCCACGTGGATGTGCGGTTAATCGCGGCCACCAATCGCGATCTGGCTCGCGCGGTCGAAGAAAAAGAATTCCGCGGTGACTTGTTCTATCGCTTGCACGTGTTCCCCCTGCATCTGCCGGCATTGCGCGACCGTCGCGAGGACATCCCCATGCTGATTCGCCATTTCGTGGAAAAATGCGCGGCCCGGCTGCACAAACGGATCGACGTCATTCCCGAGGAGGCCGTCCAAGCCATGATGCACTGGAGATGGCCGGGGAACATCCGCGAGCTAGAGAATTTTATCGAGCGAACCGTGATCCTTTCGGAAGGCGACCGGTTGAGCCCGCCGCTCGGCGAGTTGCGCGAGGAAATTTTACGACCGGTGTCTGAGTCCGACGGTACGCTGCGCGACCGGGAACGCGAACACATTGTCGAGATTCTGCGGCAGACGCGGGGCGCGCTGTCGGGTCCGACAGGCGCGGCGGCCCGGCTTGGACTCAAGCGCACCACCTTGCAGTACAAGATGCAACGACTGGGAATCTCACGCACAGATTATCTGCACTAGGGCCCCAGCGGGCTTCTTGGCATCTGCCGAATTGTCGGCAGTCGGGCCAGTGTTACGGCATCTGCTTTTGCCTGCCGCTCGTCCAAATCACAATAAGTTGTTAATTTACAGCCACTTAGTATAGTTCGAGCATGTGGCAGTTGGTGTGCACCGGTTTGTCCAGTTGGTGCATCGCCGTTCCACCGGCGAACGATTCCGCCAGCCAAGTTCGGTCGACCCGCAGGAGTTTCCCTTGGATATGCCCCGACGCTTAGCGATACCGAACGACTGTCTAAGCTGCGGCCTAAGGCGGACCTGCGACTTCTGCAATTTGCCTCAGCCGCAGATGACTGAGTTCAACGCGATGGGGCACCTGACCCTGTATCCCGCCAATGCCACTTTGCTGACGGAAGGTCAAATCCCGCGTGGCGTCTACATCGCCTGCTCCGGCCGTTCCAAGCTTTCGGTCAGGGCCCGCGATGGTAAGACGATCATCCTGAAGATCGCCGGAGACCGCCAGGTGCTGGGATTGAGCGCGGTCGTCTCCGGGGGGCCGTCACTGATTACGATTACCACCATCGAGCTTTGCCAGATCAAATTTGTTGAACGCGACAGTTTTCTGCGTCTGCTCGAACACAACAGCCACGCCGCGCTCGCGTGCGCCAGCCTGCTCGCCCGCGAGATCGTGACCTCGTTTGACGATGTGCACGATCTGCTGCTCGCCCGCAGTTCGACCGAGAAGCTTGCCCGCCTGCTGCTTTCCTGGGTTTCGGGGGAGCCCCGTAACCGGGAACTCCGCGTACCCACGGAATTCACCCATGAAGAAATTGCCCAAATGATCGGATCTTCGCGAGAAACGGTAACCCGCTTATTAAGTGTAATGAAACGGAAAGATTTGATTCGGCTGGAGGGTGCAACGCTCGTGATTCCCAACCGGATCGCCTTGCAAGCCATTGCGGCCTGAGAGTTCCCTCCCCGGGCGGACGAAGCGGTTTTTGCGTCCGCCCATTTTTTTCGTACCAACTCAACCCGCACGTCATTTGTAATTTGTGATTTGTAATTGGTAATTTAAGCCTCAAAACCAAGCGTTCAGCGCGGATCTAAATTGCAAATTACAAATTGCCAATTACAAATTTCCTCACAGGTTGAACAGTTCCCGCAGGCGGCGGGTCTGGGCGCGGCTCACCGGAATCTCCGTCTGTTTTTTGTCGTCCATGCGCAACTGGTAGGAGCTCTTGAACCAGGGCACGACTTCGCGGATGTGATTAATGTTGACCAAAAAGGACCGGTGCGCCCGCCAGAACAAGTTAGGATCGAGGTTTTCGAAAAGCTCTTCCAGCGTGCGGCAATTCGAGTGGCCTTCCATGCCGGCATGGCCGCTGGTAGCCACGGTGATCACACCATCATCGATGGTCGCGTAGCAGATATCTTTCGGATCGGTCAGGAACAGCCTTCCCGCCGCCTTGATCAGAATTTTCGCCGTCTGCGGCTTCTGCGATTCCAGCATCCGCACCAGCGTTTCGAATTTTTCTTCCGGCCCGGCGCCCGCTTCAATCTTCGCCCGCGCTTTCTCGATGGACTGGGCCACTCGCTTTTTGTCGAAGGGCTTCAGGATGTAGTCCACCGCGTTCACCTCGAACGCCTTCACCGCGTATTGATCGAAGGCGGTCGCGAAGATAATTTTGGGCAGGGGAACCTTGCGGTCGAGCAGCTTCTTGATGACGCCAAAACCATCCAAGCCCGGCATCTGCACGTCGAGAAACACCAGGTCCGGATTGTGTTCGCGGATCAGGCTGATTGCTTCCAGGCCGTTCTTGCCCTGCGCGACTACGTTCACGTCGGCCAGGTTCTTGAGCAGGTAGGCAAGCTCGTCGCGCGCAAGTTGTTCATCGTCGACGATGATCGCAGAGAGGGGCATAGGGCTCAGAGCTGGGCTGCTCATCGAACTGGTTCTTACGGCGGCGATCGCCATGTCCTTAATGGTGAGTATAGTCACCGCAGCAGGCAGGCCGCCACTCGCGATTCCCTTACAGAGAATTTTCGATCGCCAGCGCCATGCCCATCCCGCCGCTGACGCAGAGCGTGGCCAGGCCACGGCGCGCTTTGCGCTTCAGCATTTCGTGGAGCAGCGTCACCGTGATGCGCGTCCCGGTGCAGCCGATGGGATGGCCGAGCGCAATGGCACCGCCGTTGACGTTGAGTTTCTCGCGATCGAAATGCAGCTCGCGATCGCAGGCCAGCACCTGGGCGGCGAAGGCTTCATTCAGTTCGATCAGGTCAAAGTCGCTGAGAGCGAGGCCGTGTTTCTTCTCCAATTTGCGGATGGCCGGCACGGGCCCGATGCCCATGAGGCGCGGGTCAACTCCCGCAGATGTTGCGGCGAGAATTCGCGCCAGCGGTTTCAGATTGTTCTGCTCGACGAATTTCTCGCTCGCCAGCAAAACCGCCGCCGCGCCATCGGTGATGCCGGAAGAATTTCCGGCAGTGATGGTGCCGGTCTTGGAAAAAACGGGTGCGAGTTTTGCCATCTTCTCCGGAGTCGCGTCGAGAAACAAATGTTCATCGCGCGAGAAAACAGTTGTGCCCTTCTTGCTTTCGATTGTGACCGGAGCAATTTCGGCGTCGAAGCGTCCGCTGGATTGCGCAGCCGCGGCGCGCTGCTGCGACAGCAGCGCGAACTGATCCTGCTCTTCGCGCGAAATCTGGTACTGCGCGGCAAGAATCTCGGCCGTCTCGCCCATCAGCATCTTCGCCATGGGGCAGAAGAATCCGTCGCGATACATGCCATCGACAAGTTCCTGATGGCCGAGACGATATCCCCAGCGCGCGCCCTCAAGATAATAAGGAAGCCGCGACATCGATTCGGTTCCACCAGCCAGCACGCAATCGAGGTTGCCGGTTGCAATCTCATTGAACGCAAGCGCGATGGATTTGATGCCCGAAGCGCACGCCTTGTTGACCGTGTAGGCAGGAACTTCCTGAGGAATGCCGCTGCGAAGAGAAATCTGCCGCGCGGGATTGGGACCGCCTCCCGCCTGCCGCGCGTTGCCGAAGATGGTCTCTTCCACCTGCTGCGGCTGCACTCCGGCGCGTTCGAGCGCCGCCTTCGCGGCAACCACGCCCATATCCGCGGCGGAGAGCGAGGCGAGCGAGCCTCCAAACTTGCCGATGGGCGTGCGCACGGCGGAAAGGATGTACACGTTGTTCAACTGGGTCCCCCGAATATTCGAGTTTAGCATTCGGTGTGGAAGCGGGGCTCTGCCCCGCTTGGACAAGGCAAAGCCCCGTTCCCACGCAAGCAGGATGACCACGCTGTAAACTAATCGGCGTGAATATTCTTTATGGAATCAATACGGTTGTGGAAGCGCTGAAGGCGCGCGGGCGCAACTTCGAGTGGGTCGGCGTCGCCAAGGAGCGGAAAGATATTCGCCTGAGACGGGTGATAGACGAGTGTCGCAAGATTGGCGTTCCGGTGCGCGTTTTGTCGCGGCAGGAACTCGACGAGATTGCCGGCAACGCCGCGCATCAAGGACTTGTCGCCGCGACTTCGGCGAAACAATACAGCGATCTTGATGACATTGTGGCGTCGCGTCGCGGCGAACAGTCGTTGATCGTGGTGCTGGATGGGGTCGAAGATCCGCACAATCTGGGAGCGATTCTGCGCACCGCGGACGCCGCGGGAGCCGATGGCGTGGTGATTCCGGAACGCCGGTCGGCTGCGGTCACCGCTGCGGTGGCGAAGGTTTCGGCGGGGGCGAGCGAACACCTTCCAATCGCCAAAGTCACAAACATATCGCGTGCACTCGAAGAATTGAAGGAGAAAGATTTGTGGATCGTCGGACTAGACGAACGCAGCGCGCAGACTTATGACGCGGTTGACTACAAGATGCATTGCGCCATCGTGCTCGGCGCCGAAGGCAAGGGGCTGCACGATCTGGTGCGCAAACACTGCGATTTCCTGGTGTCGATTCCGATGCTGGGGAAGGTGCCGTCGCTGAACGTATCGGTGGCGGCGGGGGTGGTGCTGTACGAAGTTGTGCGGCAGAGGCGGCTGGGCGCATCGAAGTAATCATGAAATTCCTCTGTATTCTTTGTGTTCTCTGTGGTTTCGCTTCAGGGGCGCGGGCCCTGGAGCGCGAAGCCTTCACCATCGCAAAATATGATTTGGAGATTCGTCTTGAGCCCGAACAGCAGAGGCTCGGAGCTCGGGGCAAGATCACATTGCGCAACGACTCGGCTCGCCCGCAGAAGATTGTTGCCCTGCAGATATCTTCTTCTCTCAATTGGCGTTCGATTCGGGTGGACGGCAAGACCGTTCAATTTGTTTCGCAACCCTACATTTCGGATATCGACCACACCGGGGCGCTGTCAGAAGCAATTGTTACGTTGCCCGCTGAGATCAAGCCGAAAGATTCTGTGGAGCTCGAAATCGGCTATGAGGGCGTGATTCCGCTGGATGCGACGCGGTTGACTCGGGTCGGAGTGCCGGATGAAATCGCCAGACATTCGAGCTGGGACCAGATCAGCCCATCATTCACAGCGGTGCGCGGTGCGGGATATGTCGCGTGGTATCCGATTACGACTGAGTCGGCGGATTTCTCCGAAGGGAACAGTTTGTTTGAGGTTGCAGACCGATGGAAGAAGAGGGAGCAGGACGCCAGCATGAAGCTCTCGCTTAGCACCGACGCGGGGATCGACGACGCACGCCTGATACTCCTGTGCAGCGCGGTTGGGCTGTCGGGCGACACGCGAGGTGGCAACCCTCACAATCACTGGGCAACGTGCGAATACGAGCGCCTTGGGTTGGCGACGCCGATATTCGCTATGGGTGACTATAACCAGGACCAGTCCAAGCCTCCTTTGCACCTGTTCAGTTTGTCGGGCCACGAGGCAGGAGCGGCAACTTACTCCAGCGCGCTCGAGCCGGCCATGAAGTTTGTAAGCGGATGGTTTGGACAGCCGACGGCGCCAGTTGCGATCGCCGATTTTGCGGACTCGAATTCTGCTCCGTTTGAGAGCGGCACCTTGTTGATGGCGTCGATGGCCGCGGAAGACTCGAAGCTCGCAGGGATCAATCTGGTTCACGAACTGGTCCATTCTGCTTTGCCCTCGTCGAGGCCTTGGGTTTATGAGGGCTTGGCTCACTTTGCGGAAGCGATGTATCGGCAAGAGCAAGGCGGGCGTCAGGCAGCGCTCGATCTTCTCGGCCTGCACCGGGCGGCGTTTCTTGATTCGGAAAAGGAATTAGCGGCCGCGCCGCAAAAAAGCGCTGGCCAGCCGCTGGCCAGTACGTTTGATGAAACTTACTATCGCAGCAAAGCTGCTTATGTGTGGTGGATGCTACGCGACATGGTCGGCGACGAGACGCTGAAGCAGGCCATTCGCAAGTATCGCAGCGAGGACGACAACATCAAAGATCCAAAGTATGTGGAGCGGTTGATCGAAGCCGCCGCAAAGCGGGACCTGGGTTGGTTCTTCGACGACTGGGTGTATCGGGATCGCGGAGTGCCGGATTTTCGCGTGCAATCGGTGCATCCGTGGAAGACGGAAAAAGGCGCGCCGATTGTTACGGTGACGCTGGAGAACCTTGGCAATGCGGGGGCGGAAGTCCCGTTCACGATAGTTTTTGAAGGCGGCGAGATCACGAAGCGGATTGAGGTGCGCGCCAAGGGCACAGCCACCACGCGAGTTGAATTGCCGGGCACGGCGAGCGAGATTGTTATCAACGACGGTAGTGTTCCGGAAAGCGACCTGACGAATAATGTGTTTCAGATCAGTGCGTCGCAGAAGTGAGTGGACAGAGGTCAGAGGTCAGATTGCAGAGGTAAAATCGATCTTCGCGGTTCACTTCTGCAGTCTGACCTCTGACTTCTGCAATTTTTGGAGGAGGACGCTTGCCCTACATCCAATTTCTCGGCGCTGCCGGGACCGTGACTGGATCGAAGCACCTGATCAGCACTACTTACGACTCGAATAGCAAGCATGGATTCCAGGTTCTGATCGACTGCGGACTTTTCCAGGGACCGAAGGAATGGCGCGAGCGCAACTGGCAGGACACTCCAGTTCCGGCGCGTGAAATTGATGCCGTCGTTCTTACTCATGCGCATCTCGATCACTGTGGCTGGATTCCGCGTCTGGTGAAAGAAGGCTTTCGCGGGCCGATCTACGCCACGCAGCCGACCATCGATCTGTGCTCGGTCGTGTTGCCCGACTCCGGACACCTGCAGGAAGAAGACGCGGCGTTCTACAACAAAAGGAAAGTGTCGAAACACGATCCGGCGTTGCCGCTGTACACCCTTAAAGAAGCGCAGGATTGCCTGAAGCGCTTCAAGCCGGTCGCGGTCGGCGAAACCACCGAACTGAGCCCCGCGCTTCGGTTCCGCTTCGTGCCTGCCGCGCACATTCTCGGTTCCTGCATGGTGGAAGTCACACTGCAAACGAACGGGGAGAGCCGCCGCCTGCTCTTTACCGGCGACCTTGGCCGCGTGCGTGACAGCGTGATCGCGCCCGGCAAGGTGGTGCACTTGGGCCCGCAGGAAAACGAGACCGCCGACGTGCTGGTTATGGAGTCCACTTATGGGAACCGGCAACATCCCGATACCGATCCTCGGCCGATCCTCGCCAGCCTGATTCGCGACACCGCCCAGCGCGGCGGCAGCGTGGTCGTTCCGGCGTTTGCTGTGGAGCGGACACAGAAATTTCTTTTCATCCTGAAAAGACTGATGGAGACGGGACAGATTCCGCGCCTGCCGGTTTATTGCGACAGCCCGATGGCGATCAAGGCGGTCGAAATTTTCCTGAAGCACTCCGAGGAGTACACGGCGCGGGCTGCCGATTTGATCAAGACCTACGGCTCGCCGGTCGAGTGGCCGGGCTTCACGTTCGCGCTAACCGCCGAACAGTCGAAGAAGATTAACGAGAGCCACTATCCCTCCATCATCGTTTCGTCGAGCGGGATGGTTACCGGTGGCCGCATCCTTCATCACATGGCGCAGCGGCTGCCCGATCCGAAGAACCTTGTTATTTTTATCGGCTTTCAGGCGCCCGGTACGCGCGGCGCCATCATCAAGAGCGGAGCGCCTGAGGTGAAGATCTTCGGCCAGTTCGTGCCGATTCGCGCGCAGGTCGCGGCGCTCGAACAGTTCAGCGATCACGCCGATCCGCCAGAAATGTTGGAGTGGTTGCGGACGTTCAAGAACAAACCGGGCGCAACCTATCTAGTCCATGGCGAGCCCGCCGCTGCGTCGCAACTTCGCGACCGGATGAAGCAGGAACTGGGATGGAACGTGCGGGTGGCGGAGTATATGGGGAGAGTTGAGGTGAAGTAGAACCATGAGCTCGACGCGGACAAACGCAGGTTCTTCGCTTCGCTCAGGATGACAACGGTTGGTGGGATGACAGTATTGGGTGATTAGTGAGCGGCGGTGAACGCGACCAGCGCCTGCAACTTTGCGAGGGCTGCGCCGGAATCTATGGCCTTCGCGGCCAGCGGAACTGCATCGCGCAGATGGTCGGCGCGTCCGGCGGCGACGAGCGCCGCGGCGGCATTGAGCAACACCACGTCGCGGCGCGCGGATTTCTTTCCGGCCAGGATTTCGCGAATCAGTTCGGCGTTGAGGGCGGCGTCTCCGCCGGAGATTTCGTCGAGCGTGGCGCGCTGTAGCCCGAACTCCTCGGGCTCGACTTCATAGCTGTGAACTTGTCCCTCGCGCACTTCGGCGATGCGGGTTGGAGCACTGATCGTGATTTCGTCCAGGCCGTCACTTCCGTGGACGACGAGCGCGCGACGCAAACCTAACATGCTGAGCGCTTCTGCAAGTTTTTCGACGAGTTCCGCGGAATAGACGCCAACCACCTGGCAGGTGGCGCGCGCGGGATTCGTCAGCGGACCGAGCAAATTGAAAACCGTGCGCAGGCGCAACTCGCGGCGCGCGGTTTGCACGTACTTCATCGCGGAATGCATGGCGGGAGCGAAAAGAAACGCGATTCCCACTTGCTCCAGGCAAGCCGCGAGCTGCCCGGGCGGGAGATAAATGTTCACGCCCAACGCTTCCATCACGTCGGCGGAGCCGCACTTCGAAGTCACGCTGCGATTGCCATGCTTGGCGACGCGCACGCCGGCTCCGGCGACGACGAAAGCCGTCGCCGTCGAAATGTTGAATGTGCCGCTGGCATCGCCGCCGGTGCCGCAGGTATCGACCAGTGCGTCACGCCCGGTGCCGCTCGCGTCGAGCACGGAGTCAGCGCGGAGTTCGAGTGGAATGGCGGCGGCGTGGATGGCTTCGGCAAATCCGACGATTTCTTCGACCGTCTCGCCCTTCATGTGCAACGCCACCAGCAGCGCCGCAATTTGCGCGTCCGAGCATTGGCCGGTGAGGACCTCGGTCATCACCGCGTGCGCCTCTTCGCGAGAGAGCGACTGGCGGTGATTGGCGATGCGATGGAGGACGTCGAGGATCATGATCTCCAGCCAAGAGTAGCACTGATCACTGCTCGTTGATCACTGTTCGCTGATCACTGTTCGTTGTGATCGCGCCGTTTGCACCAATGCTCCCGGCTTCTATAGAATCTAAGGTTTGCTAGCACGTTGTCTGAAGCCGCAAGCAGAGTCCTCTCGGGAGTCCATTAACGATAATCGCGAACGACCAACGACGGATTTGGAATCATTATGAAAATTCATGAGTATCAGGCAAAAGGAATTCTGAAGAAGTATGGCGTCGCCGTGCCGCGCGGCACGATGGCGACGACCCGCGAAGAAGCTGAGGTGGCGACGCAGGAACTGCTGGGCTCCGGCGCTACGGGAGTGGTGGTAAAGGCGCAGATCCACGCCGGCGGACGCGGCAAGGGCGGCGGAGTGAAGATCGCCAAGTCGGTGGAAGAGGCGGGCGAGATCGCCGGCAAGATGCTGGGCATGAAACTGATCACGCATCAGACGGGGCCGGAAGGACGCATCGTGCATCGCTTGCTGGTCGAAGAGACGTTGCCGATCGAGAAGGAACTTTATCTCGGCATTCTGGTCGATCGCGGCGAGGGCAAGCCGGTGTTCATGGCATCGGCTGCGGGCGGCATGGATATTGAGCAAGTGGCCGCCGAGAGGCCGGAAGCGATCCTGAAGCAGTACGTCGATCCGGGCATGGGACTGGAGCCGTTCCAGGCGCGCAAGATCGCGTTCAGTTTGGGGCTGAAGCCGCAGCAGATCAATCCTGCGGTTCAGTTTTTGACCAGTCTTTACAGCGCGTTCCTGGAAACGGATGCTTCGCTGGTGGAGATCAATCCGTTCATCAGTTGTACGGACGGCCGGTTGTTCGCGCTCGACGCCAAGTTGACGTTTGACGATAACGCGCTCTTCCGTCATGCGGACATCCGCGAACTGCGGGACATCACCGAGGAAGATCCGCTGGAAGTGGAAGCGTCGAAATACAACCTGAACTACATCAAGCTCGACGGCAACGTGGGCTGCATGGTGAATGGGGCCGGCCTGGCGATGGCCACCATGGACATCATCAAATACGCGGGCGGCATGCCAGCCAACTTTCTGGATGTGGGCGGCAGCGCCAGCGCGGATCAGGTCGCGCATGCGTTTGAAATTCTGCTGAGCGACAAGAGTGTGCGCGCCGTGCTGATCAATATTTTTGGAGGCATTCTGCGCGTGGATATGTTGGCTACCGGGGTGGTTGAGGCGGCGAAGAAAACGAATATCCAACTGCCGGTGGTCCTGCGACTGGAAGGCACCAATGTTGAAGAAGGTAGGAAAATCCTGAGGGA
>Ga0181532_10005002_pt1 | contig 11385 bp, 9 predicted proteins | sample PEATcosm2014_Bin_33_FD_119768 | JGI IMG/M metagenome (GOLD analysis project Ga0181532, IMG submission 119768) | Peatland microbial communities from MTU Mesocosm Facility, Houghton, MI, USA - PEATcosm2014_Bin11_30_metaG | ecosystem: Environmental > Terrestrial > Soil > Wetlands > Peat | place...
CAAGCCGGCGTGAGAAAAGGCTTGAACCACGAAGGGCGCGAAGGATCACGAAGGAAATCTTTGTTGCCGCGTTTTATGCGCGATGTCGCTAAATTCGTTGTGCTGCAGGTGCTGCGCGGATACAAGTGGGCGATTTCGCCGATGTTTCCGCCAGCGTGCAGGTTTGTTCCGACCTGCTCGGAATATGCGATGGAGGCGGTGGAGAGGTATGGCGCGGTGCGGGGCGGGCTGATGGCGTTGATGCGGCTGTTGCGGTGTCATCCGTTGGCGCGCGGGGGATATGATCCGGTGCTCCGGCGGGGGCTGAAGCCCGAAGGTTGCTTGGAGTTGGATGGCGCGGCTGGAAGCCGCGCCCTTTCAAAGCTGGATCAAAATCCAAGGCAGGATCAACATCCCCACTTCTCGCCAAGGGCGCGAGAAATGGGGCACCCGACGGTGCTCTGAGGGAACGGTAACTTTGCCAGACATTCAAAATCCACAACACGAACCCGGCAGCGAGAAGCGGCTGATGCTGGTTTTTCTGCTGGCGTTCATCGTGATGCTGGCGCTGCAGCCGTTGCTCAAGAAATATTTTCCGCAGCCGGTTACGCCGACCCAGCAAAGCCAGCCTGCGCAGACGCAACCTGAGGCTCCGACCCCGGCTGTAACCGTTGCGCCGGTTGCGAGGCCGGGCAACGTTGTCACCAAGCAGGCGGCGAGCGAGACCGAGACGGTCATCGAGAACGATCTTTACCGGATCACGTTCACTAACCGCGGGGCGCAGGTGAAATCGTGGATCCTGAAAAAGTTCGACAACGACGCGCAGAACGGGCCGCTCGATCTGGTGAATCCCGCGGCGGCGGAGAAGTACGGATATCCGCTGTCGCTGTGGACGTACGATGAGAGCCTGCGCGGGCGGGTGAGTTCGGCGCTGTATGTGGCGAGAACCGGCGAGAGCGTTACAGTTAGACCCTCCAGCGTGCAGGGCTCTGCGTACGAGATGGACGCCGCAGGACAGACGCTGAAAGCCCCTGCCACGGTCACGTTCGAATACGCCGACCAGGATCTGGTGGTGCGTAAGACTTTTGGTTTCGATAGTACGTACATCGTTAACGTCGAAACGAGTGTCACGTACAAAGGCAGCGCAGTGGCGGCGCTTCCCGCGTGGCCTTCGGGATTTGGCAGCCAGACGACGCCCGCGTTCTACGCCGCTGGCCTGATCGACTACCAGTTCAACAAAGACATTGTGCGGCTGCCGATCCGGTGCGGATGGTCGTTCTTCTCGAAGTGCACCGACATCAGCGGCGGGAAGACGATCTCCGGACCCTTTCACTGGGCGGGACCGACGGACCTGTATTTCGCGGCGGTGTTTATTCCCGACGATCCGAATTCGGCGGCGATGGTGACGCTGCGCAATTCGATGATGGTGGCGCGCGATCCGGAGAAGCCGGAGTCGAAAGAAGTTGTGCCAGTCGATGTGCTGGGTGCGGCGGTGGGCAACCTGCGCGGGGCGACGTCCGAGCGCGTATTCGTTGGTCCCAAGGAACTGGAGGTTCTGGAAAAAGTTCCGGTGCCGGGAGTATCGGGGGCCGACAACGATTTGAACGGGTTGGTGGATTTCGGCTGGTGGAGCCTCATCGCGAAGCCCCTGTTTGTGTGGCTGAAGTGGACTCACAACCACATTTTTTCTGGATGGAGCTCTGGCTGGGGATGGGCGATCATACTGCAGACCTTGATCATCAGCCTGGCGCTGCTGCCGCTGCGCATCACGCAGATGAAGTCGATGTTGAAGATGCAGCGCGTGGCGCCGCAGATCAAGTCGATCCAGGAAAAGTATAAGAAGTACAGCCTGCGCGATCCGCGCAAAGCTCCGATGAACGAGGAGATCAGCGCCCTTTATAAAAAAGAGGGAGTGAATCCGGCGGGCGGGTGTTTGCCGATGCTGATTCAGTTTCCTTTTCTGATCGCCTATTACCGCATGCTGGGCGCGGCACTCGACCTGCGGCACGCGCACTGGCTGTGGATTCACGATTTGTCGGCGGCGGAGCCGTTTCCGTTTGTGCTGCCGATTCTGATGGTTGTGAGTATGCTGCTGGTGCAGAAGATGACGCCGCAGGCCGGGATGGATCCGGCGCAACAGAGGATGCTGACGGTGATGATGCCGCTGATGATGGGCTTCATCTTCTTCCGCCTGGCCGCAGGCCTGAATCTTTATTACGCAGAAGCCAACTTGATTTCAATCGCGCAGCAAGCGGTGATGAACCGCACGTCGCTGGGACGCGAAATGCGCGAGATGTTGGCGAAGCGGGCGCGGAAAAAAGAGAAATAAGCTTTTGGCCATTGGCTTTTGGCCTTTAGCTTTCTCGTCTCCGGTGCGAATGTGGAGTCACGAATTAGTGGAGTACGCAAGGCCCACTCCCCTTCTCGCGCAAACAGCGCGCGAGAAAACGGGGCATCCTAAAGAGATTTTGAGCTAAAGGCCAAGAGCTAATAGCTGAGAGCTGAAATTTCATGTCCATTCCCGATAAACTCGCCGCCGCAAAAAAGATCAACGAGTTTCTGCAGGCCGTCGTGACCCACGGCGGACTACGACTGAAATACCGGATCGTGGTGGATCCGCCACTGCCGGAGAACCGTGACTGGGAGAAGCCAGAAATTCTGGTGGATTTTGCGGGGCCTGACTCGGCGCTGCTGCTGGACCGGGGCGGAGAGCTGTTGCGGGCGCTGGAACTGCTGGCGCTAGAAATGCTGCGGCTGCCTTCGGGCGAGCACGAAAAGATTTCGTTCGACTGCCAGAATCAGAGGTCGCTGCGCATCCAGGAACTGAGAACGGCCGCCACCGTCGCCGCCGAAAAAGTACGGAAGACGGGAACGCCGTACCAGTTCAGTCCGATGTCTTCCCGGGAGCGGCGGATCGTGCACCTGGCGCTGCGCGATGAGGCCGACCTGCGCACTGAGAGCGAAGGCGAAGGGATGCGGCGGTGTTTAGTAGTGTATCCCAAGGATTACAAGGCCGCGGGCCAGCCGGGGCCGCGGACGCTGCCTTAGATCCCACTTGCGTGAGAGTTTCGGGGCGAAAGTGCCCTGTGTCGCTGAGGCGCGGCGCGGCGTGCTCCACTATTACCAATCTGGTTCGCGCTCGCTGCTCCTCATTCATTATTCTTTTGGGGCGAGATGTTCGGTTGATCAGGGCGAAGGAGCTGTGGAGAGGCCGTCTCCCGGCAGAGTGCTTAGGTCCTTCGCTTCGATCGGATGACAATCCAAACCGGAATTAGTTCCTCCGATTCCACTTTGCTTGAACCGGCAGCTCATGACGGGTGAAAGTGGACGCGGAGGATGGCGGTGGTTCCCACCCGTTAATGATCTTGATTCGTGGCGTTACGGGATCTGCGATTCGGGCATACGGGAAGGCGTGATCTTCTGGCGTTGTGGTGGAGGCTCGCCTCGCTGCGCTTGGCGGGACGGGCGAAGGCGCCCGTCCCCACACAAGCAAAGCCTACACAAGCTGGCTAGCGGCCTGCGGCGGCCGCGGCGGCCGCGGGGATCATGCCCGCAATATTCATGGACTCGATGCGGTTGAGGACGGACTCGAGGCTGGCGCCGGTGTCGGTGCAGGCATCCACGTAAGGATGGCGGCTGCCGTCGGCGTGCATGACGAGCACGCTGGTCTGGGCGCTGGCCTTCTTCACCATGTAGGGCAGGTGATGACGATCGTTGCGGGTCAGAGTTGGGCCAAGCACGACCAGGTCGAACTGGGTTTTTTTGAGGGCCTCGTCGACGGCCTTGCGTCCGGCGGCCTGGGCGACGATGTGGCCGGCCTTTTCCATGGCAGCGGCGTGCGCGGCCAAAACGGTTTCGTCCCCTTCGCCATAAAGAATTCTTAATTTCGACTTCGCCATTGATTCCCCTCGCTTGAATCGTTCGTTGCCGGTACCCGGCACACCAGTACCTGCCAATGACGGTAGCAACCGGCGGGGGCCGGGGAAACGTCACCGAAGACGCACGACGAACGGGACTTGGCGGGAAGGCAGTGGTCAGTCGTCAGCGATCAGTGGTCGCTGGTCAGCGACCAATTAGGGACTGGGGGCGATCACATACGGGCGCCACGATTCGAGCGTTCACTTAAAATGCTTTCCCTTCGAGGCTCTGCGGCGCTACACTTCTGGCGCGGAGGCTTTCCAACCATGCCGGGCAGACTCTGGAGAGCTGTACTCATATCGTTATTGTCGACCTTATTGTGGACACCGTGGCTGACCGCGCAAGCGGGCGGCGCACAGACTTCTACCACCACCTGCAATCTGGATGACGGGCGGCAGGTCTACGTGCGGTACGTCCCGGTTTCCAGCAAAGAGAAGGTGTCTAACGGAAAGCCTTGGGCGCCAGGCGGAACGCCGATGACGCTGTTCACCGAGGCGCAACTGACTCTCGGGAGTTCGGTGATTCCTGTCGGCGCGTACTCGTTGTATCCCATCCCGGCGAAAGATCACTGGACGGTGGTGGTGAATAAGAACGTGACGCCGGGCGCAGCGTATGACGAGAAGCAGGACATTGCGCGCGCGGCGATGGAGACGGCGCAGGTGGAACAGCCGTCGGAGGGGCTCGAGATGGCCTTCGCGCATGTGGGCGCTCGCTGCACCTTGCGAATCTATATGGGCAAAGCCGCTTCGTTTGCGGACTTCACGGCGAAGTGATGGAAGCGCGCGAGTGCGGGAGCGAGACGCTCCCGCGACAGCCGGCAGGATGCCGGCGCTACAATCTCAGCAAGCGCTGGCTTCTGGTCGTCTCTTTCTTCCTGACGCTGCCAGCGGCTGGTGCCGCTCAATCTGGTCAAGTCCAGATCTCGCACACAACTGAAGGTTTGCGCGGCGTGAGCGCTGTGTCGCGAGACGTTGCGTGGGCGAGTGGGACGCACGGGACTTATCTGCGAACGATTGACGGCGGTCGCACATGGACCCCGGCGCAAGTGGCTGGCACCGAGGCGCTGGATTTTCGGGCGGTGGTAGCATTTTCCGCCGACGAAGCATTTCTGATGTCGGCTGGCCCAGGAGAGCAGTCGAGGATTTACCACACCAGCGACGCGGGGAATCACTGGCAGCTGCAGTTTACCAACACGAATCCGAAGGGCTTCTTCGATTCGATGGTGTTCTGGGACGCGAAGCGTGGGGTCGTGCTGGGCGACCCGATTCCCGACGAGTCCGGCACATTGAAGTTCGAAGTTCTGCTGACCGAGGATGGGCAGAATTGGCGGGCAGCTCCGGCTGCGAAGCTTCCGCCGGCGAGGGAGGGCGAGGGCGCGTTTGCGGCCTCGAACACATGCCTCGCACTCATCCCCGGGGAATTGGATGCGAACCTGTGGTTTGCCACGGGCGGCAAAGTGGCGCGCGTGTTTCATTCGGGCGATCGCGGACAGAGCTGGGAGGTGGTCGACACTCCCATGGTGCATGGTCCGGATTCTGCGGGAATTTTTTCCATCGCATTCCGCGACGCGATGCACGGAGTGATTGCCGGAGGGGATTACAAACATCCCAACGACGACGGGCCGAACCTGGCGTTCACCGACGATGGAGGCAAGACGTGGACGCTTTCGCTGCTGCATCCGCTGGCCTATTTTTCGGCGGTGGCGTATGACCGGAAAGTGAACGAACAGGCGATGCGGGAAGCCGTGGTCGAGAAGGCGATGCGAGTGAAGGCCATTGCGCCGGAACGAATCTTTATTGTGGGGCAGGATTTTGTGTTCGACTTTCGGCCGCCCCGGGATCCGCGGCGGATTAATGGGAAGAAGAAGATGGGGATTCAGTTCAATGCGGCCAGTGCGTATCCGGAAGGCGGAGTGCTGGTGGTGGGGCCGAAGGGGTCGATCGCGTTGATTCCGTAATCATTCGCTTGAGTCCCGAAAGTACCTCAGGGGCTGAAGCCCCGATCTCAGCAGAAACCTGATCGCAGCGCTGAAAGCGCTGCGCCACCCAAAATCAGCTCTCACCCAAAACCGGCCCCACCCAAACCGGCCGTCACCCAAAATCAAGTGCTATCGAAAAACAGCCGGCAAGACAGCCTAGGGATCGCGACTGCTGGTGACTAAAGGGCTATATCTTCCTGTTCTTTGCGTTTGAGGGTAGATCAACGAAGATTAGGAAGATTAGTCAGCTCTCATCTCCCCCAGATCGAGAACACTGTGAAAAAACTATCTCTGGCCATTTCTGTGTTTGTGCTCGCCGCGGTGACGGTGGCGTTGGCGCAGACGCAGAGCTCCATTCCTACGAATACTGGCGCCGCGGACGCGATGACCGTGTCGCGCACAACCAAGGCGGTGCACTATCGCCTGCAGGGCGGGACGACCAAGGTGAACTTCCGCGGGACCGATCTGCTGCAGCGGGCCTCGGGCGAAGCGCGGGTCGAAGGCAAGAAGACCAACTTCGAAATCGACGCCAAGTTTGAAGGCCTGGAAGACGCCACGAAATTTGGGCTGGAATTTCTCACGTATGTTGCATGGGCGGTTTCGCCGCAGGGGCGTCCGGTGAATCTGGGCGAGCTGTCGCTCGATCACAATGGCAGCGCGCACCTGAAGGCGTACACCGACCTGCAGACGTTTGGCATGATCGTTACGGCCGAGCCTTATTTTGCGGTGACGCAGCCGGGCAACATGGTGGTGATGGAGAGCGCATCGGTGAACGGCGGCGGCGGCGAGTTTATCGACGCGAAATATGAACTGGTGACGCGGGGCACGTATTCCTCGACCAATACGCACATTCAGGATGCAATTTTCGGGATCGACAGCAAGACTCCGCTGGAATTGTTTGAGGCGCGGAATGCGGTGCGCATCGCGCATATCGCTGCAGCGGATAAGTACGCGGCGTCGATTCTGTCGAAGGCTGGGCAGCAGTTGATGCACGCGGAAGAAATCTACCGGCAGAAGCAGAACAAGGCAGCGGTGGAAGCCGCAGCCAAGGAAGCTACCGAGACCGCCGAGGAAGCGCGGCTGATGGCGGTGAAGCAGAAGGCGGAAGATGAAGCACAAGCCGCAGCTGCGGCACGTGAAGCGAAAGCGCGTGCGGATGCAGCAGCGGAAGCCAAGCGGCGCGCGGATGCCGAAGCGGCCCAGGCGCAGGCGGAGCAGGCTCGCGCTCAAGCCGAACAAGCCAAGGCTGAAGCGGAAAAGATGAAGGAAGAAGCTGTGGCCGCCGCGCAGGAAGCCTCACGACAGAAAGAAGAGGCCGAGAAGGCCAAGGCGGACGCCGTGGCCCAGCAGCAAGTGCTGGCAGCCGAAACGGACAAGGCTCGGGCCGCTGCCGCGCAGTCAGAAAGTCTGCGTCAGCAGGCGGAAAAGGAAAAGCAGGAGTTGCGGGCGCGGCTGCTGCAACAGCTGAATTCGATTCTGGCGACCCGCGACTCGGCGCGGGGGCTGATCGCGAATATGTCGGACGTGCTGTTCCGCAGTGGAAGTTTTGAGTTGCTGCCGGGAGCGCGCGAGCGGCTGGCTAAAGTTTCGGGAATTGTGCTGGCGTATCCGAGCCTGCATGTTGCCATCGAAGGGCACACTGACAGCGTGGGCAGCGACGAGTACAACCAGAATTTATCAGAGCATCGGGCGGAGGCAGTGCGCGATTATTTTGTGCAGCAAGGGATTTCTTCCAGCGCAGTCGAGGCGCGCGGTTTTGGCAAGAGCGAGCCGATTGCGTCGAATGACACGGCCGAAGGGCGCCAGCAGAACCGGCGAGTGGAGTTGGTACTTTCCGGCGATGCGATTGGCGGCGCGAACGACGAAACGGCGGCTGCGCCGACGGCGACGGCGCGGAATAAGTAGACATCGCGGTTTGGATCAACAACGATTCACGGGGGCTGAAGCCCACATCAATTTTGGCACTGGACGCGGCGCTGAAGCGCCGCTCTTCCACGGTTGGCGCACGGACGGTGGCGCCGCGGTTGCGTTTCTTGTATGAGTTCGACGGCGGGATGTGTCCCTCCTTAGTCAGACGCCAGCCCTTGAGTCAGGCGCCAGCCCTTGTGCTCTCGATGCAATCCCCCAATCTCGAAACCTCGGCTTGCGTGCACGGCGCTACACTGGAGCGGAATGTATGCGGAGGGATGGGATGACCAAGGATCATGAGAAATCGCTGCGGAAACACCTGGTCGAGCTTCTCAAGGGTGGGAGTGCTCATGCCAAGTTTGACGATGTCATAAAGAATCTGCCGGTGAAGGTGCGCGGGGCGAAGCCGGCGAAGTTCCCCCACTCTCCGTGGATGCTGCTCGAACATCTGCGGCTGGCGCAGCGGGACATTCTCGAGTTCAGCCGCAATGCCAAGCATGTTTCTCCGCCGTGGCCGAGCGGGTATTGGCCGAAGACGGAAGGTCCGCCGAATGCGGCGGCGTGGAACAGGAGCGTCGAGCAGTTTCGGCGGGATTTGCGGGCGATGCAGAAGCTGGTCGCGAGTCCGAAAGCCGATTTGTTCGCGCGGATTCCGTGGGGCGACGGGCAGACGATTCTGCGGGAGGCGTTGCTGGTGGCCGATCATAATGCGTACCACTTGGGGCAGATGCTGGATGTGCGACGGATGTTGGGAGCTTGGGAGGGGTAAGATCGCGCGAGGATGCCTGCTGTCCCTACGGGACTCGTTGAGTTTTGTTTTGCGTCTACCCGGCACTTCGTGCCGGGCTTTCTCATACCGCCGCTTCGCGGCTGCACTCTCAGACTTGTCGCGGCTGACGCTTCGCCGATTTCAAGTGCGCGCGAAGGCTCCCAGGTAGAAAGTGTCGCTGAGATTCGCAGTCAGATCGCGATCCGCCAGTGGGGGTCTGAGGAGTTGCTGGCTTCATTGTCTTTGCGGCGGGAGCGAAGCTCGGGGCGTTTCCGGAACAGGACTTTTACTCCCTCGCGCCAGTGTTCGTCAATGCCGACGAATTCCCATTCGATCTCGGGAGAAATGTAGCGCAGCAGCACGTCGGTTTGGGGATGGACGTGGAATGCGGGCGCGACCAGGTACAGGAGCGGCTTTTCGGGCGACAACTCTCGATCGGGGAAATATCCGAAGCGGGGAAATTCTCCGCGGGCGTGGTGCCACTCGACTCTTGACCAGTAATCGAGGCCCTGCAGGGGCAGGTGGATGTCTTCGTCGGCTTTGAGTTCGATGACGGCGAGGCGGCCTTCGCGGGTGGTGGTGAGCACGTCGAGCATGGCGCGGTCGAAGGCGGAGAATGCGGGAACCTGCGAATAGAGCGCGCGAATTTCCTTCGAATGCGAGGGCAGGCGCTCGTCGATTACGCTGACGTCGGCCACGACCAGCGATTCGAGCCAGCGCTCGGGATGCAGGCGGAACAGCGGGTGCTGGCGCGGGCCGTAGGGGTGGCGAGTGTCGCGGATGGCGGTGAGCAGTTTGAGGAAGAGCGGGAAATTGCGGTCGTCATTGTTATAGCGGCCTTCGAGGACGCGCTCTTCGGGGCCGACGCCGAACACAATTTCCTGCTTGCTGCGGAAGGTCACGGCCTCGGCGGCCATGCGGGCGCGGGCAAATTCGAGGCCGCGCCAGCGAAAGGCGATTTCCGCCGCGGAAAGCACGGCGACCTCGCAGTTGGGCAGTATCGAGTTGATGCGGGCGATGGAGTCGGCGAAGCGCTCGAGCGCGGCGGCTTCGTTGGGGGCGTGGAGCAGGCGGGTGGCGACGTTGCCGCGGTCGGTGCAGTCGATTTCGACCAGGGCGTCGTGGCGTTCGTCCAGTTCAAACAAGCTCCACTTGGCAGCGGCGCGGTTCAGGTTGGCAATGCGTTCGCGAACCAGGGCGGAACAGCCTTGCGGCACAAACAAGTGCAGGCCTTCGACCAGAAACTTCCCCGCCGAAGAGTGGCGGCAGGCTTCGAGCCATAGGATGGCGAACGTCAGGGAAGCGTCGATCGAAGACTGAGTTTCGGAGGCGTTGACTCCGAGCACGGCGAAGGCCGACTGGCCTTGGCGCAGCAGTCCGCGGGCGTAGATGGGGCCGAAGGATTTTTCCAGGTCGACGGCGGTGGTGAGGCGTGTGATGGTGAAGCTGGGAAAGTGGCGATCGAGGGTGTGGCGAAGTTTCTGCTCGTAACTAGCGCGGGCAGCTTTTCTTGCTGAAGGCGAGCGGCGGTCGCGCTCGCGGCAAATTTCGAGTTTGGTGGGACGCGACTGGCCGAGCCGCTGCACGAACAGCCTGAGCGTGCCACTCTTCACCTCAGCGTCGAGCACGCGGCGCACCGTGTTGCGCTCGGCCGACCAGAGATGCAGCAGGCATTTGTCGTAATCGCCGGAGATGGAGTACTTGGCCTGAGTCAGGTCGAAGGCCACAGCGCCGTCCTCGAGCACGACCGCGCCCGAGGCCTCGCTCAGGAAGTCCTGCACGGTGCGGGTTAGGGCATCTGGGGTCACGAGTGCATTGTCCACATTGGGCGGGGCGGCGTCTGTGACGAGTGACCATGGTTATCGGCAGGGGTGTGGAAGAGCCGGACGGGAGGAGGAGGAGGCGAATCGGTGTGGGATAATGAAGGAACCGGTCAGGAATGCGCTGGGCTATGGGGTGCTCCTCAGGGGCTAAAGCCCTGGAAGAAGCGGGCTTTATCGCAGCGCCGAAAGCGCTGCGCCACCCAAATCCCAACACCATTTTCGATAGCCGGTCTAAAGGGAGAGACTTGCTGGCGAGTCCTGTGAGACTTGCAGGCATCTAATCGACGTGGACAAACAACTGCAGGATAAACATCTCTCGGGTAAACAAGCTTTGGATCGACAACGATTTTTCTTCGAACATTACGGGCTGACCGAGCACGATCTGGAACGCTATCTTTCGGCTGCGCTTTCGGCGGGCGGCGATTATGCCGACCTCTACTTCGAATATCTTTCGTCGACTTCGCTGATGGTGGATGAGTCGATGGTGAAGTCGGCGTCGCAGGGCATCTCGGCGGGATGCGGAGTGCGCGTGGTTTCCGGGGAACGCACGGGCTACGCCTATACCGACGATCTTTCTTCCGGGCGCATTCTGCATGCGGCGAAGACGGCAGCGTTGATTGCGAGCGCTCCGGCGAAGACTCCGGTTGCTGGATTTCGGAAGGCCGCGGCGCGCAGTCTTTATCCGGTGACGCTGCCGAGCGTTGATGCGGAAATTACCGCGAAAGTCGAACTCGTCATGCGCGCCGACAAGGCCGCTCGCGCTTATGATCCGCGGATTAAAGAAGTGCGCGCCAGCTATGCCGATGAACTACGCAACATTCTGGTGGTCGCTTCCGACGGCACATTTGCCGAAGATTCGCAACCGCTGGCCCGCATGAACGTTTCGTGTATCGCGAAGACCGAAACAAATTCTGCCCGCGGCACTTCTGGCGGCGGAGGCCGGGTTGCCCTCGACTTTTTCTTCGGCGACAAGAATCCCGAATACTTCGCGCACGAATCAGCGCGGCAGG
>Ga0181532_10005004_pt1 | contig 11381 bp, 8 predicted proteins | sample PEATcosm2014_Bin_33_FD_119768 | JGI IMG/M metagenome (GOLD analysis project Ga0181532, IMG submission 119768) | Peatland microbial communities from MTU Mesocosm Facility, Houghton, MI, USA - PEATcosm2014_Bin11_30_metaG | ecosystem: Environmental > Terrestrial > Soil > Wetlands > Peat | place...
CACGGGCCTTCATGTGCCACCACTGCCCGGGTTGCCTCGCGCGCCTCATATGGATCACCCGGAGCCACAACCGTCATTTCAGGTAGCGCGCGAAGTATCGCCAGATCTTCCGTCGAGTGGTGGGTCATGCCCAGGGCTCCGTAAGAATATCCGCCGCCAATGGAGACAATCTTGACATTGGCGCGATGATAACAGACATCATTCCGTATATGTTCCAAGCATCGCAATACAGGGAAGTTTGCAATCGAGTAGGTAAAAACAATGGAGCCGGTTGAGGCGATCCCTGCCGCCAAGCCGGTAAGGTTCTGCTCCGCTACGCCGACGTTCACAAACCGCTTCGGGAATTTGCGAAGAAATGGCTCAACCACGCCGAATCCAAGATCGCCCACCAGCAAGTAGATTCGCTCGTCAGTTTCGGCTAGCTCCATCAAGGTCTGAAAAAAGGCGCTCCGCACTTACTCCTCCTCCAGTTCAGCGAGAGCCAGACGTAGCTCCTCGGGGTCAGGCGTTCGGTAATGCCACAAGAGATTGTTTTCCATGAAACTCACGCCCTTTCCTTTGATGGTGTGGGCGATGATGCAAGTTGGTTTGCCCTGCTGGCTAGGTGCAGTCTGGAGCGCCGCTTCAATTTCTGTATGATTATGTCCGTCTATCTCTCGTACGGACCAGCCAAACGAGCGCCACTTTGCTCCCAGCGGTTCCAGGTCCAAAACCTCCTTCACTGTGCCGAAGCTCTGGATTTTGTTGTAATCGATGATCACGGTCAGATTATCCAGTTGATGGAACGGGGCAAAAAGTGCCGCCTCCCAGGTTGACCCTTCGTCGCATTCTCCATCACTCAGCATTACAAAAACCCGAAATCCTCGGTTCTCTCTCTTTGCCACCAGCGCCATTCCCGCTGCCAGCGCCAGGCCGTGCCCCAAAGAACCAGTCGAGACTTCCACTCCGGGAACACCGACGTGAGTGGCGTGTCCCGCCAAGTGTCCCCCGTCCGTATAAAACTCCTCCAGCCACGACTCCGGGAAAAATCCTCGTTCCGCCAACACCACGTACAGCCCGGCACAGGCATGACCCTTGCTGAGAATGAAACGATCCCGTCCTGGCCAGTCCGGCCTGGAAGAATCATGCCGCAAGATCCTACTGTACAACACGGCAAGTAAGTCCACGGTCGAGAGCACAGATCCCACGTGGGAACTCTTGGCGGAATGTACCATTCTGAGTACACGGCGGCGAATCCGCGTGGCAAATGCCGCGGAAGGTAAGTCGATTTTCGTCTTGCCGAGCCTTCCGTCAGTCACTTTTCCTCCTTCGCCCTAAGAGAGTGTGTTCTCAAGATTTTAGACCTAGAGTCCAGCTTATGGATGAAAGATTGCTGGATTCGTGAATCAACCTTGTCGATCAGCTCATTCGGGAGCGCTTGCTGCTTTACGCCGAGAGCGCACTGGTATTATTGCTCTGCTGAGGACAGATCTTTCAGGCGGCTCAAAACCATCGGGATTCCTTATAATTGTCTGATCTTACCAAGGATTTCTCAAGTTGGCCTTCCAATCGAACCTGTCGGCACCGCTGAGAGTGTCGAGGATCGGAACGTAAAGGTGCCTGTATGCGGGCTCAATAAGGGCCGAGTTATGCCATAATAGCGTAAACACGCCCCCCACTGCTCGACATCGATCCACACATTCATTGACGGTCGCAAGACTCTGTTCGCGTGAAAGGCCCATGTAATCGACGAGAGTGCAGTCCATCACGAGGAGGGGAATCTCAAGGAGGTTTGCCTCACGGTTCTCCGCAAAGAACCATGGTCGGTAAGGAAAACAGGTGCCCGCTCGGAATCCGACATGATCCGCGAATCCGACGGTACTGTCATAACTCAAGCCGCAGGCTTCCCAGTCCAACCACGATTCGGGATTCCAGCGAAGATAGTGCTGTCGTCCTCCCAACTGGTCCTGTCCAATGGCTGATCGCAAGAGGGTCACTTCCGAGAAAAGGCGGTCTCGACATTGGAACGTGTCGTACCCCGGATGAACTCCACACTCCACACCGCACGCGGATAGCCAGGAAATCATTCGCCGAACCAAGGGATGAGAGGGATCGTACCCACTATCAAATTGACCGCGCGGGCTGCCTTTCCAGTACACCGCAGAATCGAGCTTTCGCTCTAAGCACGGTTGAACCACCCGCCGGACCAATTCAAGGTAAGCAGGATTTGAATCCGCAAATTCCGCAAACAAATCCCGGGCGGCGGCAGACGGACTATGTCGTCGGATGAGATGCCCGATGGAACTGCGTAGACGGAACGGAATTCCAATGAGGTCGATGTCATGACTCAACTTAACGCGCAGTCTTCGGGGCTCCGCTTTCCAGTTTGGCATCAAGCTAGTAAGCACCTGCTCCAGACCAAGACCATACTCATCCACAATCGGGCGCGTAAGAAACCCTCCGCGCAAGGCGAGAGCCTTCGAACTCTCGAATCGGCCATGAACATCTCGATCCTGAACTGCAGTTTCTTCAGAACGCGACAGCGTAAGAAGTGTTGCAAGTGGGAGGTCTTGATCGCATTCGAAACAGCCAAGGCTTACTTCCCTGAAAAACGGGATTTTTTCGTCACTATCCCCGAAAAAGCTCGGAACGACAAAATCGGGAACTAAATGCCGAACCTGCACGTTCGATGGCCGCATCCATTGACGGTGCACGACCTGGAGGTTTCGATTCAAAGGCTGCGTTCCAAGGGCACGAGAAGCATCCCTGAATCGGATACGTTTATTTGTTCCCGGTTCCACATACACTGTCGTCCACTCTGGATCGAAGGTGATTTTCCAGGAGCGAAAGAGTTCCTCTTGCACACACGCACGCCGAGCCAGTTCGCTGATCGCGTACAATCTCGCTTCTTGTGTGAACTCCATCGTTTTCAGGTCTCGTTCATTTTGGAGAATCGACAGCTTATCGCGACCTCGATCCGGAAACGAGAGACGCAACGGTGCCTGGTGTTACCGGTGAGGTCACAGGAAGGGGCGGTCTTTCACAATGAGCAACAGCCCCCGCTTCACTTGGTAGAGAAATAGCAGAAAATCCCGGGTCTTGACCGCTTTGATCATCTGGCTGTAGACCTGATAAATTTTAGAAACTGGTCGCGTTTCAACTGAGCGCGGGGCTGTCAAAAAAGCATTCTGAAGTCCCTGCCTATCCAACGGTGATTCCACAGCCAGCTCAAGGACAGCCGCGTTCAATTCCGCTGCGCAATGGGCATCGCAGCCCGCTAAACTCGGCTTGCCAAGCCTTTGCGCGAGTTCTACCGACGATGCATTGTCTGAAGCAGAGCAGCGAGCGTTGAATGTTTCGATAAGGTCCATTTGGCTCAAGAGAATCTCATCGAGACGATGACCCTTGTAAGGATGTGGTAGGACGGCCAATCCACCTTGGCGCTTGATCTCGCGGATAACCTCATTCGACTCTCGTGATTCAATTTCTTCCTTGAGAAACATCCCGATAATGTCGCCCTTCTCGGTTTTATACTCGCCCGCGATAATTACATACGGTGGTTTCCCCCCTGCGAGCTTGCTGACTTCCCTAGCTCCCCGAAGTGTGTTGTGGTCCGTGACAACCAACACGTCCACTTTATTGTCGCGTGCATGAGAAATAATCTTTCGGGGCGACACACAAGAGTCAAACGAAAACTTCGTGTGTAAATGGAACAGGCAACGCAGCGGCATTTCAGTTCAACCCTTCAGCACAGTCCGGAAACCAGCCCGCATTAATGCGTTCGCCTCTCTCAGATTCGGGCGCAGATCACTCAACCATATGTTGGATTTGACAGACGGATTGAGGCAATCGCTTAAAATGCCGACAAGAGCGCGCGGTCTCCTCGCAAGATGATGTATCTCGCCCGATAACGGCCAGTGGTATCTGAGGTTCCTGTCGTATTCTTCAGAATAATCCAGTTGGGCTCCTTGAGCCATTCGGCACAGATCATGCGGAAACTCTGCTTTGGCTTCGAGCGCCAAATCGAGTGACCCCCAGAACTTGGGATTGACTTCCAAAACCTTGTAATCCCGATCACGAATATCGTAGCGAAATTCGACCATGGCTACTCCGTGCCAGCGAAGATGATCCAGTAGCCGAATCCCATAGCTTTTTAATTTGTCGTCGTAAAAACTCTCGGCACAGGTACTTGCACCACCGCTTGGAGGATTCTCCCTGATCCGGCGGTGCATGAAGATTCGCTTACAAACGCCATGTTGATAGAGTGCGAAGAAGCCGCACCCATACCCCGGGATGTATTCCTGCAACATGGGGAGGTTCCCCTCTGCAAAATCGTTTTGCCCGCACACCTCCCGGTATGTTGAAAGAAGTTTTTCTGCACTTTGGACGTAGCGAACGGTTGTTTTCGACGATTCGAGCGTAGACTTTATCACGACTGGAAATCGCAACAGTTCATGCGCCCGCGCGACGGCTCTCCAAGTGTCCGGGTAGAATGTCTGAGGAACCGGCAAGCCTAAACGAAGGGCCAGTCCACAAACATATCTTTTGTCAGCCGCTGACTTGAGTAGGTCGTGGTCTGGGATTTGAAGGCTTGTAAGGGCGAGGATCTCGTCCCTTCGGCGCGCAAAGGACTCCGCTGCCGCGTATCCGACCGGAATCAAAAGGTCATACGGGTTCTGCCCGAGGACTCCAAGTACGGCATCCACAAAACCACTTTCCGTTGGCCTCGGCGCAATTTCCGCTCTATAGCAATAGCGCGAATAGGATGCAAGATCAGACCGGGAATTCACAAGTACGGTAACTTTGACGTTCTTTTGGCCCAAATCTCGCACAATTCCCAGTGTGTGTTTGTAATTTCCATCTGTGACCAGAACATTCAAGCCGAAGTCCACCTAGAAATAGCCCAGTCGCTTGATTTTCTTGCCGAAGTGTTCATTTCCTGGCCGCGTCGAAACCATCCACGTTCACGTACACCTTCTTTTTTCCCTTGGGATTTGTGAACTGCGATTCTCCAGAACGGATCGTCACTCAACAAGAAGGCTTGAGTCGATCGACCTGCATTCCTTGTAAAAACACACACATCAACGACCGGTCGTGCTGGCCAGCAGGGCAGAATCGCCCTTTCGATCTACTTTGGGAACTAGACATGTTCTTGCCCACACTTCGAGCGATAGCCAGCGCCAGATCGAGCTGTAAAGGCCTCCCTCACCCTCCTGAAATCGCTTCCAAACTCTGTTGACCACCGCGGGCTCCCACCATTCTCTCTGTCGGAACTCCCGAGACGAGAAGACTTCCTGGATCCAGGATCGCAGGGGGCCGCGCAGCCACGCTACTTCCGGTGCGGCATAACCTACCTTATCTTGGCGATTTCGGATTTCTTCCGGCACAATCCCGCCAATGGCGTTCCGCAACATGACTTTTGTTGAGGTGCCGCGGATCTTTTGGTCTGCGGGTGTGGCAAAGACGAACTCGACCAGCCGGTGATCCAAAAAGGGTAGCCGCACCTCGCGTGAAAATGCCATCGCGTTGCGATCAGCGTGTCGCAAAAGATTAGGCAGGCTGGTCTGTGTCAGCGTGGCGTACAGCGATTGCTGTAAGTCATCGCGATATTTTCTGTTGATGGGCATTGGAGGACGGGCCCATTTCTGCCTGAATTCTTCGCGTATCGCTCGTGGTCTTAACCATCCATGTGCGCCACGGCGGACCGCCTTCGGCAGGAAATCCGACAATATCAATGGCAGGCAGCCCCGCCCATGTTCCTGGATATAGCAGGCGATAGAAGAAAGAGCCTTCGAGAGCTCAAATTGACGGATGAGATGCTTGTAATAGGAACTAAAATATCCATGATAACCCGCGAGGATTTCATCAGCGCCCTGACCGTCGAGCAAGACAGTTACGTCATGCTCTTTGGCCAGGCGCATCACACACCACTGGGCATAGGTGCTTACGCTGTAGGAAGGGTTGTCCTGGTAATAAGTCAGCAGCCCGAATTCCTCAGGCACCCTTGCCGGGTCAGGATAAATGAAATGACTTTTGACATTTGCCCAATTGGTCATCCGCTCGATGTAGGTTCCTTCGTCGAACTTGTTGTCATGAAAGCGGGCCGAAAATGTCTCTTGACCGTTCGTCTGACCGTTCTCTGCAATCAAACCAACTATGGTTGACGAGTCCAGTCCTCCTGAGAGGCTGGAACCGACAGGAACATCCGAACGCAATCGAATGCGCACGGAATCCGCCAGAAGCTCCAGGAAGCGCTCAGCGTATTGCTTATCGTCGGGCAAGCGGATCTCTCGCTCCGGATCAAGGTCCCAATAGCGCCAGATCTTGAGGGATCGATCCGCCAGAGAAAATCGCAGAGCATGAGCTGCTGGAAGAGCAAAGACATTTTCAAACAATGTCTCTAAACCAGAATCGATCTCTCGATTGACCAGAAAGCCGTATACGGCAGATTGGCAGGAGCGAGGCGAAAAGAACCTGCCGGCATTCAGGGCCTTTATTTCTGACCCAAACGCAAATAATTCCCTGTTGCTGTCATGATAAAAATAAAAGGGTTTCTCTCCGAACCGGTCACGCGCTGCAAACAACTCTTGCCGCCGCTCATCCCATATGGCAAAGGCAAACATGCCGTTCAAACGGCTAAGACACTCACTGCCCCAGATCTCATAGCTTTTCAGCAGCACTTCCGTGTCTGAGCGCGACCGGAAACGACATCCCGCTTTTGCGAGATCCTCAGCAAGTTCGCGATAATTGTAAATCTCGCCATTGAAGGCAATCACCAAGCCGCTCTCTTCGGCTTCCATCGGTTGATGCCCACTCGGCGACAGATCCAGAATAGCGAGCCGTCTAGAGCCAATCAGCGCATGACCACTCGGGGACACCCAGGTTCCAGCATCGTCTGGGCCACGGTGGGTAATGCTATCGCGCATTTCCAAGAAGAGATCCCGAGGCGTAGTTATGGAGCGACCAACGACGCCTACAATCCCACACATTCACGCCTCCTGTGGAAACCAGCGTTCGGCTCTTGCGGGGCCATTACCAATTTTTTCAAAGGTTTAAGCACCCTCCCCTATTCAAGTGCTCGCGTCTTGCGGGGATACCTTCAGAAAGATGGTCTCAAAAATGAACTCAACCCAGTGACACCCGAGTACGCGTAGAAGGACAAGATAGAGTCCGGAGAGCGCCAGTTCATAAAGGGTGAGACCAAACAGACCCGGATAGTAATGCAATTCATGATGTAAGAAATAGCTCACCCCGCCAAGAAGGAGTGCTACTCCCAGACTCTCTGCGATCCGAACCCACTTGAGATCGATTTGAGTCAACCGTCGGAGCGTTTCAAATCCACAAATAGACAAGACGAACATGCCAATCACACCTGAAGCTGCCAGTCCTTTCAGAAGGTACTCGTGTGACAACAATACCTTGCTCAGACCGGCGAAAATAAGGAAAGCTCCGAGCGATATCATTGAATTCCGCGTATTGTAGGCCTTCACGGCCGCCGCATCGATAGCAGCCCGCAACCCTGCGTGGATGGAATAGAAGGGAACTGCAATAATTACAATTCGTATCACGCCGAGGCCTCCCAAAAAGCTCGGCCCCACCCAACCTGCGATGATCACGTCAGTGAAAACGATTAGCTGCAAACAGACAAAGAACGAGGATTCAATCAAAGCGCTGACTAAGTAACTGAGATGAACTTGCAGCTGAGACACGCGCTTTTGCGCGATGGACTTGCTGACTCTGGCAAGGAGAATAATCGCTAAAGGCTGGTTGGCTGCCGCTACCGCGGCTAGAAAACTGCCACCAAACAGCAGGAAGGTGACCGAACTTATTGGCAAGTAGTGCGCGGCGATCACTGCCGGTAAGCTGAGCAGGGCCTGCAGACTAAAGTCACCTGAAAGCCGCGCAAATCCGTACCTCATCAGCTCTGAAGTTTGCTTCCAGTACTGTCCCACCGATAGTCGAAATTCTGATTTTCGGACAATGGGGAGCGCAAAGATAACCGCAACCCCTATCATCAAGATTCCCATCGCATTGACGAGCAAAGGTATCGAGTACCTTTGCTTCAACGCCAGCACCACAGCTAGCGGTACCACTACGAGATTGATTATTTGCAGGGCACAGGCGCGTCCCATCGCCAGTGCTCCCTGATAGTATCCGAACGTAGCTCCATGCGCGGCCAAGCCGAGCAGCAATAGACTCAGCGGCAAGACCAGATGATCAAGTTCTGCGCTCCCGAACAATAAGTGGCTGAGGGAGCTTTTCCACGTGATTAGAATGGCCGCTAGCAACAAGGCTATCCCGCAGCCCGATAGAAGAGCGGCAAGAAAATAGGCCTGTTTGACTGCGTGTGGCTCGTCCACACTAAAGGCAACATACCTTGGTAGTGCAACGCCTGAAGGTAGTTGGACTCCGGCTTGGAGCCAGGATGCCATTCTCCGAATGAGTAAATATTCCCCCAGCAGCGCGGCCCCCAGTGTTCTTCCTACAAGAGCGATGACCAACATTGCCGCCAGGGCTGTTAGGAAACTTGCAGAACCGGTTAGTCCAAAGTCCCGAAGAGCCGGATGCAAAGCAAATCGGCGCACAACAGGAGACGTCTCTTTAGGCGCCATAATTGAAACTGACTCTCGCGCTTGAGCGATTGCCAACCTGTCTGATTCTGGTGTCAAACCCATTCCTCTGCTAACTGTCGGTGCCGTGAGAGCACTCGGACTGATACGGCTTCGACCCGTCACTTACACTGGATTCGTGACCTAACCCCCTAAATTTCAGCGCGCTACAGCCACTCCGGCGACAGAACTTCTCCCTGCGGGCTGCTTGCCGAGATAAGTAGCGTACTCAGCCCCGTTCGTGAACGCCCGGTGAGCAGCACCTAAAGCGAGGATACCGTGGGATTTACGACTACTGCAAATGGGCTTGTCTTCTTCCTGAGAACACCCCAAGGAAAGTCGATTTCAAACATCGAAAACGACAATGAGTGCGCCTTTCACTGTTTGTGGGAGGGAAGTCCGGCCAAGCCAGCCGGGCACACTTCAGAGATTTTACCGAGAAGCTGCCAATTGGCGGCGGTGAGACGCCAGTCAGTAGCTTGGAGGTTTTCCATCAACTGAGCACAGCTTTTGATCCCAATCAAAACCGCGGAAACCCAGGGGTTGTCCAAAATCCACCGGATTGCGACACTGGAAAACGGTCTGTTCACTTCCGTGGCTATCCTCCGAAGGGCGTCGAGCAACCTCTGTTTCTCCGTGCTGCCTTCGTCCGAAAAATAGGGGCTATTTTTGCGAGTATCCGATAAACTGCTCCCGTCTCCCGGGACGTACCGCCCGGCCAGGAAACCACGCGCCAATCCCGAGTGTGCCAGGACGCTCACGCCCGCTGATTTGCACCAAGGAAAGATCTCCCGTTCTGGATCCCGGCAGAGTAAGTTGAATGCAACTTGTTCGGACTGAAACGCTCGAACTGCGTAAGCCCGCTGCAATAAATCAAAGGAGAAATTCGAAACCCCCATGTATCGAATTTTGCCCTTTTCGTGACATTCCGCCAGTGCTTCGAAGGTTTCCTCGATGGGTGTTACTTGGTCCGGCCAATGAATCTGATACAGCGGAATCACGTCCAGCCGAAGGCGTCGCAGGCTTGCTTCGACACTGCGCAGTATATTTTGTCGGCTAAGATCCCGGCGAACCTTACCGTGTTGGTCCCATGCGAGACCGCATTTTGTAGCCACGGTCACTTCATGTCGCCTGGCACCCAACGCTTCCGAGAGCATCTCCTCCGCGCGCCCGAATCCGTACACATCTGCAACGTCAAAAAAGTTGATTCCGTTGTCCAGCGCAGTTTGCACGGCAAGGCGCCATTCCGTTTCGTCTACCTGCCCATAGTCGTAGCCACTCGCTGGGCCGCATCCGAACCCAATTCGCGAGACTTTGAGCGGGGTTTGGGCAAGTTGCGTGTATTCCAATTAGCGCCTTCCGATCACGCAAAGGATAGTCTGGAATAAAATCTTGAAATCCTCGGCTAAGGATTGACGTTTGACGTAATCTACGCGCAGCCGATTCTTTTCTGGACGGATCTTTTCGATGAACATGCGATGGGGATCCTCGGAACCGATGAGTTCGTCTTGATTGCGAAATCGCACCGAGGCGTAGTCGGTAATTCCTGGACGAACTGTGAGGATGAGTTCTTCCTCTCCGGTGTATTCAGCCGTATGTTCCTGAAACTCAGGACGCGGACCGACCAGACTCATTTCTCCGGTGAGCACATTGACGAGTTGTGGCAACTCGTCAATCTTGTAGCGTCTTAGAAATCTTCCGACGCCGGTCACGCGCGGGTCATTCAGCCCAGTGGTCACGCCAAGTTTTTCCGAATTGAGATACATTGTCCGGAACTTCCACATTCGGAAGGGTCTGCCGTACCGTCCGATGCGCTCGCTACCATGGAAGACCGGTCCCCTAGAATCCAGTTTGATGGCCAGGCTTGTTACCAACAACAGCGGGGAAAGCAACACAAGACCCACAGCAGAGAAGAAGAAGTCCAACGACCGCTTTACTGCTTCCTGCAATGGTCCCACGCTTAAGTCCGCCGTTTGCCCACTAAGGTTTGCAAAACAGGACTCCCCCTCGCCCATCGGAAATCAACCTCGGATTGAAGCCGATGCTATCGAGAAACTCATGGACTGCCTTCTTGCATCCGAAGCACACCCCATAATCATCGATGATGATCCAGCCGCCGGGTGAAACCTGGTCGTATAAATTCCGCAGGCAACACAGCGTAGACTCATACCAGTCTCCGTCAATCCGCAACAACGCGATCGCCCCAATCCGATCCTTGCAGGCCGGAAGCGTGTCCTGGAACCACCCCTCCATCAGAAACACGGAATCCGGGTTCAATCCAAACTCCGAAAACAGCAAGGACTCGACCTGGTTCTTCGTGCCGAGACAAGATCCCTGGACAAGGGGGCGAATATGCTCGCCGGTGATTTCCTTTTTGTCGTCATAGTCTTCCTCGGTGGGATCAGGAAGTCCTTGGAACGAGTCGAACAACCACATCCGGCGTCCCTTCGGGTCGGTCTTCGCTACGGTTGCCATCAGTGCGGAGCAACCTCCTTGCGCCACACCACACTCAATAAAATCTCCTGGGACACATCTGGCAATCACCTCCGACGCGGCGTCATACGTTGCTTCCAATCCGGAACTTCCCACTAGCGAATGTGGCATAACGCGATGCACAAGCTTTGCCTTCGCCAAATCTGCTGCCTTACCGAACAGCGAGTTGTAGAGTACGTGTCGAGAATAAGACATCCGCAGCATCCCTTTGTAGCTCCGAAACGCGACATTGTATAAAGGTTCGTACACCGCATCCGGCAAGAAGGGATGCGTGGAAGCCAGAAGCGATTTGAGAGAGCG
>Ga0181532_10005005_pt1 | contig 11381 bp, 8 predicted proteins | sample PEATcosm2014_Bin_33_FD_119768 | JGI IMG/M metagenome (GOLD analysis project Ga0181532, IMG submission 119768) | Peatland microbial communities from MTU Mesocosm Facility, Houghton, MI, USA - PEATcosm2014_Bin11_30_metaG | ecosystem: Environmental > Terrestrial > Soil > Wetlands > Peat | place...
ATTGTTGCGGGCGATTCATGCCGTAGTGAAGGGAGACTCGTATGTAACCCCGCAAATCAAACGGGCCATGGATGAGAGATTCATCCGTGACCCCAAACGGCTGGGGAGCCGAAAGCAGCTTACCGCGCGGCAACGCGAGGTCCTGCAGATGGTCGCAGAGGGGCGTTCCATGATGGAGATCGCCAGCATTTTGCAGATCACCCACCGAACCGTCCGGTTTCACAAGGCCAAAATTATGGAAGAGCTGGAAATTACCAACAACTCAGACCTGGTGAAGTACGCGATCAGTCACGGAGTGATTTCCGCTGTCTAGGGACCAAGGCGCGGAACTAACGCGCCCTCCTCCCACTGTCGCAAGTGACAGTAGGCAAATATCCTCGCCGGGAGAACAATCGCCAATGCGGCTTGCGCTCCTTGCTGGCTGACACCACAAATCGATGTTTGTGATAGCTTTTCGAGGGGTGGTCGCCACTCCCGGCGGTAAGCATCTTTAGCCTCAATCGGAAAGAAGAGATAAACATGTATAAGAAATCGAAACTGATTAGAATTGCGATTCCAAGCCTGCTGGTCCTGGGCTTGATGATGATCGGCAGCGTCCCCGGTTTCTCCAGGGACAAGTATGAATCCATCGACTGCACCGCCTGGGGCACCAGCACCCAGCTCGGACACAACATCGGCATCACGCTGACTATCTATGAGTTTTCCACTCCGGAAGATCGGGAAGTCCTGGTACAGGCGTTTCAGAAGGGACAGAACCAGGGGTTGGTCCTGGCCTTGCAAAAGATGAGGGCCGTTGGCCGCATCGCAATCCCCGGTACCTTGGGCTATGACGTTGCCTACATACGCATGATGGAGACGCCGACGGGGCGCAAGATCACCTTCGCCACCAACCGCCCCATCAGGTTTGGGGAGGCTTTTACGGACAGCCCGACTCAGAGCTATAACCTTACGGCCGGTGAACTCGACCTGAATGACCAGGACAAGAGCAAGAGCACCGGCGTCTTGTACCCCGCGGCCCAGTTGATTATTAACAAGGACGGCGAGATGCAGCTCGATCTGAATCAGAACCCATGGAGACTTGGGAACTTCCTCGACTGGAAGGGTACAGCGGAGAATTAGCCCCCAACGGGCAATTCGGCGGCTGAATTCTGCTTGGGGCAGGGCAGAGGTTTTCAGCAAGTTCTCGTTACCTGAGTTCGCGTCCCCCTTCCGGGGATGACTGCCCCAAGGTCTTTTTCCGATTCACGATTCCTACTTCGTATGAGGTGCTTCATGAAGACGAATTTGCGATTTGCTTCCCTTAGCGCGCTGCTGGTGTTCGCAGTCATGATACTGAACGGTACGTCTGCCCAGGCACAGAAGAGGAGCAACTACGTGTGTGGCGAGGCAGCTCCGGCCACCATGTGCTCCGCGGCCAACACCTGCGGATCGGCTTCTGCTCCATGCACGGTCGATATCAACCGGGCAGGCAACGGGGCCAGCGTCAAGCCGGGAATTCCGGGCGCCAAGAGCAACCAGTTCTTCTGCGTTAAGGCCGGCACAACTGTGACTTGGATGTCGTCGAACAAGAACATCGGGTTCATGGTTTCTTTCCCAGAGGACTCGCCTTTCTCCCCGGACGACCCCATCATGGGCGGCGGGAATAAGCCGGTCAGCGTGAAGGCGACCACACCGGGTTGCTACAAGTACGATGTCGGCGCGTTCGTTTCAGCTGCGGTTTACGGGATGGGCGGCGGGAGCAAGCCGGAATTAGTCATATTGCCGTAAGTCGAAGCCTGGACCGCATTGAGCCGTAAATTTGCGAAGGTCAAAGATCTGCGCATTTCAGGATTGCCGTACGCCACGTTGGGTGGAGCACGCCTTCAACAGGCCGCTGAAAAAGTCGAAGTGCTTTGTGTCAGGGCACGACTTCAGTCGTGCCGGTAAGCCTTTTATCTTGTCATCCCGAGGAGGCCTTTAGGCCGACGAGGGATCTGCTTCTGACTTTTTCAGCGGCCTCTTTAAGGCGTGCTCTGAATGATGTAGTGGTCGCTGCCGAATAAAACCTCGGCTCGAAGGAGAGTTACATGGCGGTTGGTAGGACTGTCTTGTTTTTGTCACGCCCGTTGCAGGCGCTGGCACTGATCTTGTTGGTTTCGCTTGCCGCGCTGGGGCAAAAGATCCACGTCAACAAGTACGATCCCAATGCCGATTTTTCCAAGTTCAAGACTTACTCATGGGCGCCACACGGCGCAGTGGCACACCCCATGCTGGCGGCCGATATCATTGGCACAATCGAAGACGAACTCACGCAGAAAGGCCTGACGAAAGTTACCAGTAATCCGGACCTGATCATCCAGGTGTACGGGTCCATCGACCAGGAGTCCTCATTCACGTCCAACGATCCGCTCTATAACGCGACCGGAGGCATTCCACCCTTCGACCCAAGCTTCTCCGGGCCGTTGCTGACAGGCACGTGGGGCAATACGACAATTACCATCCACAAGGGAGAGTTGGTTGTTGACCTCATCGACGCCAACGCCAAGAAACTGGTGTGGCGTGGCATGTCGCAACAAAACCTGAGCACCAAACCAGAGAAACTGGAGAGCCAGGTGCAAGATGCCATTGTGAAAATGTTCAAACAGTATCCCTAGCCGCTTCACGACCGTTTCACCTTACCGTATTCGCGCTCGCAATCGAGCTCTCCTGCTTGTTCAGGCCTGGAAATTGGCTTCCGGGAAGTCGAAACGATTTTCTTTCCCAACGACCGCAAAGACAGTCTGCATCACCCCCTCACGGTCACTGTCGCAAGCGACAGTTGTCAACCGCTGATACCCCGGCAACAATGGCATTGTGAACACGTCCGCAATCTGTACTGGGCGACCAAAGGCTCTTGTGACAAAAATCCAAGTGGTGCTGGCTGATGATCATCCCGCGGTGGCCGCGAAAGTCCGGCGGACAGTCATCGAGGAGTGCGATGTCGTCGCCGCCGTGGAGGATGGCAAACAAGCAGTAGCCGCGGTCCTTGCTCTTGATCCTGACGTACTGGTGATGGATATATCGATGCCGGTGCTGGATGGGCTGCAGGCCGCAAGAGATCTTCAGAAGGCGAAGTGCCGGGCCAAAATCGTTTTTCTGACGATTCATGAAGATCACGATTATGTTGATGCGGCGTTTTCCGCCGGCGCCGTCGGCTACGTCACCAAGGCTCGCCTGTCTACCGATCTGGTGCCCGCAATTCTGGAAGCGATGCAGGGCCACACGTTTGTGTCCAAGTTTACGCCGAGGAAGTACAATCCAGCCTGAGTCGTTATGACGGTCTGAGACATTTCCGATTATCTGACAGGGCCAAGCCGATTGCGAGAGCCGTTCTCGCCGTGGTAGATCAGTGCGCAAACAGTCCACGCAAGAAAAAAGCAAAGTCGGGAAGTCTCTGCCGATCGTAGCGATCGGCGTAGGGGTGGTCATCGCTGCTCTATGCGGCGTGGGCGTCTGGCGCTGGTCAGTCGCGGCCCACCCTCAGGAGATGAAGCCGGCAGCCGTCGCTACCTATGTCGGCGAGGCACGCTGCGCCCAATGCCATGCAGAACAAGCGCAGGCATGGCAAACGTCCCATCATGCCCTGGCGATGCAAACGGCCAGCGATACGAGCGTCCTGGGAAACTTCAAGGACGCACACTTCACCAAAGACGGCGTGACCTCCAGCTTCTTCAGGAAGGAAAACAAGTTCTACGTTCACACTGAGGGCCCGGACGGCAAGCCTCAGGACTATGTGCTTCCTTACACATTCGGTGTCTCGCCTTTGCAACAGTACCTGGCTGCATTTCCCAACGGTCGACTGCAGAGCTTCGTTGTGGCGTGGGATTCGCGCAGCAAGCAACAGGACGGGCAGCGTTGGTTCCACCTGTATCCCAGCCAAAAAATAACGCCTGCTGATCCCCTGCACTGGACGGGGCGAAACCAGACGTGGAATTACATGTGTGCCGATTGCCATTCCACCAACCTGCGCAAGAACTACGACCTCGCAAAGGACAGCTACGAGACCACCTGGTCGGATATCGATGTCTCCTGCGAATCGTGCCATGGACCGGGTTCGAATCATGTGGCTTGGGCCGAGGCGCGCAAGAAAGGGTCGTACCAGTCGAGCAATGGCGCCGACGGTCTTGTTGCAGACCTGAAGCCCGCGAAGGGATCGTGGGCGATCTCGGAACCGGACGCGGGAACCATGCACTGGAAAGGCGAGGCCCGCTCGCACAACGAGATCAACACCTGTGCGCCGTGCCATTCGCGCCGCCACCCCATCACCGCTGACTACCAGCCGGGGCAGCCGTTCCTCGACGCCTATATGCCGAGTCTGCTGGAAGAAGGAGTTTATTATCCCGACGGCCAAATCCTTGAGGAGGACTACGAGTGGGGCTCGTTCGTGCAGAGCAAGATGTATCACGAGGGTGTGACCTGCTCGGACTGCCACGATCCTCACACCGCCAAACTACCGTCCACAAGTCTGAACGCGGTTTGCGGTAAGTGTCATTCGGCGGCGAAGTTCGATACCCCACAGCACCACCATCACCAGGCCGGGAGCGCCGGCGCGCTCTGCGTCAACTGCCACATGCCGACCAAAACCTATATGGCGGTCGACGTCCGACGTGACCACAGCTTCCGCGTACCGCGTCCGGACTTCTCCGTGGCCTACGGAACTCCGAACGCCTGCAACCAGTGTCATAAGGACAAGTCCAATGGTTGGGCCGTTGATACGGTCGTGAAATGGTATGGCCCCCACCGCAGACAGGAAGCGCACTTTGTGGAAGCGATCAATGCGGGCCGTCGCGGCCTGCCAAACGCCGGGACCGCGCTGACCGCGCTGATCCAGGATTCGGCCAAGCCCGCGATTGCCCGAGCCACCGCATTGAGCCTGCTTCCTGAGTACCTCTCGCCAGCGGCGATGCCCGCCGTGCAAACCGCTCTTGCGGATAATGACGCCCTGGTGCGAAGCCAGGCCGTACGCGCCTTGGAGCCACTGCCACCGCAAGACCGCGTTCACCTGGCTGCGCCCTTGCTGACCGATCCATCTCTCTCCGTACGCATCGAAACAGCACGTTTGCTGGCAGGAACTGCGCCTGATCTCATCTCGGACGCCCAGAAGACAGCTCTCGACCGCGACATCGCCGAGCTGATCGCCGGCGAGATGGCCTCGGCCGAACGTCCAGAGAGCCACATGAACCTGGCACTCCTCTATGCTCAAATGGGACGCAATGGCGATGCAGAAAACGAACTGAAAACGGCCCTGCGACTTGATCCGAAGTTCGTGCCCGCCATGGTCAACCTTGCCGACCTCTATCGCGAGCAGCAGCGCGACAATGAAGGGCAGCAATGGTTGGAAAAGGCGATGGCGGCGGAGCCTAATGCCGCCGAACCTGTCTATGCCCTCGGCCTGCTCAAGATTAGGGAGAAACAGTACTCGGATGCAGTCCCCCTGTTGGCCAAAGCGGCGTCCCTGCAACCTTCGAATGCCCGCTATAGCTATGTGTACGCTGTCGCCCTGCAATCCAGCGGGCAGGTAAACCAGGCTATTGGGATCTTGCAACGAGCTCACGAGGGCCGTCCCGCTGACCGCCAGGTGCTGAATGCCTTGATCGCGTTCGAGCGCGACAACGGGAACATTCCGGCGGCAACGGTATATGCTCAGGAATTAGTCCGCCTGATTCCTGATGACCCCGGCGCAAAAGCCACGTTGCAGGAGTTGCAGAGACAAGCCCGCTGAAGCAAGCCTGGTGCGGCGACCTCGAACGGCTTCACAGCGGCCACCTGTCACAAGAGACAGTTCTCACGTCACCGCAATCGCGGTGAACCAGGGAGTAAACTGCCAGCGTCTCCTCAGATCGAAAGATTGCATGAGCCGCGCCACCGATCCCCTGTCACCACCGCCGATTTATCCTGGCACCAAGCCGCGCTTCCACGCCATGGTGAAGCCGACGGGAGCGATCTGCAATCTCGACTGCGCCTACTGCTATTACCTGCACAAAGAAGAACTGCTGGGTAGCGACAGCAAATTCCGCATCAGCGACGAGGTTCTGGAAGCCCACATTCGGCAGTACATTGAAGGCCAGTCTGGGGACGAAGTTGTGTTTTCCTGGCAGGGAGGCGAGCCAACCCTGTTGGGAGTGAGTTTCTTCGAAAAAGTGGTTGCGCTGGAAAAGAAGTATCAGCGTCCCAACCAGTGCATCGAGAACGATCTCCAGACTAACGGAGTGCTCCTGAACGATGAGTGGTGCGCTTTTCTGCGCGACAATCGCTTCCTGGTCGGCCTCAGCATCGACGGCCCGCAGGAGTTGCATGACCGGTTTCGCGTGGACAAAGGCGGCCAGCCAACCTTCGAGAAAGTTTTCGCTGCCGGCCAGCGGTTGCACAAGTATCAAGTTCCATTCAACACGTTGACCGTGGTCAATCGCGTCAATGCGAAAAAGCCGCTGGACGTCTACCGCTTCCTTAGTCGTGAACTTCGCCCGCGGCAGCTTCAGTTCATTCCTTGCGTGGAGCCGAAGGTTTTCGAGAACACCGCGCCTCAAAAATGGGACCCGGCTGCATTGCCGCTGCAAGGATCGCCGGCCGCGCATCCGGGTAATCCCGATTCCGTGGTCACGGACTGGTCGGTCGATCCCGATGACTGGGGCTACTTTCTTTGCAAAGTCTGGGATGACTGGTACCGGCGAGACTACGGAAAGATACACGTCAACTTGTTTGAGACCGCGGTCGCGCAATGGTTGGGCATGGACTCGCAGCTATGCATCTATAACGACTTCTGTGGCAAGGGCGTGGCGCTGGAGCACGATGGCAGTGTCTATGCCTGCGATCACTACGTGTATCCCGAATACAAGCTGGGCAACATCGCGGAAAAACATATTTCGCGCATGATCTTTTCCGACGGGCAAAGAAAGTTCGGCTTCGCCAAGCGCGACGACCTGCCGCAACAGTGCCGCGATTGCAAGTACCTGTTTGCCTGCAATGGTGAATGTCCGAAGAACCGGCTGATTCGCACCCGCGACGGCGAGCCAGGACTGAACTACCTGTGCAGCGGTCTGATGAAGTTCTGGCAGCACATCGACGGCGATATGAAAGACATTCTGCAGCGCGTTGAACGCGCCGGCTTACCCAAAAACCCTCCTACTTTCCGGGTGTAAAGAATGCGGTCCGGAGGCTCTGCCTCAGGTCTCGGACCACCGTTCGCGGATGACAGTTCCCAAGGTTAGTAACCGTGGTGAACTGGCAGACGTACCATAACGCTCCTGGCGAGCTAACCGCACTATTGGAAAAGAGGAAATCATGGATTTAGGAGCAGGCGTTCGAAAAGTAACGCTGGGCGCAATCGCCATCTCCAGCTTCGTGCTGGCGGGCGGAGCGCAAAACTCGAAACCCAACATCGTCATGCTAATGACGGATGATACTGGATGGAACGATTTCGGTGCGTATTCCGGAGGAGGCATGACGCTCGGCCACCCGACACCCAACATCGACAAGATGGCCAAGGAGGGTGCGGTCTTCACCAGTTGGTACGGACAGGCAAGCTGCACGGCGGGCCGGGCTTCGTTCATGACCGGGCGTATTCCCATTCGCACGGCGTTGTCGATCGTGGTTGCCCCGGGCGACGAGAACTACCTTCGCCCAGAGACCCCAACCATTGCCGAATTCTTCAAGAAGAACGGCTACACCACGTATTTCTCCGGCAAGTGGCATATGGGCGACAAACCTGTATCCTACCCGACCAATCATGGCTTCGACGAGATGAAGCAGTTCGCCGCCTACTATGCTGGCGTCTATTCCTACAACGATACTTCCAAGTGGTTCCATCCCTGGTTTCCGTCGTACAACGCGGATTTCGAAAAAATGTACGACTCAGTTGTCAACCTGGGCGAATGGGAAGGCGCGGCAGGACAGCCCGCCAGGAACGTCGGAACCATCACCTACGATTCGATGGCGACCTTCGATGAACGGCAGTCTGACAATGCGATTGCCTACATCAAGGAGCACGCCAAGAACGGCAAGCCGTTCTTCATGGACGTTAATTACCTCAAGATGCACAACCCCACCAACGCTGCGCCAGACTTCCGGGGCAAGTCGCACTTGGGCGACTATTCGGATTCCCTGATGGAACTCGACGCCGACGTGGGTAAAGTGCTGGACGAAATTCGTGCCGACGCGCCCAACACAATTGTGATCCTGACCGCCGACAACGGCGCATGGCTGGACGCCTATCCCGATGCTGGAACCACCCCATTCCGCGGCGAGAAGGGCTCGGCCTTTGAAGGTGGTTGGCGCGTGCCGGCAATCATGTGGTGGCCGGGACACATTGCGGCGGGCGCGACGTACGGCGAGATGATGTCGCACATCGACTGCTGGTCAACCCTGGCAGGGATGGCGGGCATTACTCCGCCGCCGTATGGCGAAATGAAGGACAACAACGGCAAGCCCATCTACTTCGACAGCATTGACAACAGCGCCTACATCCTGGGGAAGGCACAGCACTCCGCGCGCACGTCGTGGATCTATATTAACGGCGAGTATCTCAATGCAGTACGCGCCGACGTTGGTGGAGATCCCAACGAGCCCTGGTTGAATATCGCCTGGAAGTTCATGTGGACGGCGAAGGAGTCGTGGCTGGGCCCGACGATGAATCTGGGCTCTGTCCCCGCGCTCTACAACCTCACCATGGATCCCTACGAGAAATACGACATGATTTTCAATGGAGCGGCGCCGACTCGGGGAACGACTACATCACCGGGAAGGTACGCAGGCGAAGACAATGGCTGGTCGGGTGCGCTAACGGGCGCCGTGCTAATGGACTTTGACAAGTCGATCATGAAATACCCGAGCATCCAGCGAGCTCCGGGCGGAGCCTCGAACGACCTGATTCCGGACCTTCAGCATCCTAAGAACCCGCTTCCACTACTAGAACCAGGCAACATGCCGAAGGCCGCTCCTTCGGCTGACTAACTCACGGCTACAAAGGGGCGTGCTTAACTGCACGCCCTCTTTTGTTGCGCAGCGATTCCGCCATTCTCCTAATCTCCGCACTGCTGGCCCTACCTGTCGCAAGTGACAGTTCCCAAACCCTCGTAATCGTAGTGAACTGGCAGACGCAGTAAAAGACGCTCCTGGCGCGAAGTATCCGGGACCGGTCGAAAAGGAGAAGTATGGATTTGGGTGCAAGTGTTCGAAAGTTCACCCTGGGAGCACTGGCCGTCGCGAGCGTTTTTGCCGGCGGGAGTGCGACCATAGATGCTCAGGCAAGCAGCGCAAAACCCAACATTGTCGTCATCATGGGTGACGACATCGGCTGGATGCAGCCGAGCATCTACCATCGCGGCCTGATGGTTGGGGAAACGCCCAACATCGATCGCATCGGCAATGAAGGCGCAATCTTCATGGACTATCTCGCCATGCAGAGCTGCACCTCCGGTCGCAACGCATTCTTCACCGGCATGTATCCGCTGCGCACCGGCATGATTCCGCCGCAACTGCCCGGCAGCCCGTCGTACTTGCGGCCCGGAACACCAGCTATGGCGGTGTTCCTCCGCGATCTTGGCTATACCACTGGCGAGTTCGGCAAGAACCATCTTGGCGACCACACGGCGTCACTACCAACGGCGCACGGCTTCCAGGAGTACTGGGGCTGGCTCTATCACCTCGACGCGATGCAACAGGTGAGCTTCCCGGACATCAACAGCAGCGAGTCAGTACAGGGCATCGCGCCGCCGTGCAAGAACACCCCAGTGCCCGGACTCACGGAAGTTCCCGGTGCGGTGGATCCCAGAACCACGACCTGCCTGACACCGCCGCGGCCGATCATCTGGTGCCACTCCTCTGATGGCACAGAGAAGAACCAGACCTGCAAGGACGAGGGTCCGTTGTCGCTGGAGCGCTCGAAAACCGTGGATGAGGAGGTCTCGGCAAAGGTCGTCGACTTCATGGACCGCAACGACCCCAAGAAGACCGGCAAGCCTTTCTTCGTCTGGTATAACCCCGCGCGTATGCACGTCACCACGGTCCTGTCGCAAAAGTATCTCGACATGATAGGCACCAAGGGCGGCAAGGACTGGGGTATCAACGAAGCCGGCATGAAGCAGATGGACGACAACATCGGCGTCGTGATGGCAAAGCTGGAAGAGATGGGCCAACTGGACAACACCATCCTGATCTTCACCACCGACAACGGTGCCGAGACGGTTTCCTATCCTGATGGCGGCATCACCCCCTTCAAGGGCCAAAAAGGCGAAGCTTGGGAAGGCGGCTACCGCTCTCCACTGGTGATCCGCTGGCCGGGTCACATCAAGCCGGGGACGATCAAGAACCAGATGTTTGCGGCCCTCGACTGGCTGCCCACGTTTGTTGACATTGCCGGCGGTCCCAAGGGCGATGAACTGAACCAGCAGATCCAGGCCGGAAAGTATCCCGGCATCGTCAAGACCATGCTCGACGGCTTCGACCAGCGCGACTATCTCGAAGGCAAGTCGGACAAGTCGGCCCGTGATGTCTTCTTCTACTACTCGGGCGCGACGCCATCGGCGGTGCGCTACAAGAACTGGAAGATGTATTACGAGATGGCGCCTGGTGGAGCGACCGGATGGTTCCTGCCGTTAGTTAACTACCATTGGACCCTCGTCGGGAACATCAAGCGTGACCCCTTCGAGCAAACAGTAAGCTTCTCAGATTCAAAATCTGCCATGTCCCTGGGTGGCGCACTCGCGTCCCCAACTACAGCCTACCTGTACGACTGGAACATGCTGCCCATCGGCCAGCTGCTGTGGATGAAGGAGCTTTATACGTTCAAGGAGTTCCCGCCGCTGCAAGCTCCGGAGACCTACAACCTGGACGGCATCCTGAAGCAGATGGAAAACAACAAGGGCGACGACTAGTTCGTAAAGGGTCGAAAGGCCCTTGCGAGCGTTTGAAAACGCCGGCTTGAGAGAGTCCGCACAACTGAAGTCGGAAGCGAGGAAGGGCAGTATGCCTTCCTCGTTCCGCAGCCCGAGATCGCACCGATAAAGACGGACCGCTCATTCTTGTAAATCTCCAGCTATCGTAGCCCACCTGTCGCAAGAGACAGTTCCCAAACCCCCGTAATCGTAGTGAACTGGCAGACGCAGTATGAGACGCTCCTGGCGCGAACGCAGGACCGGTCGAAAAGGAGAAGTGTGGATCTGGGTGCAAGCGTTCGAAAGTTCACCTTGGGAGCATTGGCCGTCGCGAGCGTTTTTGCGGGCGGGAGTGCGACCTTATACGCGCAGGCGGCTGGCGCGAAACCCAACATTGTCGTCATCATGTCCGACGACGTCGGCTGGTTCAACGTTGGCGCCTACAACCGCGGCATCATGGCCGGGCGTACACCGAACCTCGACAAGCTGGCG
>Ga0181532_10005006_pt1 | contig 11379 bp, 11 predicted proteins | sample PEATcosm2014_Bin_33_FD_119768 | JGI IMG/M metagenome (GOLD analysis project Ga0181532, IMG submission 119768) | Peatland microbial communities from MTU Mesocosm Facility, Houghton, MI, USA - PEATcosm2014_Bin11_30_metaG | ecosystem: Environmental > Terrestrial > Soil > Wetlands > Peat | place...
GCGTTCGGGTTTTGCACTTTGAAGTGACTGCCCATCAGCGCATCGGTAAAATCCAGCTCTGACCCGGCAAGCAAATCCAGGCTCGACGGATCGACCAGCACCCGGGCGTTCGCCCGCTCGATCACCAGGTCGTCCGGCTGAACATCCTTGTCCAACTCGAAGCGATACTGAAACCCGCTGCAGCCCCCCGCCAGCACAGACACCCGTAAAGCCTGGGCGTTACCTTCGGCGGCGATGATCTCGGCGATGCGGGCGGCGGCCCGCTCGGTCACGGCAAACTGTCCCATGTCCGGAACATAGGCGCTCGTGGCGGCGAATTGAAGCCCCATCGATCGGCGCTGTCCCTTGGTTGAGTCCCTGGGGGCACAGGTGTAAGCGCGGCACATGACCGGCCGTATCCCCCTGGCGCCCTACGCTGTCTCCGAAGCCAATACCCGTGGCCGGCTGTATGCCGAACCGGACGGGCGGACCCGTTCGCCCTGGCAACGCGACCGCGACCGCATCATCCACAGTTCGGCATTCCGAAAACTGCAATACAAGACCCAGGTCTTCGTCAACCACGAGGGCGATTTCTACCGCACCCGGCTGACCCATTCCCTCGAGGTGTCGCAAATCGCCCGTTCGATCGCCCGCGCTCTCGGGCTGGACGAGGACCTCACGGAAGCGCTTGCGCTGGCCCATGACCTCGGCCACCCGCCGTTCGGGCATGCCGGGGAGGAGGCGCTCAATATCGGCATGCGGCCATTCGGCGGGTTCGACCACAACGCGCAGAGCCTGCGTGTCGTCACCCTGCTGGAAAGCCGCTACGCCGGCTGGGATGGACTGAACCTGACCTGGGAAACGCTGGAGGGGCTGGCCAAGCACAACGGCCCGCTGCGCGACCCGCCGCCGTACATTGCCGATTACAACACCCGGCACAAACTCGACCTTGGTAGCCACGCCAGCGCCGAGGCCCAGGTGGCGGCGCTGGCGGACGACATCGCGTATCATGCGCATGATCTGGATGACGGGCTGCGTGCCCGGCTGTTCGTCCCGGACGATCTGCGGCACTTGCCGATCGTGGGCCAGGCGCTGGCCGAAGCGCGCCAGGCCAGCCTGGACATGCCGCCGCCTCGGCTGCGGCACGAGACGATCCGCCGCGTGATCGACCGCCTGGTCTCCGATTTGCTGGAGGAAACCCGGGCGCGGCTGGCTAAACTCGCGCCGAAGGACCCGGACGCGATCCGGCGGTCACGCAGCCGGGTCGTGGTGTTCAGTCCGGCGATGACCGACGCCAATCAGGCGATCAAGGATTTCCTGCATTCCCGCATGTACCGCCACTGGCGGGTCAACCGCATGAGCGCCAAGGCCCGCCGGCTGACCGAGGAGGTTTATCGGATTCTGCACGCCGACCCCTCGCTGCTGCCGGACGACTGGCGCGCGCGTGCCGGCGAGGGTGGGACGCATCGCGCCGCCATCGTGGTCGGCGATTACGTGGCCGGGATGACCGACCGCTACGCGATGGATGAGCACCGGCGGCTGACGGATATCGCGGTGAACGGGTAGTTAAAGATCGCAACAAGGTCATACCTTCGTCCGAATTCTGCTGCACACGCAACGGGGAATCGGGCTAAGACGGGACGACTGAACGCAGTGCCCGCTCCCCTGCATTTGTCATGTTCTGCAATCTTGCCATCGTGGCCGTTGCTTTTGCCGTCGTGATCCGCACCGATCGGGCGATGACGGGCGAAAGTTGACGTATCACGAATGCCGGGTGGCCGCGGTGCAGAGCCAGAACCGATCTGAAAGTATCCACCGACCAACTATGACCCCGACCATGACCGACCTGTTTGCCACGATCCGCAATACCGTCCTCGCCGCCGTCAACGCCGCCTTTCCCGGTCTGCCGGACGAAGTCGTCGCCCGCATCGAGGTGTCCCCGACGCAACCGGCCCATGGCGACATGGCAACCAACGCCGCCATGGTTTGCGCGAAAGCCGCGCGCCAGCCGCCGGTCAAACTCGCCGCCGCCATCGCCGAGGCGTTGCGCGCCGGCCCCACCATCGCCGAGGCCACGGTCGCCGGACCAGGCTTCGTCAATCTCCGGCTCAAGCCTGAAGTTTTCCGCGCGGTGGTTCCGGCGATTCTGACCGCTGGGGAAGCCTACGGCGATTCCGTCACCGGCCAGGGCACCCGCGTCAACGTCGAGTATGTGTCCGCCAATCCCACCGGCCCGATGCATGTCGGTCATTGCCGCGGCGCGGTCGTTGGTGATTCGCTGGCCAATTTGCTCGGCAAGGTCGGCTACGCGGTCACCAAAGAATACTACATCAACGATGCCGGAGCCCAGGTAACGGCGCTGGCATGGGCGGCATACTGGCGGTATCTGCAGGCGATCGGCAGCGCCATGACGGAAGCGGAATTTTCCGACGAGGTGCCAGGCGGTCTGCAATATCGCGGCGATTATCTCGTGCCGGTTGGGCAATCGCTGGCGCAGATGCATGGCATCGCGCTCGCCACGCCGGATAAGACGATCGAGGCGCCGGACATCTGGCTCGACATCGTGCGCGACTTCACCATCGACGCCATGATGGCCGACATCCGCGAGGATCTGGCACTGTTGGGCATCCAACAGAACGTTTTTACCTCAGAACGGTCTCTGGTTGCGTCGGGGGCGGCGGATGCGATCATCAATCAACTGCACGCCGATGGATTGATTTATGAAGGCGTGCTCGACCCGCCGAAAGGCAAGACGCCGGACGATTGGGAACCGCGGCCGCAAACTTTATTCCGCAGCACCAGCTTCGGCGACGACGTCGATCGGCCGTTACGCAAATCCGATGGCAGCAACACGTATTTCGCCAACGACATCGGCTACCACGCCAATAAGGTTGCCCGCGGCTTCGACATTCTGATCGATGTCCTGGGCGCCGACCACGGCGGCTACGTGCCGCGCATGAAAGCTGCGGTGCGGGCGATCTCGCACGATCAAACGAAGTTTGAAGCTGTGCTCTGCCAGATTGTGCACATTTTGCGCGGCGGCGAACCTGTAAAGATGTCGAAACGCGCCGGGAGCTACGTCGCATTGCGCGATCTGCTGGAGGAGGTCGGCCGTGATGCCGTCCGCTTTACCATGCTGATGCGCAAGGCGGACGCTCAAATGGAATTCGACCTCGAGCAGGCGGTGGCACAAACCCGGGAAAATCCGGTGTTCTATGTACAATATGCGCATGCACGTTGCCGCTCGGTGCTGCGCGGTGCGGCGGAAACCACGCCGGAAGCCGAGTTGACGTCAGCCTCTCTGGCTGACGCGGATCTCAGCAGCCTGACGGACGAGGCGGAGACTGCCCTGATCCGTCGCCTCGCTACCTGGCCGCGCACGGTGGAGGCCGCGGCCCAGGCACGCGAGCCGCACAGAATTGCGTTTTTTCTCTATGACCTGGCGGGCGACTTTCATATGCTGTGGAACCGGGGCAGGGACGACTCCACGCTCCGATTCCTGCAAACCGGTCGACCCTTGGAAACCCGGGCGCGGCTGGCGTTGGTGGCGGCAACCGCGACGGTCATCCGCTCCGGCCTGCAGGTGATGGGAGTCGAACCCGTCGAGGAAATGCGTTGACCCTCCTTCGGTGACCAGTCACCGGGAGAGCACCACGAAAGGAGCATCATGCCGGAGCAGGTTCATTTCAGCGGTCCCATGTATCGGCCGTCGCACGACGACTACCACGGTGTCGACGCTGGTACGAAACGCATCCTTTACCTAATGGGTGCCGGCGGCCTGGCCATTCTTCTGGGCTTTGGCGCGTACCGGGTGATCGGTCATTCGGGCGGCGGTGTGGTGCCGGTCATCCAGGCCGAGCAGGGCCCGCTGCGCGTGAAGCCGGAGAATCCCGGCGGTATGGCAGTCACGCCGGAAGCCAAACCGGTCGACTTTGCCGATAGCCATCTCGCGCCCCCCACCGAAGAACCCAATCCGGCGGCCTTGATGGCGATTGGCGGCCCGGCGAAGGGCCCGAAGCTACCGGTGGCTGCGCTCGCGCCGCCGCGCCCGAAGCCGTTCACGGTGCAGATATCGACTGCGAAGTCGGAGGCTGATGCGCAGCTCGACTGGGACAAGCTGGCGAAAAAGCTGCCTGACCTGTTCCGCGACCGTCGGGCGTTGTTCCAGAAGACCGACGAACATGGACCGACGCCGTGGCGATTGCGCACCGGCGGTTTCGCTGACGCGGCGCAGGCGAAGGCGTTCTGCGACAAGGTGAAGGCGAAGGGCGGTCAGTGCTCGTTGGTTGATTCCTGACGCCAGCACGCGGTGTGGGGCCAGGGTTCGCTGCTGCCTCGTTGCCCCGAGTCACTCCGCCACCACGGCGACCCGAAGCTCGGCCGAGCCGCGGCGGATTGCGATAACCGCGAGCGCGGCCGCCAGGCACGCCACGCCGGCAGCGCCAAACGCAGGCAGGTAGCTGGCCAACACATCACGTGAGATCCCGGCGCCATACGCCGCGGCTGCGGCGCCAAGTTGATGCGCGGTAAAGATCCAGCCAAACACCAATGGCGCCTGCACGCGGCCGAAAATCTGGGCTGTCAACCGAACTGTCGGCGGCACCGTGGCAATCCAGTCGAGCCCATAGAACACCGCGAACAGGCTCAATCCGTAGAACGAGAAATTGGTATACGGCAGCATCAGCAGGCTGAGCCCGCGCAACCCATAATACCAGCACAGCAGCAAGCGATTATCGAACCGGTCCGACAACCACCCCGAGCCGATGGTACCAACGAAATCGAACGCCCCCATCATCGCCAGGACGCTGGCCGCGGCCACCGCATCCATACCGAAATCGTGGCACAGCGGAATGAAATGGTTTTGCACGAGTCCGTTGGTCGATAGCCCGCAAATGAAGAACGTGCCGAACAGGATCCAAAATCCTCGGTTCCGCGCAGCCAGCGCAAAAGCGGCAAAGCTTAAGGTCAGGGCGTTACCGCTGGCGTGACGCAAGGGTGGCGGCACGATCTCAGTTTCCCCGTATGAGGGCAAAGCGAGTTCGCCGGGATGGTCGCGGACCACGCCGATCACCAGCACCAGGCACACCAGGCAAAGCAAGCCTGCCGGCGCCATCGCCAGGCGCCAGCCGAGATGGTCCGACAGCCATGCCGCCAACGGCAAGAACAACAACTGGCCCGTGGCACTGCTGGCACTGAGCAAGCCGATAACGAGGCCGCGGCGTTGGGCAAACCAGCGGTTGGCGACGGTCGCGCCCAGTACGTTGGCAGTCACTCCGGTCGCCAGACCGATCATCAGCCCCCAGGTCAACCAGAGCTCCCACAACGTCGTCATGTGCGTCGCCAGCCCGAGGCCCATACGATCACCCCGAGCGCCGAGGCAACGACAACTCGCATGCCATACCGCTGCATGAGAGCGGCGGCGAATGGCGCGACCAGCCCATACAGCAGCAGGCGCAAGGCCAAGGCGCCGGAAATCTCGCCGAGATCCCACCCGAACTCGCCCTTGAGCGGCAGCAGCAGCACGCCGGGCATGCCCATGGCAGCCGCTGTTGCCAGCATGGTCAGGAAGGTAACGGCCACGATCGCCCACCCGTAGTGGATACCGCGACGGGCCAGAGCCGGCGCCAACAGGTGGGAGAGCATTTCGGAAAATCCTTTATTCGGCGGCGCGTTTGGCGAGCGCGGCGGCGCTTTGCAGTGCGGCGGCGGAGCGTTCGGGATCGGCGGACAGCGCTCGGGCCAGAGTCAGTCCGCCGCTCAGCGCCGCCAGCACTGCCAGTGCGGCCCGGAGACGCTGCTGCGGTTCGGCATCCGGCCGCCGTTCCACAATCAGTTCCTGCAGCACGAGAGTGAGGGCGGTGACGCCAGCCGTGAGGTCCGGGCGTAGGTTCGGATCTCGGCTGGCCTCCGGACCCACAGACGCCAGCATGCAACTCGCGCCGCGTGAATCCCGATGAACCGGGGTCAAATACGCGTCGATCAGCGCGTCGATCGGGTCTCTGCCGGCCGATCGCGCCTCTGCCGCACGCTCACGCCAAATCCGGGCGGAATTTTCCAGCGAATGGCGGCAGGATTCAGCTGCCAACGCGGTCTTGCTTGGGAAGTGACCATAGAATGCGCCATGCGTGAGACCAGCCGCACCGGTGATATCGGCAACGGCCACGCCATCGATGCCATGCTGGCGGAACAGCCGTCCGGCCTGGCGCAGGATGGCTGCGCGGTGCTCTGCCATGGTTTTTCGGTTGACCCGCATTCATTCATGATAAGTATCATGAATACGGATGGCAAGACGCTAAGCCTGCCAGCGATGCCCGGTTCATCGAATTGCGCGCGCCCCGCACGCACGCAAGATCCCCCCTGATTCACCTGCGGTTCCGCCGCTTTTGGTCCCGATCGCCTCTGATCCGTAAACGAATGTAATCAAAACATAACAATTTTGCGGCCGCTGCCGATCGATGCACGGTTGACTGATCTGCGCGTAGGCAGGAAGACCGCCTTAACAAATTGCGGACGGGATGTCGTTACTTTCAGACACATGAAACCTGCTGGCGCGCCATGAAGCGAGTGGCTGCGTCCACTGCCGTACAGAGCACAACAAGGAACCGTGACCATGTCTGAAGCTCAGGGAACGAGCCGGCCGGATCAGGCTGCCAAGCCGTCGGTCCAACATTACATTGATGAGCGCCCGATGTGGCCCGACGGAACGCTGCTGCCGACCGTCGAGCTGACAGCAATGCAAAAGCGCATCTGGACGCTCGCCGCGGCCGGCAAGTTCTTCGAGGGCTTCGTCGTATTCATGACCGGTGTGGCGCTGCCGCTGATTTCGCGCGAGTTCGAGATCGGCTCAGCCCAGAACGGCCTGATCAGCGCCGCCAGCCTGGCGGGGATCCTGGTCGGCGCGATCGGTCTCGGCGGCATGTCGGATGCGTTCGGCCGCAAGCGCATGTTCATCATCGAGATGATCATCTTCTGCGCCTTCCTGGTGGCGCTGGTGTTCTGCACGAACTTCGTTTCGCTGATCGTCTGCCTGTTCGGGCTCGGGGTGGCGCTTGGCTGCGATTACCCCACCGCGCACATGATCATTTCCGAGAGCATCCCCAGCACCAGCCGCGGCAAATTGGTGCTCGCGGCGTTTGCGTTCCAGGCCATCGGCGCGCTTGGCGGCACCGCCGTCGGCTATTTCGTTCTGGTCGCCGACCCTGACCTGGATGCCTGGCGCTGGATGTATGCCAGCGCCATCATCCCTGCGGTGATCGTGACCGTCGGCCGTTTCTTCATCCCGGAAAGCGCCAACTGGTTGCACATCCGCGGCGCCACGGAAAAGGCCGAGGAAGCCGCGCAACGCCTGCTGCTGCGCGCGCCGCTTTACCCCGGCACCGTCCGACTGGTGCGCGACACGGCCGCAGCGGCCGAGGGGCACGGCTCGGGCGGATTCCCGGCACTGTTCAAGGCACAAAATCGCCGAGCCACGATCTTCTCCTCGGTGCCCTGGTTCATCCAGGACCTCGGCACCTACGGCATCGGCATTTTTACCCCGACCATCCTGGCGGCCACACTGGGCAAAACCGCCGATCACGTCCGCAGCGTCAGCGATCTGATCTTGAACGACATCCTGGCCGCCAAGGGCGCCGCGATGACCACTACGCTGCTGATCATCGGTATCGGCTTTGCGGTGGTGCTGGCGGATCGCGTCGGCCGCATCTGGCTGCAGGTGCTCGGCTTCATCGGCTGCGCCGCCGGACTTTTGGTTGCGGCGTTGGCTGGCAATTTCGTCGGCGGCACCCAGACCTTGCTGATCTTCGTCGGCTTCATGCTGTTCAACTTCATGACCAATATCGGCCCGAACGCGCAGACCTATCTGCTCGCCGGTGAGGTATTCCCCACCGAAATCCGCGGCGTCGGCGCGGGGTTCGCGGCGGCTGTCGGCAAGATCGGCGCGGTGTCCACGGCCTTCCTGTTCCCGATCCTGCTTGTCAGCATCGGCACCAGCGCGTTGCTTTACATCCTCGTTGGGACCTCCCTCCTCGGCGCCGTCGTCACCTGGGCGTATCGGATCGAGACCAACGGCGTGAGCCTCGCAGAGATCGGCCGCTGAGCCACCCTGCGACGGCACGCTGACCCCTCATGCGACATGATCTCGCAGTGCACTTTGACGGAAAGACCTCTGTATGAACCACCGTACCCGCAAGCTGCGTGCTTTGTTGACCGTCCTTTGCCTTGGTCTGGTTGTCCCGGCGCCCCGCGCCGGCCGCGCCGCGGACATCACCCTGACCGAGACCGGGTCGACGTTGTTGCAGCCACTGTTCGAAATCTGGGTTGCCGAATATGGCAAGAACCATCCCGGAGTGACGATTACCATTGGCGGCACCGGCTCCGAGGCCGGGATCAAGCAAGCTTCGTCCGGCGCGGTGGAGATTGGTGCGTCGGACGCTTATATGTCGGACGCCCAGGTAAGGGCGACGCCGGATGTAATGAACATTCCGCTGGCGATTGCGGCGCAGACGATCAATTACAATCTGCCCGACGTGAAATCGCAGTTGCGGCTTGATGGACCCAGCATCGCCGGCATTTATACCGGTGCTGTCCGCTACTGGGACGCGCCACAGATCGTGGCGATGAACCCGGGTGTCAGCCTGCCGCATCAGGCAATCATCCCGGTGCATCGCGCCGAGGGCTCGGGCGACACCTTCATGTTGACTCAGTTCCTGTCGTTCTCCACGCCGTCGTGGGAGGATGACAAAGGCTATGCCACTACCATCGCCTGGCCCGCGGTGCCGGGCGGGCTGGCGGCAACCGGTAATGACGGCATGGTCAAGACCATTCAGGCCACGCCGTATTCCATCGGCTATGTCGGGGTCAGCTTCAGCGATGCAATCGCGTCCGCCGAACTGGGCACCGCGGCGCTGAAAAACAATGACGGCGATTTCGTGCTGCCGACCAAGGAGGGCATTAAAGCCGGCGCCGCAGCTCTTGGTCCGCGCACGCCGACCGATGAACGGCTGACGCTGGCCTTCGCCCCGGGAGCGACATCCTATCCACTGGTCAGCTACGAATACGCTGTGGTGTCGAAACATCAAAAGGACTCAGAGACGGCTGCGGCGCTGCGGCGCTTCCTGCTGTGGTGCATCGAGCCGTCGGAGGACAAGGCGGCCATTCTGGACAAAGTGCATTTCATTCCGCTACCGGCACATACGTGGGAGCTGAGTGAGGCGCAGATCCAAATGATCAGGTAGTCGCCGGCCACTCTAATACCTCTCTGACATCGGAATTCGCCAGGCGCTTGTGGCCACTGAAGACGTCGCCGCCCGATGCCGCATCGGGTAAGCAGACGGAAGCAGCAACAACTACGCTTTCGCCGGCGGTACGGTTGCGTTGGCCGCTTCTACAGGCATGATTTTGCTGACCTGCTGGATCGCTTGTGCCTGCTGCGCCGGCAATAACCTGGGCAGCAGCCGGTTTCGCTCGTGCTGGGCCTGCGCATTGCCACGCAGCGAGGCGACTTCCAGCCAGGCTTATGCCGAAACCGGATCGGCTGGGCCACCAATGCCCTCGCGCAGCATGTGCCCGAGATCAAGCGCCGCGCGCGCGTTGCCTCGCTCGGCAGCGGCGGTCAGGTAGGATCGCGCCTTTACGAAATCTTGCGGTGCCGTGTTGCCGTCAAGATAGAGTTCGCCCAGACGTGTGCCAGCCTGCGTATCGCCGGCTGCCGAGGCCTTCAAATATTGGGTTATAGCGGCATTGGCATCGGCCGGAGTGCCCAGGCCGCGATCAAGTGCGTGGCCATACCAGTATGCGGCATGGTTATCGCCCGCATTGGCCAAAGTCCGAAACGCAGCCGTCGCGACCGTCAGATGACCCGTGTCAAAGTCGGTAATCGCCTGTTGCAGGCTCATGGGCGGCGTCGGTGCCGCCGTGTGCCAGGTTTGTTCAAGCAGGCCAGCATATGCCATGCCGATTATGCCAGCAGCAGCGATATAGGGAAGCGCGAGCCGATGACCCATTGACGGCTTCCGATTTTGCAAGATGTTCGACATTAAAAGTAACCTCCGTATCTGATATGGGGTGTGTTCGAAACGCCCGCATGTACGCTCGAGATATGGTCTCTGTCCTGTCCGGGAAACCACTCAAAAGGGGGATGTTTTGGAAGCATGCGCGAACTCATTGCCGTTACCGAGCCCTTCTTCGCGAGCCATAACGAAGAAGCCCAGCCGTTCGTATGGACCAAAAGCGTCGTCCATCAGAAACGGATGAAGCCATGTTTCGCGGTCCAACGATGCTGCGTACTGGCGTACGTTTTGCGCGGCTGTGCGTTCCGCCGCTACATGGCGCAATGCTAACTTTCAGGAACACCCGTCTGAGCCGAGGACGGCACGGACACCCCGTACCGCCTGTTCGAGGCTATTTGCCTGGCTGAAGGTTCGGCGACACGCTTTCGCTCTTCCCGCTCTCGGCCTTCCCGTTCTCGGCCTTCCCGGTCTGGGTCGAGCCGCCGGGGGTGCTCATCGCTGTGACCTCCGTCATGGAGTGCGGGCTAATCATCATCTCGGTCTGGTCGCCCTGCTTATTCTTCGCGTGTATCAGGAACGAACCGGGCATGATTTGGATGTCGGAGTAGCCGGCCTTTGTAAGATCCTGACGCAGCTGTTGCTCTGGCTGCGTCGTGGCTTGCGGGGTGGTGTTGGAGGAACCCTTGGCGGTGCCGTTCATCGCCAGTGCCGGAAGCGCGAACAGGCTTGCGGCGGCGATAGCCGGAATGCAGAATTTACGCATGAGTATCTCCTTAGGTTAAGTCATCACGAAGGTCGGGTGGTGCTGCGGAACAGTCGCTCTGTTAGTCCGCGTCATCGTGTCCACCGCCTTCAGGTGTCCGCTCTGATTTCGGGCTGCTCCCAAACGACCATGATCGGAATGGTGTTGTCGATGTCCAAACGTCCATCGGAACGACGGCCACCCGACTTAGGTAGACGAGGGATAATGCCAGATTTCAGCAGACGATCGATAGCTCGTGACGCCGCGCATCGGATAACAGGGCCGGAAACTACTCATGAAAATGTTTTGGTCGAGTACCTCTGCACAGTGATTTTGACTCTTGATATCTTGTGAAGAATCGGACCGATCCGTTGGAATTTGAGGCACCGGCATCAATTGCTTCGGCCCCGGTTCGTTCAACCGGTCAAAATCAATGTGCAGAGGTACTAGCCCCACCCGCGTCATCCCCGTACTCGTCACGGGGACCTGTCGCGGCACTCTCTGCCGGGCCACGTCCCGCCGACGAACTGGGGCGTTGAAAGACCGGCACTCATGTCGATATCCGAGCGTAATCAGTCGCTCCGTTTTCATCATAATCGCCGCATCACCAAACGCGCGAAATCCTCCGCCAGCCGCCATTTCGTATCCGTA
>Ga0181532_10005011_pt1 | contig 11374 bp, 7 predicted proteins | sample PEATcosm2014_Bin_33_FD_119768 | JGI IMG/M metagenome (GOLD analysis project Ga0181532, IMG submission 119768) | Peatland microbial communities from MTU Mesocosm Facility, Houghton, MI, USA - PEATcosm2014_Bin11_30_metaG | ecosystem: Environmental > Terrestrial > Soil > Wetlands > Peat | place...
CCCGAAACGACGTCACCGGCAACGTCACCCTCCCAGCTCACAGACATCAAACGTGTCGCCGGCAGGCCGAGCTCGCGTCAGGATCTGCAGGAGCCGGAGACGACCCGGTGAACAACTCGGATCCGAGCGGACTTGGGTGGTGTCCATTTGGGCATACGTCGAGCAATCCGAACAGCGGTTGCCGTGGGAGCAGCACTCTCCAGAGAATCAGCCACGACGCCGGAAACGTTCAGCTTGCCGCCGATGCCGTTGGTGCAGCAACAGCGCCGATTCCGGTAGTCGGCGAAGTGGTTGCGCCTGTTGCTATCGCTGTGTCTCAGGTGTCCGGTGCCGTTGCCACCGCCTCGTCATGCGCCGACGCGTTCTACAACAACGGAGATGTGCCGGGCTGCATAATCGGTATATCTCTCTATCAAGCTACGGGCGGACTCGCATCCGGTCCTTCCGCGGAGAGTCTGTTCAACCTTCTCAATGATCTGTACGGGTGGCTATTGAGCCAAGGAGCCGCCGGAGCAGCGGTCTTGGACGAAACGGGATGTCATGTGGGCAGCTGACGCCGCTAATACCCACGCCAGCCTTGCGGGCGTAGCTCTGGTTGTTGGCTTGATTTCGCTCGGGGTATTGGTGCTCTTCGAGGTCAACCTTCGAATCCGAAAAGGCGTACTCTCACCTCCGGAGCCAGGAAGCCAAGGAACGAACCGCATTGCACATAGCTTCGTTCGCGCGAATGCGATCGCAACGTACGGGAGATGGACTGTTTGGTTCCGTGTGGTCGTCGGTGCGGTAGCCGTCATAAGCCTTCTAGTGGCAGGCATCGCCGCCATCCTTTAGGCGTTCACGCAGTTTTGGCAGTGCCGGATCACCCGGTGAATGACGAGGTTCGCCATCCCGATTGCAGTCCCGACACACGGTCGCACGGACGATCTGTGACCGAGTTCCTCTACCTGATCAAGACACCCCGAAGACTTTCGCCCCGGCCCCGACTCCTTCTCTGCACCCCTCTCGCCGCTCTCCCCAGCGCCGCTCCCGCGCTAGCCGTACCCGTCCAGGGGCCACTGATGGTCCACCCCCGACCGTTCCGTCACAGCCCGGAAATACCTTGAACACGATTGCAAGGGGTTCCCCGCTTGAGGGGAGGTGTCGGCGTGGCGTGGATGCGGATGATGGGAGCCGAGTCGGTGGCTTATCACCGCGAGACCATCATCGAGCGCGGCGACGACTTCCAAGGAGCTGCGCTCGAGTACTACGCCTCGCGTGGTGAGACCCCGCTGCTCTGGGGCGGATCGGGCGCGGCGTCGCTCGGGCTCACCGGCGCGGTCGACAACCCGTCCTACGACGCCCTGTTCGGCCCCGGCGGGGCCAAGGACCCGCAGAGCGGGGAGCGGCTGGTGGCGGCCAAGCGGCCCGGCATGGAGCTGGTCATCGCGGCGCACAAGTCCGTGGCCGAGCTCGGCGTGCTGGGCCGGGCCGAGGACATGCACGCCATCATGGACGCCGAGCGCGACGCCACGCTCGCCTACCTCGACGAGCTGACCAAGGAACGCGGCGGGCGCCGGGGGGTGGCCGCGGTCCCGACCGCCACTTCCGGACTCGTCTTCGCCCACGCCCGCCACGCCACGACCCGCGCCGGTGATCCGGGCCCCCACGACCACGTGCTCATCGCCAACGTGATCGAGATGCTCGACGAGAGGGGCGGGACCAAGGCCCCCGACACGACGCTGTGGCGTGAGCACCTCCACGCGGCGACCATGGTGGGGCGCCTGGCCTCGGCCAAGGTGGCCACCGACCTCGGCTACGGCATCGAGGCCGACGCGGGCCCCTCGGGCAAGCTCGGGCACTGGAGGATCGCCGGGATCGGAGACGAAGCCCTGGCCGTGCACTCCAAGCGGGCGGCCGAGATCAACCAGGCCACCTCCGACCGCGGCTTTTCCACCTACCAGGCCCGGGCGGTCGCCGCCCGGGAGACCCGCAAGTCCAAGCGCCACGAAGCCGTCGAGGCGCTGGTGCCGCGCTGGCGGGGGGAGCTGGCCGACGCCGGCTTCGCCCCCCACCAGCTCGAGCGCGACATCGACCGCGCCGGGGTCGAGTACCGGCGCCCCCGTGCCCTTTCGAGCCGGGAGCTCTCCGCGCTGGCGGCCGAGGCCCTCGGGCCCGACGGGGTGCTCTCCGCGCGCAAGGTGTTCTCCCGGCGCGACGTGATCGTCGCCGTCACCCCCGCCCTCTACGGCCGCCCACCGGCCGAACTGGACCGCGTGGTCGCAGCCGTGCTGCGCGATCCCGTCGCCATCGCGCTGGTCGGTGTCCCCCGGGCCACCGAGCGCGCCTACGCGACGGCCAGCGTCCTGGCCAAAGAGCAGGCCATCGAGAGGGCTGTGCAACGGGGTGTGGAGAACCTGGCCGCGGCCCGGGTCACCCCGGCGGCGGCCGAGCGGGCGCTCGCCCGCACCGAGTCGGCCCTCGGTGTTCCGCTCACCGACGGGCAACGAGGAGCGGTGGTGGGCATCGCCACCTCGGGCCGGGCCGTGGACTTGGTCGAGGGGGTGGCCGGGTCGGGCAAGACCACGGTCATGGCCGCGGTGCGCGATGCCTTCGAAGACGGTGGGTTCGTTGTCGTCGGGACGTCGACCTCGGGCCAGGCGGCGCGCACGCTCGGCCGCGAGGCGGGCATCGCCACGTCGCGGACCCTGGCCTCGCTCCGCTGGCAGATCGAGCACGACCGGCTGCCCCTCTCGCCGGACCACGTGCTCGTCCTCGACGAGGCGGGCATGGCCTCGGACCGCGACATCGCCTTCCTCCTCGACGAGGCCCGCCTGGCCGGATCCAAAGTGGTGATGGTCGGCGATGACCGTCAACTGGGCGCGGTCGAGGTCGGCGGGGCCATGGGCGCGCTCGTCGAACGCCACGGAGGTGCGGTGCACACGCTCACCGAGAACGTCCGCCAGCACGACGCGGCCGAGCGGGCGGCCCTGGCCCATCTCCGCGCCGGCGACGTCGGGCGGGCCGTCGAGTTCTACGTCGGCTCGGGCCGAGTGCTCAGCGCCCCTTCGCGCGACGTCGCCCTGGCCCAGATGACCGAGCGCTGGGCGGCCGACATGGTGTCAGGCAAGGACGCCGCCATGTTCGCCTGGAGAAGGGCCAACGTGGCCGAGCTCAATGCTCTGGCCCGAGAGAAGATGGCGGCGCAGGGTTGGCTCAGCGGACCAGAGCTGCGCGCCCCAGGCGGGGCCCACTACGCGGCCGGGGACCACATCGTGACGTTGGCGCCGGGCGCGCAGGGCAAGGTAGTCACCTCCGAGCGCGGCGTGGTCGTCTCGGTGGACCTTGCCGCCCAGTGTCTCGTGGCCGAAATGGACGACGGCCGCCTGCAGGCATTCGCGCGCGAGGAGACCGGGGCGGCCCGCCTGGCGCACGGCTACGCCACCACCGTGCACCGCAGCCAAGGAGCGACCTGTGAGCGCGCCCACGTCTATGAGGACGGCGGCGGGCGCGAGCTGGCCTACGTGGCCATGAGCCGGGCCCGAGAGGAGAGCCACCTCTACCTGGCCGCCGACGATCTCGCCCAGGCCCAAGAGGATCTCGTGCGCGCTTGGGCCAACGAGCGGCGCTGGCGCTGGGCCATCGATACCGCCACGCCCGAGCGTGACGTCGCAGAGCCGCTCGCGCTACGCCGGGCGGCGCTGGTGGCCGAACGCAGGTCCATGGCCGCCGCCATCCCTCCCGTCGTGAGCGCCGAGCTGCGCCAGGCGATCGCCGAGCGCGACGAGGCGGCCTGGCAACTCGAGCACCTGCGCGCCCACGGCGGTCTTTACTCGGACGGGGACCTCCGCTCGGCCGCCGACGAGCTGTTGGTGGCGCGCCGGGAACGCTTCTTCAATGAGCGGACGATGGGTGACAAGGACCTTCCGAGGAAGATCCGCCGCGACGCCCGGCACAAGAGCGAGGACTGTGTCCTTGCCGAGCGCTTGGCGCAGGAGAGGGTGGCCCCGCTGCTCGCCGCCGAGGATCGCCGGCTCGCCGACGCATTGGACCGGGCTGAGCACCAGGTGGCCACGTGGGCCGAGAAGGACGCCAAGCGGAGCCGCTGGTTCGACGAGCACCCAGACGTGCCCCGGCGGATGACCGAGGTCGACGCCGAGATCTCGGGCATCGACTCCGAGATGGGCCGCGAGCGCCGGGCCGTCGTCCGCGAGCTCTACCCCGAGCCCGAGCGCTCCCTCACCCCCGAGCGCTCCATGTCCTACGGCCACGACCGGGGCATTGACCCACCCGATCTCGGCTACGGCATCGGGTTCTGACACCGGGCCCGAGCGGCCCCGGTGCGCCAGGGTCGTTCAGCTGATCTCGGCGGTGAGCGCCTTCAGGCGGGTCTTGGTGACGAGCGCCTCGAGGAAGCTGAGAAGAAGTTCCCGGTCGTGCTCGCCCAGTTCGGCCACTGTCGCCAGCCCGTCACCGAAGATGTCCTCGGGTGAGCGGAACGGTCGGCGGGGAGCGTCCTCGACGAGTAGGTAGTCACAGGACACGTCGAAGACTTCGGCCAGGCGGACGAGCCCGTCGGCCGACGGGGTGATGCGTCCGTTCTCATAGCGGCTGATCTGAGCCGGGTCCGCCCCGACACGTTCGGCAAGATCTCCTTGCGACCAGCCGTGCTCGCTTCGCAATTGCTTGACCCGGTTCGCCAAGGCCATCAGTGGTCCTCCGTGTTCGGCTTGTCGGAGCCATTCTGTCTGCACGGTGTCCTCCTTGGTTGCCCCTTCAGTCATGGCATGCTTGCCTTACATGCAAGTCTGTCATAGCTTTGATGCACACCAGGCACAGAAAATTTTCTGAGGAGGAGCCCGTGGCCCGTGTCCCTGACGAGGAGATCGAGCGGCTGAAGAAGGAGGTGGACCTGGCCGAGCTGGTGATCCGCTCGGGGGTGGCGCTCAAGAAGGCCGGGGGCGACCTGGTCGGGTGCTGCCCGTTCCACGACGACGACACCCCCTCGCTGGTGGTCACGCCGTCGAAGAACCTCTGGCACTGCATGGGGGCGTGCCAGGTGGGCGGGTCGGTCATCGACTGGGTGATGCGCACCCAGGGGGTGAGCTTCCGCCATGCCGTGGAATTGCTGCGGGCGGGGGCAGCGCCGGTCATCACGCCCGGGCGGGCGGGGCCGGTGGCCGCACGCTCCACGGCACGCAAGCTGCCCTCCCCGCTCGATGTCAGCGCCGAGGACCAGGCGGTGCTCTCCTCGGTCCTCGACTACTACAGCGCGACGCTGGCCGACTCGCCCGAGGCCCTGGCCTACCTGGCCCGTCGCAAGATCGACGACCCGACGGTGATCACGCGGTTCCGACTGGGCTATGCCAACCGCACGCTCGGCTACCGGCTGCCGAGCAAGCAGACCAAGGAGGGCGGCGCGGTGCGCAGCCGCCTGATCGCGCTCGGGGTGCTCCGCGCCTCGGGCCATGAGCACCTGAGCGGCTCGATCGTCGTGCCGGTGATCACCGCGTCCGGCGCGATCAGCGAGCTCTACGGGCGCAAGGTCGGCGGTCACCTGCGCGCCGGCACGCCGGCACACCTCTACCTCCCCGGTCCGCACAGAGGGGTGTGGAATGAAGAGGGCCTGGCCGGTGGCGAGGTGATCCTCTGCGAGTCCCTCATCGACGCGCTCACCTTCTACTGCTGTGGCTTCTCTCACGTGACCGCCTCCTACGGGACAGCCGGCTTCACCGCGGATCACGCCGAGGCCTTCGGACGTCTCGGTGTCGCCCGGGTCCTCATCGCCTACGACCACGACACCGCGGGCGACGAGGCGGCCGCCCAGTTGGCCCAAGAGCTCATGGCGGGGGGCATCGAGTGCTTCCGCGTCCTCTTCCCCTACGGCGCCGACGCCAACGACGTGGCCACCGGAGCCGCCAAAGCGGCCGACGCCCTCGGCCGGGCCGTGCGGGCGGCCGAGTGGATGGGAGCGGGCAAGCGCACCCGCCGTCAAGCCGCTCCGGCCGGGCAAGGTGACGTCGAGCGGGACCAGGGTGACGGTGTGGTCGCTCAGGGTGACGGTGCCGACACAGAAGTGGCGGAGGAGGGTGACGCCCTCGACGAACAACCTCCTTCTTCAGCTGCTGAGGTTCGGGCTCCCATTCCGCTCGCCGCGATCCCGGCCGCGCACGACGAGCTGGTCTTGGAAATGGGGTCCCGGCGCTGGCGGGTGCGCCATATCCCCAAGGGCCCCTCCCCGGGCAGCCTGCGGGTCAACGTGATGGCGGGGTCGGGCGAGCGCTTCCACGTCGACACGGTGGACCTGTACTCGGCCAAGGCGCGCGCCGGCTTCGTCGAGGCCGCGGCCGCCGAGCTGCGAACTGACCGCGACACGCTCAAGGCCGAGCTCGGTCAGGTCCTGCTCGCAACCGAGGACACCCAGGCCGCGCTGGTCGTCCCGGCAGAGGGCGACGCGGTGCCCCCCATGACCAGCGCGGAGCGCGAAGACGCGCTGTCGTTGCTCGCTTCGCCCGATCTCGTCGAGCGGGTGGCCGGGGCCTTCGCCACGCTCGGGGTGGTGGGCGAGCGGACCGCGGCGCTCACGGCCTGGCTGACGCTCACCAGCCGCCTCTCGGACCGCCCGCTCGGAGCGGTGATCCAGTCGTCGTCATCGGCGGGCAAGTCCACCCTGGCCGACGCCGCCCTGGCGCTCATGCCGAGCGAATCGACCGTGGCCTATTCGGCCATGACCGGACAGGCGCTCTACTACCTGGGCGAGAGCGACCTGGCCCACAAGGTGCTCTCCATCGCCGAGGAGGAAGGCGCGGCCCGGGCCTCCTATGCGCTCAAGCTGCTGGTCTCAGAAGGCCGGCTGTCCATCGCCGCGGCCGGGAAGGACCCGCTGACCGGACGCCTGGTCACCAACACCTACGAGGTCACCGGCCCGGTCGCCCTCCTCATGACCACCACGGCGGCCGAGCTCGACGAGGAGCTGGCCAACCGCCTCCTGGTCCTCGCCGTCGACGAGGGACGCCACCAGACCCGGGCCGTCCACGCCGCCCAGCGCGACGCCGAGACGTTGGAAGGACTGGTCGCCCGGGCCGGGCGGGCCGAAGTGCTCGCCCGCCATGCCAACGCCCAGCGGCTGCTGAGCCCCATCGCCGTGGTGAACCCGCACGCACCGGGACTCGGCTTCAGCGACCGCTCGACGCGCAACCGGAGGGACAACGCCAAGTATCTCGGCCTCATCCGGGCCGTGACGCTCGCCCACCAGCACCAGCGGGAGCGCCACCAGGTCAGCGTCGAGGGGAAGCCGCTCACCTACATCGAAGCCACCGAAGCCGACGTGGCGCTGGCCGAGACACTCTGTGCCCACGTGCTCGGCACCACCACCGACGAGCTGTCGCCGGCGACGCGCAACCTGCTCTCCGCCATCGCCGACTTCGCCTCGACCAACGGCAGCCGGTTCACCCGCCGGGCCCTGCGCGACGCCACCGGGCTCGGCGACAGCCAGCTCAAGGTCCATCTGGGGCGCCTGGTCGACCTCGAGTACGTGGCCGTCGAGCGGGCCGGGCCGGCGACCACCTACGAGCTCGTCGCCGACGCCGAGCATGGCGCCGCCCACGACTACGGCTCTGCTTCTACAAACGACACCGATCGGCCGGGTGGGGAGGGCTATCGGCCGGGTCCTGGGAGCTATCGGCCGGGTGAAAACGCCGATCGGCCGGTCATCGGCCGGTTCGGTAGTCATAGGAACAACAGCTCAAATCACCAGCTCAATGGCTCTGTTGAGGAGACGGGTGATCTATCGGCCGGAATCGGCCGGGTCGGGGCAGAGAACGAGAAACCACTCCCTTCCAGGGAGAACCTTCCCTCAGCGACCGATCGGCCGGGCCTGCGCCAGATCCGCGGGACAGGAGCCGGTGACGACGAGCGCGTCGTAGTCGAGCGTGCCGGGGCCGGAGGGTCGTGAGCCGGCGCCGTTCCCAGCCGAAGAGAGGCGGCCGCCAGGTCTTCGCCATGGGCTCTGACCCGGTGGACCCGACGGGCTTCGGTGTCATGGCTTCGGACTGGGTGGAGTGGATGCGCACCCACAACTTCTCCCAGGCCACCTTGGTCCAGCACTCCTTCTACCTCTCCAAATTCGTCGGCTGGGCCGAGCTGCGCGGCCTGGCCCGCCCGGCCGACGTGACGCTCCCCATCCTCGAGGCCTACCAGCGCCACGTCTCTCTTCGTCGCAAGTCCGACGGCAACCCACTGGCCTGGAGCACCCAGACCAAGTGCCTGGCCGCGGTCCGGGTCTTCTTCTCCTGGTGCACCAAGCAACGCCGGATCCTGTCCAACCCCGCCTCCGAGCTGGTCATGCCGAGACAGAACCACAAGCTGCCCAAGGCGACCCTCACCCACGCCGAGGCCGAGGTGATCTTGGCCATCCCCGACACCGCCACCCCGCTCGGCTTGCGCGACCGCACCGTCATGGAGATCCTCTACGCGACCGCCATGCGCCGCGGGGAAGTGGTGGGCCTCGACCTCCCCGACGTCGACCTGGCCCGGCGCTGGCTGACGCTGCGCGACACGAAGAACCGCTGGGACCGTGTCGTCCCCATGGGCGAGCGGGCGGCGGCCTGGCTGACCCGTTACCTGACCGAGTCCCGGCCCGCTCTGCTCTTCGGCGACGATCCCGGGGCGGTGTTCTTGGCCACCAACGGGGAGCGCCTGGGGGCCACCTGGCTGAGCGGTCAGGTCCACCACTACATCGACGCCTCAGAGGTCGGGAAGACCGGAAGCTGCCACCTCTTCCGCCATACCTGCGCCACCCTCATGCTCGAAGGCGGCGCCGACATCCGCTACATCCAAGAGCTGCTCGGCCACCGCGACCTCGGCTCCACCCACATCTACACCCGGGTCGCTCCCGAACGCCTGGCCGCCATCCATGCCGCCACCCACCCGGCCGCACGGCTGGCGGACAGCACCGAAGACGCCGAGCCGGCCGACCCCGAAGGCCCCGGCGACGAGTAGAAGGTGCGCCACCGCCGCTGGGCCCTCAAGGGTCCTCCGCTGCGCTGCGGATCACACGTGACGGCTTCGCCGCCCTTGACCGCCCACCGGCGTCGGCGAACGGGCCTCTCAGGTGATCGACGCAGAGACGTCGCTCACCACGAACAGAGCACCGACGAAAGGACACCTCCGATGCCCGATACCACCGACACCTACGCGAGCGCCGTGCGCGACCTCGCCGACGCCCTCGCCGACGTCTGGCAGGCCTGCGAAGCCGGTTATGACCACCAGCGCGGCCTCGGCAGCGTCGGGAACCTCCCCGAAGCCCTCTCCTACGCCCTCGGCCTCGCCGCCGTCACCCTCGGCCTCGACCGCGACGCCAAGGGCGCCGTCGTCGACGACCAGGAGGCCCAACTGGTGGCGGCCGAGGCCCTCGTCTGCCACCGGCCCGGCTGCTGGGAAGCCGACCACGTGCGGGCCCTCACCTTCCCACCCGATCTCATCGAGCACCCCGACCGGCCCTGAGCGGCCGGCACTCTGGCGCTTCTCCCTCAGCCGCCTCTCACCCCTCCATTGTCCGGGTGTTGCGGGCCGCCGGCGCGAGACTGGGGACGATGGCCGAGGCGAACAGCACCGCGACCCGCCGGGCCTCCCGCTGCTCGAAACACGCGTTCGCGCCTCCCGCCTCGTGGCGTCCCCGAAACGACGTCACCGGCAACGTCACCCTCCCAGCTCACAGACATCAAACGTGTCGCCGGCAGGCCGAGCTCGCGTCAGGATCTGCAGGAGCGAGTGACAACCCAACCGATGAAGTAGATCCTCTTGGCCTGTTCGGCTTGTCTTCCATCACCAGCGTCGCTAGCGATGTGTTTCAAGGGGCTGACGACGCAGTTCATAATCCGATAGTGCAGACCGTTGTGACAATCGGGTCGTGCACGCTGGGAGGAGCCGTTGGTTGCACTGTCGCCACCGCCGGGTTTGCCGCCGTCAATGCTTACAGCGACTACAACAGTGATGGCGGATTTACCAGTTCCTTCTTCATCGATACCGGCCTTAACATCGCTGCTTCCTCCGTCGACTTGACTTCCCTGAAGGGACTAATCGGGAGCACGGAGAACTTGGAGGATTCGTTAGGAAACGCCACCCTCTCATCACAAATCTCAAAGTTGTCTCAGATTCCGTTACCAAATGCCCTACGGATCATATTCAAAAACATTTTGATAGGTGGCGGTGTAGCAGCCCTGAACTTCTTCATTCAATCGGAACTTGTGAACCCACCTATGGCTGGGGCGTCAGAACGTGGTTGCACGCAGTAAGGGGAGGCAATGAAGCCGATCGTCGACGCAATGAGAAAACTCGGTGCCGGTCAGGCGCAAGCACTTGCTGTATCGGACTATTCAGTCGCTAATCTGCGGTTGCTGCAAGGAGATCTCAAGCCGCGATCCTCACTGTCATGCGAGTACCTCAGAGCCTCTGCCTACTTCGGCGAAGTGTTGAGACGTGATCTTAGCGGCGAATGGATTCCTTCTAGTTCTAGCAACCGAAGTCGGTCTGGAGCGCCCCAAATCCAGATCGGGAAGTGGACGATCGATCCTTTGTATCAGGTTCAGATCGCACTGGAAGAAAATGCTGAGATGGCGCTGGATCAAAGGGCTCAATTTATTATTGAAGCTGTTCGGGAAGGAAAAGAAAGCGAAGCTCTCAATCGTTCCTATGAGTTTCCGACCGCATGGCAAAGGATACGAAGTGCGATGAGAGCGTACCGTTATCAGAGCCTAGTGTTTCGATGTGCCGGCCAAGAGGATGACAATGTTGTTGACTTCCTGCCCTAAATGGCGGACGTGAACACACCGGGTCACGTGAATTGACAAGCTCCGACAAGTGCCCATTAGACCTGCTCGCATCTCAGGCCGACCGGTGCGCGCGTCTGCAGCGGCGATGCGAACGCCGTGGCGACGATACTCGGCCAACAGCTCGGCGTCGTCATCGGAACGGTCAAATCCCATTCGGAGGAGGCGTCAGGGGTGCTCATGGCTTCCATCGTGGGTCCAGCCAATCCAACTGCTAGCGAATCAGAGCGCCAGCTTGTGTCCATCCACCGCGGCCCGGGCGACCTCCACCGGACCCGATCCGAGGTCAATTCCGGAGTCAGTCATGCCGCCTGGCGAAGCTCTGACCAGCCACTATCCACTACCACGGGGCGTGGACTTCGGTTGTCAGTCCCCCCTCCGACACGATCGAAACCCGACTCTCTTTGAGTCCAACCTCCTGGTAGAGGACGTGCACTGCCGGCGCTCCGTGCACTTTCACGTCGAGGTAATCCGGTAACACCGTGATCTCCTCGATGAACTCGTCGATCAGGACACGCCGCTCGACGTCCGTGGCGGCCCTCCATGTCTTGTCGACGTCGAGCGTTGCG
>Ga0181532_10005012_pt1 | contig 11374 bp, 8 predicted proteins | sample PEATcosm2014_Bin_33_FD_119768 | JGI IMG/M metagenome (GOLD analysis project Ga0181532, IMG submission 119768) | Peatland microbial communities from MTU Mesocosm Facility, Houghton, MI, USA - PEATcosm2014_Bin11_30_metaG | ecosystem: Environmental > Terrestrial > Soil > Wetlands > Peat | place...
CGATCGGGTTGGTGGTGCGCAGGTGCACCCAGTGCTCGGCCGGGTAGTCGTAGAACGCGAGCAGCTCGTCCTCATCGCCGGTGATCTTGGCTGTGGCCTTGGGGAACTTCGCGCCGTAGGCGGCAGCGAAGGCCTTCACGGCCGTGCGGGCGTGGTCCTTGTCCTCGGCGTTCCAGATCTCCGCGAGGGCCTTCTTCGCGCCGGGGTGCGCGGACTTGGGCAAGGCGCCGAGCACATTGGCGATTTTGTGGAACCAGCAGCGCTGTTCCCTGGTTTCGGGGAACACCTCGCGCAGCGCCTTCCAGAAGCCCAGCGCGCCGTCCCCCGCGGCCAGCACCGGGGCGCGCATGCCGCGGCGTGCGCAGTCGCGCAGCAGGTCAGCCCACGACTCCGAGGATTCGCGGTACCCGTCGGCCAGGGCGATGAGCTCCTTGCGGCCGTCGGCGCGGACCCCGATCATCACCAGCAGGCACAGCTTGTCCTCGCCGAGGCGGATGTTCACGTGGATGCCGTCGGCCCACACGTACACATAATCGACGCCGGACAGGTCACGGTCCATGAACGCGCGGGCCTCGCCCTTCCAGTCCTCGGTCAGCCGGGTGATCACCGGCGCGGACAGGCCCGCGCTGGTGCCCAGGAACTGACCCAGGGCCGGCACGAAGTCGCCGGAGGACAGGCCGTGCAGGTACAGCAGTGGCAGCACCTCGGTGACCTGCGGGGTCTTGCGTGCCCATGGCGGCAGGATCGCCGAGGAGAACCGCATCCGCTCGCCCGTGGCCGGGTCGGTGCGCTTGTCGTTGACCCGCGGCGCGGTCACCCCGACCGCCCCGGCGCTGGTCACCAGGGTGCGCGACTCGGCGGTCCCGTTGCGCACCACCAGCCGGTGACCGTTCTCATCACGCTCGCCCGCGAACCGCTCGATATAGGCGTCGACCTCGGCCTGCAGCGCCACGGCGAGCATCCGGCGGGCGCCTTCGCGGACGATCTGATCGATCAGCGACGAGGAAGAACCGTCCGACGGCAGCGCGCTGGACAGGTCAGGGATTACTGTAAGCACCGGGTGTGCCTTCCCGGCCGGCGTTGGCCCGCCGGCCTTGCTTGAGAGCCTGTTCTGGATGATCCGGGAAGGTACACCCCCTTCCCGGCAGATCCACAGGTTTCAAGCATTCCTCAGGACCGGTGTCGGGCGGGGGAAGGTGGCCAGGCGCGGACGCGTCGCGCGGATGACAGCAACGGTGACAGCAACAGCAGCGACCAACCGCTAGCAGCAGCGACGGGCGACAGCGCACGACGCTCGCACGATCCGTGCCAACTCGGCATATGCCCGGCCTGAAAAACGGAAGATCGGCATCCGGCCCGGCGCGGCCGGTGGTCTGTACTCCGAAGGATCCGGCTCTTCGAAGACGACCGAGGATTGCCGGACGCGGGCTGGGGGTACGCGGCGCCGCGGCTTGGCTCAATGGCCGCCACGCGTGCCATGCTCGATGAACTCGCGGACACGAGCCAGCGCGTCATCTTCGGCACCAACCGCGACGCTACGGTCAGCAGGCATTGTTGCGCTGTACCGCTAGGTGGACCGCGATACCTCGCCGATCGATGCGGCGCAAGCGCCGGGCCGGGCTGGCAACCCTTGGAGGCTGGACAGCGATGACCACCGATTTCCGCCCTGCCCGTTGGCGCGATGACCTGCCGAGCGTGGAGCGCTTGCTCAGCTTGTCCGACAACGTGATCGCCTTCGCCCTCACCTTGCTAGTCCTGCAGGTGACGGTGCCACCCCTGTCCCAGGTCGCCGATCCCACCTCGGCCGCCGACCTGGCCGCCCAGCTCGCCGGCCAGGCTGGCCACCTGGTCAGTTACGTGATCGCGTTCTACATCATCGCCCAGTTCTGGTTAACCCACCGCCGGGTCTTCCGCCACGTGGCCGGTCACCGGGACAGCCTGGCGTGGTGGAACTTCGCGTTCCTGGCCACCATCACGATCATGCCGTTTACCAGCAACCTGCTCGGCCAATACGCCAGCAATCCGCTGGCGGTGGACATCTTCGCGGCCAACCTGCTGCTGGCTGTCTTGGCGACGCGGGCGATGTTCGTGCTGGGGCGCCGGTGGGATCTGCTGGCCGGGGACATCGACGCCCGGGACGTATGGGCGCTGCGGGTGCGGGCGGCCGCGATCGTGATGGTTGTCGCCTTGTCGGCCAGCCTGGCGTGGGTGAACACCACAGCCGCCAAGTACTGCTGGGTGCTGATCCCTGTCGTGCAGTGGGCCGCGGAGCGCCGATCCGCACGGCCCACCTCACGCAGCGGCCCGCCCGGCACACCTGGCCAGTAGCCAGCACTCAGCGGCCTGGTCTCGGCGGCCGGACATCGGCGCCCGTCCGCTTCGTCCCTTCCTAGCCGGGGCCGCCCGGCTCGCCCACCGCGGTGGGGCCGGCAAGCTGCAGACGGTGCGCCCGTCGTAGGACGAGGGCCCGCTGAAAGCCCAGGCTGACGGCCAGGTAGAGAACTATGGTGGCGGTTCCCAGGCCCCTGGCGCCGGGACCATGCGCGAAGAGGATGTCATAACCCAGGTGCGCGGCCAGGGAGGCAATCCACAAGGCGGCGGTCAGCCAGTTGCCCTGCGACCAGGTCTGGCCGTCTTGGAGCCAGACCCGGATCGTGCTGGCCCGCAACGCGCCGAAGATGGCCGCGAGCACCAGGCTGCCGCCGATGGCGGCGAAGGTCAGCGGGTGAGCATGATTCCTATTCAGGAACTGGACGGTCTGCAGCAGGCCGATGATCATCAGAATCGCGATGAAGCGCAGGGCGGAGGCGTTGACCGGGCGGGTGGACAACTGCCGGTAGATCAGCAGGACCAGGACAGCGATTCCCAGAATGATGTCGAGTAAAAGCACGGTTATCACCCCTCGGGTTGTGACGGCCCCCCGATGGCTCACCACGGGCCGCATATTGAAGAGGGCCTCATTCCACGGTACGGTGGCGCGTCCCAATCTGGATATGCCCCGCCAGCCGTCAGCCTTGACGTCGGTCGCGGCCCCGAAGGAATGGCAGCCACGTGGACGCGGCAGGACCAGGAAACCGCAGCTCAGTAGCCTGTTATGCAAACTAGTTTGGAAACCCGACGCGGTGAAACGGAGTGAGACAGGGGAGAAGGAGCCGACCAAGCGAACCGTGATCCGTCGCGTCCACCGAGGTCACTGCGCACCCGCGAGAGACTGTCCGAGACGCCGTAGACGTTCGTCGTACGGCTCATAACCCAGCGACGACGTTTGCCTCCGGCGGGGGCACTCCGGCTCCGGGATGATCATGAATGCTGCGCGGGCTAATATCGTAGATGACTGGGGTTGGGCCTGATCGTCCTGCCCTCCATCGACCCGGGCAAGCCGAGCAGACCAGGCCCCGCGGGTCAGGGCCGGTTGTCCAGTGGGGCACTCTACCTTGACCTGGAGGGCCTGGCCCGCATCCCTGGCGGGCAGGTCGACGGCAGACGGGATGATCAGGGGACATGCCTGCACGGGAGCGCACTTCAAAGCCATCCGCCGCCGCCCCTCCCGTGCCCACTGCGTGCCCGTAAGAACGGGTGATCACGGTACCTCGCGGGCACTCACGGGGACGTCGACGCTCGGCCGCAGGTCAGCGTCCCCGCAAGTGATCAACGACCACCGGCAGTGACTTCCCAAGCTCATAGTCCAGGCAGGAAACAAGACGGGCGGCGTGCAGGCAGAACGTGCAACTGTCCTGGCTGGGCTCAGGTCCGGGGATGGCCCGCTGAGTGTCCGTGCCCGCCCCTCCAGCCTCAAGCGTGACCGTGCCCGCAGGGCAACGGGCATAGGTGAAAAGTGCCTGGTAAACGTACATCCCTGAAGGAGCGGTCCGCTGTCAAGCGGGGTTCGGCCTGCAGTTTCGCGCCCGCAGAGCGGTTTGCAGGGCATGGTGAACTGACCCCGTGTGTCCCTTTCCCGCGCTGCTGCCTGTTCGTGCGCCCGGGAGGCCCGGGTCAAGGACCGGGCTTAAGCCGGGCCGCCTCTGGGCGGCGCCGCAGGCGTCCTTGACGCGGGTGACCGCGCGCCGATAATCCGGGGCGGCGGGGAAGCGGGCCAGGACACTAAGGGCCTCCAGAGATACTCCAGTGCCGTCTGCTCGTACCAGTCGATTTCGTGCTCGTGCGCGGCGGGATTCGGATTCCCTGATAGCAGCCGACGGCGAAGTTGTTCACCGCGGCTTGCATGCCGCTGGCCGACTCGCCGCTCCTGTGACGTGGAGAGGGGTGCGGTGGTGGCATTCGATGTAGTCGTAGCCAGGGACCCGTACGTGCGTGCGTTCCAGGCTCTTGACGTGGTTGCGTGTCTGTCGGCGGGCGTGCAGGCGCTGCTCGTAGTAGTCGGCGCCGAGATCGGTGTAGACGGCGCAGGTCCGCGCCCGGCTCCAAGCCACAGTTTCCGCGCTATTTCTCGTAGCGGCTCAGGGCGTCTGAGTGCCAGAGCTGCGCTGGTCCCGGACGATGGCGACCGCCTTCCGCTGGGTGAGCCCGGTGCCGGCGGAGAACGCCTGATCGAACTGGCTGGCGCCGAGCCTGTGGCGGACCTGGGCCAGCAGATCGGCCTCCACCCGCCGCAGATGCGGCCAAGCCGGCAGGCCGACCCGCCGGCGCAGGCCGTCGGCGGCGCCTTCCAGCAGCGCCGCCCGGTCCGGGTCGCCCTCCGCCGACGCCAGCTGGGCATACCCCGACAGGCAGAGGGTTACGAACGGGGTGCTGCGGGCCGCCACGCTCAGGTCCAGCGCGCCGAATAGAGCCGTTGTTAGATCAGGCATCGGCGTTTAGTGGGCTTTAGGGTCCCTTGAAGGAGCGGGACAAAGGCCCCAGTCGAGGGCACCGGCAACTACACAGCGTGGGCAACCACGGATCCTCCCCTGCACGGCGACGCGCTGGAGCGGGCTGCGGCACACCACCAGCCTGAGCGCGTCGGCTGCGCCCCGAATGGCCTGGTTGGTGCGCTCACCCTCGCACTCCGCGCTGCCGGTCACGTCGTCGACGCCACGCTGCGGGCGGACCTGGTGGTGGCGCTGAACGGTGCGCGGCCCGCCTGTCAGTAGTCGGGGGTCTGGCTCCCGGGCTTGGCCTGGGATGGGTACGGCTGACAAGCCGGATGGATCGGGCTGTTTCTTGAGGCAATGGCGTTGGATTGTCGGGTTTGCCGTACGCGGGTTGGCGGGCGTTGGGCGCCCGGCACTGACCGGTTGCCGTGTCGCACGCTGCAGGCCATGTGGACCTTGTTGGGCGAATACCTGGGCTGGGGCGTTCGCGCCACTTGCCCAGATTTGCGGAACAGACACCGCCGCACGAACCAGGACAGCGTAAACCGTGGTAACCAGGGCCTTCCGGGCGAACCGACGAGCCAGCCAACAAGGTCGGCCACGTGGCGAGTGGTTGCGTCCAGCGGGGCGGCGCGCACAATCCCCGCCATGGGCGCCGCCGCACCCACACCTCCCTTGCCGCCAGCCCGCCCCCGGTCTGGACGCTACAGTTCAGAGATGGAGGCGGACCCGGTGATCCACCGCTGCACCGCGCCGGACGGGGTGGAACTGGCCTACCGGCAGTTCGGCGAGGGCCGGCCGCTCGTCCTCGTCCACGGCTTCTCCAGCGACAGCCAGCAGTGGATCGACCACGGGCTCGCGGCCGCGTTCGCCGCCCCCGGCCACCGGGTGATCATGCCTGACCTGCGTGGCCACGGCGCCAGCGGCCGCCCGCATGAGGCGTCGGCCTATCCGCCCGACGTTCTAGCCGACGATGGGCTGGCCGTGGTGTCAGCGCTCGGCCTGCCGAACAACGGCTACGACCTATTCGGGTACTCCATGGGCGGCCGAGTGGTGCTGCGGATGCTCGTCCGGGTGGCGAGGCCGGCCAGGGCGGTGATAGCCGGCCAGGGCTTCGACGTGACCCGGCCAGCCAGCGACCGGACCGCTGGCCACCGACGGCTACTCACCGCGATGGTCGAGGGCACCCCGCTCGAGCCGCAGGAGCGGGCGATGGTTGACTGGATGGCCCAGCGTGGTGTCGACCCGCAGGCACTCCTACTCGTCTTGGACAGCTTCGTCGGAACGCCACCGGAAGCGCTGGCCCGGATCACCGTCCCCACCCTCGTCGTGATCGGCGAGCGAGACCCCCGCGCCTCGGCCGCCGAGTTGGCTGCGGCCATCCCGTCCGCCCAGTTCGCTAGCGTGCCGGGCGCCCACGACGCTCTGGGCAGGCCCGAAATGCTTGCCACGATCCTCGCCTTCCTGGACGCGCAGCGCTAGCTCTTTGCTGTCGACCCGCCGGCCCTCGGCGGGCCCTCGCCCGTCACCCGCGAGTGTCTTATGCCGTTCTCTGGGGGGCCGACCCGGCGCGGCGGCCCGGGCAACACGCGAATCGCCGCTACTAGCCAGAACTCACTCAGCAGCCAGCGCGTCCCGGCAGAGGTCCGGGCAGAGGTGGCGTGCGGAACAGCCGCGAGCGGCTTTTGACGTTTAAGCGTCAGCGTCCTTGGGCGTGAAGAGTCCGCCGCAGGCGGTGCACACGATGGGTGCCTCGGCCAGGGTGGAGGCGGCGGCGCGGATGCTGCGCCCACAGGGGCAGATGGCCGCGATCAGGTTGGAGTTGCGCCGCGCGGTGGGGGCCAGTTCTTCATCGGTCCGCCACAGCGTCATGGCGGCGCGCAGGGCGGCGAGCTGATCGGTGTAGGTGTCGGCGGTGAAGTCCGGGACCGACGTGAGGGACCAGCCGATGGTGGGTTCGAGGGCGACGGTCAGGCCGAGTTCTTCGGCGAGCGTCTTGTATTTGGTGTTGTGGTAGCGGTGCTGGCGGCTGGTGTCCTAGATGCCGCGGGCGGCGGACCTGGCCAGGACCGGGCATTGACAGCCCTCTTCGGAGCCGATCAGGCTTCCGGGCTAATAAAGAACTCAGCCCAGCTCATCGACGCCGCCGCGAACCTGGCGCCAAGCCTGCCCCGAAAGAACTATTCATTTCATGCCATCATCACGCAAGCGGTGTTCGGCCACTACATTGGCAAGGCAACCGGGCGGCCACATTCCGAGCCTGCCCCAACGGCTGTCGATCGACAGTCGGCCTTCACTCTGCGAAGCTCTACAATGGGGCCGCTGATTACCAGCGACGACAGCGAGCTAGCCGAGCGTTACCGCAGAATGGTTAAAGAAACGCCAATTCTCAAGACAATCGAAGAGTGGTCTTTCCCCACTTACACACGTGACACCCGGCCAAACTCGGATTTCACGTTGCCCAGATCGCTACTTTTGCGGAACACCGCCGCCGAAATCCTCAACGAGATAAATTCACCCAGCTATGGGCAGGCATACAAGTATTACCTCATAACTACTTACCTGCCGCTGACACTCAGGCGCGATGGTACGTTCGGCCTGCGGGCAGATGAACTCATATCCGTGCTACTACGTTGCAAAGACGAGAGCAATGACGTATCGGTACGTGCCGCGTGCGACTCGCTCGTGAAGCATCTCCGCAGCTACAAGCGCTAGCTGTACCCCAGGAGAGGAAATCCCATGTCGAGACCAGCCAGCCAAGTCTCCGCCGAACACACCGGCCCGAGAGTCAGCGACGAGAACACATGGCAGGAGAACGCAGACTTCTGGGTACAGATCATCCGGGGCAACCATGACCGATACCGCACCGGCCTGACCAACGCTGCCGTGCTTAACACCATCGGCCCAGCCAGCGGTCTGCGAATTCTCGATGCCGGATGCGGCGAAGGCTACATGGCACGCGAGCTCGCCTCGCAGGGAGCCGACGTGCTCGGCGTCGACTCATCAGCCAATCTGATCCAGGCAGCGTCGGCGCTATCAACCACGGACGCTGCCTCACCACGGTTCCGCGTCGATGACGTCGCCGACCTGGACGACGCAAGCAGCAGCTACGACCTGGTCCTGTGCAACCACCTGATGAACGACCTGCCGGACCCTGGCGGCCCGATCGCGGAGTTCGCCCGCGTCTTGAAGCCGGGAGGCCGCATCGTGATCCTGATGCTGCATCCCTGCTTCTACAACGACCGGGCCAGCCGCACCAACGGCGACAACCGCGAGGTTGCCAGCGCCTACTTCACACAGCGCAAGGTGACCCAGCAGTTCAACGTGGACGGCATCATCTCGCCTGCGGAAGTCACCTCCTGGCACCGGCCCCTGGAGTTCTACATACATGCTCTGCAAGATGCTGGGCTGTGCCTGACCGACCTCCGGGAGCCACATCCAACGGGCGAGCAGCTCCGGGACGACCCTTGGTGGCAAGCCAACTTCCCGCGACCGCTGTTCCTGCTGCTCGTCGCGCAGAAGCAGAACCGCGAGTAACCCACCCGCCAACGCCACGCATCCAGTCCGCACACTTTCTAGGCCCCCCCCGCATCGGCCCACATGCCTGTGAGAACTTTCTGTACGGTTTCAAGGCGGCCCGTTGGGCCGCTCGCGCCGCCGACTCGGCGGCCTGGCCGTCGCTCTCGCTATCGCTTCGCTCCGTCCTGGCCTTTAACAGCCGGTCGGCTGGCGCGAAAGGCGGAATAACTCGGGGCCGCCATAAACCGGTCAGAGCTTCCAGGACCGCGCCGGGATTTGACAAGGGAACCCTCGCGATGGCCCATATCGGGCTAACGGGGGCAGGCGAGTAGCCAGCCCGATTCGCCGACAAGCGTACGGGCCATCGCCCCTTGTCAAATCCCGCCACTCCGTCCGTACGGCATCTCCCGCGCCGCGCCCATACCAGGCCGAACCTCTTTGACGCTTAAGCGTCAAGGCCCGATAGCGGCTACCATCCCAGGTGCTGTCAACAATTGCTTGACAGCAAACGATCTGAGCCATTACCAACTTATCCTGAACCTAGGGGCCTCGCTCCCGAAAGCTTAAAATGGCTTAACATTTAACCGTCAAAACTAGTACAACAGCCGCAGCCCGAGATCTTGTCCGGTGTGGGCACGTGATGCGATCTAGACGAGTGCTTCCCTGCGGTCCCAGATCTCCGGCAGTAGGTGAGCCGCAGGCCAGGTGACCTGCGGCTTTTTAGGGCGGGTTCTATCCGGATCTTGTTAAATTACTGATACGCTCAGGGCATGACTTCGCCGGCCATGGCTGCGATCCTGGACGGCATGCCCGACCCCAAGGACCTGCGCGTTCAGGCTCACGGCGGGACGACCTACGTGATGGCCGGCCCGGTGCTGCTGGGCTGCTACCGCGACGGCGACCTCGCGATGCGCAACATCGTGGTGGCCGTGGCACGGCAGCTCGGCTTCCCCGGAAAGGTCGTCGCGGAGGTGATGGGCCTGACGCGCAACTACGTGGCCACCTTGCACCAGCGGGCGCTGCGAGAGGGCGCGGCGGGGCTGGCCCGGCCGTCCGGGCCGAAGCCGAAGCTGGGCCCGGCGGACTGGTCGAAGGCACGAAAGTGGCGCGAGGCCGGGGCGGGCGAGGCCGAGATCGCCGCCCGGCTCGGGGTGGCCCAGAGCACGGTCAGCCGGCACCTGGGCAGCGGCCAGCGGCAGCTGCCCGGCGGCGAGGAGCCCGGGCGGCAGGTCGACCGGACCGGGCAGCCCGCCGGGCCAGGCGAGCCGGCGGAGCGGGAAGAAGAGCCTGTTCAGCAGCCGGAAGCTGGGCGGGGGGCTGAGCCCGTTCAGGATGAGCAGCCCGCGCCGGGGCCGGCGTCCGCCGGGGAAGGGGAGCCGTGCCCGCCCGGGCCCGGCGCGCCCGGCGGCGGTGCCGCGGGGCCCGCGGCGGGTGCCTCAGGCGGCAACCGGGTGGCGTCCCGGTATGCGGGCGCGATGCTGCTGCATGCCTTCGGCGGCCGGGCCGGCGCCGCGGAGATCCTGGCCGCGGCGGGCGGCGGCCAGGACGCCTCGCCCGGTGACGCGGCACTGCTGTCGGCGATCAGCATGTGCTTCGCGCTGGGCGCGGCCACCATCGAGCAGTTCAAGCACCTGGCCGCGGCCGACGCCGGGCCGCTGGCCGGGCTGGGCGCGCTGCCGGACCTGCGGACCCTGCGGCCGAAGCTGGCCGCAATCGCCGACCGCACCGACCCGGTCGCGCTGCAGCGCCTGTTCGCGTCCGCGATGCTGGCCGCCGACCCGGTGGTCTCCGGCGTGTACTACGTCGATGACCACTTCGTCCCCTACGCGGGCGCCAAGCCGGTCGGCAAGGGCTGGAACAACAAGCGCGGCCGGGCGGAGAAAGGACGCGCCGACACCCACGTCACCGCGCACCACGGGCGGGCGGTGTGCTTCGTGACCAGGGAGCCGTCCGGACTGACGGCCACGCTGCCGAAGGCGCTGGCGGAGCTGAAGAAGGCCGTCCCCGCGGGAACGAAGATCATGCTCGGGTTCGATCGGGGCGGGGCGTATGCGCAGATGTTCCGGCACTGCCGCGAGCAGGACGTGCACTGGGTGACCTACCGGCGGGCGCCGCTGGCAGTCCCGGTCATGCTGCCAGTCATCACCACGATCACGATCGCCGGGCGGCAGCGCCAGATCACCTGGGCCGAGGAGACCGTGGACATCAAGGACTACGGGCAGGCCCGGCAGCTCACCTTGTTCGAGCACGGCAGGGTGGTCCTGCAGATCCTGACCGCCGACTTTGATGCGTGCCCGGCGGAGATCCTGGCCTGGCTGAAGTCGCGGTGGCGGGAGGAGAACTTCCTCAAGTACGCCAGCGAGAACTACGGCATCGACAAGATCTGCGACTACCTGGCCGGCATCACCGAGAACACCAAGCTCGTCGATAACCCGGCCCGCAAGCAGGCCACCGCCGCCGTCCGCGAGGCGGAGAAGGCGCTGGCCGCCGCGGAACGCGGCCTGGCTGCACTGCTAGCCGACCCGGCCATCCCGCCCGCCGCCAAGAACACCAGGCTGATCCCCGCCGCGCAGGACAAGATCACCGCCGCATGCAGGAAACTGGACGCCGCCACCGCCGCCCGCGACACCCTCCCCGTCAAACTGCCTGCCAACGTCATCGACCCCGGCGCCCACGTCGCGGTGCTGCACGCCGGCCGCCGCGGCCTGCAGATGGTCCTGCGGCTGCTCGCGCACAATGCCGAGCACTGGCTATCGAACCACCTCAACGCCTACCTGCGTGACGACGACGAATACCGGGCCATCACCCGCCAGACCATCATCCGCGGCCTGGCCGGCACCATCACCAGCACCCCCGCCGGGATCACCGTCACTCTCGAAACCCCCGGCACGCCCCGCGTCGCCCGCGCCCTGGCCCTGCTCCTCGACGAGATCAACCACACCCCGCCCGCCATACCCGGCGACCCCCGGCCCATCACCTACCGGCTCACCGCGAACCCGGCGATTTAACACCTCCCCAGCCGGCCCTTCCGGAGATCTGGGCCC
>Ga0181532_10005017_pt1 | contig 11369 bp, 10 predicted proteins | sample PEATcosm2014_Bin_33_FD_119768 | JGI IMG/M metagenome (GOLD analysis project Ga0181532, IMG submission 119768) | Peatland microbial communities from MTU Mesocosm Facility, Houghton, MI, USA - PEATcosm2014_Bin11_30_metaG | ecosystem: Environmental > Terrestrial > Soil > Wetlands > Peat | place...
CAATTCGATCTCGGCGCCCTGCAGGAGGCTTCCCGATGTATCGGAAATGTGGCCGGTCACTGAGCCCTTACCGGGTTGACCCAAGGCCGCTTGTACGGAGCGAAACACCAGGATCACGAAGAGAATCGTGAACAGGCGGAAAAATCTTTTCATAACAGTATTACCTCCAGAGGGTAAGGACGGGCGTGCTGTCCTGTAAAAGGGGTCGAACACTTGGGGCTACTTGCTCGGGCACCCCCGATCGTTGAGAGCCTCCACGCTATCCGAGGTGAGTCACGCACAAAAAGCTTGAAAGGCATCCGACGAACTCTGATCCTCTTGATCGAATTCGCACCTTGCAGAACCTCGGGTGCTTCTGGGTGAATGAGCTTTGTACAGAACTTCTGTGACCGGTTGACAGAACCACCCGCAGGGCCTGCTGCTGGACTCATTTGGCCCCAAGTCGCTTAAATGCTGATGAACGCACATCGCGAATTGTTTGAAAAAGGGCTGAAAGATTTTTCAGATGAAAATTCTTTCAGGGAGCAACGGCAGCCGAATCGCGGACTTCCTCATTTCCCAATTGCGAGGAACTCTGCATGGTGGCTAGCGGAAGAGTAATGCGGAATTTTGAACCCGAACCAGGATGGCTTTCGACCGCGATGCGTCCCTTGTGTGTTTCTGCGATCCAGCGTGCAATGGATAAGCCGAGCCCGGCGCCAGGCACCTCTCGCGAGCGGGCCTGATCGGCGCGATAAAAGCGGTCAAAAATGCGCGGGAGGTCTTCGGGAGCGATGCCAACTCCGGAGTCTTCAATTTCGATCATCACTTCTCCGGAGTCGGCCAGCGAGCGGAGCCTCACAAGGCCTCCGGGTGCAGTGTACTTGATGGCGTTATCCAGAACGGCAAGGAAAAGGTTCTCGATCACTGCCGCGTCGGCGTTGAAAAAGAGAGCCTGCTCATCAAGTTTTGAGGAAAAGGAAAGGCCTTTGGAATTGGCGAGTATGGAAGCCTGCAGAGCGGCTTTCTCCAAGACGGGATTAAGCGCAATCTTCTTGAACTGGAGGTGCGCCCCGCCTGCATCTGCGCGGGCCAGTGTTAGCAGAGATTCGATCAGTTGAGTCGTATCCTCCGAAGCCTTCAGAATGCGCTGAAGTGAGTCGCGGTAATCAGCCCCGCTGCGCGTGCGTCGCAACGCAAGTTCCGCGTGCGTACGAATCAGCGTGAGCGGGGTACGCAGATCATGCGAAGCGTTGGCCGTGAATTGCCGGATGCGCTTCACCGAAGTTTCGATCCGGTCCAGCATGTCGTTCAGCGTCACCGTCAGCCGGTGCAGTTCATCCGTTGCCCTTGGTACTTCCAGTCGCTGCGAGAGACTTTGCACTCCAATGCGCTCCGCGGATTGGATGATGCGGTCCACGGGAGCCAGCGCCCTCCCGCTTAGCCAATAGCCAAGAAGCGAGGCAAGGATCACCAGCAAGGGCAGTCCGCGCTTCTCAATCAGGCGGAAATGGTCCAGGGCCTGATCGAACGATTCGGTGGGCACGGCGGCGCTGATGTGAAACGTCTGGCCGTCAAATAAAACACTTTGCTGCGCGATGCGGTATTGCTGGCTGTTTAAATTGGCGGTGAGAAAGTTCACACCCTGCCGGGGAGGATCCGGCAGAGGTGATTGTGGCAGCAGGAAACGCGGCGAGCGGAACAGCCATTCCCCGTCCGCATTTGACACCTCAAAAATAGCCCCGTTGGCCCACAATTCGGAGAGTTCGCTCAACTCCTTTTCTACCTTGGGTGTACCCTTAGGGGTCGAAATCGCCAGCACTCGTTGCACGACCTCCAGGTCGCTTTGCGAAGCACCGTTTACGGTGGTTTCGATGCTGCGGCGAAACCCAAAATCGCAAATCCAGAAGAACGCCACAAACGACGCCGCCAGCACCACAAAATACAAAAGTGTCAGACGGACACGGATCGTGAGCTTCACTTTGTATTCACCGCGCTCGCCGAATAGCCAAATCCTCGGTGGGTGTGGATTAATTTAACTTCGGCGTCCTGATCAATCTTTTTGCGCAGCAGCCGCACGAAAGCATCCAGCGTATTGTCGGTGATTTCTCGTCCACGGCCCCAGATGCTGGTTTGGAGTTCCGTCCGGGAAACCACGCGACCTGTATTCCTGACCAACAATTCCAAGAGGCGATATTCGGTATGCGAGAGATGAACTTCCCTACCCTTGCGGAAGGTCCTCAAGGAACTTACGTCCAGGACCAGATCGGCAAGTTCCAGGACATTTTTCCGGCGAATCTCGTGGCGGCGCGCCAGCGCTCGGATGCGCGCCAGTAGTTCCAAAAAAGAAAAAGGCTTGGTCAGGTAATCGTCTGCACCTGCGTTCAAACCGTTGATAATATCTGGCACGGAGTCGCGTGCTGTCAGCATCAAAACAGGAGTTTCCTGTTCCCTGCTACGCAATTGACGAGCCACTTCCAGGCCATTCATCTGCGGCAGCATGACGTCCAGCAAAATGACATCAAACGGCGTTTCTTCGGATTTCTCAAGTGCGGTGCGTCCATCGCGGGCCAGACTGATCTCGAACTGTTCTTCCTGGAGGCCCCGGGCTAGAAGCTGGGCCATCTCCGGCTCGTCTTCAACAATCAGTACATGCATTCCGATTCCCCCGACTTGGATACTAATTTGCGGTCTATGAATACCCGGTGAATAGAACGTTACAAATAAAAGTGGGTGCTTGCTGCTGTTGGGGGACTACCGTTGGGGGACTACTCGACTTTGTAGGACTTAGGGGGTAACAGGAGTTGGACGCCGAAATAACCTACAAAATAGGCCTGATTGGGACCGCTGGACTCCAGGCTGCGTCCCGCCATAAACAGAAGTATGACAGGACTGTGGATTTTGTAACGCCCGCCCAATCCAATCGTGGGCTGGCTGTCGGAAGGATGAAAGGTGCCTTGGGCATAAAATTCTACGTCCAATTCGAGTTTGGGATTGAACTCATGTCCTACGACGAGCCCGGTGAGCCACCCGTCTGGTCCTTTATGGACAAATTGATACCCGAGTTCGTAATCCACATCGACCGGGCCAAATTTCTTGGAAAACTCAGCGGGCAAGAGAAAAGTGTCGCTGGGTGGGGTGATACCGCGTTGCACAGCGTTATTTGGATTATTGAGGAAAAGCTGGGGGAAAATTGAAATAGATAGCCCGTCCTCACCGGCGTCGTAGAAACGCCATTTGACGCCGGGATTGGATTGCCCCAAACCAAACTTGGTGTTTTCACCCGGACTTTGCACCCGCAACCATGCATTTTCATAGGTGAGCTGGATGCGGTCACCGACGCCAAAATTGATGTCCAGATCCGGTGTGTGGGAAATGGTTTGGTTGCTATAGAAAAAAGGCATGTAGCCAATATTGATTTCCCAATTCAGATTGCCGGGCGTGCCGGGATCGTTGGTGTAGAAGGGCGGTCCACCCTGCGCGAAGGAAGAGCCAGCGGTACAGAGGAAGCCAGTAATCAGTACCAACCCTCGCAACATAGGTATCAGGCTAGGCGCACGGAGCCACGAGGGTTCGGCGCAATTGGAGTGAACGGCCCGACTACAAAAACCCGCATGATTCGATGGATCAGGAGATTCCCCTTCAACCAAAGGCCTATCTAACTCCCACCGACTATAACGAATTAATCCACTTCCCTTTCAGGCTAACGATTTGAAGATAAATCCAGCATTAACCGCGCGCGAAACACTATTCAGGTCTGGTGACAGGGAGCGAGACGGTAAAGGTCGAACCCGATTCGCCCGAGCGGGTCAGTTCCAGCCGGCCATGGTGAGATTCCACAATCCAGCGGGCGATAGACAACCCAAGCCCGGCTCCCCCCGTATCTCCCTCACAACGCGAACGCGCCTTGTCCGCACGGAAGAAGCGCTCGAAGATTCTTGGCTGCAGTTCCACAGGGATACCCGGTCCGTTGTCGGAGACGCTTACGAAATACCGTTCGTCCTGGCGGTTGCAAGCGAGATGAACATTGCTCCCCGAGGGGGAGTATTTAGTTGCATTGTCTAGAAGGTTCAGCAGCATCCGGCCCAGCAACGCCTCGTCGGCATGGATGGGCAAATCCGGTTCGATCGCGGACGTCAGCTTGATGTTCTTCGCGAGTGCCAACGACCGCGCACGCTGCAGAGCTTCAGACGCAATCTCATCGAGGTATGTCTCACGAGGAGTTAGGGGATATTGCCCGGCGTCGGCGCGCGCGAGTGTGAAAAGATCTTCAATAATGCGCGCCAGTCGTTGCGATTCGTCCCGAAGGATGGCAAGGGTTTCTCTATATTCACTCGGGGATCGCTCCTGTTGAGAAAGAGCCACCTCTGCTTCCCCGCGGAGAATTGCCACCGGCGTGCGTAATTCGTGCGAGGCATCCGCCATGAATCGTCGCTGCTGTTCGAAAGACGCTTCGAGCCGCTCCAAAAGCTGATTGAACGTCAAAGCGAGTTGCCCCAACTCATCACGTTCGTTGACAACTCTTAGCCGGCTTTGAAGATTGGATGCGCCCATACCTCTTGCCTGCCCGGTCATATCAGCGACGGGTGCTAGGCTTTTGCGGGCCAGCAAATACCCCCCAACACCAGCCAGTAACAGGGCCGCCGGAATGGCCCACACAAAAGTATTGCGGATGTCATCCATCATCTCCATTTGCGGATAGAGCGATTGCAATACCCACAATGTGTACGTGCGACCTGCGGCCTGGACCGGCCGAGTTAAAGCGCGGAATCGGCTCTTTCCTCGGGGGCCGTGGACAGTGCGGAGTTCACCGGGAGTGGAGGTGCCGGCGATTAAAGAGCGAAAGGGATCCGAAGAGAAAAACTCCTCATCCAACTGTTCCTTGGGCCCGCCGGTGCGGGGCAGGTCGACCGAGCTCTCGATCACGTTTCCGGAGGGATCGACTACGGCGAAGAAAGTACCGCGGAAACGGTGTTCGAGCATCGATTCACGCGCTGCATCCTTAATTGCATCCGGCCCGGTCTCATCGGTCAATTCTGCAATGAATGTGGTGACAAAGTCTTCGGCGATTTCTGTGATGTTGTTGTCCGTGCGCTGTGCGCTGTTGTGCCAGTACAGGAAGTAGGTGAGCACGGCCAGGAAGACAAGCACCAGGCCAAGAACGAGGCTATACCATAACGTAAGCCGTGCACGGACCGAATCAAGCATGCGATTTTCTCGGGTGCCTGATAGCCGCAGAATTTCCGGACTCTCCGTCCGCGGGAGCAGCGGAATCCTCAGGGGCGCAAAGAATATACCCGCTGCCGCGGCGAGTCTGAAGAAGCGGGTTCCCGTCCTCATCACCAAGCTTCCGGCGCAGCCGGTTCACATAAACTTCAATCAGGTTGGAAAAAGGATCAAAGCTCTCGTCCCAAACGTGTTCGGCGATTTCGGAGCGGCCAATCACGCGATTGACGTTGCGCGCCATGAACTCGAGCAGGGCGTACTCCTTCGCCGTGAGAGAAATTGTACGGCTGCCGCGTTTGGCAGTTTGGGATGCGGTATCGAGCTCGAGATCCCCCAGAACGATCCGCGAAGGCCGTAAATCTTTCGGCCGGCGCAATAACGCCCGCAGGCGCGCAAGAAGTTCGCCAAACTCAAATGGTTTGGTTAGGTAATCGTCGGCGCCAGAGTCCAGCCCCTGGATGCGGTCTTCGACAGCATCCCGCGCCGTAAGCATAAGGATCGGCATGCGCTTGCCCGAGTTGCGGATAGCCCGGCAGGTTGCAAAGCCATCTTTCCCGGGAATCATGACGTCAAGAATGAGCAGGTCGTAGTCGTTGATTTCTACCTGATAGAGCGCATCGTCTCCGTTGACGACCACATCCACCGCGTATGACTGCTCCTGCAGCCCGCGGGCCACGAGCCGTGCGATGCGTGAGTCATCCTCGACGAGCAAGAGTCGCATGGTCGTATCATACGGCAATTTGTTTATCCGCAAGCAAGAAGCACACTCAGTCCGCGGCGGCGGTTGGGGCGACAGGAGCCGTAATCGTCACGGAGTCCGGTTGGCTCCAGGTTTCTTTTTCGTCTTTGAGTTCGACTTTGTTCATGGTCACGGTGACGCGGTTGTGGTCCACCTGCACGAGCAAGTAGTGGTAGTTGACGCCGGAGTCTTTATACAGATCGTCGGTGTGCCGTACGATCGGATAAGCATGAGCTCCGCCTCCGCCAGTTACAAAGTATGTGATACCGCCGTGTTCATGGCGTTCGTAATTGTGGACATGCCCATTAAACACGACAAGGCGCGCGCGCATGTGCTGCTGCCGGTCCTCCAGGAATTTCGCAAGCGCCTGTTCGGAAGCGCGCGCCGAATGGCCCCCTCCAAACACCTTCTCATCGGAAGAACTTGTGTACGACGGGTGATGAAAGATCAGAAAAACAAAATCGACGGAAGAGGGTAGATGATCAAGCTGCGAGCGTAGCCAGTCACCTTGCGGACCGGATAGTTCCTCGAGCGCGCTGTCTAGAACAAGCATCAATGTGTTCCCCATCCGAACGGAGTAGAAACGGCTGTGCTGGATCCCCGGGAAGCGAGCAAAGTAATTCCCAAGCGCGGTCTTTGGATCGCCCTTCAGATCGTGGTTGCCAATGACCGGATAGACTGGAATGTTGTGCTCGCGCCAGAGCGCGGTTTCCGAATCCCACACTTGCCAGTCCTTGGGATTTTCCCCCACATAAACAATGTCCCCACAAATCGAATTGAACGCTGGATTTTCCTTGTCGATGGCGTTAACCAGCGCGTGCCGGATCGCGGGGTTAGCGGCTTCCGCATCCGTGGGGTCGTGGAAACGCGTGTCCCCAAACGCCACGAAGCGAAATGTGGCCGGCACTTTCAACTCCAGCGCCACATGGTTCTCTGTCAGCATGGGTTTCTCTTGTCCGCTTTTCGAGCAGGAAATTCCCAGCGTGACGGCAATTACGAGTGCAAGGACGGATTTGTTCAAATAGGTAGACATGGCACTAATAGACTAACGCTGCCAATCCACCCGCGGGTTAATGAACTTTCAGGTTGTCCGACTCTCTCCTGACGTTCAATACGGTGAGCTACTTTGCATGCAGATAGTGAATATCCGGCAAGTCCCGCAATTGTGCAGCCACCATCTCCGGGGAAATATCGCGTTGCGGCATGGCCAACATTTCGTATCCCACCATGAATTTCCTTATGGTGGCCGAGCGTAACAGGGGTGGATAGAAATGTGCGTGCAACTGAAATTCCGGGAATGGAGCTTCTCCGGTGGGCCGCTGGTGAAAGCCCATCGTGTACGGAAACGGCGTCTTAAACAGATTGTCGTAGCGGATCGTAAGCTGCCTTAGGATTTTCGCAAGGCCGTCGCGCTCCGCCTCGTGCAATTCCACCAGCGAGGAAACCCGCCTCCGGCTGATCAGTAGAGTCTCGAACGGCCACACCGCCCAGAACGGCACCACAACCACGAAATGCTCGGTCACGCAGACCAATCGCTCCTTCTTTTCCATCTCCAAAGCGAGGTAGTCTTCCAGGAGATTGGATTTGTGCCTCTGAAAATAATCCTGTTGCGCCGTCACTTCCCGCGCCAATTCGTCAGGCACGCTTTCATTCGCCCAGATCTGGCCGTGCGGGTGCAGATTGCTGCAGCCCATGATGGCGCCTCGATTTTCAAAGATCTGCACGGAGCGCACGTTTGGCATGCTGCCCAGTTTTGAATATTCGTCACACCAGGTATCGATTACGGCTCTTATCTCGACGGCCTCCATGCGCGCCAGCGTCACATCGTGCCGTGGCGAAAAACAGACCACTCGGCATCGCCCCGTTTCGCTCCTCGCCAGCAGCAGTTCCTTTTCCCGCAACTCTCCCGCGGGGGTGTCCGGGAGCAGCGCGGCAAAATCATTGTCGAAGACAAAAGTCCCTTTATATTCAGGGTTCTTTGTGCCGCCGACCCGCGTATTCCCCGGGCACAGATAACAACTCGGGTCATACGCGCGGGATACCTCTGGTGGCGCAAGCTCAACCTGTCCTTGCCAGGGCCGTTGCGCGCGTTGAGGCGAAACCAGCGCCCATTCCTGCGTCAACGGATTAAACCGCCGGTGAGGGTGCACGTTAAGATCGAACCGACTCATGTGATCTTGTCTTCCGCCCGTGACAAAGTTCCTTTGTACCCGTCCGGAAAATTCTTGTGCCAGCCCCAAGCACTTTCCAATATTGCGTCCAGATCGGGGAATTTCGGCTTCCAATTCAGCTCTTGGCGAATTTTCTCGGAACTAGCAATGAGCACTGCCGGATCCCCTTCGCGGCGCGGTGATTCCTTCACTTCGATCGACTGCCCGCTCACGCGGCGAACCCCTTCGATAACTTCCCGCACCGAGAAGCCTTGACCGTTTCCCAGGTTGTAAACCAGGCGCCCAGAACGCTCCAGCCCATCGAGGGCCAGCAGATGCGCCGCTGCCAGATCGCTGACATGAATGTAATCGCGCACACAAGTGCCATCCTGCGTCGGGTAGTCTGTGCCGAAAATCTCGATCTGCTTTTGCAGGCCCAGGGCGACATTCATCAAGCGCGGAACCAGGTGGGTTTCTGGCTGATGCGCTTCTCCATGGTCGGCTGCCGCAGCTCCAGCCGCATTAAAATAGCGCAGACTGGCGTACCTCAGCCCGTGAATGCGGTGGAACCACTCCAACATTCTTTCCACAAGCAACTTCGATTCCCCGTAGGCGTTGGTTGGCTGCAGCGCGTCCTCTTCCTGAATGGGAGTCCGTAACGGATTTCCGAATAACGCCGCCGTCGAAGAAAAGACAAAGCGTTTCACGCCGGCAGCAAGCATGGCCTCCAGAACCGCCAACGCATTCGCCGTATTGTTCCGGAAAAACGTTTCCGGGAATTTCATGGACTCGCCGGCCTCGATAAATGCGGCGAAATGCAAAACCGCTTCAAAACCATGGGACTGAAAAAGCGCTGTTAACTTCTCTCTTTCGGCCAGATCGCCAACCACTAGTTCCGCGCCCTTCGGCACGGCCTGACGATGGCCTCGGCTCAAATTATCGATGATGGTTACCTGATGTCCGACTCCCAGAAGTTGTTGGGCCACCACGCTGCCGATGTATCCTGCTCCGCCCGTGACAAGTACTCTCATCGCCTGTCCTCACCTCCCCTCCGCTCTTTCTCGGCGCGGCCAACGTCACTCTCCTTATGCCAGCCGCCTCACACCGTTGGCGGCCGTGCAAACGTAAATTTCCGGTCGCCGCCCTGTTGCAGCTTCATACCCCGTCGCCAGTTCCGACTGAAAGGCATCTGTCCGTCCATTCTTCACCAGATTGATGGTGCAGCCCCCAAAACCGCCGCCGGTCATTCGTGCTCCGTACACGCCGTCGAATTTGCCTGCCAGTTCCACCAGGATATCCAACTCGCAACAGCTCACTTCGAAATTGTCCCGCAAACTGGCATGAGATTCTCGCATCAATTGGCCGAACCGCTCGATGTTCCCCGTTGAGAGGGCTTCCGCGGCCTCCGATACACGCAGGTTCTCCGTGATGACATGGCGGGCGCGTCGGCCAATCGTTTCCGGCAACGTCATGCCATTCTTCTCCAAATTATCCAAGGAAACATCGCGCAATGCTTTCACTGCCGGATCGCGCTCCGCAAAAAACTTCGCGGCCGCCTCGCACTCTGCGCGCCTCCGGTTGTACTCACCCGCTGCCAGACTGTGCCGCACCATCGTATTGCAGATGACCAGCCGCACGTCATCAGGAAGGGGCTGATGACGATATGCCAGTGAACGGCAATCCAGCAGCAACGCGTGGTCCTTCTGGCCGTGCACGGAGACAAATTGATCCATAACTCCGCAGCGGGCTCCCACAAATTCATTCTCTGCACGCTGGCAGAGCCTGGCCATTTCCGCGCCGTCCATTTTGGTGGCGGAGACCTCCAAAAAAGCCCGGCAAACTGCAACTTCCAGCGACGCACTCGAACTCAGTCCCGCCCCCTGCGGCACGTCGCCATAAATCAAAAGGTTTGCCCCGGGCAGGCGAGTTCCCTGCTCCTCCAGCTTTCGTGCCACTCCGATAACGTAATCGCTCCAGTGCTGCCGGGGCGTTGCCGGAAGCTGTTGCAGGTCAAATTCAACCTGTTCGGCGTAATTTTCAGAATAGAAGATCAGTTTGCGGTCCTCGCGCAAAGCAATCGCTACCTTGGTGTGGAATTGAATTGCGGCGGGCAGCACCAAGCCATCGTTGTAATCAGTATGTTCGCCAATCAGGTTCACTCGGCCCGGTGCCTGGACCAGTAGCGGATTCGCGCCATAAAGCCGGAGGAACTTTTCGGTAAGGTCGCCACCGGATTCTGTGATTTTCTGCACTGGCACCGGGTTGGGTCCACTCCTCTTCGCCAAGTATAACTGCGAAGCCCAATCCCGCAGAGCTTTTGTTCCTCGAGCTCGACAACAGGTGAGTAGAGCGGAATTCCAGGAAGTTCAGATGACCCGCGATGAGACGAACATGCCTCCCGCAAGGACCTGTCCGATCGCCTCAGCTAGGTCCGGATATAGGCGGGATTTCAATACGTAGGCCAAGCCGCCACTCTCCAGCGCTGCGGCAACATACTCTTCATCTTCTTGCACGCTCAAAAAGACAACCTTGGCCTGAGATCCACGGCGGCGCATTTCCTTTGCCGCGCGAAGTCCGTCCATCTCGGGCATCATGATGTCCAAAACCACCAGATCCGGCCGTAGTTTGAACACGGCGTCCACGGCCGCGCGACCGTCACTGACCGCTCCGACCACATCGAAGTGCGATTCGAGGAGCATCGAAGCGTTCTTAAGGATTCCAGCATGATCATCAGCGAGCAGAATACGAGGACGAAACTCCATTGGCGCTCCGGGATCCCAAATCTGCCGCATTGGGTAAAATCGACATTTAACCGGCTTGGCGCCCATGGCACAACTGCCAGAACTGACAGTTCCAGCTTTGCGGTGTCGAAGGGGGTAATCTTTTTCCCTTCGGGTTCCCAATTCTTGATCTGCAATCTCGACGTCCGCGGCAATTCCACCTGGCGCTTGGCAGTGCGGGTGCGCTTTGCAGCCAGACAGGCACCGGAGCCTGTGGAGAGTTTTCACCTGGGCCTTGCACCCCTAAGAAACTGTAAGAATTGACAGTTACGCGCAACCGCCATCCGTTGCATGCTATGGCTCCCTGTGGCTGGGAGATGGAAGTTCGTTCCGCGACACAGTGACGAAAGCAGGCCGCAGCTTGCCATGCCCACTTTCGAGCAGCCCATGAGGTTCGCAAACTCGTTTCGTTAACAACGGAACGAATGCTTCTGGAAATTCTCGGGCGGAGACTTTCCAGGCCGTTGTGGGTTGTTCGATGGTCGGCATGGCTTC
>Ga0181532_10005019_pt1 | contig 11367 bp, 8 predicted proteins | sample PEATcosm2014_Bin_33_FD_119768 | JGI IMG/M metagenome (GOLD analysis project Ga0181532, IMG submission 119768) | Peatland microbial communities from MTU Mesocosm Facility, Houghton, MI, USA - PEATcosm2014_Bin11_30_metaG | ecosystem: Environmental > Terrestrial > Soil > Wetlands > Peat | place...
AAGCCCGCACGATCAACGAGCGTTCCACCACCAAGAACGAGCAAATCTTAGAGCGCGGGCGACGCGCGATTGCCGGCGGCGACAGCAGTACCATGCGCGTGCTGCCGTATCATCTGCCGCTGGTTGCCTCGCATGGCCGCGGCTCGCGGGTGTGGGACGTCGACGGGAATGAGTACATCGATTTGAACATGGCCTTCGGGCCGCTGCTGTTCGGCCACTGTCCCGAACATGTGATCGCCGCCGTCACCGACCAGATCACGCGTTGTGGAAGCCAGCTCGGCTTTCCGACCGAGATTACGATCAAAGTCGCCGAAAAGATTCAGAAACTGTACCCGAGCATGGAGCTCATGCGGTTCGCAAACTCGGGGACCGAGGCGGACGTCTCCGCGGTCCGTTTGGCACGCGCCTTCACCGGCCGCCCCAAGATCGTGCAGTTCGAGGGACATTATCACGGGTGGAGTGACACGCTGTTCAACAAGTATCACGCCCCCTTGGACGAATTGTCATCCGGGCCGTACGGCAACGCCCTGCCGGGGACGCGCGGGTTGAACGGAGCCCCGCATGAAAGCCTGGTCGTGCGGTGGAATCACTTCGACGCCCTCGAACGGTGCTTGGAAGATCATCGCGGCCAGATTGCGGCCGTCATCATGGAACCGGTGATGGGCAACGCGGGGGTTATCGCGCCGCAGCCCGATTATCTCGAGAACGTGCGTGCCCTGACGAAAGAGCACGGCACACTGTTGATCTTCGACGAAGTGATCTCGGGAATGCGCGTGGCGGCCGGCGGCGGGCAAGAGTTGTACGGAGTGCGGCCCGACATCACGGTCATCTCCAAGGCGCTCGGCGGCGGATATCCGGTTTCCGCGTTTGGAGCATCGCGAGAGATCATGGAACTCGTGGCTAACGGCACCATGTTCCACGGTGGGGTCTTCTCCGGAAACGCCGTCGTGATGGCGGCGGCCAACGCGGTCCTCGGGGAGGTCATCGCCAACCGGGAGACGATTTACGCCGACATGCGGGCCCGTGCCGATCAGTTGGCTGCGGGCGCAGATGAGATCTTCACCCGAGCCGACGTTCCGCACGTCATTCAGCACGTGGGAGCGATGCTCTCCTTCTTCCTGATGTCCGGATCCCCGCAGCCGATCCAGGAATACCGAGACGTCCGTCTGCACTGCGACTTTGCGAAGTTCATTCGACTGCAGCACCTGATGCAGAAAGCGGGCGTGTACTACCATCCGAATCAGTTCGAACCGATGTTCCTCTCCGCGGTCCACACAACCGAAGATATCGGAATCGCGCTGGAACGGCTGGAGCAGGCAGTGGCATGTCTCTAGTTGCGGAGTGCGACCTGAGCCCGACGCCGATTCTCGACGCGGTCGAGAATTACGCGGGCTCGTTCGTCGACCTCGCCGCCAATTGCACGATCGACGCCGCGGAACTTCGCGCTTCGCGGGACCGTTTCGCGGCCTCCCTGCGGAAGATCGGAGTCCATCCTGGCGACCGGATCGTTTATTGCGCCGGGAACGGTCCGGCCTTCGTCGCCGGGCTCGCCGCGGTCCTGAGCGTCGGCGGTTCTCCGCTGCTGGTGCACTCCAAGACTCCACCCCCCGAGCTCAAGCGAACGGCACTCCGCTACGGGGCCCGACTGGCGATTCTTGACGATTGTTCTTCAGAGGATTTGCCGGCGGCCTTGGGAGAGGTCGTGCCGCTGTCGGATGTCGACTCGCTGCAGCTTTTTGCCGCATCCATCGATCCGCGGTTGCCTGGGTTCGACGCCGATTACGTTGCATTGCCCGGCGTCCCCCTGCACCCGACATCCGGAACCACCGGGCTGCCGAAGGTGGCGGTGAGACCGGGGCGGGCCGCCACCGAGGAGGCTCGGCACTATATTGAAACCATGGGCATCACGGACGCGGATGCCATCTTGGCCGTGGCACCCATGTGCCACGCCTACGCCTACGGCATGTGCGTCATGGTCCCGCTGCTCAGCGGTGCCCGGGTCGTCTCATTGAGGGGCTTTGAGCCGAACCTGGTTCTTCAAGCGATGGGCGACGGGCTCATCACGATCTTTCCGGCTGTTCCCGCCATGCTGGACGTACTCTCGCTCGACGAGTGGGACCGGCCGTGGAAAACGGCGCGCTGCGTACTTTCGGCCGGATCGGCATTGACGGAACGAACGGCCAATCGCTTTCGAGAGAGATCGGGTCTCACGGTTCGCCCGCTCTACGGAACGACCGAGACGGGCGGAATCACGGTGGCGCCCGCGGACGGCACGGCCATCCTGGGAAATAACGTCGGACCGGCGATGCGCGGAGTCGAGACTCAGATCGTCCCCGATTCCGTTGGGAGCGACGCGCCCCCCGGCGTCGGACGACTTCTGGTCCGTTCCTCGTCGATGATGGCCGGCTATCTCGGACGCGGCGAAATTGACACTTCGGTCCTTGTCGACGGTGGTTTCGACACGGGCGACCTCGCTTCGATCGACGCCAACGAGCACATCCATCTCATGGGCCGCGAGTCGGAAGTGATCAACGTGGAGGGGTCGAAGGTCATTCCGTGCGAGGTCGAAGAGGTGATCGCCTCTCTCCCCGGCGTGCTTGAGGTCAAGGTTTACGCCGGACGTCGGCGGAGCGGCGGACAATTCGTCAAGGTCGCTGTGGTGAGCGAGCCGCACGTCGATGCGGCGTCGATCCAGGCCCATTGCGAACGCAATCTGGTCTATTACAAGTGGCCCGAACGCATCCTACCCATCGACGCATTGCCACGATCTGCGACGGGCAAGATCCTGCGGGATCAATTGCCTTGACCGACGGATCTGGCGGATTTCCGCCGTGGTCAGCAGACGGCCGGCAAGCGATCGACATCGGAAGTTTCGGCGGGTAAAGCGCCTGCCGGAAACTCCGGTCGTTGCCGAAACCGCGATGTCACCCAGGTCTCGATTCGATCGACCAGGCGTTCGCGATCGGCGACCAAGAGATAGGTATGATCCGCCTGCTCGAAGTACTCGACTTCGATTTGAGGGTTGAAGCGGACGTTTGGGAAGTTATTGAAGAATTGGCCCGCATGGTTGTACCAAGGACACCCTCCCGCAAAGACGTAGAGGGCCTGCATTCCGCGATCCATGAAGACCTGGATCTCCGTCGCGACCTGGTCCTGCGGGGGAAGGTCTCGCTCGAACATCCGCAGCGGCTGCGCCCGTTCGCTCTCGCGCGGGCGTCCAAACAGAACGCGGCCGATCGGCGATGACCGCAAAATGGTGGCCGCACGCCGGTACACATAGCCGGGGTTTCGCACCCAGCGGCCAAGTCTGCGGACGTAGTACCCGAATTTCGGATAGGCGAACGCATCCATTGCAATCAGACCGACGACGCGGTCGTCTCGCAGCGCGACCTGATGTGAAATGTCGGCGCCCGAACAAAGTCCGCCCAACAGAAAACGCTCGGTTCCGATCCGCGATTGCAGAAAGTCCATCGCGAGGCGGACATCGCGTTCATTGCCTTCCTGGTCGGTCAGATTCTCCTGGCGACTGTCGCTGTCGCCGATCCCCGCCAGGTCGAGCCGAATACTGGGATATCCCCGCGCGGCCAGCCGGCGCGCGATTTCAACGTACATCCGAGACGGTCCCGATCGATGAACGATGCCCGCATTCAAGAGGATAATGGCCGGCACGTCGCCGTCCACCGGGAAATCCGGTTCCGTGAGGACGCCGACGAGCACGTCGCCCGACCCAAGACAAACTGCCGTCTCGTTCATACAAAGCCGTTCGAGATTTTGTTTGCGATTGTCGTAACCGTCCGATTGATTCTCAGCGTGCCTTCGACCTGGCCGTAGTCTCCCCAGGCCGTCGACTCCTTCACCAATTCGCGGGTGAACCGGCCCCTCGTGTTGCAGTCGAGGGTGCGGGCCAGCGATTCATATTCGGCTCTTTCCGCCGATGTCACGAGAAAACAGTTGTCGTAGGAATAAGGCGTATTCAGAAGATTGAGCTCGGCAATCGACAGTTGCATCCGCACGGGGTAACGGAAGCCGAGACGTTCCGTGTCGGTCAGACGGTGCCGCTGCGGTCTCCGGAATCGGAACGTGTCGGTTAAACACAAACGGTGTGCACGTTCCAACTCGGCGAGGTAATCGACCCCATTGACGACCGGATCCCATAAGACCAGGTTCTTCAGCCGCACGCCGTCGAGTGTGACACCGGCGGCCAACGCGGCCCCCAGGCGCAGACCGACGACCGTGATTTGGGTTTGCCCCGATTGTCGAGAAAGCTCCGACGCAGCCGCGCGGATATTCGCCCGCCATTCGCCGACGTCTGCTTGCGACCCGTCTCCATAGGAGTCGCCGAAGCCGCAATAGTCGAATTTCAGAACGGGGAAGCCGTTCTGCGATAAGCGCTCGCACAACTTGCGGATCGCGTTGTACGACCGGACATACTCATTGCCGATCGGCGGGCAGATGAGAACGGCCGGTCCGAGGCAGTTGTTCTCGCTCGCCCGATAGTAGACGCCGAAGAGCCGCTGCGGTGCGGCATTAAAGAAGAGCGGGCGGCCCCGCAGGCGAAACGAGGGCTCACCGACGGTGGATAACACGACCGGCCCCGCCTGTTCACTGGAACGGCGCACATCCGCACAGAGCGGCGCGCTCCGCGGATCCGAATTCCGGACGCCGTCAATCGTTCGCTCGGCCAATGGAAGTCGGTCCTTCTTTAGTACGTTTCGGAACCAGTCGGCCAGCCGTCCAAAGCATTCGTCCGCAAGGGTTTTACTCGGCCGTCCGAGCAGCAGATGTGAAGGCCAACAGGGAATGTAAGCTTAAGGTGAGTTTAAGGCACAAAAGGAAGGGGTGACATCATGGGAAGTGGTGTAGCTCGGGTGACGATTGAGGGACCGGACCGCCACGACGTCGCAGGCCACTTGAGCGAAGCCCCGCCCGAGTCCTTGATTGGCCAAAACGGGCCAAGGACGGCTGAAACAGAGTCACAAAGCAGGGCGATTAAGTGCCCCAATTCATCACCCAATCATCACTTAGTCACCGCTTGTAGGAGGTTGCCGGCAGCGGCACCATGGACTATCAGCCTGCCGGCACGGGTGAGAAACGGCAACCGATGCAGAATCGGCACCCCGCTGCGGCAGGAAAGCAACAATCGCGATGGCGGCCGTCAGAGTCTAACGGCCGCCCTCGCCTAGCGAAGCGGATCGACGGCAGATGAATACTCCTGGTCGAAACGGTTCAAGTGCGAACGGCAACGGTCACACTCGCCTGCGGACGGGTACGTCAGTCGCGACGAAGGCAGCCGCTCACGACGAAAGGTCGTTGCGAGACGTCTACCGGATCCTGTTTCGTCAAAAGAAGAAAATGATCTGCTTCTTCGCCGCAACGATGCTCGCGGCCCTGGCCTACGGGTTCCTGTTTCCGAAGGCCTACCGCTCCGAGGCAAAGCTGTTCGTGAGGCTGGGCCGCGAAAACGTCGGCTTGGACGCGACAACCACGTTCGGCCAGGCCACATCGGTCGCTGTGCCGGCGCAACGCGACGAGGAAATCAATTCCGAGGTCGAGGTCCTCAAGAGCCGCCAGCTTCTCGAAAAAGTCGTCGATACGCTCGGCCCTCTGGCGATTCTTTCGCCGGCCCCGGGATCGGCCTCGAAGGAAAGCAAGTCGCCCGCGACCAAGGAGCCTTCCGAATCGGCCACTCCTTCCGAATCGGCCACCGTGGACTCGGCAAGTTGGCTCGAGGAGATGGGACTTTCCACGCCGCAAACCCCGCGAGAAAAAGCGATCGGCCTGCTTGAGAAACGCGTCGGTGCGGAGGCCGTCAAGAAAACGAACATCATTCTGGTGTCATTCGATGGTGCCAGCGCCCAACTCTCGCAGCAGGTCGTCACCAAGCTGATTGACTTCTATTTGGATCTGCACGGGCGGATGAGCCGGGATGCCCACGCCCACGAATTTCTGGGTGAGCAAGCCTTGTCGCAGAAGAAACAGCTCAACACGCTCGAAAACGAGATCCGCGTCCTCAAGAACTCGACCGGCCTGTCCTCTCCGGTCGAACAGCGTCAAATCCTCGTCTCCCGGAACGGTCGACTCGAAGACGAGCTCAAGACGACGTCGGCGATGATCGCCGCGACCACTGCAGAATCGAACGCCTTGCGAAAGCAATTGTCGCAACTGGACGAAACGCAGTTGCTCACCAAGTCGGACGGCATGCCCAACGCGGCGGCCGATGGGATGCGACAACAACTCTACACGTTGGAGTTGAAGGAGAAAGACCTGGCGTCGCGGTTTACGGACAAACACGTGGAGTTGATCGCGGTTCGGGAACAGGTGGCGGCCGCCAAAAAAATCGTCAATCTGCTCGATCAAACCCGAACGCAAGTCACGCGAGGCCCGAATCGAGCCTATGAAGAACTCCGACTGACATTCTTGCGGCACGAGTCCGCGTTGGCGTCGCTCGCTGCCAAAGCGTCGACGCTCAATACTCAGCTGGCCGCGGGAACGAAGGAGTTGGAAACACTCAATAACAATGAGACGCGAATCGCGCAGATTCAACGCGAGATCCAGATCCGCGACGTAAACTACCGCAAGTACTCCGACAGCCTGGAGCAGTCCCGGATTGATGAATCGCTCAAGAAGGAACGGATCTCCAATATCAACATTGCCCAATCTCCGACTTTGAACCGGCTTCCAGTTCGGCCGCGGCCGTCGCTGGCATTGCTCTTGGGTTTCGCGTTCGCCCTCGTAGGCAGTGTCTGCGTCGCGTTCACGGCAGAATACTTGGATCACACGCTCAAAACTCCGGATGAAGTCGAGTCCCGGCTGAGCGTGCCGGTCCTCGTCTCGATCCCGCAAGTAACGTCGCAGCGAATTACCCGTTCATTTGTGTAGAACGAAGGCGTGCTCATGAGTCCATTGATTGAAACCTCGTTGGATTTCGCGTCGCAGTCGGGAAACATCGGACTGCCGATCTCCGATTACTGCGAGGCCCTGTTCGTCCGGCTGAGTGACTATCCCCACGAACTTCAGACCGTGGGACTCACGAGTTGCACGGAGGGTGAAGGAGTAACGACGATTGCGGCCCAACTTGCGGCGACCGCCGCCCGATCGATGGCTCATCGGGTCTTGCTCGTCGACTGCAATTTTGGCAAACCGGCGATTCATCGACTGTTCGACGTTCCGCTCGGACCCGGATTGCGAGACGCACTGCGGGAGACGGCGCCGATCAGCGAGCTTGTGCAACCGAGCCCCATCGCCAATCTCTCACTGCTGACCGCCGGTGAAAAAAGAAACGACTCGGATTTGGCTTTTACCTGGCCTAACCTGCGGCACGTGTTCAACGCGCTCCATCAAGATTTCGGACTCGTGATTGTCGACCTGCCGACCGTCGCGCAGGGGGTGCCGGCCGGTCTGGGAGCGCTCTTGGATGGATTGCTCCTGATCGTGGAGGCCGAGAAAATCCGCTGGCAAGTCGCACAACGCACGGCATCCCTACTGACGACGGCGGGCGTGAATCTCCTGGGCGTTGTGATGAACAAGCGGCCCGACCACATACCCCGCTGGTTATATGAGACTTTGTGATGCGTTCGCGCACTCTTCCCGGGGCCGTGCCCAGTTCGGGAGGAGAAAACCTTCGACATCCGCTCACCTGGGGAGTTGAAATCCTACCGATGCTTGAGCGACTGGCTTCCTATCTTCGTACACTGTTCGGATCTCGCAAATTGTCCCAGGGGCATGGATTCCTTTCGGTCGGCGATTTTGCACGGGTTCTGGAAATCGAGCGGCACCGCGCCGACCGCAGCGACGCCGTGTTTTCGCTGTTGGTGCTGACTCCGCGCGACGCCCAATTCCGCGAGACCGACTGCGCTTGTCTCGCAACGCTTCTGCGGCGCCGGCTGCGGATTACGGACCAGGCCGGCTGGCTGGACGGTGGCCGGATCGGCGTCCTGTTCCCCGAGACGCCCGCAGTGGGCGCCTGGACGGTGGCCGACGATGTCTGTCTGCAGTTTCCGCAAGACGTCTGCCCGCCAGCATGCAAAGTGCTGACTTATCCAAGCGCGCAGGTGCCGCCGGACGACAATGGCGGCGACTCGGACGCTCAAACGGGTGCTACCGAAAAGCCGACTGAGGCGATGGAGCCCTTGTTTCTCGTAAAAACTCCGCTCGCCAAGCGAGCCGTGGATGTCGTCGGCTCCCTGGTGGGACTGCTGCTTTTATCGCCCCTCATGCTGACTGTCGCTGCGATCGTCAAATGGACGTCGCCGGGCCCCATCTTCTATACGCAATTGCGGAGCGGGCAAGGGGGCAAGCCGTTCCTCATTTACAAGTTTCGCTCGATGGTCGTCGACGCCGACGCGCGAAAGGCCGAGCTGATGGCGCTCAACGAACAGGATGGTCCGGCCTTTAAACTGAAAAACGATCCACGGGTCACCAGAATCGGGCGGTTCATCCGGAAAACGAGCATCGACGAATTGCCCCAATTGTGGAACGTCCTCCGCGGCGAGATGTCGCTGGTCGGGCCGCGGGCGATGTATTGTCCCGAGGTCGACAACTGCAGCCGCTGGCAACGTCGCCGGCTCGACGTGAGGCAGGGCGTGACGTGCATCTGGCAGGTCCGTGGCCGCTCGTCCGTATCCTTCGACAATTGGATGCGGATGGACCTCGAGTACATTCGCGAGCGATCGCTGTACCGGGACGTGACATTGCTTGCCGAGACGGTCCCTGCCGTCCTATTCCGAAGAGGCGCCTGCTGAATGACCTTGCCCGATCCTGCGGCATGCCGATCTTGCAGCCTATTTCAAGCGTCACACTTCGGATCCGGACGTTCGCAAAATAGGAGCTATGCTGAAGGATGACCTACGGCTGTCGCACCGATGTGCGAGGTCCTTGAGCGGGCGGAAGCGTTCGCCGGACTGGCCCGCAGCCGTAAAGCCTTTCACGAAAAGAAGATGACGAGCGCCCAGGAAGCCGCAGAAGTCCGTTCAGACGCAGGGGTGAGCGACCCGTTCATCTCCGTCGCGGCCGCGCGCCCGTCGATGACGTCGCGAATCCGCCGTCTTGCAACCAAGAATTTCGACGTCATCACGACCGTCGCCACCTCGTTCGGCGTTTTTTGGCTCTTCGCGGTCCAAGGCATCTTCCTGGCAAGATTGCTCGGGCCCGAAATGCGTGCCGAATATGGAACGGTCGTGCTTTACACCCAGACGTTGACCTTTATCGGTCTGCTGGGAACGCTGCTTTCGATTGCCGCCCATGCCGCGAGAAACCCCGAAGCACTGACCGGCTTGCGTCGAGCGGCAATCCGCCTGGGAATCATCACCGGCGTAACAACCGCTTTTGTCGTCGCAATCCTCGCGTTGACGGCGCTACCCGCGGCAAAGGCCTATCTCGCAGGGCTCTGCATCGTGTGCGCGTTATTGCTTCCGTTCGACCACGTTCGGCTGACCCTTCTGGCGGTCGATCACGGGAGCGGCCATTTCACGAAATACAACCGGAATGTGCTCTTCAACGCAGCGTTGCTCCCGGTGCTGTTATGCGTGCTCTGGGCGGCAGGAATTCGCTCGCTGCACCTGATCGTGGCCGGCACGATTCTGATTCCCTTGCTCTCGTTGATCTATCGGTTTGCGTCGGAAGGGCTGGGAATTATCGGCAGGCATTCCGAACCACCGATTCGAACTCTGCTGGCTGAGGGAGTTCCTTACGCATTCGCGCAGACCTCGTCCGATCTCTTCAACCGGCTCGACGCGATCCTGATCCTGTGGCTCGCCAGCCTGAAGGACCAGGGGTACTACACGGCGGCCGTCTCGGCGGCCAGCCTGATGTTCGTCGCCCCCAACGCACTGGCCCTGTTTTCGTTCAAGTCGAGCGCTCGTGCGGACCAGAGTGCGAGCGTCGGCAAAGTCGTCGGAGCCGGATTGGCAGTGGCTGGAATCCAATTGGTCACCGTGGTGGCGATCCTCGCAGTGATCGAACCCCTCATCATTTTTGTCTTCGGTTCGAGTTTTCGCGGGGCCGTGCCGTACGCGAAAGTCTTGTTGATGGCGCAGGCAATCGGCGGGCTCACCTATGTCGCGGGGGGATATCTTCGCGGCCGGCGCAAATCGTTCATCGAAGTCCGGACGCGAATTATCGCGGCGGCGGTGATTGTCTCGATCGCTTTGGCCTTGCGCAGCAGCCAGGGGCAGATGAGCGTTCCGATCGCCGCCCTGTGCGGCCAGGCGACGTGCGCTTCAGTTCTGTGTTGGGCCGTCGTCAACGATGCCCGGCAACGACGGCTCGATCGGGCACTCGTCAAAGACCCCGCCACATGATGGCCAAACGAAAGCAGCCTTTAAGGAACGTTGCATGACAACTCAGCTAGCCGCTCCAGATCGAGCGATTGACGACCGCGTCGAGGAACCGTTGGCCGCGCATGTCGTGGTTTTGCTGAACTTCATTCCGCCGTATCAACTTCCCGTTCTCGAGGAATTTGCCAAGCGGGTGCGCAAATTGACGGTCCTGATTTCGACGCCGATGGACGGAAACCGTTCATGGGACGCCAATTGGGGCACTCTCGATGTCGAGTTGCAGCGCACCTTTACCTGGCTTCGCCAATGGAGCGTCGGGAACAGCTTTACGGAGGCCAACTACATCCACGTGCCCTGGGATACGGTCTTCCGTCTGAAGAGGCTTTCGCCCGACGTGATTATCTCGGGACAGCTCGGACCGCGATCGATTTTGTCGACGTGCTATAAGCTCCTCGCCAAGCGCACCCGCCTGGTTTTTTCGCTTGGACTTTCTGAACGCACCGAGCGCGAACGCAGTCGCACGCGGACGCTGGCGCGAAAGTGGCAATTGCGACGCTGTGACAGTGTCATTGTCAACGGCCGCAGCGGCCAACGGTACCTTGAATCGTTGGGTGTCGAGTCGTCGCAGATCTTCCGTTGCCCGTACGCCACGACTCCGATTTTCCTTGAGCGAGGTTCGGCATTTCGGCCGGCCGAGATCGCCCATCGTCTGCTCTACGCCGGGCGGTTCGTCGATTGCAAAGGTATCTTGCCTTTTCTCGACGTGCTGCGGAAATGGGGCCAGGACCATCCGGACCGCACGGTCGACTTCGATTTCGTCGGCGAAGGGCCCCAGGAAGCCGAAATTGCTGGGTTCGCGATGCCGCAAAACGTCCGAATTAAGGTTTTCGAGAGGACGGCATACGCTCAGCTTCCCGCCGTTTACCAGGCCCGGGGAATTCTTGTCCTGCCGACTCTGCATGACGAGTGGGCGATGGTGGTCAACGAGGCGCTGGCGTCCGGCATGCCGATCCTCGGAAGCCGTTATAGCCAGGCCGTCGAGGATTTGTGCGTCGAAGGCGTCAACGGTTGGACGTTCCGGCCCGACGTCGGG